>Ga0137385_10006233_pt1 | contig 10486 bp, 9 predicted proteins | sample SagtaG_FD_104921 | JGI IMG/M metagenome (GOLD analysis project Ga0137385, IMG submission 104921) | Vadose zone soil microbial communities from Sagehorn Ranch, Mendocino, California, USA - Sage2_R_80_16 metaG | ecosystem: Environmental > Terrestrial > Soil > Vadose zone | place: USA: California... | reverse complement strand
CTGCTCACGGCGCTCGGGTTCGCGCTGCAGTCCAAGGTGCGGACGTTCGCGTGGGAAGTGGTGGTGTACGAGCGCTAAGCAGATCCTTCGCGCCTGCGGCGCTCAGGATGACAGGCGCGCCGCCTTCTTTCTTAATTACTGGGGGTTTTTGTTTTTGTTTATTCTTTCTTCTCCTTCTCAGGCGCTCTGCGTCTGTCATCCTGAGCGAGCGCGCGGAACGCGCGCGCAGCGAAGGATCGTGGCCGCACTACCTTCCTGTCCGAAAGTTCACGGGAAACGTGATCAGCACACGAACGGGCCGTCCGCGAAAGCGTCCATGACGGAATTGTGCCTGTAGCACGAAGTTCTTCGCGGACTGATTGAACCCAGGGTGCGGGCTCTCGATCACCTGCACCGATGCACGCTCGGCACGGCCCGTCGTGTCGATGACGGCACGCACGATGACCCTTCCCTGAATCCCCGCCTGGCGCAGTAGGTTCGGGTATTGCAGTGGCGGTCCAGACAGGAACACGGGCCGCTCATCTACCATCGACTCGGTGGATACGTCCCCGGACCCCTGGGCCTGCTTCACCTTCTTCCAGTAGACGACTACCGCGCCCCTGTCCGCCGTGTCGGCGCATCCACCTGAGGACAACTTGCTGGCCTGGAACGCCGGTACCAGTCGGTCTACGACGGCGAGACAGTCACCGTCGCGCGGCTCGCGAACTCCCGCGGCGTGGCCGATCACACGATCTTGCGCGTCGAATACGAACGCGACGGCCGCGCCTGGGAGGGGGTGTACGAACACCTCAGGGTGATACTGATGCGCAAGAGTTATGGCCCGCTCCTGACGGGCTGTGGGCGTCTGGCGCTGGGTTGGGCCTCGTTCGGCTTCAACAGGTGGCAAGTTCCGGAGCGACTTCCAATACACGACTACGGGAAACATTTCGGCCTTGGCAACGCTGACGCCGGGACAGGGCCCTCCGACACACGCATATTCGCGAGTGCTCGACGTCTCAGCGCACCCACTTGACGACCACTTGCTGGTTTGGAACGTCGGCACCAGGCGGTCGACCACTTCCAGGCACCCGGCATCGCCCATTTCCCGGACACCCGCGGCATGACCGATCACGCTATCCCTGGCATCGAACACGAACGCGACGGCGGCGCCTCGGAGCGGGTGCGCGAACACCTCCGGGTGGTACTGGTGCGCGAGGTGTTCGAGGTATGCGGCACTAGGCGAGTACGGTCCTTGTGCCGGTTCCACGACGGCTGATGCGTCACGCGCGGCCCTCAGACCGACCGGGCGCGGGGCCTCGCACGCGGCGATGATTACAGCGACCGCGACCATGCTCGCCGCGGTCGCACCTGCCCAACGCCAACGTGGCAGATCGGTCACCATGCGGCGGATCCGCCGCCCGAGGAACGAGACCGGTTCGCCCAGCGCGGGTGCACCCAAGGGCAGCCGGGCTCGGCGCTGTCCGACCCGTAGCAAGAGCTCGGCGTACTCCGGTGTGTCACCGCCGCGCGCCAGCACGCGGGCGTCGCAATCCATTTCGACCGCCAGGCGCAGGCGTCGCACCTGCCACCACACCACCGGGTTCCAAGGCGTGAGGAGGAGGACCGCCGTCGCGCCGGCGAGCAGCCAGGGATCCCGCGCCCGTACGTGCTCGTCCTCATGCGCCAGCATCAGGCGGCGGTCATGGTCGCTGAGCCGGAGCGCCCAGTCGGGAAGCACGACTCGAGGCCGCCACAGGCCGGCCACGGCCGGACCGACGTTGTCCGACACGAGCACGGCCCGGCCGTCCACGGTGGCTCTGCGCCAGCGGCGTCGCAACGCCGCCAACCGGAGCGCGGCGGCGCTGAGGGAGAACAGCAGCGCAGCGGCGGAAAGCCCCCACGCCCACGTGAGTGCGGCATCGAGGTCGCCGAGCGAGAACGACCGCACGGGCGCGAGAGGCGCGCCGCCCGCGGGCTGGGGGTCGCTCGGACCGGCGGTCGCCCGCAGTCCGGCGACGACGGGTTGCGCCAGCGGGACCGGCAGCGCTCCGAACGCGCTCGGCCGGAGCCATGCCGCCGCGGGCACGAGCTACGAGCCGGCGAGGGCCGCGACCCAGGCCCAGCGCGTGGCTCGCCCCGCGAGGTGGAGCGCTCGCTCGAGTGCCTCGCCGACTACGCCGAACAGGATAGCGATGGCGACGCAATACAGCATCCACGCGGCGATCATGGCTGCCTCTCCCGGAGCCGCTCCGCCAGCAGCTTGCGCAGGCGGCGCAGCTCCTCGTCACTGAGATTCTTGTCGGACACGAGCTGGGTCAGGAGCAGCTCGGGCGAGCCGTCGAATACCTTGTCTACGAGGCGGCGCAGCGCGCTGCGACCGGCGGCCGCGCGCTTGACCAAAGGCCGGTAGCGGTGCGCCCGCCCCTCGCCGGTGTGCGCCACGTGTCCCTTTTGCTCGAGCGTTCGCAGCACCGTAAGCACCGTGGTATACGCGAGGTCGTCGGGGAGCCGCTCCCGGACCCCCGCCACGGTGGCCGAGCCTAGGTCCCAGAGCACGCTCATCACGTCGAGCTCACGGTCGGTGAAGGCGATGGGCACTGGAGTGTCTCCATCTACTAACGTTATAGTAGATGGTATGGGCGGAGCGTCTGTCTGTCAACTATGTTTCTAGTAGTTGGCTGGATGGTCTGTTGCGGCAACGCTACGGGGGAGAGGTGGGGCCCGTTCCCCGTTCCCTCTCCCCCGGCCGTGTCCCGTGTTTTTATGGAGGCGCGGGGAATCGAACCCCGGTCCGAGAATGACTCCGATACAGCCGCTACGTGCGTAGGCGACGCTTTTTGAGTCTCACTACCACGGCGCCTCGCCGGCCACGGCAGCGACGAGCCCTTGGCAACTCTTACGCGACCCGTTCGGGCCCCAGGTCACGCCAGCCCGACTTTGCGATACGTGAGCGCCGCCTCAGGCGGGCTGCCACTCACGCAGGTGCGTGAAGCCGAAGCTTACGCAGCCAGTGCCAGGTTTGAATTGGCAGTTATGAAATTTGCCAGTGGTTTTACCAGGTGACTGACAACCTGGGCACGCAGCCATATCCTCGCCAAACCCGTCGAAGCCTGTCGCCCCCAAAGTTCCATCGACCGCAACCTAGCCGGCCGCGACCGCTTTTTCAACTCGATTGCGTCCCGCCTGCTTGGCGCGGTACAGCGCGGCGTCGGCCGCGCTGCGCAGGTTGGTGATGTCGCGCACGCTGTCGGGGTAGCCCGCCACGCCGCACGACAGCGCGAGCGGGTACGGCTTACCGTCCCAGCGCCACCCCGTCGCCTCCACGGTGCGGCGGATGCGCTCGGCCACTTCGAGGCCGGATTCGAGCGGCGTGTGCGGCATCCACACCGCGAACTCCTCACCGCCGATGCGCGCCACCAGATCCTTGTCGCGGATCGCCGCCTGCAGAATCGCCGCCACGTGCCGCAGCGCGGAGTCGCCGGCGGCGTGCCCGAGGCTGTCGTTCAGCGCTTTGAAATGATCCAGGTCGGCGTAGATCAGCGTCGCGATCGGGACGTTGGGCCCGCCGTGCAGGGCGAGCCGGCGCTCGAACTCGCGCACGTTGCTGAGGCCGGTGAGCGGATCGCTCACCGCCCGCTGCTCCGCTTCGTGCACTGCGCGCGCCGCGGCCAGCCGCGAGCCGAGCTCCGCGACGAGCCGCTGGATCTGCTCGGCCACCGGCGACCCGGTCGGGAGCTGGGGTCCCGTCAGCACCAGCGCCCCAACCACAAAATGGCCGTCGAACACCGGGTACGCCGTGCCCGCCCGGTCCTGACGCCGGCGGTCTGGCAGCGCGCTGCCGAAGATGTCCTCCGCGCCACGCGTCACCACCGGCACGGCCGACTGCAGGGCACGCATCACGGGCGCGTCGCTAGGGAGCACGAGGCCGGCGAGGCGACCGTCGCCGGCGGTTGAGACCGCGACCACGCGGGCCGTGCCGGCCGCAGGGCCGACACCGTGGAGCACGATCGCGGCGCCGCGCTGCGAGAACTGCTGCGCCAGCTCGACGCCCGCCTTGGCGATCCCGTCGAGCGTCTTGGCACCGCTGGCGATGGCCGCGAGCTGCTTGGCCACGAGCTGCCCCGCCTGCTCGGCCGGCTCGTGCAGCCGCGCGAGGCGCAGGCTCGCCACCAGCCGGCGCAGCTCCTCCGCCGCCGCGGCGGTATTCTGGGGTGCGGCATCCGGCTGGGCGAGCAGCACCCCGGCGCCGAATGGGAAATCGCCGACCGCGACGTAGGTGCCCTCGGGTTCGCGCGCCACGTGCGCTCGCCCGTCTACCGACGCCAGCTGCACGATGGCCGCGCCCCGCCGCCGGGTGTCGCGACTCACGTCGTCCCGCACCGTCACTTCCACATCGCCCTCCTCGAGCCCTACCACCCATCCCACCAGGGCGCCATGCGCCCGGCGCAGCAGGTCGATCGTGTGCTCGAAGTCCGACGGGCGGGTGGCGGGGCGCTCGGATAGCCAGACGCGCACCAGTGGAGCGAACGCCAGGCCAGTGGCGGCGAGAAAGCCGCCCACGGCGGCGAGCAGCGCCCACAGGTTCGCTTGCCACACGGACCAGACGACGGCGGCGAGGCCGAGCACGGCGAGTCCGCGCCCGGCCCACGCACCGGCCCGTTTCATGCGTGGTTGATGCGGCTGGCGGCGGCGGCGGCGCCGTACCCGTTGTGGATGTTGACCACGGTGACCCCCGAGGCGCAGGAGTTCAGCCTGCCGAGCAGCGCGGCCACCCCGCCGAACGAGGCGCCGTAGCCGACGCTCGTCGGCACTGCGATCACGGGGACGGGGACCAGCCCGCCGACGACGCTGGGCAGCGCCCCTTCCATCCCCGCCACCACAATGATGACCGCCGCACGGCGCAGCGCATCCGTCTGGGTGAGGATGCGGTGGATCCCGGCCACGCCGACGTCGTTCAGCCGCTCCACCCGATTGCGGAAGGCGCGCGCGGTCACCGCGGCCTCTTCAGCGACGGGGAGATCGCTCGTCCCCGCCGTCACCACGAGGATGACTCCCCGCCCCGTCGGCTCGGGCGCGGGCTCGGGCGCGAGGTAGACCGTCCTGCCGAGCTCGTTCACCTCCGCGCGCGCAAATCGCGCGACCACCGCCGCACGGTGCGCCGGCTCCGACCGGGTGGCGAGGAAGCTGCCGCTCGCCGCCACGAGCCGCTCGGCGATCCCGACCACCTGCTCCGCCGTCTTGCCCTGACACAGAATCACCTCCTGATGCCCCTGCGTGAGGGGCCGGAGGTGATCGATCGTCGCGAAGGGGAGGCGCTCGAACAGCTGCCCCAGGTCGTCCAGCTTCACGCCGCCCGCTCTACCGCCGTCGCTTCCAGATAGGCGGAGAAGATCGCTTCGGCCTGATGCATCGACTCGATCTGAAAGAGCTGCTCGCGCAAGCTCGCGGCGCCCGGCACGCCCTTCGTGTACCAGCCGAAGTGCTTGCGGAACTCGAGCGCCGTCTTGCGCGTGTCGCCCTGCAGCCGCAGGGCGAGCCGCGCGTGCTCGAGGGCGGTCGCGAAGCGCTCCTCGGGAGCCGGGGCCGGCCGCTGGGGGCGCCCGGCCAGCAGATCTCGCCCCTGCGCGAAGAGCCACGGGTTCCCGAACGCGCCGCGCGCGACCATCACGCCCGCGCAGCCGGTGTGCCGGCGCATGGCGAGGATGTCCTCCGGCGTGTTCACGTCGCCGTTGCCGATGACGGGAACGTCGAGCGCCTCGACCACGCGGGCGATCTCGTCCCAATTGGCCTGCCCGGAGAACATCTGCGTGCGCGTGCGGGCATGCAGGGTGAGCGCCTGAGCGCCCGCCTCGCGACAGCGCAGCGCGATTCCGACCGGGTCGCGCTGCGCCTCGTCCCAGCCGCTGCGAATCTTGACCGTGACCGGCAGCTGCGTCGCGTTGCGCACCGCGCGAATGATCGCCTGCACCAGGCCGAGATCCTTGAGGCATCCCGACCCGCCGTTGTTCTTCACGACCTTCTTGACGGGACACCCGAAGTTGATGTCGATGAAGTCGGGCTCGCACACCTCGGTCACCATGGCGGCGGCGCGCGCCATCACCGTGGCGTCCGCGCCATAGAGCTGGATCCCGATGGGGCGCTCTGCGTCCTCGAAGCGCATGTCTTCCAAGAGGTGCTCAAGGCCGCGCGCCACACCCACCGCCGAGATGAACTCGGACACGACCACGTCCGCCCCGAACCGGCGGCACAACAGCCGGAACGGCGATTCCGAGACCCCGGACATCGGGGCCAGGAAGAGCGGAACCTCGTGCTCCACGGGGTACGGGAAGTGCATGGCTGACAACGTAATGACGCGTTGCATATGAGGCAACGGCTCATTACGTTAGGCCGCCGCTACGACCGGAGCAAGCGCCGTGCGCCTGCGTGAGTTTTTTGCGGAAGACGCGATCAACCTGGACCTCCAGAGCACCACGAAGGACGAGGTGCTGAAGGAGCTCGTCGACCTGCTCAAGCTCGACGACAAAGCCGAGCAGACCCTCGTCAAGATGCTCAAGCGACGCGAGACGCTCGGCTCGACGGGGATCGGCCAGAACATCGCCATCCCGCACTGCCGCGCCCTCGCCGTGAACCGGTTGCGCGTGGCGTTCGGCCGCAAGCCACAGGGGCTCGACTTCAACGCCATCGACGGCAAGCCGGTGCACTACTTCTTCCTGATCGTCGCGCCTCCGCTCGAAGTGTCGAACCAATACCTCCCCGTGCTCGGCAAGATCGCCCAGTTCGCGAAGGAGCCGGATGTGCCCGGGAAGCTCGCGAAGCTGAGTAGCGCGCAGGAGTTCTTGAAGCTACTGGAAGACAAGAACATCTAGCAGCAACGCCTTACCTAGCAACCGGCAACGCCTATTCCCATTCGATCGTGGCGGGCGGCTTGGAGCTTACGTCATAGACCACCCGATTCACCCCTCGTACTTCATTGATGATCCGACTGCTCATCTTGGCCAGCACGTCCGGAGGGAAAGCGTACCAGTCCGCCGTCATCCCGTCGCGGCTCGTGACCGCCCGCAGCGCCACGACGTGATCGTAGGTGCGCCCGTCCCCCATTACGCCCACCGACTTGATCGGCAATAGCACGGCAAACGCCTGCCAGATCTGGTCGTACAGCCCCGCGGCGCGGATCTCCTCGACGTACGTCGCATCCACGCGCCGCAGCAGGTCGAGCCGCTCCTCCGTCACGGGTCCGAGCACGCGGATCGCGAGCCCGGGCCCCGGGAACGGGTGCCGGCCCACGATCTCCTCGGGGAGCCCGAGCTCGCGCCCGACCTGCCGCACCTCGTCCTTGAACAGCTCGCGCAGCGGCTCGATGAGGTTCCAGGGGAGGTGGGGCCGCAGCCCGCCCACGTTGTGGTGCGTCTTGATGGTGACCGACGGCCCGCCGCGCGGCGACGCGGATTCGATCACGTCGGGATAGAGCGTCCCCTGCACCAGGAACCCGACGTCGCCCGGGACGTGCCGCGCGGCGTCCTCGAAGACATCGATGAACGTATGACCGATACGGCGCCGCTTCTCCTCGGGGTCCTCGACGCCGCGCAGCTCCCCGAGGAAGCGCGCTCCCGCATCGACCACGCGCAGGTCGAGCCCGAGGTGCGCCCGGAACGTCCGCTCGACCTGCTCCCGCTCGTTCAGCCGCAGCAAGCCGTGGTCCACGAAGATGCACGTGAGGCGGTCGCCGATCGCGCGGTGCACCAGCGCGGCCGCCACGGCCGAATCCACACCGCCGGACAGCCCGCAGATCGCTCGCTGGGCCGGACCCACGAGCTCGCGGATGCGCCGCACCTCGTAGTCGATGAAGTGGCCCGGCGTCCAATCGGGCGTGCAGCCGCAGATTTCAAACAGGAAGTTATGGAGGATCTCGCCGCCGCGCGGAGTGTGTGCCACCTCCGGGTGGAACAGCACGCCGTAGATGGGCTGTGACTCGTGCTGCATCGCCGCGACCGGGGCGTTCGCGCTCGTGGCGGTCACGCGGAAGCAGGGCGGCGGCGCGTCGATCTTGTCGCCGTGACTCGCCCACACGGTGATGCAGCTGTGCGGCTCGAAGCCGGCGAACAGTCCCGTCGCCTCCCGGATCGTGACCTCGGCCCGACCATACTCCCGCTGGCGCGACGGCCTCACCTTCCCGCCCGCCAGCTGGGCCACGAGCTGCATCCCGTAGCAGATGCCCAGCACCGGGACGCCGAGGGAGAGGAGCTGTGGGTCCGCCGTGGGAGCGCCGGGATCGAACACCGAGTTCGGCCCGCCCGACACGACGATCCCCTTGGGGTCGAACTCCCGGACGAACGTGAGGTCGGTGCCGCGGGCGGCCGGGTGGATCTCGCAGTAGACGTGGGCCTCCCGCACGCGGCGCGCGATCAGCTGCGTGAACTGCGAGCCGTAGTCGAGGATCAGGATGCGGTTCACGCCCCCCCCGCCTCCCCGCTCCCTCCTCCGCCCCGGTACCAGGTGGTAGGCTCGACCACCTCACCGCGCAGCAGATCGTCGAGCGTCTCGCGCTGGCGCGCCACGTAGTAGCGGTCGCCCTCGACCAGGATCTCGGGCGGCCGCGGTCGCTGGTTGTACGTCGAGCTCATCACGAAGCCGTAGGCGCCGGTGCCGAGCACCGCGAGGTACTCCCCGGGCTCCACCGTCGGCAACTTGCGGTCGAGCGCCAGGAAGTCCCCCGACTCGCAGATGGGCCCGACGATGTTCACCAGCTCCTCCGGCCGGCCGCCGTCCGAGAGCGGCACGATATCATGGTGCGCGTTGTAATGGCTGGGCCGCACGAAGTCCGTCATCCCGGCGTCCACCACCACGAACTCTTTGCCGCCCGCGTGCTTGCGGTACAGCACCTTGGTGAGCAGCACGCCCGCGTTCGCCACGAGGTAGCGCCCCGGCTCGCACAGCAGCGCGAGCCCTGCCTGCTTGATGGGTGGTGCCACCGCCTCTGCAAACGCCCGCGCCGTCGGCGCCTTCTCGTTGTGATAGCGCACTCCCAGGCCGCCGCCCACGTCCAGCGCCTCGAGCGTCGCGATGCCGGAGGCGCGCAACGCCGCTACCAGCTCGAGCAGCTTCACCGTGCCGCGGTGATACGGCTCCACGTCCGTGATCTGGGAGCCCAAGTGCATCGCGAGACCGCGCAGCGCGAACAGCGGCTCCGCCGCGATGCGCTGCGCGACGGCGACGACCTCGTCGTACGGGACGCCGAACTTGGCCGTCTTCTCGCCCGTCTTGGTGTAGGGGTGGGTGTCGGTGGCGACATCGGGGTTCACGCGGATGCCGATCCGCGCCAGCTTCTTGACCCTTCGCGCCACCGTGATCAGCGCGTCGAGCTCCGCCGGCGATTCCACGTTGAGAAAGCCGACGCCCGCACGGATCGCTTCCTCGAGCTCGGGCGCCGTCTTGCCGACGCCCGAGAACACGATCGAGTCGGCATCGAACCCCGCTGCCAGCGCGCGCCGCAGCTCGCCCACCGAGACGATGTCCGCGCCCGCCCCCAGGCTCTTGAGTACCTTGAGGACGCCGATATTGCCGTTTGCCTTCACCGAATAGCAGATACGGTGCGGCACGTCCTTCAAGGCGTCGTGCAGGGCGTGGTACTGCGCCCGGATGAGGTTGGCGCTGTACACGTACGCTGGGGTGCCGACGCGCTCCGCGATCCCGCGGAGCAGCGCCGGGTCGAAGCCTAGTACGCCTGCGCCCACACCGCCTCTGCGACGCTGGGCTTGCCGCACCACATGCATGTCTTCGGCGTCTCCGGAGAGCGGAACTCGGGATCGGGGAGGAGACGCACGGTGGCGGCGGTGGCTAGCTTGATCTCCGCCTCGCAGGCGGCGGAGCCGCAGAACCCACCGTAGGCGAAGCCTCCGGGTTGCTTCATAAAGTCGATGAACTGCTGCTTCGTGACGCCGCGGATCGAGTGCGCTTCGCGGCGCTCCTTTGCAGTCTTGAATAGGCCCGCCTGGAGCTCGTCGAGAACGACGGCCACCGTCCGCGCAAGCCCGTCCAGCGGCGCCGGGGCCTTGCCACCTGTGCGCCGCGCTGTCATCACCTGCCCCGCCGCCACGTCGCGCGGCCCGATCTCCAGCCGCAACGGCACTCCCTTCGCTTCCCACTCGAAATACTTGGCCCCGGGTTTCATGCTGTCGCGGAGGTCGAGCTCCACACGGACGCCTGCCTTCTCGAGCTCCGCTTTCACCTGACCCCCGACCCCTGACACCTGGGCCCGCTCCTCGTCCGACTTCCAGATCGGCACGATTGCCACCTGCACGGGCGCCAGTTTGGGCGGACACACCAGGCCGTTGTCGTCGCTGTGGGTCATGATGAGCCCGCCGATCATCCGCGTCGACACGCCCCAGGAGGTGCTCCAGACGTGCTCCAAGCCGCCGCTGGCTGTCTGGTACTGGACGCCGAAGGCCTTGGCAAAGTTCTGGCCGAGGTTGTGAGACGTCCCCGCCTGCAGGGCCTTATTGTCCTGCAT
>Ga0137385_10006232_pt1 | contig 10486 bp, 22 predicted proteins | sample SagtaG_FD_104921 | JGI IMG/M metagenome (GOLD analysis project Ga0137385, IMG submission 104921) | Vadose zone soil microbial communities from Sagehorn Ranch, Mendocino, California, USA - Sage2_R_80_16 metaG | ecosystem: Environmental > Terrestrial > Soil > Vadose zone | place: USA: California... | reverse complement strand
GGCGATGGGCGCCTACCACCCTCATGGCACGGCGGACACGCCCATGGTGATGCCGATCACCCGGGTGCTGATGACCGCAGACGGCGCGTCGGTCGAGCGGCTGACCCCGTTGGTGACGGCGAACGGCGCGATGATCCCCGCGTCCGCTCCCGGGCGGTGGGGGCAGGTCGCCGCAGCAGGCAGGCCATAGGATGGCCGGTATGGAAGCCAAGCATGCGGCGGTCCGGCAGGCTCTCGCCCAGGTCCCCGCCGAGCTCAGGGGAGTGTGGCCGGTACCATACCGGCGCCCGGCGCCGCCGGTGCACATGCGTGGCTACTGCCATGAGCGGGGCCGCCGATCGCTGGAACGGAGATCGTCATGACTGAGCAGACCGGGTTTCCGCCAGAGTCACAGACGCAGGAGCTTGAGCGGCTGCGGGCGCAGCTCGCCGCGCAGCAGGCGCAGATCACCCCGCCGCAGGCGCAGCAGGCCGCCGCGCAGCAGCTGCAGGCGCAGGCCGAGATCGCCGGGGACTCGGACACTGTGGCGGCGCAGACCATGGAGCAGATGCGTGAGCAGGTGACGCGCGAGGTGCTGCTGCCGATGGAAGCCAAGATGGACGATCTGATCGTCACGCTCAAGGCGCAGTCCGACGCGCAGGCCGCGCAGATCAAGGCCCTGCAAGGCCAGCTGACGCAGGCGCAGCTGGCGGTAGGACCGCCGGATGTGATCAAGTACAGCCAGGCGGTCGCGGAGCGGCTGGCGACCGCGGCGGCCCCGGCGGCGCTGCCGAAACAGCACTGGGCCGGTGTGCTGGCGGCGGCGGACCAGCTGGCGGCGGCGGCGAAGGATGCGGCGCAGTCGGGGGACGGGTCGAAGCTGCCGGATCTGGTGCGGCAGGTGGAGCATTTCGTGACCCGCGGGCATACGCGGGCAGGCGGCGGGCATGTGGAGCATTTCCCGGCGCTGCTCGGCGACCTGGAGGAGCTGGGCGCCGCGGCGCTGAAGCTCGCCCCGCTGGCGGCGTGACGCACCGGAGGGAGGTGATCCGGACTCATGCCCGCTGACTCTGCTGCGCGCGGCTCTGCTGCGACGCTGTTCCTGATTGGCTACTATGAGTTCTTTTTAACCTCGTCGGCGCTTTGAACAGCTCGCCGTGGACGGCCGAGTCGTTCGGCGGCGATCCTGGTAAGGCCGAGAGCGCGCGGAGGTACGTCAAGCATGCGATCGTCAACGGGACGATCGCTTCCGGGCTTGGTGTCGTCATCGGCGGAATGTGGTGGCCGCTGATTGGCACGTCGATGGCGGCGGCGTACACATGGTGGCTGTATGACAAGGCGCTGCGAAAGGCGGCGCTTTCGGGTTCGGTAGGCTGGGAGTCACCATCGGGTCAGGGCTGGAAGGGCCTGCCGTGGTAGCGGCCTGTGGCGACCGGCTGCTACTGCTCACCGGCACCGCACTGAGCATGACCTGCACCCTGTCCCCTGGTCACGGCGGCAGGCATGAGGCGCGGGCGCCCAGTGAGCTGCTGGCCTGGTGGTCCGGGACGGAATACCAGATCGCCCGGGTCGATTGGCGGGAAGACGGCGGCCAGGACAGTTTGTGGTGGCCTGACCCGCCTGCGCCTCGCCCGGCGGTGCTGTGATGGTGGCGGCAGGGATGTTGCTGGTGTGGGGCGGCTACTCGCTGGGCCTGTGGGGCTGGTGCCTGTTCCGTGATTATGATGTGACGTTCGGCCGTCTGGTGTCGCCCGTGCATCCGTATGGCAGCGGGGAGGGTGAGGGGTGGCCGCCGCCGTTGCTGCCGCCGACGCAGATCTGGCCGGGTAAGCAGACCGCCGCGAGCACATCCAGCGCCGATGCGGGTGGCCAGCCGTCACCGGGCAAGACAGGCAAATGCCCGCCCGGGTTCCTCAACGTCGGCGGCAAATGCCTGCAGGAGACGGTGTGAGCTGGTGTGACACGTTATAGCTATGCGCAGCTAGAGCAATTGTGGATCAACGCGGGTGGTGCGCGGTCGCTGGCTCCAGTCGCGGCGGCGATAGCCGAGGCCGAGTCAGGGGGGGACTCGGCGGCGCTGAACGAGACCGACAACAACGGCACGCAGACATCGGTGGGGCTGTGGCAGGTTAGCAATGGGACACATTCGTACCCGCAGTCATGGAGGACTCCCGCGGGTAATGCGGCCGAGGCGGTGGCGAAGTACAAGGGGGCAGGCGGATGGTCTCCGTGGGGGACCTATGACTCGGGCGCATATAAGGCATTTCTGAACGGTGCGACGACACCGGACCCGAATGTGCCATCGGATGGCGGGACTGCGGCAACTTTGACCGGCGCCAGCGGTGATCCGACGCTGGGTGGTACCTGTGTGGGGACGACGTTCCCGCACACCTCATGGTGCCTGAAGAAGACAGCGGCGCGGCACGCGGCGGGGATCGCGCTGATGGTGGCGGGCGGGCTGGTGGCGTTGCCGGGGGTGCTGGTGCTGGTGGCGTTCAGCTTCAAAGCGTCCGGGGCGCAGCGTGCGGTGAGGCAGGTGGCGGGCGTGTTGCCGGCCCCGGCGGGGCGGGCTGCGGAGGCGGCGGTGCGGCGGGCACCAGCCGCCCGGGTGCCTTCTGCCCAGCCGCCCCGGCCGGCGCCGCGGCCGGGGCCAAGTGACCTGGAGCGTGCGCGGGAGCGTGCCGTGACGGAACCGGTCGGTGACAGGCGTGCGATCGCGGAGCGGCGGGCGGCGCGGCGATGACCGAACCTGCCGTAACGCGCCGCGAGATCGACCTGCTCAAAGCCGAGGCCGACATTGAGCACGCCCGCCTGGCGCAGGCCATCGCCTCCCTCGACGAGCACGGGTCCCGCGGCGTCGGCAGCCTGCAGACCCGCATGGACAGCCTCGTCGCCTCAATGGCTGAGCTGAAGGCGGATATGCGGCTGCGGTTCGACGGCCACGACCGGGAGCATGAGCGGGATGAGCGGGCGCGGGTGGCGTCGCGGCGGTGGCTGGTGGGTGCGGTGATCGGGGGGATCGCCGCGGTTGACGGTCCGCTGGTGACGATCCTGCTTGCCCGCGGCCGCTAGAGTTCGGGTGCTGAGGTGCAGATGAGCGGGCCGCCGTTCTTGCCCCGCGGGATGACACACACATGAAACGGGGGCAGCTCGTCCACCGCGGTGGCGAGGTCGCGCCAGTCGCGGCCCATCGCGTTACCCACATTCTTGATCATGTCGCGGTCCCCGGTGGGCCAGATCACCGCGTACCGGGCCTGCCGCGTCGCGTGCTTGGATACCCACGCCGCCGCCTGGAAGCTGGTGACGACGGAGGTGCCGTCCCGGCGCGCGGAGATGAGCATCCGCTCCACCTGCGGGCCGAGCCTGAACATCCGCTGTGAGCTGATGAGCTCGAACTCGTCCACGTAGGCGGTCCAGCCCCCGGCCTCGCGGGCGTAGGCGAAGGAGCGGCGCATCAGGTCCTGGTTGACGGTGTCCTGTTTTTCGGTGCGGGTGGCGCCGCCGATGATGATCCGTGCTGGCTTGCCTTCGGCGATCGCGTTCTCGATCCGGTCCCACTGCCGGGCGGCCCGCCAGTGCTTGGCGCGCCAGAGGGGGCCGCGCCACTCCGTGGGCAGGGTGGTGACCCGCTCATACCCGGACTTGGTGAGGGTTTCGTCCTCGCCTTTGGGGTCGAGCGCGAGGACCCATCTGCGGATGCTGAGCAGTCCGGCGGCGAAGGTTGTTTTGCCTTCCCCGGTGGGGCCGATCATGGCGATGTGCTGGCCGGGGTGCCAGCAGTCGTGCATGTAGCGGAGGAAGGTGTCCCAGGGCAGGCCGACGATCTCGGTGCGCTGCTGCGGCGGCGGGCCCGCGAAGGTGACGGTCATGCCTCCAGTGTCGCAGGCACTGCCGGCGGATGATTCTGCCGCCAGTTCGGGGCGTGGCCCTTGCTCCGTCTGTTCACAGTCCACCGGCCGTTCTGGAAGACGTACAGGGACCTGCCGTCCCGGCGGGTGAGAGCCGCCGGATCCAGGCAGACGCTCTTGCTGTCCCGTAGCCGCTGATGCAGGTCGAATCCCCGGACTCCGGTGAAAGCCCGGCCGCACGCCGCGCAGGCGCAGTAGCTCACGACCCGGCCCCGTCGCCGCCCATCATCTGCTGTGCCCGCCGGATCGCCTCCTCCTCCGCGGACACCTGCTCCTCGGCGGGCTCGGGCATGCCGAAGATCCAGGCGATCATCTTGTCCACCTCCCGGCCCCGCTGAACGCGGTCCTCGCTGCGTTCCTGCACCGCCCGCAGCTGCCCCGCCGACACCTTCGTCATCTGCAGCAGGCAGTACCGCAATCCCATGAACATCATCTTGGTCGGCGTGTCGTAGTCGGTGGCCGGCTGCCCGGTGCCGTCGAGCACCGGCTTGCCGTCCTCGTCTACCAGCTTGACCCGCTGCCCCCTGGTGAGGATGCCCATGACGAACACGGGGGGGCCCATCAGCCCGTTGACTGCCCGGATCGCGCCCTCGGCCTTCGCCACCGGCTGCAGCACCGTGTCCACGATCGTGCCTTTGACCGCGTCCTCGAGGACGACCCCGGCGTAGGGGGCCTGCGCGTCGAGGACGCGCCGCAGCGGCGGGACGGGGGCGGCCAGCCACGCCAGGTCCGCCCACGCCTCCTCGACAAACGAGGTGAGGGAGATCCGCGGCGGCTTTTTCTTCGGTTTGCCGTCTGTGCCCTGGCTGCTGCCCCAGAGGCGGTTCTTGAGGCGGGACCGGGTGGCCTGGGCGCGGACGGGCCGGGGCCGCTGTTCGGGCTGGGCGGGCTCTGCGGGCGGTTCGGCGGGGAAGTCGGCTTCGGTCACCCCGGCGTCGTAGGCTGGCTCGGGTTCGGGCGCGGGGTGGGCCTGGTCGTAGGCGTCGCGGAGGGTGCGGGGCAGGGGACCGCGGTCGGGGACCTGCCCGGCGAGGTCAGGCTGGGTTTTGGCCCATTCCCGCACGTCAGTTGTTGTGCTCATGCTGTCCCTTCCCAGAAAGATAGACCGTCGATAAACAGATGCAGGTCCAGGCTGCCGTCCTGGTTGACATACCAGGATATTTCGAAGTAGGTGGCCGCGTTGCAGGGCTGGTCATCGATTGTTTTCAGTTTGATGGGCAGCTCTGCGCGCCCGTGCTGGCCTGCGGCGCGGCGCAGGCAGGTGCGAGCGGCCTCAGCTATCTCCAAAATTGCCACCAGTGTGCCCGTGGCGGCGGCGGCGGGGTCAGCATGATTCTCATTAAGGAGTCACCCAAGAGCATGGCCTCGGCGAGCTGTTGCCGTTGCCGTTCCAGCTCGACCTGCTGAGCGATGGTCAGATAGCCCCGGGGGCCTGGTTCGCTCATGGCATCTCACCACCGTCCACAAACACGATCTTCGTACCGTACTCAGGATGCCCATGAATGTGCCAAAAGCTCTCCCAGCCGGCCCACACCGAATGTGAACGGTGCTCAGTCATCCACCGGATGCAGACTGTGCCGTCCGAAAAGATCACGCCTTCGTACTGCGGCTCGCCGGGCGGGTTGGCCGCGCCTTGCCTGTAGTACTCGGCGGGCGGGCTGGGCCGGTAGCCGATGAAGCCACGCGGGTAGACATAGGTGTAGGTCTGGGTGTGTGTCATGAGATCTCCACGAGGTCGAGGGGCCGTTTGGCGATCACACCGCGGGCTATCAGCTCATCCATCGCCTGCCGCAGATCATCCAGCCGGGACGACAACGCCCGCAGCGTCACCACGTCCCGCCGCGACCCCGCGTCGGCCATCCGACGCATCACCGAGTTCATCGCCTCGTCAAGCTCCCGCGCCAGCTCGGGCCACACGCAGGCGGTGCAGGTCTGCGACATGCGGCCGCGGATGATCCGCACGTGATCGGCACACAGGTCCATGACCGGGCCGGTGTGCCCGGCTGGGCAGGTCAGGCGGCAGCGGCGGGTGGCCGGGTTCTCGCAGATCCCGAGGCCGTGGAGGCCGTCCGGTTTGACGAGCTTGTCGTGCCCGGCGTACTCGGGTCCGTACATGCCGCCCATGAGATGGCGGGGCCCGGCGTCGGTGGCGTAGCCGTAGGGGTTACATCGCATCGGGCGCCGCCTTGGCCTTGCCGTTTCTGGCCGGGTGTGCTCGCCGCGTGGCCGTCAGGTCGTGGCGCCAGCGGCGCAGCTCCGCGTCCTGCCGCCGCGCGTGGGCGACCGTCCACCCGGCGTAGGCAAGCCATCCGGCCGTCAGCACCGCAAGCAGGAAGAGGCTAGCGGCGTTCGCCGTTTCCCTGTCCATCAGCCGCGGCCTCTCAGCAGGCCGGGAGGCACCCCCTTGCCATCAGCAAGAGTGCTGACCCTGACCGGCTTGTACCCGGCGAGATGATCCCAGCACAGCCCCTCGCACACGCCGAGTTCCGGGGCGTCGCCGGGGACGCCCCGCCATGAGCCTTCGCGGATCACCGGCGGCTTGGCTGGCCAGGGGATCCAGGTGACCTCGCTGTCCGGTTTGGCCAGCCCGGCTTCGATCGGCTCGTTGTACAGGTCCCATTGGTGTTGTTTGGCGGCCATGAGGCACATGAAGCAGGGGTTGCCGTCGTATTCGGGTGGTTCGACGAGGTGGACGGTGCCCATCAGCTGCCACCTTCCCGGCTGGGACTGTAGGGCTGGGTGTCACCCCGGTCAATCCTGGCGGCAAGATTGGTCCATGCCTGATAGTCGGAGAGCGACAGGTTAATGGCCGTGGCGGCGGCGAGTGCCAAGAGTGCATGCACCTGCGCCATGCCGATCGTGCCCCGCCTGTCCTCGCCGGACAGGATCTGTTCGGCGGCCTTGTAATGTTCAGGCCCGGTCACTTGTCACCCCCGAACATGATCTTTTGCCATTTGGCTTTGGCGCCGCCTTGCCGTTCACGGGGCTGGTGCTCCGGTTCCGGCTTGGCCGCAGGAATGCGCAGCCGGGCGTGCTCGGCGTCGTGCTCGGCGCGCAGCCGTTCCGCCTCCTGCTCGGCGCCCACATCCTTGACGGCCTGCTTCACCTGGTCGGCGATGATGGTGGACCGTTCCAGCCGGGTCTCTGTGACGTTCTGCGCGCCCTTCGGCGCCTCCGGTGCGGTGCCAGAGACCTTTTCGAGGATGGTGTTGAGCAGACCGCGCTGCTCGCGCTGCTCGGCCTCGACTCTTTCGAGGCGGTCCTCAGTCTTCGCCGGTTCCGGTTCCGGCGTGGCCGGCTTGGGTTCGGGTTTGGGTTCAGGGGCGGCCATCAGTTACCGCCGTCTGCGCAGGCTGCTGCACATGCTGGCTGCAGACATCCCACGGGATCTCGACCTGGCGGTCGTCCCCGTCCCACACGGTCCGCTGCCAGTGCTCCCGCTTCGGATCCCGTGCGCTGAAGGCATGTTCCCCGGCGTCGCACCACAGGGCTTGGCTCATAGTGATCTCTCCGTTGATGGTTCGGCCGCGCATCTGCTCGGCCTGGGCGATCAAGGTTTGTGCCTGGGCGAGGGTGTTCTGCGCCTGGGCGAGCTGGCAGCCGTCCCGGCAGGCATGCGGGCGGGGGTCGTCCCAGCTCATGTTCCGCGCCGCGTTTTCCGGATTCCGCGGACACTCACCGGCAGCATGCCGTTGCCTCGCAGCATCGTCAGCAGCGGCCGAAACTCTTCCAGCTCCGCGTCGAGTTTCTCCACGTGCGTCAAGATGTGGAGGAGTATCGCCCGGTCGCTCAAACTAGTTTCGATAGGTTCCGGGCAGTTTCCGGTGGTCATGAAACTCACCCTACCAGCGCGGCCGGGCGTAAGCTGAGCGGCATGGCAGCCGAAACGCAACCGGAAACCGAGAGCAAGACATGGGGCGGGATCGCGCTCGACATCGCCGGGATCGTGGCCGCGGTCATCATCGCCGCCGTCCTGATCGACATCTGGACGGACGGGCGGCTCAGACGGCGGACCCGCCCCGCCGCCGACCGCGAGGAGGAGACCGGTGAACCGGACACCGCAGGCACCTGACGCGGGCATGCAGGAGCTCGCCGCCCGCTTCGCCGAGCGGCCCCCCGGCGCGGCGGGGCTGGAAGTGACGGGGGGCCTGGAGATGCAGCTCGGCCGCCTCGCCGCCGTGTACGAGGCCGAGCATCAGGGCCGGGCGCGGCGCCGCGCCGAGCTGTCCGCGGCAATCTTCCCATTCGACTTCGCCCCCACGGCGATCGCCGGGCCCGGGACGATCGACTCGCCGATGGTCCTCGGCGCCCGCGACGGGTTCTGCATGGACATCACGATCCTGGTGGCGGCGGGCTTCACCGCCGGATCGGTGTCGGTGTACAAGGGCGGTGTCGCGGACCACCTGCTGCGCGGGGTGTTCTCCTCGGCGGGGACGCTGAAGTTTGGCGGGGCGTCCCTGCTGCTGATGCCGGGGGAGCGGCTGCTGTTCGTGGGCACGGGGATCACCGGGAACCTGACGATCTCCGGTTCGGCGATCATGGTGGCACACAGCTTCCTCGCGGAGTACCTGCTGTGACATTCGACCCGTTCGCCGCCGCGCCCGTGTCGCCGCAGGCCAAAGGCAGGGGAACCCTCGCCGGGGGCGCGGTGTCGGTCGCCGCGCCCGTGGTCCAGGCGGACAGTGTGGTCGTGGTGACGCCGCTGGCGCCGCTGGTGAACCTGGGCCTGCTGTCGGTGGCGAACGTTGTGCCCGGGATGGGGTTCGATGTGCGGTCGGCGAACGTGCTGGACGGGTCGTCGTTTCTGTGGGCCGTGCTGTGATGTTCCGCCGCCGGTGGGTGCCGCGGTCGGCGCGGCCGGTGGCGGCGGTGGCGGCTGGGTCGTGGCGGGCGGCTGGCAATCAGTTCCGCAAGCTGGCCGTGCCGCCGCCGGTGCCGATGGAACGGTTCACCCGCCGGGTGCGGGTGCAGATCGGCAACAACGGGATCGCGCAGACCGTCGTGGCGGCGGGCGGCGCCGCGGTGGCGGCGGCGGGGCCGCAGGCGCACGGCACCCACTGGTTTCCGCAGCAGGTGACCATCGCCACCGCGACCGGGCCCGCCGACGCATCCACGTGCCTGATCTACCTCGGTGCGGTTGTGCCGCAGAACATTGTTGCGACCTCGTACGCGGGCGGCGGGGACGTGCTGGGCCTGGCGGTGCCGGAGATGCAGCCGGGGGACCTGCTGTACGCGGTGTGGGCGGGCGGGCAGCCGGGGGACTGGGCGACGATGACAGTGATCGGGCAGCAAGAGATACTAGTTGCCGCGTAACCGTGCATGCCCTACAGTGGGGGCATGAGCGACGATGACGTACTAGACGATCTGCTGACCCCGTATGAGGTGGCGCGGATGTTCCGGGTGGACCCGGGCACGGTGGCGCGGTGGGCGAAGGCCGGGAAGCTGCGGTGTGTCCGGACACCAACCGGGCGGCGGAGGTACCGCCAGGCCGACGTTGAGGCGCTGCTGAAGGCTGGGGCGCGGTGATCGGGCGGCGCGGGCTGGTTTTGGGAGCGGTGATGAGCATCTTCGGCCGGGGCGGGATGCCGCCCCGCGGGCCGGGTGCCTCGTCGCCTGGCCAGCCGCCCAATGTGGTCATCGGGCCCGGCAGCAACAAGAACATCATCCGCGCCCGCATCGTCACCATCGGCGGCGGCGGCCCGGTGAACCCACTGACATCGGGCGAGTTCGTCTACTCGACGTCCCCTGGCCGCCTGGGGACGCTTGTGGCGTCGTCGTCGGCGCAGGCCGGGTTCGACCAGTACGGCAACGCGGTGCTGGTCGGCGACGCCTCCTACTTCAACGTCGCGCCGAACATCTGGGTGGCGGTGTCCATCGGCTCCGGGCGGCTCAACCTGTGGAAGGCCACCGGCCCGGCGGGACCGTGGAACTTCATGGCCTACGTCAGCTACCAGTCCGGGCTCGCCGTCAACAACGGGCTGCATATTGCTGACCAGGTTGCGAACGCTGTCTATGTGGACAGCAACCTGATCGTGAGCGCCGGGTTCGCGGCGGCGGCGGCGGACCCGGCCGCGGGGAACGCGGAGACCTGGCATGCGGTGCCCTATCTGTCAGGCTGGGCCAGCGACGTCGGAGAGCCGTTGCAGTACCGGCTCAACGCGGACGGCATGGTCGATATCCAGGGTGCGTTCAAGTTCACCTCGACGGCGGCCGGGCAGTCGATCGTGGCGAACAACCAGTTCGCCGCCGCTATCGACTCGCACTACTTCCCGGCCAGTCAGCAACGGGCCGGGCTGTGGCTGTGGGACGGCACCTTGCCGAACTTGGCTCGTAACGCGAACCGGTCCGAGCATCTGCTGATCAACACAGACGGGACGCTGTTCGTGGAATGGACGTCGGGGGGTGCGTCCGCCGCGGCGGGGCAGACGGCCCGGTATTTCGCGCAGGGAAGCTACCGGCTGACATGACGGGTCCAAGCAACTAGGAGATGGTCAAGATGATATGGCTCAAAGCTCGCCGCAAGTTTCTGGTCGCCACCGCTGGCGCCGTGCTCGAGCTCGCCACCCTCGCGTTCGGCGCGTCGAACACATGGGTGATCC
>Ga0137385_10006231_pt1 | contig 10486 bp, 7 predicted proteins | sample SagtaG_FD_104921 | JGI IMG/M metagenome (GOLD analysis project Ga0137385, IMG submission 104921) | Vadose zone soil microbial communities from Sagehorn Ranch, Mendocino, California, USA - Sage2_R_80_16 metaG | ecosystem: Environmental > Terrestrial > Soil > Vadose zone | place: USA: California... | reverse complement strand
GGTAAAGTTCCGTCGAGATCATGTGATCAGGTCGTCCGATCAGATGCCGCCGCCCTCGACTCTCGAGGTCCTTGGCTTGGTAGACCACACCCATACCGCCACCACCAAGCTTTTCCAGGATGCGGTAATGCGAAATGGTTTGGCCGATCATGCCTCTATTTGCCGGTGGGCACGCGACGCTTCAACTCTTCAAACCAGTTCAGCACGACGTTGATTTGCGTCGGCGCCGCCTGCGCCAATTGCAGAGAGGATTTCGTAAGGCCCGAGGCGTTGACCGGCCTGGATGGCCATGGGCTCCCGCTAAGCTGGAATTCGCAGAGTATAACGCGATCAACTACTGGCACGGTAAATTCTTGGTCTCCGTTGCTTACCGAGATTTGCCAAATTGGCTGCCTGCATCCCCTGCATCCCCGTCTAACTTGAGGCCTTCAAATGTCCGTCGTGCGCGGCCTGTAGCCAGTCGAGAACTTCTTCCGCATGCCGGTCGGGTGGAAAGACGGGGTAAAACACGTGATTAATCGTTCCTCGGCGCATCACCATAGTTAATCGCTTCAGCAGCACCTGCTCGTCGACAATGAAGGTAGGCAAGCGCAGGGCACTTGTAAGCGCCAGATCACAGTCACTTAGAACCGCAAACGGCAGATCAAGGCGGTCGACCATCTCTTTCTGGTATGTGGTTGATTGAGTGCTGAGGCCGAATACCGCGGAATCAAGCTCTCGAAGCTTGTCATAGAAACGCCGAAAACCCATACACTCGGGCGTGCAGCCCCTCGCGCCTGGAATCTGGTTCCAACCCTTCGGTGGCTCTTGGAACGGTAACCCGGTCTTCGGGTAGCAAAATAAAATCACGAACTGCGCGGATTGCCTTGAGACGTCAACCCACTCGTCCTTTGTCGAAAGCAGTGGAATACAGGGTACCTGCATTCCCGAGAGGTGATCAACGGCCCCATCATCGACGGGTGCGGGAATGTCCTTGGGGAGTGAATAAAGATCGTCGCTCCTCATGGCGGAATCAGTCGGGCGGTGGGCACGAAGCAGCCCCGCTTTTAGTCGAATTTGCATTTTGGTATTCCGGAATGGCCATGGACTCCTGCTAAGTTGAATTCGCAGAGTATGACGCCGTAGCTAAGGTCGGCGCGGGGAGTCCGGACCGATATCTAACCGTTTTTCGCAGCCTACTATGAGGTCGCGAGTTTTTCGAGTTCCGACAACGGCACCGGCTCGCCGTGGAGCGGCGCGATCGTTTTCACGTCCAGCTTCAAACGCTGGATATTCCGATACAAGTTAACATTATTCGCATGGTAGCGAGGTCCTGACCGCGTTCCTGCAGGCCAAGAGAAATCGTCTGCCTCCACTAGGATTTTCTCTTTGGGCAGATAGACCATCATGAGGCCGCCATTATGAGTGTCGCCCTCAAGAGGATAGATCTCGAGCGAGCGCCCGCCATCAGCCAGAGTGTATTTGTCTTTGACGGTAATGAATGGTGGTTTCTTGGGGTTCTGCGCAAGCCGGTCAGGTTCGAGCGTGTGCGGAGCCTTCCACGCCTGCTCGTAGTAAGCTTTATTCATCTCGTGCGTGATGATGGTCGAACCTTCGGCAACGTAGGTCCGCACGCCTCCGGAGTGATCGAAGTGGTGGTGGGTGTTGATCAGGTATTTGATGGGCTTATTGGGCGCTAATTTTTTGGCTTCGGCTATCACCGCCGTCGAGCGCGCCTCGTCCAGCGGCGCCTCAATCATCACCAGATAAGTGGGATATTCCACCAGAATGCTGTTGTGACTCCCACCGGCAAGGAACCAAATCCCATCAGTAAGTTTTTGGCTCGTTACTTTTACCGGCAGCAGGGTTGTCGTCCGGGCTGCTTCAGGAATGGGCAGGTCGAGACTTACATTTGGCTGCACGCTAGTCACCGCGAGGTCCAAGACTGGGTAGCCGCCCTGCTTCTGCACGATCATGGTGGGGAACTTCACACCGTTGAAGTCCTTGTAGCCTGAATAAGTGGTCTCCACCGGCATGTCGCCGAGCACAGGATTCGCGATCCAGGTCTCCGTACCGGTGACCATGTTTTGGCTATCAATCGTGCCGTTGATCTTGAATTTCCCCGTCGTGAAGGACACGATAGTTCCTCCGCTGCCCTTCTTCGCGGTGGCGTTGTTTTCCATCGCCGCCTTGAGAAAGCCGTGCGGCGTCAGCCAGATTTGAAGCTGGCGCTCCTCGGCGGCAGCTACTACTGGCTGAGCAGCATTCCCCGCCTGATTCCAAGCGTATTGGCCGCTCACGAGATTGATCTGCTTTTGTTCCCCGGCGAACGGCAACGCGCCTCCCACCCGCGGAGGAGTTGGCTCGACTTGCGTTAGCTCTTCTCTTGAAGAACGCGACCCGTAGTCGATCGTGCGCGTGTAGCTCGTAACATTGTTTTGCGGCCATGCTGAACTGGGGCCATATGCCTGTCCCAGCGCATATAAGTGGCCGGTACCCGAATATTGAATCGATCTCACATCGCCCATCGCCTTGCTGGCAGCTTGTAAAACCGTCTTGGCATCCTGAGCGGCGAGTGAAAGCGGGACGACGAGCACTAAAGCAAGTAGACTTGCAAATTTTCTGGTCATAGCCCCTCCATGAACCGGACTTGCGGATTGTGGGCAGCATTATATAGCAGTGGCGGAGGCGCGAAAGCAGGATGTGTTCTTTGGCGTCTGCATGTGGCGCGTGCCGGACCGCCCTCGCTACCATACATATATGGTTCAAACGCCTCCAACACACTTTGGCAATCGTGGCCTCGGCAAATCAATTGATAGTTGATTCGTGGAACGCCAAGTCAGACCTGGCGCCTTGGCGTGCTGTCGTCGGCCGTCTTTTCTGGCAGGCTTTCTGTGCAGACGCGGCCGGAACAGCGCTACTATCAGTCTCCAAAGGAGCCGCCAGTGTTGAGACTCATTTCTCGCCGAATCTTTCTGTGCTTGGCCGGTGGTGCTCTTGCCGCGCCAACATTTTCTTGGCCTGCGAATGAGGTGCCGACGTTGCTCGATCACATTCTTCTTGGCTGCAGCGATCTCGACCGCGGCATCGCCTTCGTCGAGGCGCGCACGGGCGTTCGCGCTGCATTTGGCGGCGTTCATCCCGGGCGTGGTACGCAAAACGCCCTCCTCTCGCTCGGCACACGACGGTATCTTGAGATCATCGCCCCCGACCCCAAGCAATCCGGAGCGCAGCAGTACCCCGTAATTGCTAAACTGACTGAGCCTCGCCTGATCGGCTGGGCCGCTCATCTCAGCGATCTACAATCCTTCGCCGTAAACCTCGCGAAATCCGGTGTTGCAGCCGTTGGACCCAGCCCCGGCTCCCGCCGACGACCCGACGGGCGCGTCCTTCAATGGAAGGCTCTCACACTCAAGGAGAATGCCACTGATCTTCTCCCGTTCTTCATTGAATGGTCTGCCGATTCAATGCATCCCTCAGCAGACTCTCCAAAAGGTTGCTCGCTTCTGCGCTTTGAAGCGGTATCGCCCGAAACAGAGTCACTCTCGAAGCAAATCGCTCTCCTCAACCTCGACATCCCCATCGTCAAAGGTGACAACCCGCAACTCCGCGCAACCATAGCTGGTCCGAGGGCCCAATTCACTGTGACCAGCTAGGGGCCGTGAGCGTGGCTGGGGAGTGCTTCGCTTCCCAGCAGAGGTCGAGCCCAATATATTGGCAAGGTGCTCGGTCGCGGATCTTTCGGTGCTGCAAAATGCGGCTGCTGCGCTCGGCCGCCTGCTCGCTGATACATGAGTGTTTTAGCGAGGAGCGCCTGCTGCGGCGGGCGCTTCGCTTAGAAGAAACTCATGAACAGATGCAGTTTCCGCGCTCCTCCCGAGCAAGCGTTTCCCGGCCCTGGCAATTCGGAAGGCGTCGAGGAACTAGGCGGCGGAGAGGGTGGGATTCTAAACGAAGTAGAAGTTGGTTGACAACGGTTGACGATGGTTGGCATGTACCTTGGCTTCAGTGAGTTACAGGCATTAGCTTTCATCCCTCTTTGTGCAATGCTCTTAGAAGGCCTGAAATAGGGGTCTCGACTAGACACAAATTAGTCACACTCAAGGTATCGAAAAGCACTTTTTTCGAGAGTTGCGCGACTAGCGCCTCCTCTTCCTCGCGATTAGTTTCCGAGTAGCCGACCATCCGTCCGGACCCTCGTCTTCAGCTTCCCACAACCCCGTTTATGGGACGAGTGACCCGTGATGCAAAAGCTAATCGCACTCTCGCGTCAGTGGCCGGTGTGGGCGACGGCACGGGCGAGCCGCGGAACTTCTCTCGCCGAAGATTGAGGTGTATCTTCGACGTGTCAGGATAGCCGACTATGAGGATTCGCATGGGAACATTTCTCGCATGGATGATCGCGCTGGCGTCCCTCGCCCTCTTTATCGCCGCGTTGACACTCGTATGTCTGAATTGGAGTGCGAAAACGATTACACCGGTCGCATCGATTCTGTTGGTCGGAATCGCAACGACTCTCGTGACTGTCGGCATACCTCTGAAAGAAACTTCAATCAGCTCTTTGTTCGCCACCAACGTCGTCCTCGACACCCGCAGCGGCCGTCCTCCGTTTGAAATCACACCAACACCACCCGGCAAGGCAAACGAGCAGTTGGTTGAGCTTTTTCAGCTATCACAGCCGACAGTGATGGAAGACGGTAAGGCTGTACCCACTACAGCTGATCCCAAGAACGACGCCGAACGGATGGCGTTCGCTTGTGAACTCATTCAGTATCGAATAGTTCGAGTTATTCAGGAGCTTCAGCGGGGTCGTACGCAGTCGGGGTTCTTCTACGGCAAATCTCTTGCGACTGTGACTGCGCCGATCAAAACATCTGACTCCGTAGATTATTCGCCAGCCGAACTTCTGACCGCTATTGCCAACAACCGATTCTCGAAGAGCGACCGTGAAACTTTTCATTGGCGCCACGTCGGTTTTCCGGTCCCGCGGAAGACAAAGTTGCGTTTCAGTTTGCCATCCGCGAATGGTGGACAATACGCTCTAGTTTTTGAGAGGCCGTTGTTTTTCCAAGTCACGTTTACAATTGAAGCGCTTCCGTATCTATCACCCGGCCCGCTGCCGGAAGGGTTGATGATTCAGCCCGAAGCAGTCCAATATTGCCAGACCTACCATTTCCGCGTCTCCATGCGCGCTGTGTTCGACAAACTGACATCTGGGAATTCTCGAACGGAAGAATACAAGGATTGGGTCCACAAGCTCTTCGATGGTATAAGCGATAAACTCGCTGATTAGACGCCCGCCCCAGAAGTCCCGTTAGAGGACATCGCCAGTTATCTCCTCTAGCCCCGTCTCTAGCCAACTTCCGGTTTGCCGACGATTCGCCCAGAACCTTATCTTTCGCTTTCGACAACGCCGTTTCTTGATAACATGACATTCGAAAGGGAGTTGTCCCGACCTCAGTAGATTTCCAAAGCTAAAAGTCTGTTACTTGAGTGGTTAAGTATGCCTGTGGTAACGTAACCCGCGAAGCATAGCATAAGCTGAGTCGCTCCGAAGTTTTTACTGGATCTCAACTCGCCGTTACGGGGTCGAACCTCGGCCATCGGAAGGAGAAGTTCAATGTCTTTACTTCCTCCTCGGGTTGACGGGCCATTGTCAGAGTGCAGCAGTGCCGTAGAAGTCGAAGGTCAACTAACCGGCGCCACCGTAGAACTCTATATGACAGGCCATCCCGGTTCTATTGGCGGTGGTGTCGCCACCTGGTCGGACCAGACCTTCCCGCTAAATGCTGGTGTCCAGCTAACGCCCGGCGCCACCGTACAAGCTCTTCAAAGGCAGGGCGCAACCGCCAGCGCTCTCGGTCCCGGCATCGTCGTTCAAAAGAAACCGCCGGTGATCGGTCCTCTCGCCTTTCAGAGTCATTTGTATGTGTGTGGGACCTGCCTTTGGCTCACTGGGGCCGTTCCAGGCGCGAAAGTCGATGTGGACGTTCTCGGCGTACCGCGCGGCTCGGGCATATCAACGGACGGCAACGCCCGCCTTGGCCTCAACCCGGCAATCCACCCGCCAGACATCCTGACCGCGCGCCAGACCGCCTGCGGCATACCTGGTGTACTCACGACCGGCCCTAAGCCGGACCCAAATCCTGGCGCCCAAGAACGCGCACTTCCTCCGCCGACTCTTCCCGGCCCCCTGCAAGCCTGCGATCCAGCCGTCCTAGTGACCAATGTCTTCGAGGGCGCCACCGTCACAATTCATCGGACTGCGGGAACACCTGAGTCCGCGTGCTTCGACGCCACTGGATTGTGGTTCATTCTCAGCACTCCGCTTGTACTGGGTGAAAAGGTTTCTGCCTCACAGGCATTTCCCGCATGCAAAATTAATGGTGCCTCGTCGCCACAGCTTGTTGTCCAGCCGACTATACCGGTCCCGCCCCCCACGGTGATCAAGCCGCTATGCGCAGGACAGACGAGCGTCACGTTAATGGATCTGAAGCCCGGCGCCCAAATCGAAATCTTCCAATCCGGCGTTTCACTTGGAATCGGCCAGGCGCCCGAACAAATCACTTTCGACTTTCCGACGCCAGCGCTGCTCGGCGGCAGCTCCATCACCGCCACGCAGACCCTTTGCTCGCATACCAGCGTTCCATCGAACGCTGTCCCCGTTGACCCCGCTCCCGCCAACATACCTAGCCCAGTCGTTCCGGGACCGCTTCATGAGTGTGGTGCAGCCGTGCGCGTCACCAACCTTCACGTGGGAGCACGCGTTTACGTATTCTCCATCATCCTCGGCGGAGAGATTGGCGACGCTCAGGCGTTCGCCACCACCGTTGATGTCGGCGTCGCCCCCCTCCTTATAAAGGGCGATCACATTTTCGCAATCCAGATCGGCTGCGGCCTGACCAGCCACCAATCTGCACACACCCTTGTTCTCCCTGCTCCTGCTCTCAATATCCCCATCGTCGGATCACCGCTCAATGACTGCATGACTGCCGTTCCCGTAACCCAAGTAGTCGCGGGCGCGTTAGTGGACGTTGACGTAAATAAAGCCTGGCGCGGCACGGCGACTGCTACCACGACTACCGTCCTCGTTCCGATCAGTGGCCGTCTCAAGGTCGGTGATCAAGTCACCGCCAGGCAGCGCCTCTGCAACATGATCTCCGGCTTTAGCGAAAAAGAGACGCGCGTCGGTCACTCCGAAGCCAGAAACTGGCCCATTTACCACCACGATGCTCAACATACGGGTAACGCAACTTGCAGCGACATCGCTCGCGCCACTGTTGCGGGCCTCGCTCTTCGCCACACCGTAGTGCTAAATGGCCACGTCATTGCCGCTCCCGCCATCGTTAATGACAAAGTCTACATAGGTAGCAGCCTCAGTAGCCGAGGCCCGGGACCGTACGGCGGAACTCTCTACCGCATCGATCTCGCGACCGGCACGATCGAGCAGAAATTCTCGTTTGTTACTGCTCCGGGCCAGGGGGCTGGCCAGGGAGAAACTGGGATCGGCTGCACGCCAGCCGTTGTGGGCGGAAAAGCTTACTTCTCTTGTCTCGACGGCCAAATCCGCTGCGTGGACGCCAACACTTTCGCGCCGCTCTGGACCACCGATTTACGCAACCCCAGCCTCGCCCAAAACCAGCCGGTTAGTAATCCCGTGGCCGAAACGTGGAGTTCGCCACTGGTCGTCAACGGGAAGGTCTACGTCGGCTCCGGCGAGGGAGAGGCCGGCGCCTGGGGTTTCGTCTACTGCCTTGACGCCAACACCGGGAAAGTCCTCTGGCTCTTCTGCACCAATCAGTTTAAGAACGGCGTTGATAACGCCCCCAACGTGGTTCCGTCCTCGACTGTCGGTGGGGCCATCCCACCAGGGTTTGTCGGCTTCTCCGTTCTGCCCGACCCGGCCAGCAAAGGCTCCTCGGTCTGGTCCTCCTGCGCTTTCCATGCCGGCCTCAACCGCGTCTTCGTCGGCACTGGCAATGCAATCCCAGACATACCACTTCCCGACGCCCTCTATGGCAGCGGCCTTCTCGCCTTGGATGCCAGCACGGGCGCCTTCCGCGGATTTTTCCAACCTGCAACGGCGGATTGCTACCGTCCCAACGATGTGGACGCAGACGTCCCCTGCCCTCCGACGCTCTTCGCTCGCCCCGCGCAAGACGTTGTCACGTTTGGATCGAAAATGGGCGCCGTTTACTTGATCGACCCGGCAAACCTGAACGTTCTGGCACGCCGCCAGTTGCTCCCCAAGGATGGAGCTGGTAACCCCTTGCCAGCGGTCGATTCTCATGTGGGACCTGGTGAAAACCTTTGGGGGGTCTTTGCCTCTCCCGCGGTCGATCCTGTGTATCAAAATGTTTACTACGGCTTGGGCGGCTATGGGGGAGTTGACGCCGCAAGCACGCCTTTCCTGCGTATCTGCGACTGGACCACTCTGGCCGATTCCTGGCCTGTCGTCGTTGGCCCGGACACCGTCACACGCTACTCCTCCGCGGCGCCTCCGATGTATGTCACGGACGAATCCGGACTGAGTTCCCCAGCCGTCGTCAACGACCTCGTCTTCGTTAGCACCGGCAGTCCCACCGCCCAGAGCACATCGCTGTACGCCTTTTCGACGTCCAACGGCTTGCTCAGATGGTCTGCGCCAGCGTTCGTCGCGAAAACCGACAATCCGTATTGCCTCGGCCCGGCCATACACGGAAACTTCGTAGTAGTCGGAGCCGGAAGCCAGATAAACATCTACAGTCTGTGACCTGGTAATTGTTCGAGCTTCCACATAGCCAGTCGCACAAGCATGGACGTATTAGGCGCTATCCGTGACAGTGAAAGTTGCAAAGGAGCAGAAGCCCGGGCAAACCGAAATAATACCGAGCCAGAATCCCGCTGTGGAAGTTGCAAACTACGTGGCACTTGCCGCCGATTGTGGACGCATAACGGGCTAACCTGAAGTTATTCCGGGTCCGAAGTCCCGTTCGAGGACATGATCGCTAATCTCCTCGAACCCCGTTTCCAGCTAACTTCCAGATTGCCGACCATCCGCGGTCTTCCCCAATATTAAACAGGGAACGGCTCCAATCGAAAATGCAAGTAGATCGGAGATTTATCGGAACTGGGTGAGGTCGAATGGGACGCAGCGAAATCGACATCTTAGAATGCTTCTTATTTCATGTGAGATAAACGGATCAGAACGCTCGGCTCGGTGCCACTTAATTAGTAAAGTGCCGAGTCGACGGCAGGGCTCATTGGTTCCTAATTGAGTCAAACGTCGCTCTGTTCGACTGCCTGACAACATCGGTTGTCAGGCCCAGGATCGCTGATAAGTCAGGTGCTTGGCATTGGACTTGCCCAGGACATTGGCGGGCAAGCTAGCGCAGATTGGCTGTGAATATCAAGGGATAGGGCGGCACCTCTTGGCGCATCGCCTATCGGTGTGCGTTATATTCTCGACCTCAAGAATGACGCAATCTGGGATCCGATCCACGCTGACGCAAGATTCAAGGAGCTCATGCGCCGCATGGCCCTCCCGCAGTGATTGAGTCGATCGCGACTAACGATTCGCGCCTGGATCACGGGCACTCGGAACCGAACGCCAGAAGCGCGTAACTTCGGATTCCCGAGCAATCGTCGAGAGCCTCATTTCGTATCCCAATAAAGAAGCGCCAATGAAGCTCTCTCCTTGGGCCCAGAAGGAATGCACTCGGAAGCCTCCGAAGGTCGGGTCCAGTCGTACGCCAAATAATGCGACTGAAGCGAGTGTCGCAGAATGTCGCTTGCCATTATCCGGATGCAGCATGAATATCGCCTCAACCTTCGCCAGATGACTAGCCGGGATGTGTGAGGCTCGGAAACATATGAGGAATCAACTAGGGAGGCAGGCCATGACAACTGCGACATACGCCCTCCATCAGGAACGGCGGTCAGTTCGCAAGGCGGCACTCGTTATCGCTCTGGTTTTCGTGGGCATTGTAAGTCACTCGGCACCTTTGCTTGCAGCCAACCCTGTTCCGATCATCAATCAGCCTCTGGTGCCCAGCACTGCCGCGCCCGGCGGCAACGCATTTACCCTTACAGTGAACGGCACAGACTTTGTTTCGGGATTAAGTGTCGAGTGGAATGGGAGCCCGAGAACAACCACGTTTGTCAGCGGCAGCCAGTTAACGGCAACGATCAACGCGGCGGACATCGCAGTGGCAGGGACAGCCTCGGTGACCGTGGTCAATCCCTCTCCGGGTGGCGGGAGATCCAACGCTTTGCTTTTCTCAGTCACAACCAGTACGCCTTCGCTCTCGCTAGCCGGAACAGACTACCTGACAGGCTCGCGTTCGCAGGCTGTTGCTGCCGCCGATCTCAACGGTGACGGCAAACTCGACTTGGTTGTCGGGAACGTTGACAGCGCCACCGTTAGCGTATTTCTGGGCGACGGCACCGGCACCTTCAAGGCGCACGTGGACTTCGCGACAGGGTTGTATCCCAACGCCGTGACGCTACGGGATTTCAATGGAGACGG
>Ga0137385_10006230_pt1 | contig 10487 bp, 10 predicted proteins | sample SagtaG_FD_104921 | JGI IMG/M metagenome (GOLD analysis project Ga0137385, IMG submission 104921) | Vadose zone soil microbial communities from Sagehorn Ranch, Mendocino, California, USA - Sage2_R_80_16 metaG | ecosystem: Environmental > Terrestrial > Soil > Vadose zone | place: USA: California... | reverse complement strand
TAGCCAGCTCGGTCCACACCATTGCAGGTGTGGCAACATCGATTGCCGCTTTTGTCGGATACACAGCTAAGGGTATCGACAACCGCGCGGAACATATCTTCGACTTTGGAGATTTTGAACGGCACTTCGGTGGCCTGGCCTCCGATAGTGAGTTGAGTTACGCCGTGCAACAGTTCTTTGCGAACGGCGGAACCGAAGCATATGCCGTACGAACTCCTCGAACTGGAGCAACGGGTGCGAATGTCGTCTTCAACGGCATCACCTTCACCGCGTTGAGCAGTGGAAGCTGGGCCGATGGCGCAGTCCTGCTCGATGTCGACTACACGGGCATAGACCACGCTGCAGACGCCACTGCTTTCAATCTAACAATCACTGATCTCAAGGATGGGACGACGGAGTTTTTTCCGCAGCTCTCCTTGAACAACGCCAAGGTCAATTACATCACCGCCATCGTCAACGATACGGACAACGGATCGCAACTGGTCAAGGCTACTGTTGCCGGCTCTCCTGCGGGAGCTCCAGTCGTAACCGGAGTCGTCGGCGCTACGCTCACCACCACAGCCGTTAATACGGCGTTTGGTGGAGGCACTGCAATCGCCACGGGGAACTTTGGCGTACAGCTCAGTGTCTCCTCTCCCACCGTCCCTCCATCTCCGCTGCCGCTCATCGTCAAAGTATTCTCCAGTGGCGCCCCGCTCCCGCAATCGCTTGTAGGAATCGCGGCGCAGTTACAGGTCTCGATCAACAACGCACTCGCAGTCCATCTCCCCGGAGCCTCTGTCCAGTGTTCCGTCGCTCCAACGGCAACGGGCCTTGGTATTCGCGTGAATGCACTGTTGCCCCAATTTCCCGACGCGGTTCTCACCATCGGCGCTCCTGCCAGTGATCCTGCGGATGCGTCTGCTGCCCTTGGCCTCTCAGCGCCGTTCAGCGTGAACGTCTCACACTACGCGCTCGGAACCGGTAACGGAAGTTCCACAAATGGCTGGGGCGGCAGCCAGACCAGTTCGGCGGCAGGCAGTGATGGCACAGGTCTTCCCGGCACCAATGATCTCATCGGCGATCAGGGAAGTTTTACCGGCATCTACGGCCTTTTGACGGTGGACCTCTTCAATTTGCTGAGCATTCCGGACGCTACGCGTGCGAGCGCAAGCGATCCATTTTCATTGGATCCGACGGTCGATCCCAACTCCATCTTCAGTGCAGCAGTCACACTCTGCGGCACCAAACGCGCCTTCCTCCTGATCGATGCGCCACCAACTGTCCACACCGTATCAAGCGCGGTTGACTGGAAGTCCGGCGGGCTTGCTGTTGTGGATGAAAATGGCGCCGCCTTCTTTCCACGCCTTCGCCTTCCGGATCCGCTAAACAACTATCAACTGCGTACGTTTGCCCCTTCTGGTGTGGTTGCAGGGCTGTATGCGCGAATCGACTCAACCCGAGGTGTATGGAAGGCGCCGGCAGGAACAGAGGCAACACTCACCGGCGTGCAATCACTCGTATACAAGCTGAGCGATGCGGAGCAGGGCGTTCTAAACCCGCTAGGCTTGAACTGCTTCCGCACCTTCCCCGTCTACGGGACAGTACTATGGGGGGCCCGCACGTTGCTGGGCGCAGACGCACAGACAAGCCAGTGGAAGTACGTTCCCGTTCGACGGCTGGCGCTCTTCCTCGAAGAGAGCCTCTACCGCGGAACCCAGTGGGTCGTCTTCGAACCCAACGATGAGCCTCTGTGGGCACAGATACGACTCAACATAGGCTCGTTCATGCAGGACCTCTTCCGCAAAGGCGCCTTCCAGGGGCAGACGCCGAAGGATGCCTACTTCGTAAAGTGTGACAGCTCCACCACCACACAAAACGACATCGACCAAGGCGTCGTCAACATTCTCGTGGGCTTCGCTCCACTAAAACCCGCTGAGTTCGTCATCATTCAGATCCAACAGATGGCCGGACAGGTTCAATCCTGAAAACCCTGGAGTCATTTATCTGAAAAGGAGTAGGTCATGGCAGAGTTTGTCGTCAATGCTCAACGCTTCGATCCTTATAAGAACTTCAAATTCAGAGTGAAGTGGGATGGCCACTACGTGGCGGGCATCAGCAAAGTCTCCTCTCTCAAGCGGACGACCGAGGTGGTCAAGCATCGTGAAGGTGGCGACCCCAGCACCAGCCGTAAATCGCCCGGTAGAACCGAGTTCGACGCCATCACGCTTGAACGTGGCGTCACCCATGATGTGGATTTCGAACAGTGGGCAGCGAAGATCTGGCAGATCGGTTCCGGCCTGGGCGCGGAGGTCTCGCTCAAAGATTTTCGTAAGGACCTTATCATCGACTTCTACAACGAGGCCGGACAGTTGGCCATCAGCTACAAGGTCTATCGCGCATGGGTTTCGGAGTATCAGGCTCTGCCTGATCTCGATGCGAATGCGAATGCTGTGGCTATCCAGCACATCAAGCTGGAGAACGAGGGATGGGAGCGGGACGACTCTGTCAACGAACCTACAGAGCCGAGTTTCACATCCGTCCGGGCATAGCGGTTTCTGTCAGCTACTGGAAATCTCATTCGCAACGAGCTCGTAAACGCACTGCAACCAAAACTCACATGGGTGGTGGAAGATGCGTCAACTAAGTGGCGAGCTATTACTCACGGCGTTGGATCTTGGCGCGCAGGATACGTACCTTGGACGTATCCTGACCATGCTCGCCCTTGCCCATCCTGAGATATCCAGGGAGCAGATTTCCGCATGGAGTCTGCAGGACATCATCATCGAGTTGCTTGCCCTCCGTGCCATCAGCTTTGGCCCGGAGCTAGCGGGCTACCTCGCTTGTCCTGCCTGTGGCGCTCGTCTTGAGTTCACTCTTCCAATCCCTCCCATTCTTGAGAGCCTGCACGAATCAAAATCAACAATCCAGCAAAGATGCGCCATCGGCGAAACCAACTTCACAATGCGTCCCGTCACAGCCGCTGATCTATTTTCTGTGACCACCATTACTGATCTCCCCAGCGCAAGAAAGCGCTTATTGGCATCCTGCATTAGAGAAACGAATGACGAAGGTACAGACAGGGAGATATACGCCGAGTTGGAGAGACCCGATTTTATGCGCTTGGCAATTCGCACCTTCGAGCAACTTCAATCCAGCAGCGAAATCTCTATCGATCTTCAGTGTGCGGAGTGCTCTCGTACCCATGCGATTGACCTCGACCTGGGGCGGTTCGTCTGGACGGAGGTGCGGCATGCGGCCAGTCGCCTCATGCGCGAAGTACACGAACTTGCCAGTGCGTACGGCTGGCAAGAGGCAAGCATTCTCGCGATGAGCAGCAACCGCCGCAATGCATATCTGGAGATGGCACGATGAGTAGCCTCCTTGACCGTATGATTCTGCGTACCCAGCGCGCGCTCTCTCCGATAGCGCCGCTCGTCACGCCAACGTATGCAGAGCGCTCAGAGTCCTATGATGGCGTCACCGTCGCGTCCATTGCTCCATCCGTCCTTCCGTCACGCAATGAGACCCAGGATGTCTCCACGCCTGGCCGCTCCTTTGTTCGACAGGAGCAGACAGAGATGTACGATCGTACGCCTCGCGCACTAGTCCCGTCTGCCCAAACCCAAGCGCAATCGACTACTCGCCCAACTGATATATCTCCGTTTACTCAGCTTCCTGCCGGTCTGGATCAAGGAGATGGACCCAAGCCCGTTTCAGAGCAGCTTCAGAGCACGTCTCATCTCGATCCGGCACCACCTTTATCTGTAACTCGTGCTCACATCATTCAAACCGTCTTCCAGAACACACCCACGCAGAACGCTGGAGCTAGCGTCGGTCCCATCAATCCACAAAGCCCACTTCAGCCGACACCTCCCACCGAAGTCAGTATTTCAATTGGACACATCGAAGTCCGCGCTGTGCACCGTCCTCAACCTGTTCGCAAGTCCGCGCCTCTTCCCCGAGTCACACTCGATGACTATCTCCATCGCAGAAATGAGGGAGCGCAATGAGCGACTACCTTGCCGTCGGCGGAGTCAGCGCGGTGTTGCGTTGGTTGTTGGCCAATGCGCTTACTGCTGGCGGCCCAAGCTCGATCATCGGAGTATCCAGTCCTGTTACCGCCCTCTCGCCAGATCTAGTGGCAACGGGAGCCGACGAACAGCCGCAGATCAACCTCTTCATGTACTACGCCAGCCTCAACGCTAATTTCCGTAACAACGCTCTACCGTCACAAGACGCGCAGGGCCGGCGCGTCAGCAATCCGCCTCTCGCTCTCGATCTCCACTACCTCGTCAGCGCCTACGGCAAAAACGAGTTCGATCCCGAGATTCTTCTGGCCTGGGCGATGCAGGTCTTTTACGAAAACCCCGTTCTCACGCGCCAGCTCATTCAGGATTCCATCGATGGCATCATTGCTGCGGGGCATATGTCTCCTGAAGTGCAACTCATCGTCACCACAAATCTCGCCAGCCAGGTCGAGTCCATCCGCATTGCGCCTGAGTCGCTCTCCAACGAAGAGATCAACAAACTCTGGATGGCGTTCAACGCTCACTATCGTCCCACCACGTCGTATCAGATCTCCGTGGTACTCATCGAAGAGACTAAATCCTTCAAGTCGAACCTCCCCGTTCAGAGCCGCAACGTACAGGTTCTTCCTTGGCAGAGCCCCATCATCGACAGCCTTACACCACAGCACGTTGGATCAGGCGAGATGCTCACTATCACGGGCCGCAACTTCATCGGCGATTCACCCTCCGATACCGTCATTTCATTCGATGAACGACCTCCCATCGCGCCCGATACCATCCAGCCGGGTTGCATTCGCATTCGTATCCCATCCAGTCTGCAAGCCGGCGTACGTACCCTCCGTGTAATGCGAAATGTACGTTGTGGCGTATCGAGGGACCCGCATCCAGGCTTCGCATCCAGTGCCACACCATTTCTGCTCGCACCGACTATCACCACCGCTCCGCCCATCAGCGCAGCTACCGGTGCAGTCCTCACTCTGGCCATTACGCCACCCGTCGGTCGTTCGCAGGAGGCAGTGCTCCTGATTGGCGATACTGCGATTCCGATCCCATCCCGCCCCGCCAGCGGACCGGCCACATCGTCGACGCTCGACTTCCCTATCCCCACCGGCCTCGTGCATCCAGTTCCACCTGCAGGCCTGCCGCTTCGCGTACAAATTGACCGCTCACAAAGCCGCTTGACACTCGACACAACCATGGGCAGCCCAACCTTCGGGCAATATCTACCTCAAGTGGAGGTGAGCGGACCATGACCTCGGCATATATCGAATCGCAACAGGTTTCACTCCAGGCTGAGCTGGATCGCATCTACGTTGCGCTCGCCTGTCATGCTGTCCTTGATCACGCCCAAACCAAAATGAGGCCGGACCTTGTCGAAGCAGAGCCATGCCTGAACCCAACAAGCCCTCGCTTTGAGTATGTGGTTCAAACCTTTGGCCTGTCGCCATTTGAAGGGAATGTTCTGCTCCTCTGTGCAGGCTTCGAATTGGAGGATCGCTTCGCAAAGATCTGCGCCGACATTCACCTGAATTCAGAGCAAATGTGGCCCACCTTCGGTCTGGCATTCTCGGCTCTACCCTCCGCGCACTGGAGCGCCCTCAGTCCCGACGGGCCGCTCCGACGCTGGAGACTTCTGCATGTTGATATGTTGAGCGGTCTCCTCCGAAGTCCCTTGCGAATTGACGAGCGCATCCTTCACTACCTGATGGGAACTGCCTGCACCGACGATCGTCTCAAACCCTTTATCCGTTGCTTGCCTTTAGGCGTCGGCTACAGATTCGACAGCCATAGAGAACTGGCTGATCAAGGCGCGAGCCTCTGGAAGCCCACCTCTAATCAATCTCAGCGCACAAAGTGCCTCCTTCTAGTAGGCCGTAGTGCTGGTGACCAACAAGGCCTTATGCGGAAGATATGCGACCTTGCCGGGTTTGAAGTTCGCATCTTGAATGCTTCAGATATTCCCGCTTCTCCTGCAGAACGGGATAACCTCGCGAGCGCATGGACGCGTGAGGCGCTTCTGACTGGTGCGGCGCTGTATCTCCGCACGGCCGATGCAGACGGTGTCGATGCGCCAAAGCTAATTACGTCCTTCTTAGGCCTCGTCAGCACTCCGATAGCAGTCGAGGTCCAAGAGGGCTCTGCGTTGGAACAACTAAACGGCATACGCATCTACATCCCAATAATGGGGCACGAAGAAAGAAGGGCTCTCTGGATTGACAGTCTTGGACCCCTTGCTCATCACATGAACGGCTCCTTCGACCGCATCCTCGACTCATTTGCTCTGGATTCATCGGGCATTCGCACAGCCGGAGCTATGGCCCGGGAGGTGGCCGCATTGTCCGTGGATAGCCGTCCCTCGCAGGACCTCGCCGCACTCACGTGGAACGTGTGCCGCAGCCAGGCGCGCCGTTCGCTCGATAGTCTCGCCCACAGAATAGAACCGAGGGCGAAGTGGGATTCTCTTATTCTCCCCGAAGTTCAACTTCAAACTCTCCAGCAGATCGTGATCCATGTACGAAGGCGCCATGTCGTTCAGACTGACTGGGGCTTCTCCGACAAGTATGCACGTGGCTCAGGAGTCACTGCACTCTTCTCCGGACCCAGTGGAACCGGCAAAACGATGGCAGCCGAAGTGATCGCCAACGAACTTGCTCTCGACCTCTACCACATCGATCTCGCTTCAACCATGAGCAAATACATCGGAGAGACCGAGAAACACCTCCGCCGCATCTTCGACGCCGCCGACGAAAGCGGTGCCGTTCTCCTCTTCGACGAAGCCGACGCTCTCTTCGGCAAACGCGGCGAAGTAACCGACAGCCACGACCGCTACGCCAATCTCCAGATCAGCTACCTGCTGCAACGCATGGAATCCTACCGTGGAATCGCCATCCTCACCACGAATATGAAACAGGCCCTCGACACGGCCTTCCTGAGACGTCTTCGTTTCATCGTGCAGTTCCCCTTTCCCGATGCATCTCAACGCGAGAGGATCTGGCAGCGAGTCTTCCCCACGCGAACCCCCGTAGTTGACCTCGACTACAAGCGGTTGGCCCAGCTAAACATCCCCGGCGGCATCATCCGAAACATCGCTACCTACTCGGCCTTCCTCGCCGCAGAAGAAGGCCGTGCAGTCCACATGGACCACATTCTTCGCGCATCCCGTATGGAATACGCCAAGATCGACAAACCACTCACCGCAACCGAAACCGGAGGTTGGCTATGAATCGACTCTCTAAAATCAGCCCTAGTCTTAGCGCCACTCATCGTTGGCAATCACGCGCTCCCAGTGGTCCCATTCGACCATCGCAGAACTCACAACGCACCGCAAATATCCGTTTCCATATCGAGCGCGTTACGCTTGACGGTCTCCCCCGCGCCAATCAGAAGAACGTCATCGCAGCCATGCAGCAGAGGCTCACAGACTTGGCCAGGGAATCTCCGCAGCTCAATTGGAGTACGCTTCAGGCCCCCTACCGAATCGATGGTGGCGAAATATCCTCTGAAGCCACATCCGAAGACATTGGCTCGCATCTCGCAACGCAGATCATGCGTGGTCTCAGCCATGCGAACGATCATAGCCGCACGCAGACCCTTGAACTATCGCGACCTACTCTTTCACGTGAAACGAAATATCTCAAGAAGTCACAATAACGGAGAAGATCATGTCGAACATCTCCCCGCGGCTCCAGAAAGGCGCGATCCTCTCGCTCGATCCCATCACAGGGATTCCGCGTGGCATGATCAACCTCCAGTACAACCCTGAATCCATCACCCGTTCCTTGAAACCTCAAAGCGTAGGCGACGAGCCCGATCGCACCGAGGTGCTGCGTTTGAAAGGTCCCCCCATAGAAACGATCAAATGCTCCGCGGAGATTGACGCAACCGACCTTCTCGCAAGCGGCGACCCGAACACATTGAAGTTCGGCATCCAGCCCCAGCTCGCCGCCCTCGAGCTGCTCGTCTACCCATCGAGCATTGAACTCATCGCCAACGAGGTCCTTACCCTGCTAGGCACGATCGAAATTCTTCCCATGGAATCGGCCCTGACCCTCTTCGTCTGGAGCAGGTCACGCATCACCCCCGTTCGCATCACTGACCTCGAGGTGACCGAAGAGGCCTTCGACCCGCAACTCAATCCCATCCGCGCAAAGGTCTCCCTCGGCATGCGCGTCCTCAACGTCAACGACGTCGGCTTCCTCAATCCAGCTGGCGCACTCTACATGGTCTATCAAGTGGAAAAAGAAACGATGGCAGGTCTATTCAGTTAGCCGCAAAGGAGCAACCTTGGATACAGCACTGCAATCAATGGTGAAGTCAGCAGCGGGGACCGGCGCGCCGACAAACGCCAGCAGCCGGTACTACGGCTCCCCCGTCCTCACATTCACTCATGCCGACGGCAAACAAGTCGTCTATCTGCAAAGGCGCATCATCCCACAACCATCCATCTACACCTCACTTCTACTCCACCCAACCGTAGACGGTGACCGGCTCGACAACCTCTCCTCTCGATATCTGGGCGACCCTCTTCTTTACTGGATGATCTGTGACGCCAACGGAGCGACCGATCCCGATGCCCTGACAGCCCAGGTCGGACGCACCGTCAGCATCCCGCTCGCCTCTGGAATTCCTCCAGGAGCTCGCAATGGCTAGCAGTCTTTACCTCACACTTCTTGTCGGCCCCATTGAGGCCGTGCCAGCACCCAAGCCGCTGGTGGACGCCCTCACCTCGGTTGAGGTGACAGTGTCTGCCAAAGAGAGAAGTGGCTTCCAGCTCGGCTTCACGCTCTCAAACAGGTCGCCCCTGCAGACGCTTTTCCTGCTCGCCGGCGGTGCCCCTGTACCCGTTCTTCGCGTCATTCTCATGGTGACCATCGGCGGCATTCCTCAGGTGATTCTCGATGGTGTCATCGAACACCACGAAGTCATTCCCGGCGCAACACAAGGCTCGTCGACGCTCATGGTCACCGGCCGCGACCTCTGCTCTGTCATGGACCTAGTAGACCTCTCAGGCCTCCCATATCCCGGAATGGGCCCGGACATGCGCGTCCTCACGATGCTGGCGAAGTACGCCATGTTCGGAATCATCCCGAACGTAGTGCCAGCCATCGCCCCGGACATTCCCATTCCCATCGACAAGATCCCGACGCAGAAGGGCACCGACCTCGCCTATATCCAGCGGCTCGCCGCAGATACCGGCTACGTGTTCTATATCGAACCCGGTCCGCTGCCCGGGATGAACCGCGCCTACTGGGGCCCGCAGGTCAAGATCGGTCTGCCGCAGCCTGCGCTCAACGTCAACATGGATACGTGGACCAACGTCGAAAGCCTCAACTTCCGTTATCGACCGCAGTCGTCTGTCATGCCGATTGTCTTTCTGCAGGAACAAACTAGCAAACTCGTGATCCCCATTCCGATTCCGTCAGTGAACCCCCTCAATCCACCCCTCGGTGTCGTTGTTCCTCCCCCCCAGAAGATCGAGCCGCTGAACGATACAGCAAAGCTCTCACCCGCCCAGGCTCTCATGCTCGGGTTTGCGAAAGCCTCCGACACTGGCGACGTAGTCACCGGCGACGGCACGCTGGATGTCCTTCGTTACGGACACATCCTGAAGGCCCGCGAGCTCGTCGCCGTTCGGGGTGCAGGCGTTGCCTACGATGGCCTCCACTACGTACAAAGCACCACCCACAGCATCAAGCGCGGTCAGTACAAACAGAAGTTCACATTAGCCAGAAACGCACTCATCTCCAATCTCCCTCTGGTTCCAACGCTTCCGTTCTAAGCAATACGAAAGGGTTTCGACGTGGCAAAGTTCTTCGGCAAATATCGTGGCACGGTTCTCAACAACATCGACCCCATGCAAACCGGGAGATTGATGGTGCAGGTTCCCGACGTGTCGAACCTCTTACCCTCTACATGGGCGATGCCGTGTGTCCCCTTCGCCGGCATCCAGTGCGGCTTCTATGCCTTGCCACCCATAGGCGCCGGCGTGTGGATCGAGTTCGAACAGGGAGACCCCGACTACCCCATCTGGGTGGGCGGGTTCTGGGGCTCTGCGGCCGAAGTTCCAACACTGGCACTCGCAACGCCCCCTGCATTGCAGTCCATCGTCCTCCAGACGACGCAGCAGAACACGCTTATGATCAGCGACACCCCAGGACCCACCGGAGGCATCCTCCTCAAATCCACAACCGGGGCCATGATCTCGATCACCGACATCGGCATCACCATCACCAACGGTAAGGGCGCAACCATCCTTATGACCGGCCCTTCCGTCACCGTCAACGAAGGTGCACTGCAAATCATCTGAACGGAGGTCTCTCCCATGGCGGGCTTTCTACTTCATCAAGGTGCAACCGTTCTCTGCAGCCACGCTGGTCAGGCGACTCCATCTGCGCCAAATCCCCGCGTGACAGTCAGCGGACAGCCAACCGTTCTGATCACCGCGCCCTGGATTATCGCGGGCTGCCCTCTCGTTCC
>Ga0137385_10006217_pt1 | contig 10495 bp, 9 predicted proteins | sample SagtaG_FD_104921 | JGI IMG/M metagenome (GOLD analysis project Ga0137385, IMG submission 104921) | Vadose zone soil microbial communities from Sagehorn Ranch, Mendocino, California, USA - Sage2_R_80_16 metaG | ecosystem: Environmental > Terrestrial > Soil > Vadose zone | place: USA: California... | reverse complement strand
GTCAGAGGAGCTAGCAGAGGAGGTGATCGGATGAGCACGGATCTGAGCGAGAAGGCCCTGGAGACGCTCATTGTCGATTACCTAACCTCGGCCGAAGGCGGCTGGCTGGCGGGCGACCCCAAGAACTATGAGCGCGAGTACGCCGTGGACCTCGCTCAGCTCAGTGGCTTCCTTCGCGACACACAGCCAGACGCAGCAGAGGCCCTAGACCTCGACCACGACGGCCCGACGCGGCGTAAGCTCCTGACGCGACTCCAGGGGGAGGTAACCAAGCGCGGCGTGATCGACGTGCTGCGCAAAGGCATCAAGCACGGAGCGCATGAACTTGACCTGTTCTACGGCACGCCGAGCGCGGGCAACCTGCCGGCCATCGAGCGCTACGCCGCCAACCGCTTCAGCGTCACCCGGCAGCTGCGCTACAGCCGCGACGAAACCCAGCTGGCCCTCGACCTTGGCCTTTTCATCAACGGCCTACCGATCGCCACATTTGAACTCAAGAACAACATCACCAAGCAGACGGCGGAGGATGCCGTCGAGCAGTACAAGCGCGATCGTGATCCCAGGGAGCTGCTGTTTCAGTTCGGTCGCTGCATGGCGCACTTCGCGGTGGACGACAAGGTGGTGCGCTTCTGCACGGAGCTGAAGGACAAGGCGTCGTGGTTCTTGCCCTTTGACCAGGGCTACCAGGACGGCGCTGGCAACCCCCCTAACCCGCAAGGCTTGATGACCGACTACCTGTGGAAACGCATCCTCACGCCCACGAGCCTGACGAACATCCTGGAAAACTACGCGCAGATCGTGGCCGAGAAGGACGCCAAGACAGGCAAGAAGAAGCTCAAGCAAGTCTTCCCGCGCTACCATCAGCTCGACGTCGTCCGCAAGCTCCTAGATGACGGTGCGACCCATGGCGCCGGGCGCCGTTACCTCATCCAGCACTCGGCCGGTAGTGGCAAGTCCAACTCCATCGCCTGGCTGGCGCACCAGCTGATCGGCCTCGAACACAACGACCGGCGGGTGTTCGACTCCATCATCGTGGTCACTGACCGGGTGCTTCTCGACACACAGATCCGCGACACGATCAAGCAATTTGCGCAGGTAAGTTCCACCATTGCCCACGCGAACCACTCGCGTGACCTGCGCGACGCTATCGAAGCCGGCAAGAAGATCATCATCACGACGGTTCAGAAGTTCCCGTTCATCTATCAGGCGATCGGGGACACGCATCGCGGAAACACCTTCGCCATCGTCATCGATGAAGCTCACTCCAGCCAGGGCGGCCAGGCCACGGGCAAGATGAGTGAGGCCCTGTCGAAGGCAGGTGCCCGCGAAGAGGGCGAGACGGCCGAAGATGCCATCAACCGCATCGTGGCCTCACGCAAGATGCTGCCGAATGCCAGCTACTTTGCCTTCACCGCCACCCCGAAGAACAAGACCCTTGAGACGTTCGGCGAGCCGTACCAGGAAGGCGGCCAAACCAAGCACCGGGCGTTCCACAGCTACACCATGAAGCAGGCCATCCAGGAGGGTTTCATCCTCGACGTGCTGGCCAACTACACGCCAATCAACAGCTACTACAAGTTGATCAAGACGGTTCAAGGTGACCCCGAATTCGATGCCAACAAGGCCAATAAGAAGCTTCGCCGCTACGTTGAGAACCACGACCACGCGATCCGGCTCAAGGCCGAGATCATGGTCGATCACTTCCATGACCACGTCCTGGCGCTGAACAAGATCGGTGGCAGGGCCCGGGCCATGGTGGTGACCAGCAGCATCGAGCGTGCGATCAAGTACCACTTCGCGATCAGCGGCTACCTCAAGGAACGCAAGAGTCCCTACTGTGACATCGTCGCCTTCTCCGGGGAGCCCGAGTACGACGGGAAACAAGTGACCGAAGCCAAACTCAACGGCTTCCCGAGCCGGGACATCTCAGACAAGATCCAGGAAGACCCGTACCGCTTCCTGGTCTGCGCCGACAAGTTCCAGACAGGCTATGACGAGCCGCTGCTGCACACCATGTATGTGGACAAGCCGCTCTCCGGCATCAAGGCCGTCCAGACCCTCTCCCGGCTCAACCGCGCTCACCCCCAGAAACACGACGTCTTCGTGCTCGACTTCGCCAACGACCCCGAAGGCATCCGCGAGTCGTTCGAGGACTACTATCGCGCCACGCTCTTGAGCGACGAGACCGACCCCAACAAGCTGCACGACCTCAAGGCCGATCTCGACGGGTATCAGGTCTATGACCACAAGCAAGTCGGAGACTTCGTCGAGCTTTACCTCGGTAACTCCAGCCGCGAGCAGCTCGACCCGATCCTCGACGCCTGCGCCGCGACCTACACCGAGCAGCTCGACGAGGACGGCCAGGTCGACTTCAAGGGCAAGGCCAAGGCCTTCGTCCGCACCTACAGCTTTCTGGCCGCGATCCTGCCGTTCGTCAACCCCGAGTGGGAGAAGCTGTCGATCTTCCTCAACTTCCTCATCCCCAAGCTGCCTGCGCCCAAGGAAGAAGATCTCTCCCGCGGCATCCTCGAGACCATCGACATGGACAGCTACCGCGTGGAAAAGCAGTCCACGATGAGCATCGCCCTGGCTGACGAAGACGCGGAGATCGGCCCGGTGCCAACATCGGGCGGCGGTCGCATGCCAGAGCCTGAGCTGGACCTGCTGTCCAACATCGTCAAGACCTTTAACGAGCAGTGGGGCAACATCCCCTGGACTGATGCTGACCGGGTGCAGCGCCTGATCGCCGAGGACATCCCGGCAAGGGTCGCCGCGGACGGCGCCTACCAGAACGCCATGAAGAACAACGACAAGCAGAACGCCCGCATCGAGCACGACAAGGCCCTGGGCCGGGTAATGACCGCAGTCCTCAAGGACGACACCGAGCTGTTCAAACAGTTCAGTGACAACGAGTCGTTCAAGAAGTGGCTCTCCGACTCGATCTTCGCCGCGACCTACGAAGAGGCGGGGAAGAGGTCGGCCTGATTGGTGCCCTCAAGCCGTGTGGCCTTGGAGGCGCGAATATCGCCTAGGGAAAGTATAAGCATCTTAAACCATGTGCATCGCCAGTTTGTCAAGAAAAATGCTTAGGTTTATAATTTAATCCGAACTCCTAGAATGGAGAATCGCCAATGACAGAACTTAGTCAGAGGGTTCAATAATGCACGAGATCGACTTTCTTGAGGTCGGGACCGAGGAGAAGAGCGGCGACGCCATCGCCCTTCGCTTTCCCTACGGGGGCAGGTGGGTGACGGTTGTAGTCGACGGAGGCTTTGTGGACGTCGGTGCCCAGCTGGTTGCCCATATACTGCGCTGGTACGGGACGGATCACGTTGATCTGGTAATATCGACCCACCCGGACGCAGATCACATTAACGGGCTAGCACTAGTCCTCGAAGGCCTCGACGTGGACGAACTCTTCATTCATCGTCCAAGACTGCACCGATCCGACGTGAGCGACTGGGCCGCCGAGGCAGCTGATGATCTCGTCAGCGTAGCTCAGCGACGCGGCGTGACTATTACAGAGCCGTTCACGGGCGAAAGCCGCTTCGGTGGCATGCTAACGATTGCTGGACCAACTGCCGAGTATTATGAATCCCTTCTGGATGAAGCTAGACTCGGAGCAGTAAAGGCAGCTGCGTCATCAAGAGGAATTAGCGCAGCTGTCGGCGTAGCGATGCACAAGCTTGCGAGCCGAGTGGTCGAGTACTTGCCGATAGAGACGCTTACCGATCTCGGAGAGACAAGCGAGAGTAACAACTCGTCCGTAATTACGCTCCTGGCTATCGATGGGCAACGAATCCTTCTTACTGGAGATGCAGGGATTCCAGCCTTGACGAACGCCGCCGATTACATGGAGGCCCACGCGTCGGCTGCCCTTCCGCTCAAGCATTTTCAAGTACCGCACCACGGCAGTCGCCACAACGTTGGTCCGGCGATCCTGGATCGCCTTCTTGGCCCTAGCACCAGCCTGACGCGCGGCGATGCCAGCATTTCCGCCTCGGATAAGGCTCCGAAGCACCCATCACCCAAAGTCGCGAACGCACTCCTGCGGCGAGGGTATCCGACGTACACAACCGAGAAGCACGGGGTGTGCTTTCCTTACGGCGGCATGCCGATCCGGCCTGAGTGGACCACTCTCGCGCCCTTGCCGCCCCTCGATGAGGCACAAGAGGAGGACGACTAATCAATGGGTGCCACGGCCTTTTTCAAAGATGTGTCGGACCCTTACAGCCGCAGGGCTCGGCTGTATCCCGGCTTAATCGTCACATTGCCCACAAGCATCCTCACAATCGTGCTCATCACAAGCAGGCCAACCTGGTGGAGCGCAGTCGTGGTTGTGATCGGCGCAAGCGGGGCAGCTTACTTTGGCGCGCAGCTTGTCCGCAGCGCGGGACGAGGCAAGCAGTCCGCCTTGTGGGCAAGCTGGGGAGGCGCTCCCACCACCCAGCTGCTCAGATTCCGCGGGGCTCAGAACCGCATCGCAGTACAGCGGCGGCACGATCAGCTTGCCCGGGTCTCTCCTGACTTGCTCATCCCGGACGAAGCCGCCGAGTCAGCAGATCCACGGTCCGCAGACGAGCACTACGAGACGGCCATACAGGCGCTCATCGAACGAACACGTGATCCCCGTCGCTTCGAACGCGTATTTGATGAGAACTGCCAGTATGGATTTCGCCGCAACCTGTGGGGATGTCGCACGATCGGCATATGGCTGGCGGCGATCGGCATGGTTGTCACTGCCCTATTGGGCGGGCTCGACGCGGCCGGCGTTCTAAATGTCTCCGTACTCGGACTTGCGCTCTCCGGAGGTATTGATATCATCCTGCTTCTTGTGCTCATATTCGTCGTTAGACCTGCTTGGGTTCGCGAAATAGCAGAGGCGTATGCAGAGCGTCTCCTTGGAACTCTCGAGATTCTGTAGGCACGTCATGCCACTCAAAGTTCATTTCCTCAACGTCGGACGCGGTGACTGTACCATTATCGAATTCCCGTCGGGCCGCGTCGGAATGGTTGATATCGATTATCTCAAGCTGCTTGATCCCGACACACGCAAAGAGTTGCTCCAAGAGTATAGAGGTTCGTCGGCCTACTTCGTGGACAAGCTGTTCAGGTCCGCGCAGGAGGTGGAGCGAGGCTTCATTGCCAAAGCAGAGGCGAGATTGACAGATCCGTTCGCTTATTATGACAGTTACATTGGTCGGTTCAAGGATATCTTCCGCCTCATCATTACGCACCCGGACATGGACCATATAACCGGGCTCTATCGGCTGCACGTGCTGGATACTGACAAAGACCTCATCTGCTTCTGGCACACAGGCTTCCACGACTTCAACCTCGCGGATACCACTAATCAGGAGTGGGCAGATTCACCGTACGACAAGCGAGACTGGACAACCTATAAGAGTCTCAGGCGCAGCGACTCCGATCCCAAGGCGCTGCAGAAATATCAGGGCAATGAGGGAAAGTACTGGACTGACGATGGCATCGAGATATGGGCACCCACGCCTAAGCTGGAGCAGCTGGCAGTTGACAGAGACGAGCCAAATATCCTCAGCATGGTGCTGAAGATCACATATAAGGGCAGATCAATAGTTCTTGGCGGCGATGCCACTGCGGACGAGACTTGGACTACCATCTACCCTCAGTTGGACCTGAGCGGCATAGATGTTCTGAAGGCCTCACACCACGGGCGTAAGACTGGCTACCACGGACCTTCCGTCAAGGAGATTTCGCCCTGGCTCACCATCACGTCTGTTGGCGAGGCAGAACATGACGCAACGGAGAACTACCGCCGATACTCAAAGCACACCGTCTCGCTTCGTAAGTCCGGCGACATACGCATCACGATCGAGGACAGCGGCAAGCTATTGTATTCGCCCAATATCGAGGAACACTGGAAGCCACAAAAGACGTGACGCACCAATGGCTAGTGCTCGCTGCCCTGCGTATCCCGCATCCGGACGCCCGAAGTGCCAGCCAGACAGTCCCCGTATTGACCCGGAAGTGACAACCGATCCGGGCCAGGGACCAACCCTGGTCGTAGAGTCGAGCCGACTCGGCGACCTGCTGCGTCTCCAGCCCTTGCCTCCGCATCCGTACGCCTTGGCGGTGAAGATGGCCTGAGACAGTCACCCGGTGGATCTTGAAACGGTCGGCTAGCTCGTAGACCGTTGCACCGGCTTTATACTCTGCGACCAGTTCGGCCACCCGTTCAGTACTGAGCCGCCGCACCGTGCCATGGAGCGTAGATGCTTCATCTACGCTCCGTCTAGCTGGTGAGGCTTCTTCGACACGTTTCGCCCACTCTGTCCAGTTCGAGTAACGTCCCAGCAGCTCCACCTGATGCGTGTTACTCGAACCCCGTCCTGGTACGCGAGGGTTCGGGTGGGACGCTTTTTCGCGTCGTGCTGCAGGCTGGCCCAGGTGAGGTGGTCAGATCATCACCAGGGGAATCAGATGCCAAGTCGGCGCAAGGTTAGGTTCAGCTATCCCACAGGTAGCCACAAACCTTGACAAACAAGGAGAAGCAGGCCGCACCGCACACCAACACGGTCAGAACGTTGACAAGCTTCCGCAACACAACGGCGACCTAGGCCATACTGTACGCACCGGCATCCTATGCGGGAAGCCGCGGCGGTGGGGGTGACCTATGCAGTGATAGGGCAGCTGCTGCAAACGTCTGACGATGGCCGACCAAGAACGCATCCGTTCGATCGTTGCCCGAGCCGCTCGTCCAGCCTCTGCGCAGCCCAATGGCACTAGGCGAGATGCGCTGCCACTTGATATGTAGTTTGCGAGCGCTCGAGAGATGAACCCGCACCTCGCCTGTCATTGTGTCAGCTGAGCACACAGTCCAATCCAGAGTGAAGCAAAGCTGCAAAGACGGCCTAGTCACGCGAGGAGTATACTAGTCGCAGTTCGGCCATCAATTTCTATATCTAATACATGAGTCACACATCCGATTCACACAGAAGGAGGCTACAGATGATAACTGAGGTCATCAGTCCCGAAGTCAAACAATGTCGAGTTGTGTGTGCTGACGGCGTTGAACTCCTTGGCCTCGTTTCGCCCCCGAACGGTCACAGCCAAGACGTTCCTATCCTGCTTTACCTACACGGGCAGTTCGATAACGCCTATCAGCAACGCGTTAATCACGTTCTTCTTGAGGCCACAGTAGACCGCGGCTGGGGCGCGGTACTCGCTAATACGCGAGGCCAAGACTATTATGCTTATCAGCGAAAATTCTCAAACGACAGCGACCCGGAAAGCTACACATGGACTCTCTTCGGATCCTCATTCGAGAAGGTAACCGAAGCGCCTCTGGACATTGAGGCTTGGACGCAATTTGCCGGTGAGGGACTCGGGCAACGGCGGAACGTCATCCTGATAGGCCATAGCCATGGCGCAGTAAAGGTTGCTAATTACCTGTCCGACAATAGTGCCAACAGCACGACTGTCCAGATCGTAGCAGCCGCCTTGCTATCTCCTTCGGATGATATTGGGGGTCAACGATCGAAACTAGGGACGCGCTATGGAGAAGCGCTAGACATAGCTAAAGGACTCGTGGAATCCGGACGAGGGCAATCATACATGCCCGAGTGGGCATACTCGTCCCCGATGTCTGCGGCGACTTACCTAGAGGCTTTTGACAAGCAATCACCACTGCGAGCCTTCGCGTTGCACGAGCCTGACTCGTCTCCCTTGACCGCGATGAAGGAACCTTGGGCCCTGCCGACCCTGGTCACATTCGGCGAGCATGACGGCGCAACTGCCGGAATGCCTTCGGAACAAGCAATCGCCATAATCGAGGCTCGTATCCTTCAAGGGGTTCCATCACTTTCAGGAAGCGTCATAGAGAGTGCCGATCACCACTACCGCTCAAAAGAACGCGATCTCGTAGCTACGATCCTGAACTGGGCCCAGGAAATCAGTCCTGGCATAGCACCTTCTTAGAGTGGAGACCCTGGCGTGGGCGGTCAATGCGCAAAAGATGCTGCTGTCCCTGCTCGCAACAATACCCTTGTCACTTCGCTTTACCTCTCTGCACGAAGCGTCATGGCGCGCGCTCCTTTTCAAGAAGTAGTGGATGGTGTCTGGGTAGTCACCCCGTATTTCCGGCCCACCCAAAATGAGCGAACTTTCTCTACACCATTCTTGCTCATAAATGCTCGGCGCCAGGGCTGCGCATACCTTCCGACCTCGCGGACGATACCTGATCCGAGAAATATTCTTGGAAAATCGCTCGAAGCGCTCATCTCTAGCGAGGGCCAGGACACTGCCGTTCGCATTGCTGCGCTTGATGCCGCAGTTGCCAGTGCCCGTCGGCGTGTGTCGGCAATGCAAGGAGTCGAATGCGAGTCACTTCGGATTAGCGGAAGTGTCAGGCATAAGGCCGAGGCACGCTCGACGCTTGTGGCGAGAGAGTGCGCTCGTCTGGTCCCTCCTGGCAGCACAGCTGGGTTAATTGGTTATTCGGGTCAGATTGAGCACGAGTTGTCGACCCTCTTTTCCATACAATCCTTCGATCTTGATCCGCAGATAATTGGTTATAATACGCCATCCGGATTTACCGTGCGCCATGGCGATGAGATCTATGGATGCGACCAGCTCTCGGGTCTGGTTGCGACCGCGATGACCCTGGTCACGGAGACTCTGGACCAATTGCTAGACCTTGCGGCGGCTAAAGGGATCCCATTAATTATCTACGCACAGACCGGGGCGAATCTCGGCCCCTTGCTCGTGACCGCTGGAGTTGATACTGTAATTGCGGAGCATATACCCTTCTATAACTTTGAAGGAAGCTCCACGATTACCGTGTCCAGGCGGCGAGATTGACCCCTCATAAAGACCGCGCAGGAGCGGGAAAGTCGGGGCACAGGTGAGCGAACTAACACCAAGCACCAAGCCCGCCCCGATGCACGTGTTGACATTTACCGACCTGATCTATGCTGCTCTTGCGGCGTATTCAATATCGGCGTTCGATATAGAAGCCTCCCAGCGGCATTGGCTTGCGGTTGCCTATCTGTTGGTGTCAGTAATATGGATGTTTTACGACTGGTATGCAAATCACTTTTTCGCCATTCAGGAGCACATGGGAGCGAAAAATATACCTCTGGACATGGTCTCGTTTGCCCAGTACGCAGGGCTGCTATTTTACAGTAAGTATGAATCCCCAGTGATATATATCTTCCTGGCCATTCGTGGACTGCGCGGAATCGTCTATAACGAGGTAGCCCTTCGGCAATGGCATGGAGTCCGGGATGCCGAGCGACTGCGTTCTTACAATTATTCGTCTGGATTTATGGTTGTAGCTTACAGCGCGCTCTACGTGATAGATCGAACTTTTGGCTGGCCGACCGTTGGTCCGCGTCTGGTCGTGGCGGTTCTCGTGTGGGTTATTGCGTATGGACTGGCGCTGTTGGCTGAGAACCGCTTTGTGCGCCGCTTGGAGCGCTCCACGGTACAGGGGCAAGGAAGGCAGATTGAGGATGATCACTCGATGGATCGCGATCGAGGTCGTCGGCCCAGTCCGATAGTGTTCGGCTTGGTTATACTATGGGTAATCTGGTGGAGGGTGAGAAATGATTCCAGACAAAGAGGGAGCCGCTACTAGTCCGGAGGGGACGTGCAGTTCCGTCCATGATGCCGCGTTGTTCTATGACGCCGTATCAAGCGAATTTGAGGATGAGTATTATGGTGCAAATGGTGATAACGCCATCCAGCTGGACGTCGCGCGATTTCGAGGACTTCTGGATCGTGTCCTTCTGCGCGGCGGTGTCGTCCTTGAACTGGGGTCAGGTACGGGCTACTGGCTGCGCTGGCTTAGGGAGTGCAAAGGCGCTACTGCGGTTGGTGTTGACCTGTCGGAAGAGATGTGTCGAAAAGCGAGGGCTCGTGGGAGCAAGTACGTTGTGGTAGCAGATCTGTCCGCTCTGCCCTTCCGAGAGGGAGCTTTTGACGCGGTCATCGCGCCTTACTGCGCCCTGGATCATGTTGAAGAGTACGAGCGCGCATTTCGGGAGATCGCACGAGTATCAGCAAGCTTGTCAAGACTGGTATTGATGGTAGATAACGCTGATCGCATGATAAGAATATATTGGCGTGTGGCGCATAAACGAGTGCAGTCACTGGGTGGAGACCCGCGGGCCGCTGGTATGTGGAGACATAGGGTCGATGGCGTTGAAGTTGAGGTATTCACCAAGATGTTCAAGGTTCGCGAGCTTAGGGTTCTTCTGCCGGACTTCAGGGTGCGGTTTTTCGGGGTTGGCTTCGTGACTCCGCTGATGCCAAGGTGGGCACGCCGCAAGGGATCACGATCGACGCTGCTCATGGCTGTGATCAGGCCGGTAGAGGCACTTATGTCTCGGTGCACGCCGCGGCTGTCGGCGCTCTTGGTCGTGTACGGTCATAGGCGGCGGGCCTTGCCAGACCAAGCTGTGACCGAGCCTTCCGAATGAAGTGTTGGGCGTACGTAGGTGGCAGCAATGGCCCT
>Ga0137385_10006215_pt1 | contig 10495 bp, 9 predicted proteins | sample SagtaG_FD_104921 | JGI IMG/M metagenome (GOLD analysis project Ga0137385, IMG submission 104921) | Vadose zone soil microbial communities from Sagehorn Ranch, Mendocino, California, USA - Sage2_R_80_16 metaG | ecosystem: Environmental > Terrestrial > Soil > Vadose zone | place: USA: California... | reverse complement strand
TGCGAGTGTGGTGGGCCAGCCAGAAGCTCGACTTGGCGAGTCCAGGGAAATGCGCCGTCAACATTAGTCATCCCCTCCGCTTTTTGCAGCCTTGGGTTTGGCTTCGTCGTCGGCTTCGGCCGGGCCAATCTTGACCTTGGTGCCTTCGTCGAGGCCATAGGCGCCGCCGGTGATGACGGTGTCTCCGGGTGCGAGGCCGCTGGTGATCTGGACGTCATCGCCATCTGCGATACCGACGGTAACGGGCTTGCGGTGAGCCGCTGAGTCTGAGCCGACGACCATGACGGATTTGGTGCCATCCTGCGCGGCGAGGATGGCGGAGGCGGGGATTTTCCACGCCTTGGCAACCGTCTTGCCAGTGATGATGGCCTTGACCGGGGTGCCAACTTTGAGGGCGCCGGCCTTGTTGTCGGTCTTGAGCCAGACTTCGACGGTGGTGCTGCCGGGGTCGAGGGCGGGGCTGATGAGCGAGACCTTGGCGGTGACGGGATCGGCAATGCCGGGAACCTGGATCTGGGCCTCATCGCCGAGCTTCATCTGCTGCGCGACGCTTTGGGCGATGTGGGCCTTGGCGAGGAGCGAGGAGGTGTCCATCACGGTGAGCAAGGTGGCTCCGGCGGCGACGGTTTCGCCGGCAAATAAGGGGCGGTCGGTCACGACTCCCTTGATGGGGCTGTGGATCTCGGAGTAGCTGACCTGGGCGGAGGCGCCTTTCAATTTGCCTTCGGCGGAGGTGAGCTGGCCCTGGGCCGACTTGAGGGCTGCCTCGCGGCTGACGTTGCGAACGGATTCGAGGTGCTTGGCGGCAGTGTCGTAGGCGGCCTGGGCTTGGACGAGGGCGGCCTGGGCGGTGTCGAGATCGCGGCCGGGAATGGCTCCCTGGGAGAAGTGCTGCTTGCGGCTATTGACGATGCTGGAGTTGAGGTCGAGATTGGCCTTGGCTTGGGCGAAGTCGAGCTCGGCCTTCTGGGTGTCTTCAGGAACCTGGGCCTTGGTAGCGGTGGCGTAGGCTGCCTGTGCGGCTTCGTAGGACCCTTTGTTGTCGAGGGCGGCGGCGGCGAGGTCGCTGTTTTCGAGGACGGCGAGGAGCTGGCCTTCTGTGACTTTGGCACCGCGCTGCACGTAGAACTTGCGGACGGGCGCGGTGATCTTGGGGGCGATGGCGGCCTGGGCGAGGGGAGTAAGAATTGCGTCGACGGTGATGTGTTCGGAGATGGAGCCTTGCTCGGGTTTTTCGGCCTGGACGGTGACTTCGGTTTGAGGGGGGGCTTCTTTTTTGCAGGCGGAGAGGAAAAGAAAAGAGGCGGTGACCAGGAGTAGGGGCAGCACGGCTCGAGCCCATGGCTGGCGAAGGCGAGGATGTCCTTCAGGGGCTAAAGCCCTCACTAATTTCAAAGGATTTACGGCATGACTGAAGTCATGCTCTGTTACAGTGCGACGTGCTCGATGAGTTTTTCCGCAAGCTGTAGAGCGGCGGCCTTTCGCTTCATCTTGCTCGTTGCCGTACGGGTTGAAGTCTGTACCGTTCACCACGAGAGTCCTCACCGCAGTATTTGCGGGATGGAGGGACACGATTGTTGTTCCTTGAAGGGTTGTCATCGGTTCACATGGTTCCCGTCAGAGTTTGCAGATCGGCAAGGGCGGCGCGGTAGCGGACGCGGCCATCTTCGCGGGCATTTTCTGCGCCGAGGAAGGCGGTTTGGGCGTCGACCACTTCAAGGACGGTGGCTTCGCCGCCGGTGTAACGAAGCTTGGTGAGGCGAAGACTCTCCGCAGCGGTGGAGACACTTTGATCGAGCGAGGCAAGCTGGTCGCGGGCGGCGGCGGCCTCGGCATAGGCTTCATCGAGACGCGCAATGAGGCGGCGTTGCGTGGCGCTGAGAGCAACCTTGGCGGCATCGCGGCGAATCTCGCTTTGCTTGACTTTGTGCTCGGTGGAGAGCCAGTCCCATACCGGAATATCGAGGGTCACCATCGCGGAGTAGCCGAGGTTACGCACGTTGTCGGGACCATTGGCGGCGAACTGCGGGGCATCGATGCCGTAGGTGTAATTGAGGCCGAGGGCGGGGAGATAGGCTGCACGGGCGGCAAGCACGTCGGCGTTGCTTTGACGCAGAGACGCGAGTGCGCTGCGCAGGTCAGGATTGTTTTTGCCGGCGGCCTGCTCGACGTCGGCGCGCGAGGCGAGGGGACCGATGTTGTCGGGCGCGGCGATGGAGTAGGAAGTGCGGGGATCGGGAAACAGGAGCACGCCGAGTTCGAGACGAGCCTTGTCGGCCGCGAGCCTGGCATCGGCGAGTTCGCGCCGGCGCTGCTGCTGCTGTAGTTGAGACTTGACGACGTCGGCGTGGGCGGCTTCGCGGCCCTGTTCGCGTTTGCCGGTGAGGGCGGTGAAGTCGGCGGCTTCAGTGTGGGCGCGATCGGCGATGGCCAATTTGTTGTCGGTCGCGATGACGCCGAAGTAGAGGCTCGTGACAGTGCTCACCAGACCGCGGCGGGCGATTTCGAGCTCGGCGGCGGCAAAGGCGGCAGCGGCATCGGCGCGGCGGACTCCGGCAAGCTGACCGAGGCCGATGGTTTCATCGACGATCGCCTGGCTGGCGTATTCGTGAATGGCGTTGTTGGCAATGAATTTGGGTGCTGGCTGGGAGCCGGTTCCCTGCACCGCGGGACTCGCGAGGCCGTTGGATTGGGTGTAGAGCGCCTGGTTGTGAAAGGTGACGCTGGGCAGCAGAGCGGCCCGGGCGATGGAGCGGTCGAGGGCTGAAGCACGGCCCTCTGCCAAAGCCGCCGCATACGCCGGCTCATTGGCCTGCGCGCGCTTGATTGCCTCATCGAGGGTGATGGATACGGGGGCGACGCCGGAGGGCGCGCTGGCGGAAGCGGCGGCCAGCGGAGGTCCGGCTTGTGCACCGGATTGGGCTGCGGCTGCGACCGGAAGCAGAAGCAAGAAGGATCGAAGGAAACTTCGCATGCGGTAACCGGCAATTCTCCAGTGCGTTGTTTTGGTTCGAAACCTACAAGAGTCCAAGGTAGCACCCGAATCTGAAGCTGAGCTTAAGATGCGGGAAAAGCCTGGGAAAGCGGCGGCGGTTCCCGGGGATGCGGGAGATGGGACAGCGTTCCGGTCATAGCAGGTGCGCACATCGGCTGCCTCTGCGATACTGGTTAGTCATGCCGATAGCCGACCTGCAGCAAGGTGCCCAGAAAATTGCCGGATTTCTCTCTAACCTCAACAAGCTGGGTGGACTGCGCCTGAAGTACCGGATCACGGCAGGCGACGGAGCGCGGGATCCGCTGGGTATAGAAGCCCGTGTGATCTACGTGGAGCTGGCGGGGCCCGATGTGCCGCTGGTAACGCAGCACAACGGCGAGCTGTTGCGCGCCCTGGAGACGATCGCGGCGCAGATGCTGCGGCTCGATCAGCGCGAGCATGACCTGGTGAGTTTCGATGCGGGCAACTTCAAGGCGCTGCGGGCTGCGGAGTTGCGCATGGCTGCCGAGACGGCCGCGGAGAAGGTACGGAAGACCGGGGTTCCGTATGCGTTTCCTCCGATGAACAGCCGGGAACGGCGGCTGCTGCATCTCGCCTTCAAATCGCTGGAGGGTGTGGAGACGGCGAGTTCGGGTGAAGGAATGGACCGCTTTCTGGCGGTGTATCCGGCGGGAAAGACGAATTTGCCGGTGGCAGCTCCGATGAAGCCGAGAGGGTTTGGGCGGAGATAGGTTTATCCCAGGTCTCAGAATCGAGACCTGGGGCACCCCTGTTAGTGCGGCATGTTGTCAGCAGGGGATGCAGGCTGCACTCTCCGCACCAGCCATCCGTCGTTACTCTTGGTCAAGGCGGCAGTCGCGCTCTGCTGCCCCGAGCTCTCCGAAGCCAGCTTGGGGAAGGCGGTTTTCATCTCGGTGGAGTTGGCCCACTCGGGAAGATGGCCGGAGCCGTAATGGTAGATCACGTTGTACTGCGTGGCGTTATCATCGGCCGGTGTGTAGCCGTCGATTGAAGTCACTTCAGGGTGCCCATAGCAGAAATTGCCGTAACCTGGCTGCGTCTGGTCCGCTGTCCAGTCGGAGCGGCCCTTGTCGGAGAGATCGTAGTTGTTGACCTGCTTTGAGCCGACCAGAAAGCGCTTCTTCTCAGCCGATGAGCGGGTCAGCAAGCCCGCGTCAGTGAGCGCATCGAAGCCCTTGGTCTGCTCATCGTTCGAGGTATCCGCCTGCGCCGGCAATTTCATCGGAGCTGTCCACAAACACACTTGACGGCTGCTGTAGTAATTATTCAAAGCAGATTTAAAGGCGCTTTGGTCGACGACGTTCTTCTTGCATCCTGCGCCGAGGGCGAGTATCCCGGTCATGATGAAAACCACGGACCTGCGTGTGAGCATGCGAGGCCTCTCCTGGAGGCTTGGATGCATAAACAGGCCTGGCCCGCAGAATGGATCTTGCTGCCATTACCGGATCGAACCTGAAGTCGAGCTTCAGATGGTGGGAGATTTCTCGCGGATGGAGAGGAAAGAGTCTGACCGCGGGCAGGGTCTACGTTCCACATTCAAGGGCATATTGGTCTTGATTTCGTTTGCCAGGTCAGAGATGAGGGCGCCCTGGAGAAGCTCGAGAACGGCCTGCTGCGCCTTCGCCCAAACCGGGTGCGCCGGACACCATGACTTCCTCGCGCACGATTTCCCGCTGCTCAGGCAGACGTTGAGGCACATCGGTCCGTCGATCGCCTCGATGACATCGCGCATGGATGCCTCGCGGCCCAGCTGCGAAATTTCGAAGCCGCCGGCCTGGCCCCGGTGCGAAGAAATCAGGCCGGCGCGGGCGAGAGCTTGCAGCACTTTAGAAAGAAAGCTGTCGGGCGCACTGGTTGCCTCAGCGAGTGCGGCCAGTGACACCCGCCCGTCGCGCGCCACTCCAGCCAGGTGAATCATGACGCGGACGCCGTAATCGGCAGCCCGAGTCAATTGCATCGACGAATTATTTCTTTCCATGACCGGCCTCGCCGAGATCGAACCGCGGCCGCGTGCGCTACGCCATGCGCGCAGACCGAGGGGATGAGGAACAGGGCAGAGTGTATCTGAGGGCGTCACAACCGAATGTGTTCGGAGTCACAGACCGCAATTTGCCTCGGACGCTAACTTAACCCTTCGCGGTCCAATTTGGAGAGAAACAGTCCAAAATGTTTCCGGAATCCTCGGCCTCCCCTCCACACCATTCGCGCAGCCTGGCCCAGCCCGGCTGCGCGGACGGATTCAGATAACTCGCAGCACCTGCCTCTGCCAGTTTGTCAGCCGGAGAGTGAAAGGAACTTTGTAAACAGTTATGCAATCATTTCCCGCTGTCGATCCCATACCTTTGCCAGCCCCAATATGGCTTTTCAAACTGTTGCATATCGTTACGCTTTCGCTGCATTTTGTGGCCGTGGAAATGCTGCTGGGCGGACTTTTGCTGGCGGTGCTGCTCAGCTTGTTTCGCAACTCGCCCGCTTCGCTGGTCACTGCGCGGGCGATGGCGCGGCGGCTGACGGTGGTGATGACGTATGTGATTAATCTGGGCGTGCCGCCGCTCTTGTTCGCGCAGGTGCTCTATGGCCGTGCGCTCTACACCAGCAGCGTGCTGATGGGCGTGTACTGGATCTCGATTGTCGGCCTTCTTACCCTGACCTATTGGCTGCTCTACCAGTTCACCGGAAGGCTTGAAGCGGGAAAATCCGGCTGGGCAGTGGGTCTGAGCGCATGGGTGCTTGCCGGGTTTATCGCGCGCCTGCTGTCGTCGAACATGACGCTGATGCTGCGGCCCGAAGTGTGGCGGCAGATGTACTCGGCCTCGGGTGCGGGCGCTTATCTTCCCACGGGGGACCCAACGCTGACTCCACGCTGGCTGCTGATGCTGGCGGGCGGTCTTTTTATCGCTGGGCTATGGATGGTCTACCTGGCAGGCCGCAGCACATTCACCGCCGAAGAGAAGCAGTTTGTGGCGGGGCTGGGTGGAAAGGTCGCCGCAATCTTCGGACTGGTTTATCTGGTCGCCGGCTTGTGGGCGGCGAGCGTGCAGCCGGAAGCTGTCAAAGCGGGACTGGTTAACCACGCGCTTTATCACTTTGCGGGATTCGCCGGTTACGGCTGGATGGCAATGGTGGTCATCGCAGTGCTGGTGGGGGGCGTTGCCGGTTTCGGCAAGATCAGCGCGAACTGGCTGGCGTGGACGGGCGCGCTGCTGGCGCTCCTGGTTGAGATCACCTTTACGACCTACCGCGACGGCGTGCGCGATCTGACTCTGCTCAGCAAGGGATTCGATGTGTGGGATCGGGTCGTGGTCACCAACTGGAGCGTTGTCGGCCTGTTTCTGGTGCTGTTTGTTGGCGGACTGGGAGTTGTCGGCTGGCTCATCTCTGTCGTCGCGCGCGCACAAAAGCCCATGGAAGGAGCGGCGTTATGAGCAGTCACATTGTTCTCGAAGAACCGAAGGCAAAAACCGGAGCTGAAGATCCTGGCGAAACTACGACACGACGTGCGTTTCTTGCTGCGGCGGGCGCCGCCGGACTTTGCTACACCGCCGCGCTGGGCTATCCCATCTACCGTTATCTCGCCTCACCGATGGAGATGGCGTCCAGCGCCACCGCCATTACCGAAGTGACGCTGAAAGACGCGCAGAAGCTGCCCGCGGGTTCCGTGCTGATGTTCAAATTCGGCACCGCTCCGGCCATGCTGATCCACCATCAGGACGGAGCCTGGGTGGCGCTGACCGCAGTCTGCACTCACCTTGGCTGCACGGTGCAATACGAGGCCCAGGCCAATCGGATTCACTGCGCCTGCCATGGCGGTGTCTACGATCCTCGCACTGGCGCCAACGTAAGCGGACCGCCGCCCAAGCCGCTGAAGGTCTTCAAGGTAGTTGTCAACGATACCGGCGTCGATGTTTCACGCGCTTGATCACTGATAAGGATTGCCGCATGACTACAAAATCCATTTCGAGCTCTGTTTACGACTGGGTCGACGACCGCCTGGGCCTGTCGGAGATTGCCGCGTTTGCGCGTCACAAGACTGTCCCCGTTCACGCGCAATCGTTCTGGTACTACTGGGGCGGCATCTCGCTGTTCCTCTTCCTCGTGCAGTGCTTCACAGGCGTGCTGCTGCTGGTTTACTACCGGCCGGGAGCGGAGGCGTACGAGTCTGTCCGCCAGATCACGTATGTGATGCATTTTGGATGGCTGATTCGCTCGGCGCACTCATGGTCGTCGAATCTGATGCTGTTCGCCATCTTTGTGCACATGTTCTCGGTCTTCTTCATGAAGGCTTACCGCAAGCCGCGGGAATTTGGCTGGCTCAGCGGGATGGCTCTGCTCGGCCTCGCGACTGTCTTCGGCTTCTCAGGCTACTTGCTGCCGATGGACGAGCTGAGCTACTTCGCGACAAAGGTGGGCCTCGAGATTCCGGCGGCGGTTCCGTTCATTGGGCCGGCGATCGCGAACATGCTGCGCGGCGGCCCCGAGGTGAGCGAGTTCACCGTTCAGCGGTTCTTTGCACTGCACGTCGTGGTGCTGCCTGCGATATTTCTCCCTCTTCTTGGATTTCACCTGTGTCTGGTGCAGAAGCACGGCAATGCATTGCCACCCAGCGAAGAGGTCAAACCGGCAAGCGAACGCAAGACCATCCCGTTCATGCCGGGGTTTCTACGCAAGGACCTGGCGATGTGGCTGATCTCGCTCAATGTCCTGGCGCTGCTGGCCTCTGTGTTTCCGTGGACGCTGGGCAAACAGGCAGACTCACTGGTACCCGCTCCGGTTGGCATTCATCCCGAGTGGTACTTCATGAGCCCGTTTGAGATGTTGAAGCTGCTGGGCAACTGGCTTCCCGGCGAGTTCGGCGAGATCGCAGGATTGCTGCTGTTTTCAGCCGGCATCGTACTGTGGATTCTGATTCCCTTCTACGACATCAATCGCGAGGCAGGCCGGCGCAGCCGCGCAGCCCACTACTTTGGGCTGGTGGCGGTGATCCTGCTGCTGGCAACGACCGTCGTTGGCTACTGGACGATTCGGTAATGCAGCTTCTAGCTACTAGCCTCTAGCTTCTAGCTTGTTGGGCTCAGTTGAGGAATTCAGTCTTGGCAGAAATGACGCAAAGCTAGGAGCTAGTAGCTAGAAGCTAGGAGCTTAAAAGAAATGAACTATCCATTCTGGGACATTCCGCATTTAGGTTCGGGCTGGGTTATCGGCCTTATCGCAATATTTCACGTAATGATTTCGCAGTTCGCGGTGGGCGGCGGCCTGTATCTTCCCTTGGCAGAGCGAAAAGCCATGCGCATGGCGGATAAGGAAGTGGGCGCCGCGTGGCTCAGTCAACTGGTGCGCCACTCGAAGTTCTTCCTGGTTCTGACCGCCGTGTTTGGCACTGTTTCTGGCGTGGGCATCTGGTTTGCAATTGGACTCACGCATCCTGAAGGCACAAGCACGCTGATCCATAACTTCGTTTTCGGCTGGGCGATTGAGTGGGTCTTCTTCATGGTCGAGCTCACCACTATCGCAGTCTATTACGCTACGTGGAACCGCATCGATCCCAAGCTTCATCTCAAGGTGGGTTGGGTTTATGGCGTGGCCTCGGTGTGCACGCTCATTATTATCAACGGCATTTTGACTTTTATGCTGACGCCGGGCGACACGTGGCTCGCGGTGGCCGGCACGGGACATGAAGCCAGCAAATTCTGGAACGCCTTCTTCAATCCCACTTACTGGCCGAGCCTTCTGCTACGCACCGGCGTATGCACGTCGCTGGCCGGCATCTGGGCGCTCATTACATCAAGCCGCATCGACGGCGATAAGCAGCCCGCGCTGAAGACCAGCATGGTGCAGTGGAGCGTCAAGTGGCTTGTGCCCTCTTTCGTGGCCACGCCGTTTCTGTTGGTGTGGTATCTGTTCATGGTCCCGGCGTCACAGCGCGCGCTCCTCACGCTGGGCATCGACACAATCGGTGCCGGGACGTTTTCTACGGTTACGCGCATCGCGCTGATTATTATCACCACTTCGGCAACGATCGTGGGCGTAGCGTACTACCTGGCGTATCGCAATCCGGTGGAGTTTAATCTTTCGCACGCGGTCAGCGTTCTGCTGCTTGCTCTTATCGCCACAGGCTCAGGCGAGTATGCCCGCGAAATGCTGCGCAAGCCTTATGTGATCGGGCGCTGGATGTACTCCAATGGCGTGCGTGTGAACTCTGTGAATCGCATCAACACGGAGGGGTATCTCGCAAATTCGCAGTGGACCTGGAACGGAGCAGGCAATGCGCCCACGAGCTATTCGCGGGGCGAAGCCATATTCCGTGGAGAGTGCGGATCGTGCCACACGCTGGCCGGGTACCGCTCGCTGCAACAATTGCTGAACGGACGCGATCGGACCGGCATCAACAACTTTCTCGTCATGCTGCACGAGTACAAGCCCGACTCGCCGTACCGCCGCTTCATGCCTCCGCTGATCGGTACCCGGCAGGATGTCGACGATCTGACCGACTACTTGAATGCGCAAGTCAATCCGCCGACGGATGCCGCCAAAACGGCGGTGCTGACCGCGCAGAAATAGGTGCCGGACTGGGACCTGTCTTAGGACTTATCTTAGGGCCCTCCCTTAGGGCCTTTCGATGGGGGGCAATTCTGCCCCCGGCCCATACTGCTCCGCGATTGGCTCGCTTGTTCTTTCAGCGTCTGCGTCTGAAACGGCCGGGGTCGAGCTGGGTAGCTCGGTCCGCACCGGCGTTGCGGCAGTAGTTCCCGGCTCGTCGATCCACAGGCACACGATCCACCAGATCAGCACGGCCAGATAGACCACACTGTTAGTGTTGAAGAGTTTTTCGCGGATTCCCACGATGTGCTCATAATCGGCCATCGTATGGGCCACCGCTGTGCGCGCAATCCTCTCCCAGACCGCCTGCATTGTCAGCTGCGCGATCGAAGCGGTGGAAAGGCCGATCATGATCTGCTGGGTATGGCTGCGGAAGCCTGCTCCAAAGCGGCGTCCAATGGTGACGATGAGGAGCCCCAGCGCGATGGTCTCTACATCGACCAGGAGGCTGGCCTTTTGGGCGAGCAATTGCAGCAGTTGCAGGGTTGACGTCGTGGATTTGGAAGTGAGTGTCTTCCAGGCCGGCCACGGGCCCCACAGCGCCAGGACCGCCGCGCCTATCGCGATCAGAACCAGCGCACCGGTCACCCAGGTTGTACGACGTACCCGCCCAAAAGCACGCCGCGCCAGCTCGAGGATCACCATCAGGCTGATAATGGCTCCCAGATCGGCCATTACGACAAACACCGCGCTCAGCGTCATCTGCGGCATGCGCCCAAACAGCAGGCGGCTCGCGAGCAGGCGCAGAGCTACCAGCACAATGCTGGCGGTGAACCACGGGAAACGCGAGATGCGGTCCCTGCCCATCAGCACGACAAGCAGCACCAGGTGGGCCGCAAACGTCAGTGTCCACAGGATCTGGAGGGCGGTAAAAGGGAAATG
>Ga0137385_10006214_pt1 | contig 10496 bp, 6 predicted proteins | sample SagtaG_FD_104921 | JGI IMG/M metagenome (GOLD analysis project Ga0137385, IMG submission 104921) | Vadose zone soil microbial communities from Sagehorn Ranch, Mendocino, California, USA - Sage2_R_80_16 metaG | ecosystem: Environmental > Terrestrial > Soil > Vadose zone | place: USA: California... | reverse complement strand
GTTGCGACCGGGCCGGTCACCACGAGGTCGGCCGCCGTCCCGCCGGTCGCCATGGGGCCGGTCACCACGCGGCCTGCCGCCACAGCGCTGGCCGCCACAGCGCTGGCCGCCTCGGGACCGGTTACCATGGGGCCGGTCGCCGTCCCGGCGGTCGCCACGGGGCCGATCGCCGTCCCGCCAGTCGCCACGGGGCCGGTCACCATTCCAGTGGCAGTCCGGGCGAAAGCCACGAATGCGATCGCCAGCAGCGCGAGTAGCAGCAGCGGGAGCGCGGGCCCCGACGCCGCGAAGCCCGCCCGCACGATCGTGAGCTCGGACAGGAACAGGCCGAACGGCGGCGAGCCGAGCACCGCGAACGAGCCAAGCAGCAGTGCGCCCCCGGTGACCGGGGCCGCGGCCAGCAGCCCGCGGACGCCCGCCGCGTCCTTCGTCCGGTACCGCAGCGCCACGTCCCCGCTGGCCAGGAACAGCACCGCCTTCGCGATCGCGTGGTTGAGCGTCTGCAGCAGCGCACCGTACAGCCCGAGGACGCCGCCGAACCCGAGCGCGACCGCGATGATCCCCATGTGCTCGACCGATGAGTAGGCGAACAGCCTCTTGAAGTTCCCGCGGCGGATCATGAACAGCACCCCGATCACGATCGACAGGAAACCGAAGGCCAGCAGGACGCCTCGCGGGAAGTCGTCGCCGAGCCGGGCCCTGGTGATCGCGAGGAATCGCATGATCGCGTACATGCCGGTGTTCAGCAGCGCGGCGGACAGCATCGCGCTGGCCGGGCTCGGGGCCTCAGCGTGCGCGTCCGGCAGCCAGGTGTGCATCGGGGCGAGGCCCACCTTGGTGCCGTAGCCGACCACGGCCAGCAGGAACGCCAGCCGCAGGCTCTGCGGTGCCAGAGCGTGCGCGTGGCTGAACAGGTAGGGCCAGGTCAGCCGGAGATCAGGCGCCACGTGCAAGCCGCTGGCCGAGTAGAACAGGAACAGCGTGCCCGCCAGCGCGATCGTGACCCCGAACGAGCTGATGATCACGTATTTCCAGGCCGCTTCGAGCGAGCTGGCCCGCGCCTCCAAGCCCACCAGCGCCGCGCTGGCCAGCGTGCTGGCCTCGATGAGCACGAACAGCAGGCCCAGGTTGCCGGTCTCCAGCGCGGCAAGCATCAGCGCGGCGAACAGCCCGAAGAAGATGAAGTAGAGCCGGACCTGGAACGCGGACAGCCGCCCGGCATCCTCCTCGGCCGAAAGGTAGGCCACCGAGCCCGCCGCGGCGAGCACGGTCACCGCGGCGACGGTGAATAGGAAGAAGCAGCTGAGCGAATCCAGGTAGAGATAGCCGCCCCAGCCTCGCAGCGGGGCCCGATGCAGTTCCGCGACCAGCAGCCAGACGGAGCAGGCGAGCGCGACCACGGCGCCCGCCGCTCCCGCCCACCCGGCCTGGCGTGCCCGCGCACCGCACACCGCCGCCACCGAGCCAGCCAGCGGGCCAACAACCACGGCGATCACCAGGATGATCATCAGCCTTGCAGCTCCTTCAGCTCGCTGGCGCTCGCGCTGGCGAGCCGGCGGGTCAGTCCCGACACGAAGACCAGCATGATCAGCACCCCAGCGACGAGGTCCAGGAAGACCCCGGCCTCGACGATGAACGGGAACGTAGCGACCAGGGTGATCGCGCCGAGGAAGACGCCGTTTTCCACGATCAGCCAGCCGATCAGCTGGGCCACGGTGTGCCGCCGCACCACCATGGCCAGTCCGCCCAGCAGGATCACCGCGGTAGACAGCGGGACCACCGCGGCCGCCACGACGCCGTGCGGCAGCAGCTGGGGACGGGTCACCAGGTAGGCGAACGCGGTCAGCGCTCCGCCTGCGATCAGCGAGGTGGACAGGCCCGTTGACAGCGCGGCGTCGCGCTTCAGGTCCAGCCGCTGCACCAGCAGGCGGCGGGCCGAGACCGGTATCCCTATGCCCTTGATCGCCAGGGTCGCCACGGCCAGAATCCACAGCTCGATGCTGTGAAACGCATAAGCGGCGACGCCGGCGGCGAACGACAGCACCACCGACTGCGCCCCGTAGTAGGCCACGTAACGGTTGAACAGCTTGGATCCCAGGCAGGCAAACGCCAGCAGCAGGATCAGCACCCCGGAGAGGTCGAGCAGCACTCCGGCGGCACTGGTTGCCTTGAGGCTCTGCACCGGTCTCAGACTCCGATCACGTAGGAGGTGGCCACGCCCACCAGCGCAAGCAGGAATGAGGCGCCGAGGAACTCGGCAATGCGGAAGAACCGCAGCTTGGCAAAGGAGGTATCGATCACGACGATCGCCAGGCCGCACAGCGCCAGCTTGCCGAGCAGGACCGGGATCGCGAGCAGGGCGGACGGCATGTCTGTGGAGGTGCCCAGGCCCCACGGGATCACGAACACGTTCATGAAGATCGACGACAGCAGGAAGAGCTTCATCCAGCTCCCCCACTTCATCAGCGCGTACTCCCGGCCCGAGTACTCGAGTACCCGCCCTTCCTCGATCATTGAGATCTCGGTCGACCCGCCGGGGTTGTCGATCGGGATCCGGCCGTTCTCCACCAGAACGATCATGAAGAATGCCAGCAGGCCGAGCAGGTGGGTGGGCAGCACCAGCGCGTAGGGCGAGTCAGCAATCGCGTGGTTCATCAGGTACGGGTTGTCGGAAGCGGAGACCGCGCCGACCGTGAAGAACACCAAGATCAGCGCGGGCTCGGCCATGCTGCCGATCCAGCTGGCCCGGCTCGCCCCGAGGCCGCCGTACGGGCTCGCGGTGTCCAGGCCGGCCAGCGAGGTCATGAACCCGGCCAGGGCCAGCACGAATGCGCCGCCGATCAGGTCGGCGAGGAACGCCAGCGGCAGCGGTGTGTTCGTAATCACCGGCACGATCACCGACACGGTCAGGTAGCAGGCGAACGTCACGAACGGGGTGATCCGCAAGATCCACGACGCCTGGTCGCTGATCACGCTGCCCTTGCGCAGCAGCTTGGCCAGGTCCCGGTAGGGCTGCAGCACGCTCGGGCCGCGCCGGGATGCGACCACCGCCTCGGCCCGCGCTAGCACGCCCGCGTACAGCGGCGCCACACCGAGGACCACCAGGCTCTGCAGCACCTGGACCAGGACCGGAACAGACAAAATGACCTCCACCTGTCAGACGGCGCGTCAAGCGCGTGTGCAGGTAGAGGCCATTAGCCGGGTGAGCAGACCCCGAGCGTTACGCGAGCCTCATCGCGTTCCAGAGAAGGATACACGGGACGGCTCCCGAGCTGGCAAGCCGCACGGCGAGAGCTGCCCGTCAGCGTTAACCTGCTGCCGCCACAGGTGTTCTCGCGTTGTGGGAGCACGGGGCCCCTGCCCTGCCGGCCTGGTCGAGGTGGGCAGCGGCGTCCGGCGCGCGGTCGCGGATGCGGGATATCGCCGATCGGATGGCCCTGGTGGCGTTGACCCGTGCGCGTTCGGCTTCCGAGCCCAGGTGCCGGGGGCGGCCGCCGAGACCGGTCGCTGCGGTGAGCTCGTGGACCAGGAAGTCTTTTTCCGCGCGAAGCCGGCTGGCCCGCTCGGTGTCGTTCCACTGCTGCGCCTCGGCGAGTTCCTGGTCGAGTTCCGCGAGCCGTCGGCGGTACTCTTCCCGGGCCCGGGGATCCAGGACGTCGTCGGCCCCCATGGCGGTCACCTGGTGCAGGTCGTCGGCCTGTGCCGGGGCGCTGGCCGCGCCGGTGGCGCCGGCCAGCTGGACCAGCTCGGCGGCCGGGAGCTCACGGCCGGGGTTGCGGACCAGGAGGTCCAGGTACCGCAGGCCGAGGCTGTCGGGCAGCCGGACGAGCATGCCGGCGTAGCTGAGAAGCCAGTAGTCGCCGTCACGGGTCAGGGCGAGGGTGCCCGGCGCGGGCTCTCGCGGCTGGCCGAGAGCGGCAAGCAGCTTCGTCATGCCACATTCGGTGGCTATGGCCCGTGCCTCGGCGAGCGCGGCCGGGGCGGCGCCTGTGTCCCCGGGTCGGCCCTCCTGCAGCAGGAGCGCGTGCTCATGAAGCGTGCGTGCGAGCATGGGCCGCGCACCCAGCCTGCGGTGACAGCTGACAGCCGCGCGGTAGTGCCGGTCGGCAGTCTTTATTTCGCCCAACATGGCGGCGAGCCCGGCGAGGTAGAAGTCGGTCGAGCCCGCGCACATCACCGCCCCGGCCGCCACGGCGGCCCGGCCGGAGTACGGGGCGAGTGCCCGGTACAGCGGCGCGGCGTGATGGGCCGCGCCGAGGATGCAGCAGGCTCGGGCCAGCTGAGCCAGCGCCCACACATAGACCATGTCGGGCCGCAGGTTCTTCATCCCGTCCGCAACGAGCTCGTCCAGGCGCCCGTGGGCCTGCTCTGTGGCAGCCTTGGCGGCGTCGATCTGGACTAGGGCGGCGGCGTGAGCTACGGACAGATGGGACCGGCCCGCCAGTTGGCGCAGTTCGTCTTCCATCCACCGCTCATCGGCGCCAGGCAGGCCGGCGTGCAGCCAGATGGCGAACAGCTGTCCCCAGTAGACGGCCCCGGCGTCGGGCAGGCGGGCGGCCTGCCCGGCCTCCCACGCCTGCCGGGCGAGCCGGGCGGCTTCCGGGAAGTCCCCGGTGAGCGCGGCCAGGGTCGAGCGGCGAGACAGCGCGACGAGCCTGGCCGCCGGCTGGCGCTGGAATTCCGCGATCCGGTCCAGTTCGGGCAGCACCCGCCGGGAAGCTGGGCCGTCACCGAGTTCGAGCAGGTGCGTCAGGCGCAGCACGTGGCCGTCAAGCTCGGCGTCGGGTTCATGGGCGCAGCGGGCAGCAGCCACGATTTCGCTGGCCGCCGCGAGCGCTTCGGAGGGCTCCTGGGTGCCCCACAGCACGTGCTGCTGGGCGAGCAGCGAAACGGCAAGCGCTGAGTCCGCAGCGCGATCGTCCGGAGCGGCCTGGGGGGCCCGGGCTGGGCGGGAGCTGGGCGTCTTCTGGCCGACGGGCGCGGCGCGGGCCACGGCCACCTGCGCGCTTTCGACTGCCTGTTGCGCGGCTGCCCGGGCGGCGCCCGGGTCCGGGGCGAGAGCGATCGCCAGCCGGGCCAGCGTGCGGGCACGCAGCGCATGATCATCTGCTTCCAGTCTCTCAGCGGCCTCGCGCAGCAGCGCGATCACCGCGTCGGCTGGGGCGTTGAAGTCGAGGTACTGTGCGCTCAGCAGCGCGGCAGTCGCCAGCAGCCGCGGCTGGCCCGCCTGCCGGGCCAGCCGCGCCGCCTCGTCAGTAACCCTGGCCGCGGCAGGGTCCGGCCCGGTCCTGGTCATCGCCGCAGCCAAGCCCAGCAGCAGCTCGCAACGACGCGCGGGAGTCGCCGACGCCGTCCGGCCGAGCGCGTCCAGGGCCCGCTGGTAATGACCGGCGGCCTCTTCGTAGGCGAGCGCCCCGAGCGCGTCCTCGCCGGCCAGGCAGGCGTATTCCACCGCGGCGGCCGGGACCGTGCGGCCGGCTGATCCGGCACGCAGGAAGTGATATGCCAGTTCCGCGTGGCCCGCACGGCTTCGCCACGGCTGTTTTTCGAGTTCCGCGGCGATGCGCCGGTGTGTGTCCGCCCGGGCCCGCGGGGGCAGCTCGCTGTACAGCGCCTCGCGGATCAGCGCGTGCCCGAACCGGTACCTGCCGCCCGGACCAGGCCCGGCACGCAGCAGCCCGGCTTCCACCGCGCCGTCGAAAAGAGCTGCGACCGGCTCGGGCGGCATGTCCAGCGCCGCGGCGACCAGAGCCGGGTCGGCTTCGGGACCCAGCGCTGACGCGGTGGCCAGGACCTGGCGGGCCACGGCGCCACCGTCGGCTGTGCCCTGGCCGCTGACCAGCGGCCTGGTGTCGAGCCTGGTGAGCTGGCGGCGGATCGCCTGGCGGATGCCTGCCGGAACCGGCACGTCCTCCACATCGGCCGCGTCGCGGCCGAGCAGGCGTGCCACCTGTGAGACGAACAGCGGGTTGCCTTCGCTGCGGCGCTGCACCGCGGCGAGCACGTCAGCACCGGCGCCTGGCAGCATGGCCTGGATCTCATCCGGCGACAGCCCCTCCAGGGTGAGGAGCGCGCCAGCAGTCTCCAGCGCGCTGATCACATCACCGGTGTCGCTGTCGAGGCGCGCCTCCGCGGCCCGGTAGGTAGCTATCAGCAAGATCCGCGACAGTGGCGCGGCTGCGGCGAATCGCAGCAGCAACGTGGACGGGCGCCCGGCGGCATGCACGTCGTCGAGGACCAGCACAAGCGGTGTCGGCTGAGACGCCCGATCAAGGGCCGCGCAGACAGCTTCGAAGAGCGCGAAGCGCGCCCCGTCGCCTGATCCGCCCGGCTCATCGGCGGCTCCGAGTTCGGGCAGCAGCTGGCCGAGCACGCCAGCGTCCCGTCCGGCCGCCTGCGCAAGTGCCGCTGACCCGGCCTGCCGGCCGTAGTTCCGCAGTATTTGCACCCACGGCCAGTACGGTGGGGCGCCGCCGTCCTCCCACGCGCTGCCCCACAGCACCAGCGCTCCCTGGCCGCGGGCCTGCCGGGCGAAGGCGCGGGCCAGCTCGGTCTTGCCGATGCCTGCTTCACCGGCCACCAGCACCAGGCGGGATTCCCCCGCGAGCGTCTGGCTGAAGGCATCGCGCAGCACGGCGAACTCGCGGGAGCGCCCGACAAACATGCCCCCGCCTTCTGGCGTTCCCGGATGCGTGATGCTCGCCCCCGTCTTCCCGGACCAGGCACGTCACCTGCCTCAACCCTAGCCCCTCAGCCGGATCTGGCTGTCGTGCGCAGGCAGTGAACGTTTCGTTCGGTGCCGATGAACGCCTTCTCAGGTAGGCAACCGTGGCGCCGCGAGGGCGGCATCACCGCAAAGGGAGGCATCGATGGATGAGAACCGCGCCGCTGAGTTCACCGGCCGAGTCCTGGCTGACACCGCGTCTGCGGCGGCGATCGTGCTGGCGGCGCTCGGCGACCGGCTGGGCCTGTTCAAGGAACTCGCGGCCAGCGGCCCGGCAACCAGCGGCGAGCTGGCCGGCCGGACCGGGTTGTCCGAACGGTATGTGCGGGAGTGGCTGGGCGGCATGTTCGCCGCCGGGTACCTCAGCTACGACCAGGCACAGCATCGCTATGGGCTGCCGGCCGAGCATGCGCCGACCCTGGCCAGCGAGCCCGGGCCCGCGTTCTTCGGCGGCGTGCACCAGGAACTGGTCGGCGCGATCCAGCGCTACGACGCCGTGGCGGGGGCCTTCCGGGACGGCACCGGGGTCCGCGCGGCCGACCTGCACCCGGACGTGTGGGCAGGGACAAGCCGGTTCACCGCCCAGTGGCACCAGAACATGCTGGTCCAGCAGTGGCTGCCGCTCGTCCCGGACACTACCGCCAGGCTGAAAGCCGACGGACGGGTGGCCGACGTCGGCTGCGGCACCGGGCAGGCCCTGATCGCCCTGGCCGGTGCTTTCCCCGCTGTCACCGGCACCGGGTACGACGTTCACCTCCCGGTCATCGAGCAGGCCCGGCAGGCAGCGGCCGGGGCAGGCGTCGCCGACCGGATCAGCTACCAGGTCCTCGACGCGGCCGCCGGGCTGCCCGAGTCCTTTGACGTGATCACCACCTTCGACGTGGTGCACGACGCGGCCGACCCGCTCGGCCTGCTGCGCTCCATCCGGGAGGCCCTGCGGCCGGGCGGCACCTACCTGTGCCTGGAGATCAACTGCTCCGACCAGCCAGCCGACAACGTGGGCCCTATCGCCTCCCTGCTGTACGGCTTCTCGGTCCTGTACTGCATGACCACCTCCCTCGCCGAGGGCGGGGAGGGCCTGGGCACGCTCGGGCTGCCCGAGCCGGTGCTGCGCGACCTGGCCGACAAGGCCGGCTTTACCAGCGTGCGGCGCGTGGAGATGGACAATCCCTTCAACACGCTCTACGAGCTCACCCGGTGAGCGCGCGAAGCCCGATCCCGGGCCGCAGGGCATCCGCCCGGGACATCGGGTCAGTGCCCGAGCCCAAAGAGGCCGTGATCAGCTGGTCCCGGGCAGCGCTGGAGCAATGCGGGATCGCCACCAGTAGCTGGTGGCAGGACGAGCTCGACCTGTGCATGATCGGGATCATGGCCACGTTCGGCTGGGAGAAGGCGCTCGGCGACGCCGGCGAGCTGTCCTGGTGGGAGCAGGCCGGCGCCGACGCGGCCGCCCGCCAGGGCATCCAGATCCCCGGATGAGTCGATGACCGCCGACGTCGGCAATCAGGAGCCGATTCTGGTCACGTCCGGACCGAGTACGCCTAGCAGTTTGCTGCAGGGCCAGGAGGACTGCCTACGCTCAGTCTGCTCCGCCGTTTCGGTGAGGGTGGCAGCGCGGTCATCTGGCTGCCCGTGCCAGCGCGGGCAGCATGCATACAGCGGGCAATCACTGCTGGCCGTGCCGCGGCGTGGGGCACACTTCGGCCTGGCTCCCGAGCGGAACGCGCGCACCGCCCGCCACAGCAGCAGAACCTCATCCTCGCTCACCCTGGGCATCAGGCACTCTCTACGATCGGTGGCCAGAACCTGGGACCGTCAGCGGCTCCTGCTGGTAGATCCACCTAGGCGGTTCCCGCGTCACCGGCGACGGCAAGCTGGCCCTGCACGCTGCGGAGCGCCTGCTCGCGGCTGGCCAGCTCGGCGAGCCGGCCCTCGGCCTGGCCGGCCGTCTGCTCCCGCAGCGCCGCGGCCGTCTCCAGCGCGCCGGCCAGGCGGTCCGTGCTACCGGAGTAACGGCGCGCTACGGCCAAGATCAGCCGCCGCGTCGCCTCCGCCAGGCGGTACTGCAAGTCGGCCCGGGCCCGGCCGATCTGCCTGCCCACCAGGTCACGGACCTCGCCGAGCACATGACCGCGGGCAAGCCGTCGTCCGAACTGCCCGGGCAGCCTGCGCCGGACCGCTCCGGCGAGCAGCTCGACCTGGTCGACGTTCTCGCCCACCGAGTAGAAGAACCTCTGATCCGGGGTCAGCCGCTCACCCGGCTCTGGCATCGCCAGCTCCAGGCCGAGCAGCTCGGTGGCCGCGTCGCGGACGGCGTCGAGCTCGGCCCTCAGATCCCGAGTGAGCCGGCCGTCCAGGTCGCTGAGGCCGTCCTCAAGCCGCTTGCGCTGGGCTTGCCGCCATGACTCGGCGGCGTCCTTCACGAGCTGGACCAGCCGTTTCCGGCCCTGCCGCTCGATCTCGGCGGGCGGCGCCGCGGCGAGCTCACCGTCGAGCAGGCCGCCGATCGCGGCATGCAGTTCCCTGGCCAGCCGGGTGGTCTCCCGCTCGGCGGCCAGGTTCAGGTCGGCTAGCATCCGCGCCGACTCCGCGGCGGCCAGGTCAGCCGCGGCCGTGCCGCGCTCCCGAACCGCTGCGAGCCTGGTGGCGAAGGCCGTCACCCGCCCGGCAGCCTCTGAGCTGCGCATCTGGCCCGCGCGCTGGGCCAGCATGACCTCGTCGAGCAGGGAATCTGCGACGCGGCGCAGTTGGCCGACAGCGGATCGCTGCAGGTCCGCGGTCCTTCCTGTGGCGAGGTAGGCAGCGAAGTCAGCGGCGAACTTGGCGAATCCAGCATCACCAGTTGCGCTGAGCGCAGCGCGGGCCGACACCGGGTAGACCCAGACCGCCTCGCCCGTGGCCTCGCGGGCGACCCGCTCGGTGAACTCGACGGCCTCGGCCAGCCCGGCGGCATCCAGGTAGTCCGCCTTATTCAGCACCACGAACGTGGTCACCGACAGCTCGCGAACGCGGCCGAGCAGCTCACGCTCGCTCGCCGAGACCGGCGGGTCGGCGGTCAGCACGAAGATCGCCGCATCCATGGTCGGCATGACGCTGTCGGCCGTGGCGGTGTTGTGCGCGTGCACGGAGCCGGTTCCGGGCGTGTCGACGATCTCCATGCCGCGGGCGAGGAGCGGGGCATCAAGCCGGGCGGTGATGCTGGTGACACCGCGGGTGTTGGCCGGGTTGCCGCGTTCTGTCCCGAAGTCTTCCAGGGCGGCCAAGGGATAGTGGCCCGTGCGGCCGTCAGCGAAAGCCACCTCGAGGCCCTCATCGGTCCCTTGCGTCACTGTTGCCGCCACGGCAGTAAGCGGCGTGACACCGACCGGCAGCACCTCGCGGCCCAGCAGGGCGTTCACCAGCGTGCTCTTCCCGCGCTTGGCCTCGCCAACGACCAGCACCCGCAACCGTGCCGCGTTGAGCCTGTCCCGCAGCGCGGCGAGAGTCTCCCGGTCCGGGGCCTCAGCCAGCTCGGCCAGGCCGTCTAGGGCAGACTCCAGCGCGTGTGGCAGTTCGGGTGCGCGCATGCCGCCTCCTACCTGTCTAGGTAGGGACCGTTGGCGGCCGTGCCGCGGTTGGATGGCGGGCCCCTCCGCCCATCAATTCCAGGTTAATGCAGGGGTGGGTCGAACGCGGTCGTCGGCAGGTCCACCGCGGTGGCCCCGCCGTCCACCGTGACCACGGCACCGGTCACCGCGGAGGCATGCCTGCTGGCCAGGAACGCCACCACGCC
>Ga0137385_10006212_pt1 | contig 10500 bp, 8 predicted proteins | sample SagtaG_FD_104921 | JGI IMG/M metagenome (GOLD analysis project Ga0137385, IMG submission 104921) | Vadose zone soil microbial communities from Sagehorn Ranch, Mendocino, California, USA - Sage2_R_80_16 metaG | ecosystem: Environmental > Terrestrial > Soil > Vadose zone | place: USA: California... | reverse complement strand
TCAATCAGTTCGCTGAAGGCAATTTGGCGATCATGGCTGCGCCGCGGTTGGACGAGCAGTTGGAGAGCGCCGTCCTGGCCTGGAAGGACGAAGGCGTCGACGTCGTCGTTTCCTTGCTCGAGGAATTTGAAATACCGAACCTCATCGACGCGGAGAGGGCTCTTTGCCAGGAATTCGGCGTCGAATTTTTCTCCTTTCCGCTTCGCGACAAGACGGTGCCCGGCAATCCCGATCCGTTTGCCGCCGTCGCGCGCCGTTTGGCGGACAGAATTATCGCCGGCAAGTCGGTGGCAATCCACTGCCGGGCCGGGATTGGCCGGTCCACCACGCTCGCGGCTTGTGTCCTGATCCTTTTGGGCATCGATGGCGCGGTCGCGCTCGACATGATTGCCGCCGCACGTGGACTGGAAGTCCCGGAGACGGAAGCGCAGCGGCAATGGATCCTGGGCTTTTCCAGGCAGATTCCATCCGCTTAGTCTCAGACGCGGGCGGTTAGCGCAAATCGGAATTGACGTGCCGGCGCTGGTCGGAAGCTGGCGTCAGCGCGGCGACCAGATTGCGGGCGCCAGTATTGAGCTGCACCAAGATTTCGGAAATCTCGGCGGACGGAGAATCCTTTTTGAGATGCAGGCGCAGCAGTTCAAGTTGCTGCAGCAATGCCGCATGAATTTCTCGCGCAGTCTTGGACGCATTCGGCGGAAACGGCTCCAGCCGGAGATGCGCGATCCGCTGGCAGAGAAAAAATGCCGGACTGTTTTCCTTTTCGCTTGTCAAGGTGAAGGACGCCAATGCGGACCGGATAAGGCTGCGCAGTTGTTCCAGGTTGCCGATCAGTTCTTGGGACGCACCCTGCGCAGGCACACCGGTTGGTTTTGCGGCCTGCCGCAAATCCAGCTTGGGCTGGTTCTTGCCAGAGACGGCCTGCGCGGGGCGCATGGACGCCGCTTTGAGGATCGCCCTTGCCACGATCATGGCCGCAAGGACGACCAGCAGCCCGGCAAGCAAGGACTGCCACTCTTTCGCCCAGGCAGAGGCCAGGACGAGCGCATTCCATGTGACATCAAGAGCCTGTTGGCCTGCGCCATACAGCTCGTCAAACCAACCGTAAGCCATCAAAAAATCCTTCGCCCGCTCGCCAGACTGCCATGACGGCTTCCGCCCAGCCAGTTGAAGCGGCGAAGATCGACACGGTAAACAATGTATACGCTGAAAACATAAATCTTAATCGTCTGTCAAGAAACTGTCTCTATGATTGCAGAACCCGCGAATCACTAGATCTTGGGGGACGGACGATGTCACTCGCAATCGTGCTTGGAGGTTGGACGGCAGCGTCGATCCTGCTTTCACCACTGATCGGACGCTTCCTTTCCGCGCAGGATGAGCCCAAAACCCGCACAGATCTGCACCCTAGCGCCAGGTCTTCTACCTGGATCAGGCCGCGGCCGGGCGCCGACCTGAGCCTGCGCCGCAATGTCGCAATCCAGGCCGACCGGCGCGAAGCGGGCTGGCCGCGCGCGGGATAATTCCAGGAAAAGCTCTGTCAGGAGGGAAAGCGGCCCGCTGCGGGCTGTCGCCGTTTCTGGCATCCCGTCCAAGGGAAAGATGGTTAATCCCGTCTGTCCGGAGCGCGGCCAAACCATGCGCCCGCAGGTGCGGGCGCAAAAGCAAAATGCCCCGGCCAATCAAAAAAATTCATGATTAATTGTCGACCTTGACTAGTAAGCGTGGAACTTTCCACTGATCACTCAAGTTATTGAGACTGTGTCAGTTTGGGTCCGTTTTACCTCGCATCCGCAACAGATATATCGGATAATGATGGGGTCACGCGGGGGTTAGCCTTTTTATTCATTGAGCAAGTCTTTGGCACGGCACCAATCGCCGGCGGCATGAAGTGTGCTTGAGAAGGCTGACGATGATGGGGAATGGGTAATGAGTCTCGACGGTGTGTCTCAAAACAATACGCAGTTGAACGTCTCCGCCTCCGCTCAACCCAAGATCGATCCCTTTGTCCGCCGAAGCCCTTCGGGCGATACGCCATCGCGGGCGGCACGTTATCGCGTCTTGCTGTCCACCGAAGCGTCCGGTGCGCCGCGGCGCTATCCCCGCTATGTCCCTGCCGCCAATGTTTCTCAGGCGCTGCTGGATCTGACCTTTGTCGGGGGAGCCCAGATCGTCGTGCTGACGCTCATCTACAGCCGGCTCGCGCTGGTTGGCATGGTCCAGGCCGCCGCCGTGGTCGGCATTTCAATCGCCACCTCAATGCTGCTGCTCTACGCCACGGGATGCTACCGCCGCGATGCGATCCTCAATCGCACGACCGCGCTCTCGCGGGTGCCGACCGCCTTGGCCATTTCGGGCGCGGTGCTTTTCCTGGTGCTGCATTACGGCTTTCCTATCGTGTTTCCTGCGGCGCGCGTTTTCTGGAGCATCAGCCGCTGCGTGACGATCATACTGGTCGGCACCGGTATTTCCCTGGGCGCCGCTATCGTCAGCCGCAATATCGTGCGCGTGCTGCTTCACAATGATTTCTTCCGCCGCCGCATACTTGTCGTCGGCACCGGCCAGCGCGCCCGCCATATCGAAGATCTCAGCCGGGCGCATGGCAGCCTGCAGGAGATTCATTTCGCCAGCGAAGAAGTCCTGACCCGGTCCGGGCAAGCTCAAGGCAGTGAATCCGCCGTCGTCGTTCCCTCCGTTGGTGAGCTGGCCCAGCGTCTCAATGTCGATGAAATCATCGTCGCGGTGGATGATCGCAGCCGCGTCGCCCTGGACAGCTTGCTTGCCTGCAAGGCGCGAGGCGTGCCGGTCACCGAATTCAATTCCTTTGTCGAGCGCCAGACCGGCCGCATCGAATTGGCCTGGCTTGAGCTTCCCTGGTTGATCCACACCCCCGGATTCCAGTTCCGCCTGATTGACGATGCTCTGAAGCGGTTGATGGATGTCGTGCTGAGCTTGACCGCGCTCATCATCAGCCTGCCGGTTCTTGTGGTGGCCATGGTTGCGATCCGGCTGGATTCTCCCGGTCCGGTCATCTACAGCCAGCAGCGCGTGACGCGCGGAGGGCGCATTTTCTGGCTGTACAAGCTTAGAAGCATGCGCAGCGACGCCGAACGCAATGGCGCCCAATGGGCCGACAAAAATGATTCCCGCATCACCAAGGTCGGCATGTTCCTGCGCCGCAGCCGTCTCGATGAAATTCCGCAGCTTGTGAATATTCTCAAAGGCGACATGTCGATCGTGGGCCCGCGCCCGGAGCGGCCCTGCTTTGTCGAGGACCTGTCGCGCCAGTTGCGCCTTTACGACCTGCGCCACACGGTCCGGGCGGGTTTGACCGGCTGGGCCCAGATTAATTATCACTACGGCGCCTCGCTGGAGGACGCCCAGCGCAAGCTGGAATACGACCTTTTCTATATCAAGAACTTCAGCCTGTTGCGCGACCTGGGGATTATGCTGCAAACCTTGCGCGTCGTTTTGTGGCCGGAAGGCGTCCGTTAAGGCGCCCATCGGCGTCAGGCGGTTTTTCGGCCTGAACCGAATGTCGAGGCGGGGCACGCAGCTTGAAGATCCTTTATCACCACCGGACTCGGTCGCGCGACGGCCAGTCTGTCCATATCGATGAGATGATCGCCGCCCTGCGAAGGGAGGGCGTGGCCGTCGAGATTGTCGAGCCCCAGCGGGTGGATGCGCTGAAACCGGCGCGCAAGAAGCAGGTCCTGCCCAAGCTGCTGTACGAACTGCTGGAATTTTCCTACAGCGGGATTGAACTCATCAAACTCGCTGCCGCGATCCTGCGTGAACGCCCCGATGCGATTTATGAGCGCGCCAACATCTATACCCTGTCCGGGGTCTGGGCCGCGCGCCTGTTTTCCTTGCCGCTCCTGCTGGAAGTGAACGCTCCTCTGGCGCAGGAGCGCGGCAAGTTCGACGGCCTGGCGATGCCGTCCTTTGCGCGCTGGACCGAGAGAGCGGCATGGCGGAGCGCGACATACGTCCTGCCTGTCACGGCGGTCCTGGCGGACGATATCGAAGAAGCGGGCGTTCCGCCTTCCCGCATCGTCGTGACCTCCAATGGCATCAATATCGAGGAATTTCGCGTCGTTCCGCCCCAAGCCCGGCCCGATTTGCCCAAGCAGTTCGGTCCTGGTCCTGTGCTGGGCTTCGTGGGCTATATCCGCGCCTGGCACGGGCTTCCGCAGATTGTCGATCTCCTGGCCAAGGATGCCGATCTGGCCAGCGCCAATCTGCTGGTCGTAGGCGACGGTCCGGGACGCGCCGATCTCGTCCGCCGCGCCGAGCAGCTTGGCGTCGGCGACCGCGTCTGGGTTTCGGGGCTGGTCGAAAGGGATGCTCTGGCGGGATACATCAGCAGTTTTGACATCGCCTTGCAGCCCGAAGTGACCGCCTATGCCAGCCCTCTCAAACTGTTCGAATATATGGCGCTGAGCCGCGCCATTATCGCGCCGGATGCCGCCAATATCCGCGAGATTCTCACCCACCAGATGGATGCCATGCTGTTTGAGCCCGACAGCTCGCAATCCCTTGCGGATGCGATTCGCAGCCTCGTCAAAGACGAGGCGCTGCGCGCACGAATTGGATCATCGGCTGCCGAGAAGATCGAGAAAGAGGATATTTCCTGGGCGCGGAACGCCCGCCGGGCGATGTCGCTGATACGATCGGCGCAGGCCGAAAGACAAAAGCACTGACGGTCTTGTAAGAGAGCACCAACCCCTTTTCGGACTCACAGAGCGCAAGTGCCGAACTCTCCAAAACATCTGCTTCATATCTTTCCGACCTTCGCGGTCGGGGGCTCCCAGATGCGATTCGCGCAACTCGCCAAGCTTCACGGACCGCGATATCGCCACACGGTTGTGGCGCTGGATCAGAATTTCGATATGGCAGGCCGCCTGGGCGGGCTTGCGGCCACTTACCAAAAGCTGGATTTCGACAAGCGCAAGACCTTTGCCAGCTGGCGCCAGTTTCGCGCAACGCTTCGCGCCATCCGGCCCGACGTCCTGTTCACTTACAATTGGGGCGCGATTGACTGGGCTCTGGTCAACCGCACGGGAATCGTCGCGCGGCACATCCATGTGGAAGACGGATTTGGGCCGGAAGAGGCGCAAAGCCAGCTTTTGCGCCGTGTCTGGATGCGGCGGCTGGCGCTGTCGGGCAGGAACACGACCGTGGTATTGCCCTCGCGGAATTTGGAGCGGATCGCCCTTCGCCAGTGGCGGCTTCCCCGCATACGATTCATTCCCAATGGCGTGGATTGCGCGCGATTTGCCGTGCCATCGCGCGACATCAGGGAAGATGGACCGACCGTCATCGGCACCATCGCTTCCCTGCGGCGGGAAAAAAATATTGCCCGCCTGATCAGGGTCTTTGCCGGAATATCGGCGCAGCGGTCCTCAATCGAGCTGATGATCGTGGGCGATGGCGCGGAGCGGCCGGCCCTTGAGCAACTGGCGAAGGAACTCAATGTGGCCGGCCGGATCCGGTTTATCGGGCAAACCGACCGTCCCGAAGACTGGCTGCCCCGGATGGACATATTTGCACTCTCTTCCGACACCGAGCAGATGCCGCTGAGCGTGCTGGAAGCCATGGCGGCGGGACTGCCGGTTGTGGCGACCGCGGTGGGCGACGTGGCGCAGATGGTCTGCGATGCCAACCGCCGCTATGTGGTTGCGGCGCGTGACGATGCGTTTTCGGACGCGCTGAGCCAGTTGCTGGACGACCGACCGGCCCAGCGCGAAATCGGCCGCGATAACGAGAAAAAAGCGCGAGAAAGCTTCGATGAAGAGGTCATGGCGGCGCATTACGCCGAGATCACCGGCTAACGCGGTGCTGCGCTATGACGGACTGGAACAGCGCCACCTGACCGTCCGTAGTGGCCTGCCAATCGAACTGTTCGGCGTAACGGCGGGTGGCTGCCCTGTCCGGCGGCGATTGTCGCAGGCGCGCGATGCCGGCAACGATACTTTTCGCATCCCGCCTCTCAAGCAGAAGGCCTGCTACGGGACAGGCAATCACTTCCGGGGTGCCCCATACCGCCGAGCCCAAGACCGGCGTTCCGCAAGCCATCGATTCCAGAAGCACATTGGCCCAGCCTTCGCGGCTCGAAGCCAGCACCAGCGCATCGGCGCTGTTGTAAATCTCGCAAAGCGATTTCTGGTCCAGATTGCCCAAAAAGCGCACACGAGTGGAAATCCCCAACCGGGCAGACAGGTTTTCCAGCGACTGGCGTTCCGGCCCCGATCCAACGATCAGCAATGTCGCATCGGGGACATCCCTGATAGCCTCGATCGCCAGATGGTGACCCTTGCGCTCGATCAGGAGCCCGACGGAAGCCAGGACAAAGCCGCCGACGTCCAGCTTTGAACGCAACGCGTTGCGATCCTGCATATGAAAAATCTGCAAATCGACACCGTTGCGCAAGACGGTGATCTTCGAGGCCGGCACCTGCAATTCCACCAGCCGGTCCTTGAGCGCCTGGCAGACCGTAATCAGGGCTCCTGCGCTGCGCGCTGCTTCCAGGATCAACCGGCGCGGCCGGGCATAATCCGGAATCAGGTTGATGTCGGTGCCGCGCGCGGTGATGACCACGGGAAGATCGAATTCGCGTCCCAGCCAGGCAGCGGCGACTCCGTCGGGATAGAAATAGTGGGCGTCTATCAGGTCCACCTTCAGTCCCGCGGCCAGCAACTGCGCGAATCGCCGGCGCATGGCGTGATAAAGACTGTGGGGCGCGACGTTCATCCCGATCTTGGGAAGCACAGCATAGCGCGGGTGGTCGGCTTCAATCCCGTTGCGGAATTCGCGATCGGGAATGAGCCGCAATTTCCGCAAGTCCGGATTGGGCCAGGCGGGCGGCGCCCATGGGACAGGCGCAAGAACGCGGGCGCGCACTTTGCCATCCGCAAGCAGGCGGCGCAGGCGGGTTTCGACGAAAATCCCGTGCGCCGGCTGCAGCGCGTTGGGAAACAAAGTCGTGGCCGTCAGTATGGAGATCTTGGATGGGGCGGGCATTTTTGAGAGTCCGGCGCTAACGCATCCCAACTGGTGAGATCGGCCGGTGTCTTTCGTCCTTACCTGTTTCGAACTGTCGAACGGCACCCAGTATAGCGGTTCGGGGCGTTAAAAAATCTACAGCAGGATCGGGTATCCGCGGATTTGATGTACAGGCCGGGGCCGCTGATGTATAGCGCGGGATAGGGCAGGGCAGCATAACCACCACATGTTCACGTTGGGTTCCTTGGCCTTCTGCCTCGCGAATCGCGAGCGCTGAGGGCAATCCGGGATGAAGAAGCGCTCCGCCGGCACGCTGACCGATCTCGTGCTGCCTTACGCCCTCATGGCGATCGTGGTGATCGCGATTGTTTACGGCTCCCTCTATCCCTTTGCGTTTCGCGATTTCGGTTCTCTGGGGGCCGGGTTTTTGCATCTGGCGGGGACTTGGAAACAGCTTCCTCAAAGTCGCGGCGATACCTTGGCGAATCTGCTGCTCTATATGCCGCTCGGTTTCACGATCATGCGGTCGCTTGGCCATCGCGGATCCGGGAGTCGGGCCTTCGCCATCACCGTCGGATTCGGTGCTGTTCTTTCATCGGCGATCGAGTTGGCGCAATTCTATGACGCCAGCCGCATCAGTACCTTGTCCGACGTCTATCTGAATGTCGCGGGTACACTGGCCGGCGCCGCGGTCGCTCGGTTGAGCGGCGCCGGTTGGATGAAAGTATCGTGGCCGTCCGGCGGCTCGCCGGCCTTTGCGCGTCTTCTGCTGCTCGCCTGGTTGGGCTGGCGTCTGTATCCCTATGTGCCAACCATAGACCTGCACAAATACTGGCGCAGCGTGCAGCCGCTATTTGTAGCGAACGTGACGGCTTATGGGATTCTGCATTACGCTCTGCTTTGGCTGAGCGTCGCCTTTCTCGTTCAAACCGGGCTGGGCCCAAAAAAACCGACACGGCTCCTTCTGTCAGCGATGCTGTGCTTCTTTGCCGCCAAGATCGTGGTGATCGGTCAAACTCTCGTCTTGCCGGAAATCCTGGGCGCGGCGTTGGCGGGCCTTCTGGCGCAATCGGCATTCCAACGCCATGCGCGGATCGGCGTGCCATGCCTGGCCGTATTGCTGACCTTGTTCGTCGTCCTGAGCCGCGTGTTGCCGTGGCACGCCGCAGCAGCGCATAAGGCGTTTCAGTGGACGCCTTTTTTCGGTTTCCTGCACGGCTCCGTGCAGACCGACGTCATTGTCTTCGCGGAAAAGTCCTACCTGTACGGCGTGGTTCTGCTGCTGCTGGTCACGACAGGCATGAGACTCAAAACCGCGATCATCCTGGAGTGCGCACTTCTGCTTTCAACCAGCCTGGTGCAGATATTCATGGCGACGCGGTCGGCGGAAATCACCGATGCCCTTTTGGCGCTGATTCTGGGATGCGTTTATGCGCTTTTGCTGCGCCAATATTCCCAAAAACCAGGTATCGCAGCCCGCCGATAGGCGGCATACGGGTCCGCGTTAGCCGCCTGCGCGTTCCGCAAGTCGTACGGGAACGGTTGCGCCGGTTTCCGCTTCCATAAACTCTTCGAACATCCATATCAGCCACAGGGCGCGGCTATTGTCCGCCCGCCCGCTCTGATGCTCGGCGATCAGTCGGTGGATGGCGTCAGGATTCAAATAGCCCGACGAAGCCAGCCCGTTTTTTGAACTCAGCTTCTGGTCCAGATGCTGTCCCATCGTGCCCCTGAACCAACGCGCCAGAGGCACGGAAAAGCCCTGCTTGGGACGGTCGAGCACCTTGTCTGGAACAAGGCGTGCAAAGGCGCGCTTCAGCAATATCTTTCCTTCACTGCCCCGCCGGTTCACCGCCGACGGCAGCCCCAGCGCCCAATTGACGAAGGTGTGGTCCAGCATCGGCACGCGCACTTCCAGGCTGTTCGCCATCGCGGTCCGGTCGACCTTGGTCAGGATATCGCTCGGCAGCCAGGATTTGAGGTCAATATATTGCGCCATTGTAACGGGATCATCCACCGGCGCGGTGTTTGCGTGCCGGGCGATCACTTCGACGGCGTGGTATCCGCCCAGAGACCTTGCCAGCTCCGGGGAAAAAAGCGCCTTTCTGGTATCGTCCCCGACGACCGAGAGATTCCAGAAATAGCCGGTCGTCGAGTCGGAGCTGAGTTCGCGGAATGTGTGCCGCGCCCGCAGGAAGCGGGGCGCGCGATCGAGCTGCGGATAGAGGTTTGCCAAAGCGCCGAACAAAGGCTGGCGAATGGCGCCGGGCAACCAGCGCCTGATGCTTTCCTCGCGTGCGTGGAAACCATAGCGCCTGTAACCGGCGAACAATTCGTCGCCGCCGTCTCCGGACAGAGCCACCGTCACGGACTTTCGCGCCAACTGCATCAGGCGGTAGCTGGGCAAGGCGGAGCTGTCGCCGAAAGGCTCGTCGAAAATGGCCGGGAGATTCTCGACCATGTCGAGTTCGTCGCCTTGCATGCGTGCAACGACGTGATGGGAGCCATAACGATCGGCAACCGCACGGGCATATTCCGTCTCGTCAAACGCCGGGTCATTGAACCCGATGGTGAAGGCGGTGATCGGGTCCTGTGCCGCCCGGGCCATCAAGGCCATCGTGCCGCTGGAATCAACGCCGCCCGACAGGAATGCCCCGACCGGAACATCCGCCACCAATTGGGACTTGACGATTGCGCCCAACCGCTCCAGCAGCGCATCGTCAAGATTTGCCAGCTCGCTGTCGTCGATGGCGGCGGGTGCCGGATCCCAATAGGATCGCATCTGCGCTTGTTGTCCGCGGGTCAGCGTAAGCGTCATGCCGGCGGGCAGTTGGCGCACATTGCTGTAGATCGTGCGGGGCTCGGCGATATAGCCGAGAGCAAAAAATTCCTCCACTGCGCAAGGATCGATGCTGCGGTCCAGTCCGGGATGAACCCGCAACCCCTTCAGTTCGGACGCGAAGATGAGCGTCTGATCTGCCAATGTGGCGTAGTAGAGAGGTTTTTCGCCCAGCCGATCCCGCGCCAGGAAGAGGGTCTCCTGCCGCCGGTCCCAAAGCGCAAAGGCAAACTGCCCGGTAAGGTGGGTGACGCAATCGCGGCCCCATTCCAGCCAGGCCTCCAGGATCACCTCGGTATCGGACCGGGTGGTAAAGAAATGGCCGCGCTGCTCCAGCTCCCGCCGCATTTCCTTGAAGTTGAAAATTTCACCATTGAACACCAGGCAGACGCTCTTGTCGGAGTTCCACATGGGTTGATCGCCGGTGACCAGATCAATCACCGCCAGTCTTCGATGGCCCAAACCCAATCCCGGCTCAAAATGATGCCCGTCTCCGTCCGGTCCGCGATGACGAATGGCATCGCTCATCGCCCGCACAAGGGTGCGATCGGCAGGACGTTGGCCTTTCAGGTCAAACCAGCCGACTATCCCGCACACTAGCGAAGTCCTCCTGCAGCAGGCGGACTCTGAAGTTGCGATCGATGATTGGCCTGGTT
>Ga0137385_10006211_pt1 | contig 10500 bp, 12 predicted proteins | sample SagtaG_FD_104921 | JGI IMG/M metagenome (GOLD analysis project Ga0137385, IMG submission 104921) | Vadose zone soil microbial communities from Sagehorn Ranch, Mendocino, California, USA - Sage2_R_80_16 metaG | ecosystem: Environmental > Terrestrial > Soil > Vadose zone | place: USA: California... | reverse complement strand
TGGTATCACATGGAGAAGAAGCCTGTGATCAGCGAGTGAGAGAGTGCTGTGTCAAGTATGTCTTGGAGTGACTGAAGATGGAAAAGCAGCATGAGCACTCTGATCGGGTGACGTGGTACCGCCACTTGATTGGGGAATGGACTGGCCATATGCCTCACGTCATGACGGTTGACGGGACGGCGGTGGCCTGGGTGAACACCTCCTGCGCTGCACCAGGCATACAGCACAGGCCAGTAGCGGTCTGTGCTGTGACGTGCGAGCGAGCGCTGGAAGGGTTGGCGAACGCTGTCTATCGAGCTGTTCAGGCTCAGCTTGAGGAGGTGGTGCTGTGATGGTAGACATGCCCGATGAGAGCGCTATCGAGCAGTTAATTGCTGTGGTCAATGTCGAACTAGGGGCAGGCAACTGGTCGGCGGTGGCGAAGCTCACGGTGGAATTATATCAACGTGCTCTGGCGGCGGGTGATCAGCAGTTTGCGGAACTAGTGCAGGATTTGCACTGGATCGCCAACGATGCCGTTGCTCATCCCCTGGACGCGGCAGCGATGGTGCAGCCATGAATGAGTACGACACGAATTTCCGGCGGTTCAATGCTGATCTTGCCCATCAACGTCTGGCGGGTGTCGCCAGTTGGGCGGCATTTAGTGCGCGGTGGCGTGCGCGGCAGGGGCTGCCGCTCTTGCATCCGCTGGATGTGCAGTACCTGACCCCGCAAGATTTCTGCAACGGGCACGGGCAGCCACTTTCACCGACCGAGCAGCGGCGATTGTTTCGACAGTACGTCGAGGCGGCAATGCACCTGTCCGACTCGGCAAGCGTGGCAGGCCGTCGTCAGCCGTTGCCGCCCAGTGGGGATATTGCCTACATACGCTCAGATGGCTGCGTGCGGTCGGGGCAGTTCCACCGGGATGTGGTGTATGGACGGGAAGATTTCAGATCCTATGAGCATGAAGCATGGTGTCCGACGCGCCCATACGGTATTCCCGTCACGTCTGCTACTGTAGAGCCTTATTGGCTTGCCATGAGTGCTGAAGGGGATGAAGACGAGAACGGGGACGAGCCATGGATTGCTGGATATGCCAGCGATGAGGCGAGGGTAGAAAGTACAAAGATATCCGATGATGGTGATGCGTGGTATGAGCCTGTCATGCATGATGAAGGATGGTGACAGCACAAACAAGGAGGTAGGTTCGATGCTACTACAAGGGATTGTGTTAAGTGGACAGGTGTTGGAAAGCACCTTTTACGACCAGGTGACCGGGCAACCCAAACCAGGCTATTCGGTCAAGCTCACGGTGCTGGATGAAGAGACCGATGAAAAGTACGAGTGCCAGGTGAGCGATGGGTTTCCTACACTGGATGTGCTCAAGGATTTGAAGCGGCAAGGGCAACCAGCAGACGTGTTGCAGCAAGCGGCACAGCAACTGCAAGCCGAACTGCCGCCCAAGATGACCCCCATTGCGCTGCAAGTGCGGCGTATCAAGGGCAAGGGCGGTTTCATGACGCTGGTCTGTCGGCTGGCTGGTGTGGCGGCTGCGGCCTAGTGCAAGGGAGGAGGAAAGCGTGCAGATGCTACACGCAATGAAGGGGCAAGGGGTGTGGGTGCGGCGTTTTGAGCACTTGGTGCTCCGATTGGTGTCGCTGGCCTTCTCGCTGGCCTCGGCACATGCCATTCGCTGGTTCTTTGCACCCCTTGATAAGGTCGATGTGCTGCAACCGGCGATTACCTGGACGGTGGCGATTGGCTTTGGGGTGCTGGGCTACTTCGTGAGTCGTGGCCTGGCACACCGGTTGATGAACCGGGAGCGCATCCGAGCGTATGCCCCCATCTGCTTAGTGGTCGAACTGGTCGAGATTTTCTGTAACTATGCGCTGGCAGCGGCGGTGATCCAGCGAGCGACGTGGCTGGATGCGGTGCCTGGGACGCAGCGCATGGTGCTGACGGGGCTGACCTACGTGGTCCTCTCGATCATTCCGCTGGTCTCGCTGCTCTTAGCGGTCGTGGATATGGACCTGGAACGCTCCAAGCATGCTGGATATGGTGGGGCGAGCAGTCCATCGTGGAGTGGCAATCGGGTGCCATCGTATACACCCCAGTTTGCAGCCAGGCCACCGGTGTACCCGCAGCCTAAGAACGCGAGCAATACCAATGGGAGCATTCCCACCATGACGCTTCCTCCGACGCCTGCCTACACGCAGGGCTATGCAGGGACTCCGGTAGCTGCCTCCCCTTTTGGGGCGGCTCGTCCACCGGTCCAGGTGCCAAGGCCGTAGGCAGCGATGGGACTGGCGTCCTGTATGTGGATGCCACTGGGCGGCGGTTGACACGCCAAGAAGCGGCGGTGATCCGCCAGGCAATAACTGATGGGTATACAGTGGTGTTTCCCAATCGTCACCAGTGGCGTCACTTTCAGGTTCGCCATCCCCAGTAAGTGGGAGAAACAACGCTCACGCATGTGTGCAGCATGATGGTTGTATGCATGCTTTTTTCTTGTTTCGTTGAGGAGGAGGCAGTGGATGAACTACGACGAAATCAAACAACTGGCACGAGAGACCGATCAGCGGGTCACCGATCTGATCGCGCTGGCCCCACAGAATGATCCGTTCTATACCGGCACGCCTGGTGATTGGGCACTGGCCGAGTGGTTCGCCGGGCTGTGGCAGGTGTTCAACTATCAGACCAAAGTGCATATCCGGCGCGTGCATTACCAGATTATCAGCCAGGACCCGCCCGTCTTCTTGCCCAATGGCAAGCCATACGAGAATACAGAAGAGTGCTGGAATGTGCTCAACCTGGCCTCCAAGGCGGCGCGGTACCTGCGCCTGGTCGACCCTGGCGCCTTTAATGACCGGCGTAACCCGGACCCGGTGGTCTATGCCTCTTGGCGGTCCTATGCACCAGAGGTGTATGTCAGTGGTCGGCTGCACGCGTCGGATGTGCAGTTACCGGACTTTCCGGACCTGCCTGGGTACCAAATCAGCGGCTACCATGCCCAGCAGGACTACCATCTAGAGGTGTGGTGTGAGAAGTCCACCATGAATGATGTGTTGGAACCCTTGTGCAAGCACTACGGGGCCAATCTGCAAACGGGCCTGGGGGAGCTTTCCATTACGGCGACATTGGCGCTCGTCTCACGCTTACAGCGCATGGGCAAGCCTGCCCGCATCTTCTATGTGTCCGACTTCGACCCGGCGGGGCAATCGATGCCGGTGGCGGTCTCGCGCAAGATTGAATACTTCGTGAGGACGCTCGATCTGGCTGTCGATGTGCGAGTGTTTCCGGTGGTGCTGACGCTCGACCAGGTGCAGTATTACCAACTGCCCCGTACACCGATCAAAGAGACAGAGCGGCGACGGGGCGGCTTTGAAGGGCGCTACGGCGAGGGCGCGGTAGAACTGGACGCCCTGGAAGCGCTCTACCCAGGCCAGCTTGAGACGGTCTTGAGCCAGTACATCGAGTGCTACTATGATACGATGCTTGAGGAGCGAACAGAGCAAGCACGTGCTGTGTTAGAGCATGATCTTGGCCTGGTCTGGCAGCAGGTCGTTGATCGTTACACTGGTGACCTGACAGCGTTGCGCTCGGACTACGAGCAACTGCAAGCAGAGTTCTCCGGTCGCATGGCGGGCTACAGCGAGCAGATGCAGCGCGTATGGCAAGCCATTCGAGAAGAGTTGAGTCTGTCGGTGCCGCATCTGGACTCCTATCCCTTGCCGCAACCGGCGCTGGCGAATGAGATCGGCAATGGTCTTTACAATAGTGAGCGCGACTACCTGGAACAGATCGAGGCCTACAAGGAGTTCCAGGGCAAAGCGTCATAAAGGGTGTCGAGTATGTCCCTGGTTGCTTCTGGGCTGGTGCAGGCCTATGCCTCGCTGTTCATCCACTGCTGGCAGCAGTATGCGGTCCAACAACGAGATGGCTCGTACTGGCGCGTGCAAGAGCCGCTCTCGTTGTCGCTGCTCGCTGTACATCTCGCGGGGCGGTGGACGCTTGGTACCTACCTGTTAGATGCGGCAAGTACGTGTGGGTTTGCCGTGTTCGATGCGGATAGTGCCGATGGGTTGGTGCGGCTCGCGGGACTGGCGGGGGAATTGGCACAGCAGGGGGTTCCGACAGTGCTGGAGGCAAGTCGGCGTGGTGGGCATCTGTGGGTGCATCTGTCGGGACCAACCCCTGCCTCTGTGGTGCGAGCCTGGTTGTTGCCCTATGCAGTGGCGTTTGGTGTCGAGTTGTATCCCAAGCAGGATAGGCTCGCGCCTGGTGGGTCGGGGTCGCTGATTCGCTTGCCGCTGGGTATCCATCGTCAGAGCAGGGGCTGGTATCCTTTTGTAGAGATGACCGTACAAGGTGAGTTGGTTCCAGTGGGAGAAACGGTTGTTGCATGCTGCGCCTGGGTGTGTAGCAATGTCCAGCGCGTGGCCGTTTCTCATGAGGTGCTCTTGGCGCTTTCATCTGCTGGGGCTCCATCAGTAGATGCTGAGTCGAGGATGGTTGGGAGTGTGGTGGCTCCTGACCCAGGACATGGAAATATTCGGGCGTGGTGCCGTTCACAGAATATCGTTGCGGTGATCGGGCGCTTTGTGGTGTTAGATCACCGGGGCGTTGGCTCCTGCCCCTTCAAAGCGCATCATGATCGCGGTGATCTGCGTCCGAGCTTCCAGGTTTTTGGCGGGGACAATCCGCATTGGTACTGCTACACCTGGCGGTGTGCTGGTGATCTCTTCGACTTTCTCTGCTTGTATCATCAGATCAGCCCACAAGAGGCGTGGAGGTGCTTGCAAGAAGGGTCATTGCTGTGAGCGGTGGCGGGAGATCGGGGGTGGTGGAGCGGCCCGTAGGGGGAGGTCTCATCTCTCGCCTATCACCGCTTCGACACGGCATTGGCCCTTCTGCACGATGCTCCTGGAAGGTGGGGGGTGTGGTGGTTGCTGCCTTGGGGCTGGCGGTTCGTACGCGCGGTGGGGGAGGGGCCCCGACGACGACGTACGAACCGCCGGGGCCTTTTCCTTGACCCTTATAAGCATAAGTCACACAAGTACAAGAAGGAGCATTACGGCACATGGGTTAATATCGTCTAGACAAGTAATAGATTAATCCTTGTGTTATAATCTCTCATATATCTCGAGATAGTAGCGTTTATAGGCGAGGCAGATGCTATGACTCAGTCAAGTTCGCAGCCAGTAAGCGATGCTTCAACGGCTCAGCCAAGTTCGCAGTCAGTGAGTAGCCCTCTTCTGACTCAGTCAAGTTCGCAGCCGGTGAGCGATCGATCAAAATTAGATGCCCTCTGGAAAGATTTTCACCCTTTATCGTCGTATGTCGATAGATATATATTTCATCATTGGTACATATTTACTGTTGGTTTTTACATCGCTGTGCTGATATTCGATATACTACATGATATTGATACATATGGTATGAACATTTATTATTTTTTCACTAAAGCTGATTACATTTATTATGGTTTCGCAGTGTTTAGCCATAATTGGACGGGGTTTGACATAACTTACTGGACTACCATCTCCCTGGTAGGAGCGCTAATTCTAACAGCGATAGCCTTCAATGCATGGATGAGCCGTGTGCGTATGATGTTTCAGGAATTGCCTGAAAAAGGACGTATCTCTTCTAAGGAGAATGATCTAGATCATGCATACTATTGTTTTCTTAGAGCATATCAGAGCTCCCTTAAAAGCAACAAGAAATACATCCTCTCTGGTATAGCAATGATGCTAACTCTATTTTTTGTTTTATTATTGCCACCTCATCCTTTCGTAGACACCTATTTATTTCAAAATGATTTTCTTTATCATATTGATTGGTTAATTGTGCGGTTTCTCTACATAGCATTTCCCTTATTTTGGGCCTACTGTTTTGGTATAGGGGCATGGGCTATGGGTGTTTCAGGTTTGTATCTAAAGGGGATGTCGTCGAAGTTTAATTTTAACGTTCAACCGAGTCATCCAGATAATTGTGGTGGGCTAAAATTGCTCGGTGACTTTTGCTTTGGCATGGCACTTCCGATACTTATTGGTTCAACTCTCTTGGGTGTGTATAGCATAGGGGCGGCTTTGGATAGTGCGTATATATTATCATTCGCTGCGAACGTTGGCTTAATTTTGTTTGCTCTACCTTTAGCTTACATTGCCTTATTTGTACCTTTATGGAATGTCCATCAAGAGATGGTGTCTAAAAGACGGGCTTATGAGGACGAATTTTCGGACCGTGTCACGAAGCTGGAAGATAAAGTACGCTCCTTCCTTGATAAGGAAGAGGTGAATAGTGCTAAGTCTGCTAAAGAAGAGATCGAGATTATACAGGTATTGCATCCGAAGAGTATCGGTTATCCTACATGGCCCTTTGATAGTAGAATTCTGCTTCGGTTCCTAGCCCCTCAGATCGTGACTGTTCTCAGCCTATTAGTTCAGCTAGGGCCGGTGGTTGCTGTTCTACAGCACATTTTTCATCCTGGTCAGTAGTCTGTTGTTGTCATGAAAAGAGAGATGAACTTAGTGTTTATTTTCATTGTCTGCTTTACAGGTTAGTCAGTGATACAAGACTGAAACGGTACAAAGGTGTTTCAGCAAGCTCCTAACTCTTCTTGAAGGGACCTAGAACTGGGCTGATCTCGTTTTTGGAAGCACAGGCATCAGGTTGTCTTTTATCAGCGTTGAGGATAAAAGATTGCCTGATTTTCTTTTGGCCCTGGTTATACACATACAAACAGAGAGGACAGTGGTGCTATGTTACATGATGATGGGGCTCAAGGTATGACCCCTCTGTTTCTACTTCCGCCACTTGAAGAGCAAGTTGGTTTAGCTGAACGTCACGGACTTGAGACTCTGCTTTTCTGTCCCGATTCCTGGGCATTGCGCCATGTCTTCGTCAACCAGGACACCGGGGAAACCGCTCGTGCTCGCTGTAATCGATGGGATTGCCTGTACTGCGGACCTCGCAAAGTCGATCAGTGGAGGCAACTGGTCAAGGAAGCTGCTCCGACCTTGTTCCTGACACTCACGAAAGCAGGAAAGACAGTTGAAGAGGCAGCGCGGGCCTTGACGACGTTCCTGCAATACTTGCGTCGTGGCTCAAAGGGCCGTGGACCTCATCACAAAGGTGCTCGTGAAGCCTATCCGATTGAATATTTTGCGGTGCTAGAGCGGCATAGCAACTTTGCAGAGAACGGATTTCACTGGCACCTCCTTGTCAAGGGTGTCGAGTTCATTCCGCATGAGGTGCTCAAGGAAGCATGGAGTTCTGCTAGGCGTGGTGAGGCGGATATTGTGTGGATTGAAGCTATTCGTAGACCACAAGTGATCGGCTATGTGACCAAGTATCTCACGAAAAGCCTCTCGTCCGGTGAGAAGGGCATTCGCCACGAAGAGCGTGAGTTGACCGGCATTGCCTTGGATGATGAAGGGCGCTTCGTCGAGGAGCGTTATACCACAACAGTTGAGGTAGTGAGCAAGGCGCGGCGCATTCGCTACTCGCGCCATTTCTTCCCCGAAAAGGTGGCCGATCTGCGTGCACGTCTGTTTGCAGAGCTTGAACAAGAGGCAATGGAGCAGGCTGAAGGTCAAGTTGCTACGGGTAGCACTCCTACGAAGGGAGCAGGTCAAGAGGATAATGGTGAGTCAGTAGAGGATGGTTCGTTCGTTGTGCGCTCACCCTGGTCGCTGATTGAGCAGGCACCGTTTACGCAGGATATCAAGGAGTACCGGCTACGGCGGCGGAAGGTGTTACTAGAGAGGCTCATTGATCTTCGTGCTGGTCAATGCCATCTCTCACGGCGGGTAATCAGCATGTGGGCCTACCAACGCAGTGAATCGAGGTGGGCTGGTTAGGGCAAGCGCCCTGCAGAAAGTAAGGATGTGTGATGGAAGTCGATGACTACAACGGTTGGGAAAACAAGTGTACCTGGCTCGTTCACTTGCATGTAAGCAATGATCAAACTTTGATGAAAGAGATCATGGCCCTGGTGGCGTGCGAACCTGACGATAGGGTGGCTGGTCGGTTGATCGAGATGTGGGTCAAGGGAGCGCTTTTCAATTGGCTGGCGGGGGCTGCCGGTCGTGCTTCTCTGTATGATGGATTCATGCGGCTGTTGGCCTGGGACCTGACTGGCTCGGCGATGGCCTATGCAGATTGGGATGGCCTGGTGGCGCTGCTCACTGGTCGGGGGCAAGCGAGTGAAAACCTCTTTACGTTCACGCTCTCTCGCTTCATTATGAGTAATGCAGGGCTCCAAGCGATCATACAAGAGCTGCTGCATATGGTGCTGGATGCCTACGTTTGTGCTGATGTGATGAAAGATTGGTTTCGGGAACAAGTTGATACGCTCTTTGATGGTGTCGAGGTGGTTCCAGAGCAAACCGTGATAGTGACGCTGGTTGCTGAACTGCTTCAGAACACGTACACGCTTATCACCTGGGAGCATGTAGCGAGGGCATTTCGACCAGGTTATTAAACTCGGCGCTCACAGAGATGACTTTTCGGGATAGTCAGAAGCAAGTAGCGTTGCTCCTGGCTTTTTTGTTTTCTTGAGGTGGGAACGAGACAGATGGCAGAGATGCTGTAGTGCATGCTCTTCAGGAGAAAACTATGCTTTGAGCGTGGTTCTTGTTTCATTGACATGCTTGTAGCATGTACGAGTTTTTAATGGTTAGGCTATTAGCGCAACTGTAGGGAACAGGGTGCGTAGCAGTGTTGGATGGTAGCGAATTGCCTGGTCCTGCTGCTGCCCTGGTCAGTGTGGAGGTGAGTATGGAAAGAAAGACAGGCGTACAAGCAGATGTTTTTCAACGGGTTGGCGTTCAGCCCTTGCTTTTGACTATTCCGCAAGTGATGCAATGCATGGGGTTGGGGCGTAACAAGGTGTATGACCTGATTCAGAAAGAGGGCCTGCCGGTGCTGCGGTTTGGGCGAGCGGTGCGCGTATCGCATAAGGCATTGCAGGAGTGGTTAGAGCAGCGTGGACAAGGTAGCGCAGTTTTACAGCGAATAGCTTGAGAGGTCACCTATGGGAAAACGCAAGAAGCGTGCAGACGGTGAGGGCTGCGTGTTTCGCAAACGGGCCGATTTGTGGGGTGCCTATATCGAGATGGAGGATGGGAAGAGGAAATACTTTTATGCTAAATCACAGCAGAAGGTACTAGAAAAACTGGACGCTGCTCGTGAGGAGAAGCGGCGTGGGACGCTAGTGATCGCTCCTCAGCAGACGGTGGCTCAGTATCTCGCATACTGGCTTGAGCACACAGTAAAGGACACCGTTCGCCCGCGCACATATGAGCGTTATGAGGCAATCGTGCGCCTGCATATCGTGCCTGTGTTTGGGAAGGTGAAGTTACAGGCGCTCACTCCTCAACATGTGCAGACGCTCAAGTCGAAGAAGCTGAAAGAGGGCTTATCACCGACCACTGTGAGCGCCATCCATGAGATGCTGCACAAGGCTCTGGATGATGCTATCAAGATGGGGCTGATTGCTCGGAATGTTTGCGAGGTTGTTTCTCCTCCTCGCAAGCAGCACAAGGAGATTACCCCGCTTACGGCTGAACAGTCCCGAAGGTTGCTGGATGCTGCAAGAGGGCATCCACAAGAGGTTCTTTTCGTGCTGGCTCTGGCTACCGGTATGCGTCGGGGCGAGCTGCTCGGTTTGAAATGGCAAGACATTAACTTTACTACCGGCGTGCTTCAGGTTCGGCGCGCTCTCAGCAGGTTGCCGACTCAAATGGGAAGGGAGAGGGGCGACCTGTATATCGAGGCGGAGCCGAAGACGAGAAGCGGCAGGCGGAGTATCGCTTTGCCGCGTTTTGCGGCTGAGGCGCTCAAACAGCATCGTATACGCCAGGAAGCAATAAGGCGGGCGGCTGGTGATGCCTGGGAAGCTCATGATTACGTGTTCTGTACGCCTCTAGGTACACATCTTAATCCTGGTTATGGTGTGCTCGTGCAGCTTAAAGTGCTGCTGAAGAAGGCCGGTTTACCGGATGTTCGTTTTCATGATCTCAGGCATAGCGCGGCTACTTTGCTGTTAAGCAAAGGTGTGCATCCCAAGGTGGTGCAAGAGATACTGGGGCACAGTGAGATTAGCATGACGATGGACATTTACTCCCACGTCCTGCCGACGATGCAAAGGGAGGCGATGGACAGGTTGAACCAGGAGTTCTCTATAGAGGAGGAGGATATACTAGAAGAGGGGGATGGAAAAGGTGGAGATGAGGAAGACGATGAGAGCGGTGGTGCTGTACCTGCTTCTGCTTAAGCGTGTGGTGGATGTTGCACTCATTGTTGCACTAAGTGGTGGCATCTAAAAACACGGCAAGCCTGGGAGCCCGTTAGAAGGGGCTTCGGGCTTGTCGTTCTTTTCTGAAAGCATAAAAAAGTGCCAAGGGACGGAATCGAACCGACGACACCAGCATTTTCAGTGCTGTGCTCTACCAACTGAGCTACCTTGGCTTCTACTTCCAGTAAGCGAGGTCTCGCTTACATGTGCCACACTAT
>Ga0137385_10006205_pt1 | contig 10506 bp, 10 predicted proteins | sample SagtaG_FD_104921 | JGI IMG/M metagenome (GOLD analysis project Ga0137385, IMG submission 104921) | Vadose zone soil microbial communities from Sagehorn Ranch, Mendocino, California, USA - Sage2_R_80_16 metaG | ecosystem: Environmental > Terrestrial > Soil > Vadose zone | place: USA: California... | reverse complement strand
TTCCCGGCGTCGGTGATCTCGAATACACGCCGGCCGTCGCGGCCTTCGCTCTTTACGAGTCCCGCGTCCTCGAGCATCTGCAGCGTCGGGTAGACCGAGCCGGGGCTCGGGCGCCACCAGCCGCCGCTGCGCTCGCTGATCTCCTGGATCATCTCGTAGCCGTGCATCGGGCGTTCGGCCAGCAGGATCAGGACGGCGGCGCGTACGTTGCCGCGCCGGGCCCTGCCGGGGCCTTGTCGGTGGCCGCGTCCTCGGCCGCGACCCCGTGGGCCGCCGAAGCCGAAGGGGAAACCGGGGCCGAAGCCGCCGCGTCCGCCAGGGCCACCGAAGCCGGGACCGCCGAAGCCGAAGCCGGGACCGAAACCGGGTGGGGTGGGCGGGAAGTCCGGGCCGTCCGGCGGGCCGAAGGGACCGCCGCGCATGTGCATGTGTTCGGGATGCGCTCGGCGGCTCTCACGGCTGCCGTGGCGCCGTCCGCGCTGGTTGAATGGGTCTTGCATGAGGTTCCTCCCCTGGTTGGCGCCAGTCGGTCTGACTAGCTGCAGTTCTGACTCACAGCGCTAACGATATATCGGAATCTATCGCGATGCAACGTCCGATACACCGCGAGCCCGCCTGGCGAGTGCCGGACGGGCTCGATCGGGGATGACCGAAGGGGCTAGCGGAACGCGTTCAGGCCGGTCAGTGCGTTGCCGATGGTCAGCGCGTGGACCTCCTCGGTGCCCTCATATGTGAGGACCGTCTCCAGGTTCGACGCGTGCCGCATCACCGGGTACTCCAGCGTGATCCCGTTCGCGCCGAGCACCGTGCGGGCCGTGCGGGCCACGTCCAGCGCGCTGCGGACGTTCGCGAACTTGCCGAGGCTGACCTGGCTGGGGTGCAGCGTGCCGGCGTCCTTCAGCCGGCCCAACGTCAGCGCCAGCAGGCCCGACCGGTTCACCTCGACCACCATGTCGGCCAGCTTGCGCTGGGTGAGCTGGAAACCGGCGATCGGCCGGCCGAACTGCTCGCGGGTGCGGCTGTACTCCAGCGCCGAGGAGAAGCAGGTCCGCGCCGCGCCGACCACGCCCCACACGATGCCGTAGCGCGCCTCGTTCAGGCAGCTCAGCGGCCCACGCAGGCCGACGACCTCGGGGAACACCGCGTCCGCCGGCAGCCGGACGCCTTCGAACACCAGCTCCGCGGTCACCGAGGCGCGCAGGGACAGCTTGTGGTGCAACTCGTTGGCCGTGAACCCTGGCGTGTCCGTCGGCACGACGAAGCCACGCACGCCGTCGTCCGTGCGCGCCCAGACGACGGCGACGTCGGCCAGCGTGCCGTTGGTGATCCACATCTTGGTGCCGTCCAACACCCAGTCGTCGCCGTCCCGCCGTGCCCTGGTCCGCATCGAACCCGGGTCGCTGCCCGAATCCGGCTCTGTCAGGCCGAAACAGCCCAGCGCATCGCCGGTGGCCAGCCGTGGCAGCCACTCCTGGCGGTGTTGCTCGGTGCCCCAGTGGTGGATGGCGAACATCGCCAGCGAGCCCTGCACGGACACGAAGCTGCGCAGGCCCGAGTCGACCGCCTCCAGCTCGCGGCAGGCGACGCCGTAGGCCACCGCGCTCGCGCCGGCACAGCCGTAGCCGGTCAGGTGCATGCCGAACACGCCGAGTTGGCCGAGGCCCTTCGCGATCTCGCGGGGGAGCGTGCCGCGCTCGAACCAGTCGGCGACGTGCGGTGCCAGTTCACTCGCCGCGTAGTCCCGCACCGTGTCCCGCACCGCGCGCTCGGTGTCGTCGAGTTGGTCGTCCAGGGCCAGGAAATCCCGCGGATCCGGTGCGCTGCTCATCGAGTCTTCCTCTCACCTGGGACATGGGACACTGGAGCCATCATGACCTCTCTCCCGCTCGTGTTCGATGCCCCCCGGCGTGGGCTGCCACCGCGTCACCTGGCCGATCTGTCGGCCGATGAGCGCTGCGCCGCCGTGGCCACGCTCGGTGAACGGCCCTTCCGCGCCCGGCAGCTGTCGCACCACTACTTCGCCCGGCTGACCGCCGACCCGGCCGACATGACCGACATCCCCGCGACCAGCAGGGATCGGCTGGTCGGCGAGCTGCTGCCGCCGCTTTTGACCACGGTCCGGGACGTCACCTGCGACGAGGGCACCACCCGCAAGACCCTGTGGCGCGCGCACGACGGCACGCTGCTGGAGAGCGTGCTGATGCGCTACCCGGACCGGGCCACCGTGTGCGTGTCCAGCCAGGCCGGCTGCGGCATGGCGTGCCCGTTCTGCGCGACCGGCCAGGGCGGCCTGCAACGGAACCTGTCCACGGCCGAGATCGTCGAGCAGGTCCGGTCCGCAGCGGCCGCCATGCGCGACGAAGCCCTGCCGGGCGGGCCGGGGCGGCTGTCCAACGTCGTGTTCATGGGAATGGGCGAGCCGCTGGCCAACTACCGGCGGGTGGTCGACGCCGTGCACCGCATCTGCGACCCGACCCCCGACGGCCTCGGCATCTCGCAGCGCTCGGTCACGGTCTCCACGGTCGGCCTGGTGCCGGCCATCCACAAACTGGCCGACGAGGGCCTCCAAGCTCGCCTCGCCGTGTCGTTGCACACACCCGACGACGAGCTGCGCGACACGTTGGTGCCGGTGAACAACCGCTGGAAGGTGGACGAGGTCCTGGCCGCCGCCCGGCACTACGCCGATGTCACCGGCCGCCGCGTGTCCATCGAGTACGCCCTGATCCGCGACGTCAACGACCAGCCGTGGCGCGCCGACCTGCTCGGCAAGCTGCTGCACCGGCACCTTGGCCCGCTGGTGCACGTGAACGTGATCCCGCTCAACCCGACCCCGGGCAGCGAGTGGGACGCCAGCCCGAAGCCGGTGGAGCGCGAGTTCGTCCGCCGGGTGAACGAGGCCGGCGTGCCGTGCACTGTCCGCGACACGCGAGGCCGCGAGATCGCCGCCGCCTGCGGCCAGCTCGCTGCGGAGGGCTGACCAACTTTCTTGTTGAGCCCACTTTCGCGACACACGAAAGTGGCCGATTCACGAAAGTTTCATTCGTCGAATGTCGTAGGTTCGACTGGCCGTTCCAGTTCCAGCTCGTCCGTCAGCGGTATGCCGTAGTTGCCGGTCGGCGGGATTTCCGGCTTGAGCTTGCGGGAGTGGTGCAGTTCGCCGGGGCGTAGGGCAATGAGCCGGAAGCCGCGGCGCTGGTAGAAGCGCAACGCGTCGACGTTGTCGTTGGTGGTGGTGAGTACCAGGCGAGTGGCGCCGGCTGACGTGGCAACCTTTGCCGTCGCGTCCAGCAGTGCCGTGCCGATGCCGGCGTGCCGCCATACGGCGTCGAGGGTGACCACCTCGATCGTGGTGGGGTCCTGCTGTTGGTAGGTCAGCATGCCGACGATCTTGCCGGCGTCCTCGGCGAGGAAGCCGGGCAGGTCGGCCGGCCGGAACACCTCGCCGTGGGCGACGCAGATCGGTGAGCCCCACATTTCGAGCTGTGTGCGCTCGACCGCAGCGTGGTCGGCGGGCTCGATCGGGCGTATGTCCACCATGTTCGGGACGGTAGTGCGCCGGACAATGGATTTACGCCTTGACCTCGTTGAGTTTGCCGGTGGCCACGTCGAACACGAAGCCGCGTACCGCATCCGTGTGCGGGATGAACGGGCTGGCCTTGATGCGGGCGATCGACTGCGCGACGTCCGTATCCGGATCGTCGAACGCCTCGGCCGACCATGGTGGCTTGATGCCGGTCTCCGCCTGGATGTCGGCCTTGAACCGGTCGTCGGTGAACGTCAGCATGCCGCAGTCGGTGTGGTGGATCAGGATGATCTCGGTGGTGCCCAGCAGGCGTTGGCTGATGGCCAGCGACCGGATCTCGTCCTCGGTGACCACGCCGCCCGCGTTGCGGATGACGTGCGCCTCGCCCTCGTTCAGGCCGAGGACCCGGTAGACGTCGAGCCGGGCGTCCATGCAGGCGACGACCGCGATGTGCTTGGCGGGTGGCAGCGGCAGCGGACCGGTGAACGATTCGGCGTAGCGGGCGTTGTTGGTGAGCAGTTCGTCGGTTACCGACATGATTGACTCCTCGACCGAGAGTGACGGACGAGCTTGAGCCAACGCACGTATGCGTGGACACGCAACTGTGCCCATCCAGTGAAACTCAGCGTCGGGCGCGGCGGCGCTTGCGGCCGCTCAACAGCAACAGGAACGCCACGGCCACACCCGCGATGACCAGATAGAAGTCCTCGACGTGGCCGACCTGGTTACCGATGAGCATGCCGAACAGCACGAGGACGACGAACCAGCCCCCGAGGTGCGTGCCCTTGGGCAGGGTGCCGTGCCAGCCCCACTCGACCGACGGCTCGTCGTGCGGGTTCGGGGTCTGCACGGGACGCTTCTCCACCTCGGCAGACACCGTGGCCACTCCTCACCGATCGCCGGACCAAGACCGCGCCATCGTCCCACATGACACGCGCCGGACGACCTGCTGGGCGTCCGGCGCGGGTTGCGGTGCGCTACCTGGTGACCGAGCTGCGCCTCGTTGCCAGGTGGTAGATGCCCAGCACGATGATCGAGCCGAGGATGGCGAGCAGCCAGGTGCGCAGGTTGAAGAAACCGCCGAGGCTGGTGTGGAAGACGTACTTGCCGATGATCCCGCCGACGAACGCGCCGACGACGCCTAGAACGGTGGTCAGGATGATGCCGCCGCCATCGCGGCCGGGCATGATCATCTTGGCGACAGCACCGACGATCAGGCCCAGAACGATCCACGCGATGATGCCCATGCCCGTGCTCCCTTCAATGCGATCGGCCGGCCTGTGCCGGCTTGATCGTCTTCTTCGCAGAGGGTGTGCCCACGTTGGCGACACCGCAGCGCAACGCGGCCGTAACCGTTACCAAGCCGTAACGTATGAACGCCGGTGAGGACCAGAGTGATGATGGCTCACACCCTGTTGAGGTCCGTCGGGAACAATGGACGCCGATGGACCCCTCGACTGCCGTCCGCGACCCGCTCGCCGACGTGATCGCCAGACCGACCGGACGTGCCGACCAGCGCCGCAGTGTGCTGGTACTCGGTTCGACCGGTTCGATCGGCACCCAGGCCCTCGACGTCGTCGCCGCCAATTCGGACACGTTCGCCGTGGCCGGCCTCGCTGCGGGCGGTGCCGACCCGGGCACCGTGGCCGCGCAGGCGGTCCGGTTCCGGGTACCGCTGATCGCGCTGGGCCGTTCGGACGCCGGTGTGGCGCTGCGCGACGAACTCTGCGCCGCCATCGACGCGCAGCGGCACGCGCAGGGCGTCGCCGACTACCCGAACCCCAGGGTGCTGGTCGGCCCGGACGCGGTCGGCGAGCTGATCGCCACGTCCGGCGCGGACATCGTGCTCAACGGGATGGACGGCTCCCGCGGCCTCGAACCCACCCTCCAGGCGCTGGCCACCGGTGCCACGCTCGCCCTGGCGAACAAGGAGTCCCTGGTCGCCGGAGGCCCGCTCGTGCTGCGCGCGGCCAAGCCCGGCCAGATCGTGCCGGTCGACTCGGAGCACTCCGCGCTGGCCCAGTGCCTGCGCGGCGGCCGTGCCGACGAGGTCGCCAAGCTGGTCGTCACCGCGTCCGGCGGCCCGTTCCGCGGCCGCACCAGGGCCGAGATGGCCGACGTCACGGTGTCCGCGGCGCTGGCGCATCCGACCTGGTCGATGGGTCCGGTGGTGACCCTGAACTCGGCCACGATGGTCAACAAGGCGCTCGAGGTGATCGAGGCGCACCTGCTGTTCGGTGTGCCCTACGACCGGATCGACGTGGTCGTGCACCCGCAGTCGATCGTGCACTCGATGGTCACCTTTCACGACGGCGCCACGATCCTGCAGGCCAGCCCGCCGACCATGCTGCTGCCGATCGCGCTGGCGCTGGCCTGGCCCACCCGGCTGACCGACGTGGCCCCGCCGTGCACGTTCGACACGGCCAGCGCGTGGACCTTCGAACCGCTGGACGAGGACACGTTCCCGGCCGTCGGACTGGCCCGGCAGGCGGGCACGGCGGGTGGCTGCCTGCCAGCGGTGTTCAACGCCGCCAACGAGGAGGGCGTCGCCGCGTTACTCACCGGCGGCAGCGGCTTCCTGGCCATTGTGGACACCATCGACCGGGTGCTGGGCGAGGCGGACCAGTGGCGCCGGGAACCGGATTCGGTCGACGAGGTGCTCGCCGCGGAGCGGTGGGCACGGGACCGCGCGCGAGCGCATCTGGCCACGGTCGGCGCGACCGCGTGGCAGGGAAGGGAATGACGTGCTCTCGTACATCATCGGGGTAGTGCTGTTCGCGCTGGGCATCGGCCTCGCGGTCGCGCTGCACGAAGCCGGGCACATGCTGACCGCCAAGGCGTTCGGGATGAAGGTCCGTCGCTACTTCATCGGCTTCGGCCCGAAGATCTTCTCGTTCCGGCGCGGCGGCACCGAGTACGGCCTGAAGGTGATCCCGGCAGGCGGGTTCTGCGACATCGCCGGCATGACCGCGCTGGACGAGGTCACCGAGGAGGAGGCGCCGCGCGCGATGTGGCGCTACCCGACCTGGAAGCGGGTCGTGGTGCTGTCCGCCGGCTCTGTGACGCATTTCATACTCGGCTTTCTGATCCTGTACCTGATGGCGTTGTCCATCGGCCTGGTCAACTCCACCGACAAGCCGCTGGTGCAGGGAGTCGCCAACTGCGTGAGCAACCTGAACCTCAAGACCCTGGCGCCGGATCCGTGCCAGCCGGGCGCCCCCGCGCCGGCCAAGGCGGCCGGCTTCCAGGGCGGCGACCTGATCGTCTCCGTCAGCGGCCACCCGACCGCGACCTTCACCGAGGTCAGCGCCCTGGTGCAGAAGTCGGACGGGCCGACCCAGGTCGTCGTCGACCGCAACGGGCAGCAGTTGACACTGACCGTCGACGTGGCGCAGGTCAAGGGCGTGACCGTGGCCCAGGAGCAGGCCACGACCCCGCCGAAGTCGCTGACCACGATCGGCATGATCGGCGTGGTCCCGGCCAGGTACATCCACTACAACGGGCTCACCGCGGTCGGCGGCACCATCGGGTACACCGGCCAGATGTTCGCCGACGTGTGGACCGGCATCAAGCAGCTGCCGAACAAGGTGCCGAGCCTGATCTCGGCCATCGGCGGCGCCAAGCGGGACGCGAACAGCCCGATGAGCGTGGTCGGCGTCAGCCGGCTGGGCGGCGAGGCGGTCCAGGCCAGCCAATGGGCCCTGTTCTGGTTGTTGTTGGCCACACTTCAGTTCTTCCTGGGAGTGTTTAACCTGCTCCCGTTGTTGCCGCTGGATGGCGGCCACATCGCCGTGGCGCTGTACGAGCGGGTCCGGAACTGGCTGCGTCAACTGCGTGGCCGGCCGGCAGGCGGTCCGGTCGACTACACCAAGCTCGCGCCGTTGACGCTGGTGGTGGTCTTCCTGGGTGGCGCGATGGTGCTGCTCAGTGTGACCGCGGATATCGTGAACCCGATACGGCTCAACGGTCAGTGACCCGGACGGGTGCCGGCCGGCTGAGCCGGACAGCCCATCCAGGTGGAGGTGCAATGACCGCGGACGGTGTTCTGCTCGGAATGCCGGCTCTACCGCCCCCCGTGCTCGCGCCCCGGCGCCCGACCCGTCAGCTCATGGTGGGTTCGGTCGGCGTCGGCAGCGAGCACCCGATCTCGGTCCAGTCGATGACCACGACGTTGACCGCGGACGTCAACGCGACCCTGCAACAGATCGCCGAACTCACCGCGGCCGGCTGCGACATCGTCCGGGTGGCGTGCCCCTCCCAGGACGACGCCGAGGCCCTGCCCGCGATCGCCCGCAAGTCCGGCATTCCCGTCATCGCCGACATCCACTTCCAGCCGAAGTACGTGTTCGCCGCGATCGAGGCCGGCTGCGCCGCGGTGCGGGTGAACCCGGGCAACATCAAGAAGTTCGACGACAAGGTCAAGGAGATCGCGCAGGCAGCCAAGGACCACGGCACGCCCATCCGGATCGGCGTCAACGCCGGTTCGCTGGACCCGCGCCTGCTCGCCAAGTACGGCAAGGCGACGCCGGAGGCGCTGGTCGAGTCGGCGCTGTGGGAGGCGGGCCTGTTCGCCGAGCACGACTTCTACGACGTCAAGATCTCGGTCAAGCACAACGATCCGGTCGTGATGATCCGTGCGTACGAGCTGCTGTCCGAGGCCAGCGACTACCCGCTGCACCTGGGTGTGACCGAGGCCGGACCGGCGTTCCAGGGCACCATCAAGTCCGCGGTCGCCTTCGGCGCGCTGCTGCGCCAGGGCATCGGCGACACGATCCGGGTGTCGCTGTCCGCGCCGCCGGTGGAAGAGGTCAAGGTCGGCAACCAGATCCTCCAGTCGCTGAACCTGCGGCCCCGCAAGCTGGAGATCGTGTCGTGCCCGTCGTGCGGGCGGGCCCAGGTGGACGTCTACAAGCTGGCCGAGGAAGTGACGGCGGGCCTTGAGGGCATGGAGGTGCCGCTGCGGGTCGCGGTGATGGGCTGTGTCGTCAACGGTCCCGGCGAGGCGCGCGAGGCCGATCTCGGTGTGGCGTCGGGCAACGGCAAGGGCCAGATCTTCGTGCGCGGCAAGGTGATCAAGACCGTGCCGGAGCACCAGATCGTGGAGACCCTGATCGAAGAGGCCATGCGCATCGCCGAGGAGTCCGAGGTCTCCGAGGAGGGCGCTGGCAGTCCGGTGGTTTCTGTTTCGTAACGGTTTCGTCGGTGTGTGCGGCTTTGGGCGCGGCCGCCGCGGTGTCTTCCCGGAGCGGAGTGGAGCGACGCGCCAGCGGCGCGGAGTGCAGCGCAGGGAAGACACCGCGTAAAGGCGGCCGTGCCTCGCGAGCGGAGCGAGCCAATGTCACTGCGTCGGACGAGTGTTTCTTAAAGGTCAACTGAGCAATTTGCGCGTTGCGTCTGGCACGCTTGATAGGTGCTGAGGCTCGGTGGCGCCCGCCTGCTGAACGACCGCGATCTGTTCGCGGTCCGCTCCATCCTGGACGCGGATCCCGTGGCCGCCTGCATGGTGGCCGCACGGGTCGAGGTGGCGGGCCTTGAGCCGTGGCGACTCGGCGGTGAGATGTGGGGCGCCGACACCAGGCCGCTGCGCGGTGGGCGGCTGGACGGGCTGTGTTTCGCGGGGCCCAACCTGGTGCCGCTGTTCGGCAACCAGACCGCGCTGCGCACGTTCGCCGAACGGGCGGCCCGCCGTGGCCGGATGTGCTCGTCGCTGGTCGGGCCGGCCGAGCAGGTGCTGGGCCTGTGGCAGGAACTGTCGCTGGACTGGGGCCCGGCCAGGGAGATCCGCGAGGACCAGCCGCTGATGGCGATGGGCACGGTTCCCACGGTGCCGATCGACCCGCTGGTGCGCCCGGTGCGGCCCGACGAACTGGACCGCTACCTGCCGGCCGCGATCGCCATGTTCATCGAGGAGGTCGGCGTCGATCCCTGCGCCGACGACGGTGGCCTGTCCTATCGGTCCCGGGTGGCCGAGCTGATCAGCGCCGGTCGGGCGTTCGCCCGGTTCGAGGGCGGTCAGGTGGTCTTCAAGGCCGAGATCGGGTCGATGTGCGCGAAGGTCGGCCAGATCCAGGGTGTCTGGGTGCACCCGGACCGTCGTGGCCACGGCCTCGCGACGCAGGGCACCGCAGCCGTGGTGGAACGGCTGGTGCGGGGCATGAACCGCAGCGCGAGCCTGTACGTGAACGGCTACAACACCCCGGCCAAGGCTGCCTACCGACGGGTCGGCTTCCGTCAGGTCGGCCAGTACGCGACCGTCCTGTTCTGAAGTTGTGATGTGCGTACCGGCTACCGACAGCGTCGCCGTGCTCGTCGTAGGGTGATGTCATGCCCGTTCGTTCGCCGCTCAAACCCGGCCAGCAGACCCCGCGTCGGCCCGTGCCCATGTCGATCGCCCGTCCCGAGTACGTCGACAAGCCGCAACCGGCCAGGGACACCAGCGACGGCGTGCGCACGCCCGAGGTGATCGAGGCCATGCGGATCGCCGGCCGGCTCGCGGCCCGAGCCCTCGCCGAGGGCGGCAAGGCGGTCAAGCCGGGCGCCACCACCGACGACATCGACAAGGTCGTGCACGAGTTCCTGTGTGATCATGGCGCCTACCCGTCCACGTTGGGCTACAAGGGTTTCCCGAAGTCGTGCTGCACGTCGCTGAACGAGGTGATCTGCCACGGCATCCCGGACTCGACGCTGATCGAGGACGGCGACATCTGCAACATCGACGTCACCGCGTACATCCACAACGTGCACGGCGACACCAACGCGACGTTCCTGGCAGGCGAGGTCAGCGAGGAGGCCCGGTTGCTGGTCGAACGCACGCAGGAGGCGACGGCCAGGGCGATCAAGGCGGTGAAGCCCGGCCGCCAGCTCAACGTGATCGGCCGGGTGATCGAGGCCTACGCGAAACGATTCGGCTACGGCGTGATCCGCGACTTCACCGGCCACGGCGTCGGCCCCTACTTCCACGGCACGCCCACCGTCCTGCACTT
>Ga0137385_10006203_pt1 | contig 10507 bp, 13 predicted proteins | sample SagtaG_FD_104921 | JGI IMG/M metagenome (GOLD analysis project Ga0137385, IMG submission 104921) | Vadose zone soil microbial communities from Sagehorn Ranch, Mendocino, California, USA - Sage2_R_80_16 metaG | ecosystem: Environmental > Terrestrial > Soil > Vadose zone | place: USA: California... | reverse complement strand
TCGGCGCCCAATCTCCCCGAACGCGACCACCTCACGCGACAGGCCGCACGGCTCAACGCGCAGCTGCGCGGTTGAGCGGCGGGCAGCAGGCGGACGCCGCCGTTTGACCGCGAAACACGACTTTCCGCGAGCGCCGACGGCACAAGGTCAGAACATTTCCGCGCAGTCGAGGGAAAACGCCCGACAACTCTTGCTGCTGATCACGACGCCACCTAGGGTCATGATCGCAGATAATGGAGCAGTCTCGGGAATGGAGAATGACCGTGACGCAGTCCACCGCGATCAGTCCTGGTTCGCTTGCGCCATCCGCAGGGCACTTTTCGGCCGGGGTGGAGATCAACCCGAGCACGCACCGTCTGCTGTTCATCAGCGGCCAATTGGCGACCGATTCGGAAGGTCAGGTGGTCGGGGCCGGCGATATACGGGCCCAGGCTCGCGCGGCATTCGACAATCTTGCCTCGGTATTGAGCACTGCTGGTGGGGACCTTTCCGATGTGGTCGGTATGACGGTGTTTCTGACCGCTCGCGCCGACTTCGACGGGTTCAATGAGGTGCGCAACCAGATCTTCCGCACCGAACCGTATCCGTCGAGCACCCTCGTCGTGGTCGCCGGCTTGGTGCGCCCAGAGCACCTGGTCGAGGTCAACGCCATTGCCGCGCTGACTCGTCAGTGAGAGCTCCCGTCCTGAGCTGACCTTCCGGTCCGCGCGGCCGGTGGCCCTCGTCACCATGAAGTCAGGTTGACACTTGGTCGCTGACCAAGTTTACTGGTCATAGTTGGTCAGTGACCAAGTCCCCACGATCCACAAGGAGAAACAGCATGTCCAAGACATGGTTCATCACCGGTGCCTCCAAGGGCTTCGGCAGTGAATGGACGCAGGCCGCGCTCGACCGGGGTGACCGGATCGCCGCGACGAGCCGGTCCGACTCGGCCTTCGACGACCTGGTCGGAAAGTACGGCGACGCGATCCTGCCGTTGCGGCTCGACGTCACCGACCGTGCCGCCGTGGTCGAGGCCGTGCAGCAGGCGGTCGACCGGTTCGGAGCGCTCGACGTGGTGGTCAACAACGCCGGCTACGGGCTGTTCGGCATGGTCGAGGAAGTGACCGAACAGCAGGTCCGCGACCAGCTCGAGGTCAACCTGTGCGGCGCGCTCTGGGTCACCCAGGCCGCACTGCCGCATCTGCGCGCACGCGGGTCGGGCCACATCATCCAGGTGTCCTCCATCGCGGGTGTCTTCTCACTGCCCGGCCTGGGCATCTACCACGCGTCGAAGTTCGGCCTGGAGGGGTTCACCGCGAGCCTCGCCGCCGAGGTGAAAGCCTTCGGCATCAAAGTCACCCTGGTCGAACCGGCCGGATACGCCACCGACTGGGCCGGGCCATCAGCGGTGCACGCCGAACGTTCCCCGGCCTACGACAACTTCCGTGCCGGCATGTCGCGCCCATCGGCCAAGCGCGGCGACCCGCGTGCGACCCGCGATGCCATTCTCGCCGTCGTCGACGCGGAGCAGCCGCCGTTGCGGATCTTCTTCGGTCAAGGCCCGCTGGATGTGATCACCAAGGAATACGCGGCCCGGATCGACGAGTGGCAGCAGTGGGACGACGTGTCCAAGGCTGCCTTCGGGGCCTGACAGACATTCCGATTAGGTCAGAGGAGGACCTGATGAGTAGCCAGCAATGGACAGCGGCGGACGTGCCGGACCAGCACGGGCGGACGGTGGTGATCACCGGCGCCAACAGCGGTATCGGATTCGAGGCCGCCAAGGCACTCGCCGAACGGGGAGCCACGGTCGTGCTCGCCTGTCGGGACACCGACCGGGCCGGCCTTGCGGCCGATCGAATCCGCGCGGACGCACCGAACGCGGACATCCGGATCACCCAACTCGACCTCGCATCACTCGCCTCGGTACGGGCCGCGGCCGAACGACTTCGGGCCGACCATCTCCGGATCGATCTGCTGATCAACAACGCCGGGCTGATGATTCCCCCGTACGGCCGGACCGAGGACGGCTTCGAGCTGCAGTTCGGCACCAATCACCTCGGCCATTTCGCGTTCACCGGCCTGCTGCTCGACCGCATGGTCGGCGTGCCGGGTTCCCGGATCGTGACCGTCAGCAGCAACGCGCACAAGGGCGGCCGGATCAACTTCGACGATCTGCAATCGGCACAGCGCTATAGCCGAATGGCCGCCTACGGCCAGTCCAAGCTGGCGAATCTGCTGTTCACGTACGAACTGCAACGCCGGTTGGCCGAGGCCGGTGCCCAGACGATCGCGGTGGCCGCACATCCCGGTGGGTCGCGCACCGAACTGACCCGCAACACGCCTCCCCTGTTCCGCCCGGCGACCGGGATACTGATGCGAATCATCGGGCAGAGCGCGGCAATGGGCGCGCTACCAACCCTACGGGCAGCGGTCGACGATGCAGTACGCGGCGGCGATTACTACGGCCCCGACGGGCGATCCGAACAAACGGGTCATCCGAAACTGGTCGAATCCAACGCTCTTTCGCACGACACGGCGGCCGCGCGCCGGCTGTGGATCGAATCCGAACGGCTGACCGGTATCAGCTATCCGTTCGTCACTACGATGATCAGTTGAGCCTCACCAGAAAGGTCGCCCCGAGTGCGCTGGACCCAGGATGACGTGATCGCCGCCGCATTCACCACGCTCGAGCAGGAAGGGCTCGAAGGGTTGTCGTTGCGGGGTGTCGCTCGCGTGCTCGGGGCGCACCTGAACTCGGTCAGCTGGTACGTCAAGACCAAGCACAGCCTCATCGAGATGATGGCCGACACCATCATCGGCACCGTCGACATCAACGATCTCCCCACCGAGCCGATCGAGCGGGTGCGGACGGTGGTCAGCCACTACCGCACGGCCATGCTCAGCCACCGGGACGGCGGTCGACTGGTCGCCGGCACCTTCACCGGAACCGGCAACACCCTCCGCGTCGCCGAGGTCATCGTCGGCGCCCTGCTCGAGGCGGGTTACGCGGAACAGGACGCGGCCCGGCTCTGCTGGGCACTTGTCTACTTCACGCTCGGCCTGACCCAGGAACAGCAGACGAGTCCGTCGAAATCAGAAATCGACGCAAAGAGCATCACCGAGGAAGGCAGATACCCGGCCCTGGCCAAGGTCGGCGCATGGCTACTCGTCCACGACTCCTTCGACGCACGCTTCGACTACGGCCTCGCCCGACTGCTGCACCTGCCTACGAGAACGGCACCCGGTTGATGGGACTGTGGCTACTCTTGTCGTGAAATGACGAACTAACCTCGGTCAGGGAGGCAATGTGCGGTATCGGACGCTCGGCGCGAGTGGCCTGCTGGTCTCGGTGGTGGGACTGGGGTGCAACAACTTCGGCACACGGCTGGACCTCGACCGGACCCGTGGCGTCGTGGACGCCGCGATCGACGCGGGCATCACGTTGCTGGACACCGCCGACGTCTACGGTGACCGGGGCGGTTCGGAAACGTTTCTCGGGCAGGTGTTGGAAGGCCGCCGCGACAAGGTCGTGCTGGCCACCAAGTGGGGCGCCGACATGGGATACGGGCCGGCGGCCGGTGCCAGGGGCGGTCGCGCCTACGTGCGCCGGGCGGTGGCGGAGTCGCTGCGGCGGCTGCGCACCGACCACATCGACCTGTACCAGCTGCACACGCCGGACCCGACGACGCCGATCGCCGAGACCATCGCCGCGGCAAGCGAACTGGTGGCCGAGGGCAAGATCCGCTATGTCGGGCACTCGAACTTCAGCGGCTGGCAGCTCGCCGAGGCCGCACACACCGCGCGCGAGATCGGTGGCGTGCCGTTCGTGTCGGCGCAGAACCACTGGTCACTGTTGGAACGCGGCGCGGAACAGGAGGTCGTGCCGGCCGCACGGCATTACGGTCTGGGTGTGCTGCCGTACTTTCCGCTGGCCAACGGCATGCTCACCGGGAAGGTCCGCCGTGCGACCGGCGTTCCGGACGGCTCCCGGCTGGCCGCGCGCCCGCAGTGGGTGACCGAACAGCGCCTGGACAAGGTGGAACGCCTGGCCGAGTGGGCCGAGAAGCACGACCGCACCCTGCTGGAGATCGGCATCGGTGCCCTGGCAGCGCAACCGGGTTGTTCGTCGGTGATCGCGGGCGCGACATCGCCGACACAGGTGACGGCGAACGCAGCGGCCGGCGAGTGGACACCGACCGACGAGGAACTGGCCGAGATCGACGGGATCCTCGCGGCCGGTTGAGTCCGCCGGCATGACCTGTTCGCTCTGTGGTCGGCCTCAGTTGTGGCCGGACTCGCTGCGCGCGAAGTGGTACTGCTGGTCGACCTTGCCCAACGTCGCGAGCGTCACACCCGAACCGGCCACGGGCGGGTGGGCGGCCAGGATGGCGGTGACGATCCGGGCGACCCAGGGGTCGTCGTTCAGATCACCGTTGGTGAGCGGCACCGCCGTCACGTCCGTGCCGAGCACCTGGATGGTCATCACGGTCCCGGCGATCTGGCACTGGTTCGCGCCGCCCATCTGGACCTGGTAGGTCATCGCCTGCACGGCGTTGTTGAGCGCGGTCACGGCGGTCACGAAGTCGTTCGCGGCATCGACGTCGGCCACGGCCAGCACGTCGGTGTTGATCCACGACTGCCAGTATCGGGCCAGTAGCGGTACGGGCAGCCCGTCTGCCGCCGTCATCACCCACTTCTCGACATTGCCCAGCCTGGCGTCATCGGTCAGCCGTGCCAGCATGTTCTCGGCGTGGATGCGTGCGTGCGTGACCACGCCCTGGGCCCGCTGGAACTGGACGCCGAGCTTGGGCTGCTGCGGGCTGCCGACCCCCACCGCGGCGCCCGTCGCGGCGTTGGGATTGCCCACCTGCGCGTTCGTGGGCAGGCTCTGGTTCTGCCATGCCGTGACGGCGTAGTCGAAATGCGGTGCGTTGAACAGCCGGCGCGGCCCCGGCATCGTGCGGAACCCGACGCCGGCATAGGCGTCGTCGACGATCTTCGCGTTCGCGCCGTGCGTGGACTCGTGGATCAGGGTGGTGGTGAGCCCGGCAGGCGGCGCGGCCGCCGCGAACGTGGGCAGCGTGATGACCTTGGTGGACCCGTTCGTGTGCGCGGCCCGGCCGAAGCGGGGCATCCAGCCCGACAGCTTCACCTTGCCGTCCGTCGCCGGGGCGTTGCGCCAGGTGGTGAGCACGTCCCGCATCTGGCCGTAGGTGGTCGTCGCCGCGGCGTGCTGTGCCGGGCCGAACACCGCGTCGAGGTAGGTGCCGCCGTTCCCCGTCGGGTCGAGGAAGCCGTTGATCGCCGTGACGGCGGCGGTGAGCGCGTTGTCGATCACCGTCCGCTCGGGCGCGGCCGGATCGACAACGAAGGGATAATTCGCCAGCGGCGGATACGGATGCATTTCGGAAATCTCCCCACCTGAACGTACGCAGACGCTGCCCACAATGTTCGACCGACAGCCGCCCCAGCATGGCAGTCCCTTGGCACACAGCACAACCGTGCCTGAGATTAATGTGTCACGGATTCACACAGATAGCAGACATCGGGGCAGATAACGAAGAGACAGATCTCGTTGACCGGGATCAGTCGTCGGCCTCCAGTTCAGCAAGCGCGGCTTCAGCGCGGCGGAGGAAGGCGTCGACCTCCGGCGCGCGGTAGCCGTTCTTGCCACGCGGTGGCCTGCTGAACGCCACCCGACCGACATCCTTCGCGGCCAGGTCGCCCCTGCCGCGCAGGGTGGCCTCGATGATGCCGAGGAACCCGTCCACCTCCACCTCGGTGTAGCGAGACCGGCCCAGCCGGGACCTGGAGAAGACGGCGTCGCGTACGTCGTCGGCACTCAGGCTCATGATCCATCCACGTCAGGTGCGGAAACGGTATGAAGGGTAGCGTTTCCGCCATGCGGGTAGCGGTCGTCGTCTACGACGGTGTGTTCGACTCCGGACTCACGTCGATCCTCGACGTGCTGGACAACGCGAACGCGCTGGGCGGCCAGATCCACGAACCGCCGACCTGGAACGTGACGATGGTCGGCGCCGCGCCGCAGGTGCGGACCGGGGCCGGACTCGTCGTGTCGCCCGAGCCACTTGACGCCGCCGAGACAGCGGATCTGCTGGTCGTTCCGGCGCTTGCGGGCAGCGACCCAGTGGCATTGGTCGACCATGTCGGCGGCGACGTATCCCTTCCCGTCCGCAACCTCATCACGCGAATGCATGACCGGGGCACGACGATCGCGTCGGCGTGCGCGGGTACCTTCTTCCTTGCCGAGACGGGAGTCCTGGACGGAGTGCGCGCCACGACGACCTGGTGGCTGTCGCCGGCCTTCCGGGCCAGGTACCCCAAGGTCCACTTGGATCACAGCCAGATGGTCGTCACCAGCGAGGGCATCACCACCGCCGGTGCGGCATTCGGGCACGTGGACCTCGCGCTCGCGATCGTCCGGGCGAGCAGCCCCGCGCTGTCCGACCTGGTGGCCCGCTACCTCGTGGTCGACGAGCGTCCGTCACAGGCTGCCTACACCATCCCGAGCGCGTTGGCCCAGAGCGATCCCACCGTGGCGGCCTTCGAACGCTGGATCCGCGAGCACCTGGCCGAGACCTTCAGCCTGCCCGAGGCGGCCAGAGCCATCGGCGTCAGCGAACGGACCCTGCAGCGCGCCGTGCAGCGGACCATTGGCACGTCTCCGATCCGGTTCGTTCAGGACTTGAGGGTGGAACGTGCCGCGCATCTGTTGCGGACCACCGACCTGTCCTTGGAGATGATCTCTCGGAAGGTCGGCTACGAACACCCGAACACCTTGCGCGTACTCCTTCGCGAACGTACCGGGAAGACCACGGCGGCTCTGCGCAACAGGTGATCGTGACGCTCTTCTCGTAACGCGGCTCGCGGTTCGAGTCGGAATCCCTAGCAAAGATGTCGCTTCTCGCACTGATCCTGTCGCTCATCTGCGACCTAGGGTTGCGGCTTGTCACGGGTCCCGTGCTCCAAGTTCCCGCGGCACGACCGCAAGAGAGGAACGTGCGTGAACATCATCCGAGGCAAACGACATGCGGACGGCGTGGGTGGCGGAACCTTGAGTCGACGCGGCGTCCTTGGCGGTCTTGCCGCTCTCCCCGTCCTGTACGGCATCGCGTCGGCCGCCCCTGCTCCGGCCGGCACGGCGGCGCAGCCGGGCGCGGCCATCGGCGACCTGGTGCGCGGAGCGGAGCGGAGGTACAACGCCCCGCTGCTCACCACGGGAACCCGTGTGTTGCTGCCGGCGGGCATCAAGGCAACGCCCATCCAGGATTACTACCGTCGGCCGCATCTCGCGTCGGCCGAGTCCGCGTGGCCGCACATGATAGCGACCGACGGCACCACGGTCGACGCGTCGATCGTGCCCGAACGCGGCGCTCCCACCCGTATCGCGATCCTGAGCGGGTTCACCGAGGGCTGGTACGAGCTCATCCATGCGAGCGGGAGGGCCGACCGCGTGACGTGGGATGCCGGCAAGCTCCCGTTCATGTGGTTCTACGGTGAGTTCGGCGCCACGAACGAGACTCCGTACCACAACTGGTTCTACACGCTCGGGTTGCAGCCGCTGTCCCGCAATCCGTATTCCCGCAAGACCTCGGCCCCAGTAGGAGTGTAATGTCCCACCACTTTGACTACCCACAAGACGAAACGCTGGACATCAGCGACGCCTACTGCTTTGCCGGGGCCGGCAGCATCCGCGGCCCGCGCACGGTATTCGGGGTGAACACCTCGCCGACGTTCGGCAAGCCATGGAATCCCGCGGGCCAGTACGAGCTCAAGATCGACACCAACGGCGACCACGTCGAGGACATCACGTTTCGTGCCACCTTCCCGATCGGCTCCGACGGCACGCAGTACGTACAGGTGGCGCAGCTCACCGGCGCCGCGGCCCGTGATCGCGGCGCATCGGGCACGATCATCACGCCCCCCAACGCCCCCGTCGGCGAGGTCGTCGAATGCCGCCACGGCATCAAGCTCTTCGCCGGGCAGCGCCGCGACCCGTTCTACAATTTCATCCCGTTCCCCGTCGCAACCACGAAAGCACTGGCGGCCGGCACTTTTCCCGACTACGACGCGCTGCGTCCGGCCCACGACGATTTCGCGAACACCAGCGTCAGGTCCTACGTGCTCGAGGTGCCTGTCGAGATCACGGGCCTGCGCCGGGTGAACTACTGGGCGACCACGGCGTACTTCGATACGGGGCACAACACCTGGGTCCAACTCCAGCGCGCCGCGGAGCCCAACATGACCACCTTCTTCGACTTCGCCAATGGCTCGGCACACGTCGACTACAACGCCACCGTCCCCACGATCGACCTCGTTGGCAGGCCCGCCAAACCGGCAGTCGATCCCGCATCGGGAGTCTGGGGCCAAGTGCGGGACAACATCGCAGCGGTGGTCGAGGCAGGCGGCACGTTCGGCAACCTTCCGCACAGCTTCCCCACCGCACTGGCTTACGGCGCGTGGGCGGCGGACAAGCTGCTCCCGAACGTCATCAGGTTCACACCTGGCACCGTCGCCTGCTGGGACCCCTGGTTCGACGTTCGTAACGGCAAGGGCCTGACCGAGGATATCGCGTCCAACATCATCAAGATGATCGTGAACCAGGACTTCTCTTCGGGGCTCGAACCGGGGCCGGTCCTCGACTACTTCCCCTACCTCTCCCCGCCGCCGGCCGGTTGATCCATGCCAAGACCCCCGCGTTCGAGACGTCCGCGGGGGTCTTGGTGGCTGTGGATCTGCTGGGTCAGTCTCGGCCGGGGAGTCGCGTTGTGACCTCCTGAACCAGCCATTCGTTGTCGTCGGGATCGGTGAACGAGACGAACGACCCGTAGCTGGCGCGCTCGGGGTGGGGGCCGCTGAGCCGTCCGTCCTTGGGGAACGGTGCGCCGTGAAAGACCCCGCTGATGTCGATGCCGCGGCTGATGAGTTCGTCGCGGGCCGCTTCGATGTCGGAGACGACCAGTCCTCCTTGGACGGAGCCCGGCGCGGCCGCGGTGATTCCGCTGCCGAAGGTGATCGAGCAGGCCGAGCCCGGGGGCGTGAGCTGGATGAGGCGAACGCCGTCCGCCGGGGCGACGTCGTCGTCGAGCCGCCAGCCAAGGTGCTGGTAGAACTGCTTGGATTTCTCGGCGTCGGATACGGGGACGATGTTGACCTCGAGGTGCATGTCGACCATGTGGATCTCCTGGTGTGATTCCTGGGCTGGATTCAATGCCCAGTCGTTTGTCTCGTGCCGAACCTACGGTGGCGGCTGGTGGTCACGTCAGGTCCAGAAGCGACATGATTGATAGCGTTCTCGTCACACCTCGAAGGAGACCACCGTGGCCCAAACTCGTTTATGCGATCGCCGGATTCTGGTCACCGGCGCCGGTTCCGGTATCGGCCATGCCACCACGCTGCGACTGCTGTCGGAGGGGGCACGCGTCGTCGCCACCGACGTGTACACCGAGGGCCTGGACGGATTGCCCGACTCACCCAGCCTGATGACGTTCCCCATGGACGTCGCGGACGAGACGTCGGTCGTCACCGGCACCGCCACGGCGATCGAGCACCTCGGTGGGCTCGACGTCCTGGTCAACGGGGCGCAAGGGCTAGGTGTCGAGCAGTTTCCAGTCCACGGCCGCGCCCTTTGACAGCCCGACCGGTTCGGTGCCGGCGAGCGGGACCAGGTGACCGGGGGCGTAGCGCGCGGACGCGGAGGCGATGACGCGGCCGTCCGCGTTGACCAGCGCCGTCGCCGGGCCGAGGCGGCGCAGGGCGGGTAGGACCCGTTGCTCCAGGCGGGAAACCAGGACGTCGGCCGCGGCGACACCCAGGAACGTGTCCCCTGTGTACACCGGGATGGCCACGGTGGTGGCGTACTCGGTGGTGCAGGCGTAGTCGACGTAGGGCCCGGCGACGTACCGGGCGGCGGTGCGTTCCGGGGTGCGGTACCAGTCCGCGTTGGCGTAGTCGAAGAAGTCCGGCGCGGTCGGATCCAGGTTGACCCGCAACGCTTCCGGCGTCCCGGACGGCCGGGTCCACCACCAGGCGAGCCAGTGGTGCGCATCGGCGAGCAGGCCCGGCGCGGTGATCACACCGGCGCCGGCGACCAGCCCGCGATGCTCGGCAAGCACGTCCGCCTCCGCCTGCCGCAACGGCGCGAGATCGTCCCTGGTCGGTGTCGCGACGTCCGCCACCGCACGCTCGAAACCCGCGGCCACCGGTTGCAGCGCGGCGAAGATCCGCTCGTACTCCGCGGCGACCTTGCCCAACAACCCACGTGCCGCGCGCACACTCACCATGACTCCGCCTCGGCGTCGTAGAGGGCCAGGCGCAGCCGCAGCAGGCGTTGGGTGTCGGTTTCGACCTGTCGTTCGGCGATGGTGCGGGCGTGCTGGGCCTGGTGCCGGCCGATCGCGCCGACCAGCCGGGACCTCGACCGCACCGCCGCATCGTGCTCGGCATCGGTGAGCCGCAGCCACAACAGGTCGCCCACCTCGGCCAGCAGCCGCAGCGCCTC
>Ga0137385_10006202_pt1 | contig 10508 bp, 9 predicted proteins | sample SagtaG_FD_104921 | JGI IMG/M metagenome (GOLD analysis project Ga0137385, IMG submission 104921) | Vadose zone soil microbial communities from Sagehorn Ranch, Mendocino, California, USA - Sage2_R_80_16 metaG | ecosystem: Environmental > Terrestrial > Soil > Vadose zone | place: USA: California... | reverse complement strand
GGGCATCGTGTAACACGACCAATTCGCGGCAGCCTAAGATCTTTCCGCCAAGCTTGCCCACTGGTCCTCGCGGGATGAGCACGTCACTGTAGACCGCGAGGCTCAGGCCGTCCACGTAGAAGACGGCAGGAGGAGTGGACTGATCAGAAGAGGGTTGCTCCTTCTGCCACAACTGCCAGGTCCACTTGGCTACCACTACCGTCAAGCGTTCGGCGGCTCCAGCATGGGCCAGGCGGGCGAGAAACCGTTCCGTGTAGCGCTGGCTGTAGGCCCGCTCCCGTCCAGTTAGCACGCCAACGTCGTCCCGGTATAGCTCCGCAAATCCCAGGTGCGGGCCAAGCCTGCTACAGGCAGAAACAGCAAGGTGAGAAGCAGGCGCTCTATCATAGCTCGATGAGGTGGGCTCAGTCCTGGGATTGTCGGCTCAGCCAGTCCCATGATCGCCGTGACCAGTGCATCCAGCAGTCCGGTCTGCTGGGCGGCTGCCAGCAGCAGCAAGCTGCCCATCCCTTCTTGCCAGACCGGCTGCGGCTCATTCAGTTTTTTTCCCCGCGCGCCTGAGTCCGAGCGCGCCCTTGCTTGGTCACTCCCAACTTCGCTCGCACTCGATTGATCTGACTCACACTGACCGCCACGCCAAAGCGGCTTTTCAACTCACTCTGCACTCGACTCGCAGGAATCTGAGGGGTGGTGGTGCACACCTCGCTGATCCATCTCTGCACAGGCTCGGTCAATTTGTAGGGATGCCCATGGCGATCATCCAAGAAAACCAAGGGAGCTTTGTCTTCGTCACGTGCCAGTTTGACCAAGCGGTAGGCGGTGGAGCGAGAAAGGTTCGCTTGGCTCTGGGCCACCGCTGTCTGCCACGATTGGCCTGCGAACATGCGCCCGATGAGCTGCAAGCGCGCCGCGCGATCAGGGCGGTCTTTCATTCCCTTTGTCCTTCCCTTTCGTGGAGGTCTCGTCAACTTCTGGGCCGCATTGTACCACCTGCCCTTGTTCCAGTCTAGATGCGTCGCTTAAAAGAAAGGCTCACTCCCTGATATCCCGGATGCTTCGTCTTTGGTTCAAATCGTCCATAGTCATTTCTAGCAACAGGGCTCAGTGCACCACCCATAGATTGCACAACCTTACCCGGCTGCCTGTAGCATAGTACTATCAGAGCCTCGTATTTCAGGTCAACATGCTATCATTGCATCACATTCTGTATCAAACAAATAGTAGCAACGAAAGAGAAAGCAGATGGCCGCCGAAGTCGAAGAAATATATCCCTTAGAAAATGACTTACCACAACCTCCTGGTTACCCTGATGCTATAGACAAGTTCCATCAGCACCATGCTGGACGATATCCAGACAAAGTGATCGTCAACCAGGCGCTTCAGGTTGAATGGAGAGAATACTTCATACCAACAAAACTCACCCCATCTATAAAACCTTTAGAAACCCAGGAGATTGAAGACTGGGCAGCCCAAGGTTATCACATAACTATTGAATATGACAAAGATATGGATGTCAAGACTATCAAATGCAGGGGATTTGCCACTTCAAACTAACACAACAAAGTAGCGGTTAACTACCCATTTTGTATAGTACACTCTAGCCGAGGAGTGTGTTGCCTTCAGGTTCATTGATAATGGCAAAGCTGAAAAAATACCGGGCTTCCACTAACAATAGAACTCAATGAGCGTCTGATAAGGTCCATTGCTGGAGGTGTTGTCGTATCCCACAGCCCAGACTTGGTTGGTACGCGGTACTCGCGCCACACTACGCAGAAAGTCGCTATTCGTCCCAGGATTTGGGCTGGAGACCACATTCCAGTTCGTGCCATTCCACTGCTCAATGAGTATCTGCCAGTTAACGCTGTTGTTGTACGCTCCGACAGCCCAGATGTTGTTTGCTGAAACAGCTGCTACACCGTCAAGATAGTTAGCATATGACCCGACATTTGGGCTGGAGACCACATTCCAGTTCGTGCCATTCCACTGCTCGATCAATGTCTGGTCGATACCGTAAATGCTGTTAGCAGAGGTTCCCACAGTCACAAGCTGGCTGGTGCCAGCAATGCGTGCTATACCGTTAAGAGCGTCGGCTCCCGCCGCAGGATTTGGGTTGGAGACAACGTTCCAGCTTGTGCCATTCCACCGCTCGATCAGTGATTGAATAGGACCATTCATGCTGTTTTCGTACCATCCGACGGCCCAGATGTTGTTTGCAGAGACAGCCGTTACACCCTCAAGGTAGTTGGCATATGACCCGACATTTGGACTGGAGACCACATTCCAACTCGTGCCATTCCACTGCTCGATCAGAGGCTGGTAATAGTTGTTATAGGGGTACGCTCCGACAGCCCAGATGTTGTTTGCAGAGACAGCTGCCACACCTTCCAGATAGTTATAGCCTATCCCAGAATTCGGACTGGAGACAACACTCCAGTTGGCGCCATTCCACTGTTCGGTCAGTGTCTGGTCATAACCCAGGCTGTTCGTAGAGTCTCCGACAGCCCAGACATTAGTTGCGGAAATAGCTGTCACTCCCAGCAGTTGGTTTTGACCTGTTCCAATATTTGGGCTGGGGACAACGTTCCATACTCCGCAACTTGATGCTTGAGCAGCAGAGGAATGCTCTGTTTTGGGAGAAAGCTTTAGAGATGTATCAGCTGCAAGCGTTGTCAGTTTTGTTGACCCAAGCACAACAAGAGCAACGGCGAAGATCAGAAGTAGGGAAAAAGCAGTGGTCAACCTCAAGCGGGAAGAAGAACCCATCAAGACACCTCACTCTCCAGATTTCTCATCAATTATCGCAGAAGCGCAGAAAAAGAAGAGGGTAGAGGAAGTAATGATCTTGTTAAGATGTGGTTGAGATTTTCTTCTGAGGGAAAATCACGGCAGCAATGAGCATGGTCCATAACGCCAAAATAGATACCCTCAACATCAATGCCGAATTGGTAGGTGACAACACCCGCTCATTATCAACTCGGTCTGGATCAGACTGTAAACATAACCGGTCAAAGGCTTTCCAAAGAAAAGCCTACACAGCCACACGGAAAGGCATTTTATGTCCACAATTGCCCAACCTTAATTTGTCCCATCCTCTGTGATTTTCGAGAACGAAAAGCGACCTGTAAGGCCATAATACCGGAAGGCCCGGCAGGATCTTGCGCCACTCTGAGAAGCTACGGATCAAAAAAGGGGAGGCAGGCGATGGTCAAGCTCACGGTTCCCATACTTGACGCGCACGCGCTCGAGCGATGGAAGCCCTGACTACTCCTCCTCTGGCCAGAAAAAGTCATAGTATTCTTCCCACATCTCGATAGTATTCGGATGCTCCACTCCAAACGCTATTCCCTGGAGATGCAACGCGCGATCAAATAACTTCTTTGCTTCTTCGTCTCGCCCTTGCTCATAGAGTAATAGTGACATCGCCCAGGTATGCAGCGTACCGATAATTTTCGGGTGCTCTAGCCCGTAAATATTCTCCTTGAGAGTTAGTGCCTGCTTATACAGTAACTCAGCTTCTTCATACCTATGTTGCAATGAATAGTAGTTAGCCAATTCCTCTAATGTATCTCCGATCACTGGATGCTCTGGCCCCAGGGCTTTTTTCCGGATGCTCAAGGCTCGCTGTAAGCACTGCTCTTCTTCTTTAAAGCGCTGTTGTTGTCGATAGATCTGAGACAAACTGAAGAGATTTGCAGCGGTATCCAGGTGCTCTGGCCCTAAGACTCGCTCAGTGTGGCTGAGTACGTCCAGCAATAGCTGTTCTGCCTCTTGTTCCTTGCCCTGCCCTCGATACACTTCTGCTACATTATGAAGGACAGCGAGGGTGCTAGGATCAAATGGTCCACGTAGCTTCTGGGTAATACTCAACACCCGTTTGGTGAGCAACTCAGCGTCCTCATACTTCTCTTGGACTTGATAGAGCATAGCCAGGTTATGGAGCACCCCGCCTGTTTTGATGTCCTCCAGCCCCCTTGTCGTTTCATAGAAGGCCAGCACATACCTGTAGAATCTCTCCGCTGCCTCGTATTGGGCTTGTTCGGATGCATAGATTCCTGCGTTGAGAAAAAGCCTGGCGGCTTCAGGAAGCATGAGGTGCTCCTGCTCAACCAGTGTGATACATGCTTGAACATGAGGGAAAATACGTCGACAGGAGGGCCAATTTGCTACTTCCGGGCTCGGAAATACTCGACTCACTGCTCGAACAGTGTGCTCAATACATTGGCGAAGCGTTTGTTCCTCCTCCATCAAACTTCTGAGAACAACCTGTACCAGTCGATGGATAGTAAATGTCCGTTCACCGGAATCACGATGAATCAATGCATAGGTGAGCAGGGTCCTAACAGCTTCATTGAAGTCGAAAGAATCCATCGACGTTTGAGAGCACGAGCCGAAATACGTTGCCCCTTCAATCAATATCTCTTCTGGAATGGCATCTGCATGCAACAAGGCACATAATCGCAGCAGATCGCCGGCGAGCTTATTCGTTTGCACAACCTTCTCCAAAGCTAATGAGAAAGTTGCGAAAACGGATTCTGGGTGACCGGACGAGAACTTTCCACGTAAAGCTAAGAGTTTGGTTTGTCGCCGTTGATAGAGGTCAATATATCCTGAGAGGTCACACTTGGTTTCGAGAATGTATGCCCCCGCTTGATCAAGCGCAAGAGGGAGTCCATCCATCAGCTCCCAGATCTTTTTGGCCAGGACGTAGTGTTTTTCCAGCCTTTCATCAATAGATGCAGTAGGAGCAAGAATCTTTATGCGGCGCAATAAGAAACAAACACCCTCTTGTTCTGTCATCTTTTCGAGCTCGGTTGCAAAAGCGACTGGTTCTGTCACAGATGCCCGCGTTGTGAGCAGGACAGAGCCACGATGGCCTGATGGAACGAATTCTTCAACTAAATGGGGATCTTCGACATTGTCCAAAATGAGTAGCCACTTGGTTTTGCTTCTGAGCCAGCGCCTGAGTGCTTCAACAATGTGTGGCTGATCCGCTTCGTTCTGTTGAGGAAGCCCCAGTTCTTGCGCCAATTTGACACACGCTGCCGAGAGGATCTCGTGCGAGTCGGCTTGCAGCCAGAGAACATCGTGATACTTTTGGCGATGGCGGTAGGCATATTCGAGAGCAGTTTGCGTCTTGCCGATCCCTCCCAGTCCGCTGATTGCCTGCGACTGAGTTAATGCCGCAGTAGCTCCTAAAACAAGTGTCTGATCCAAGGATTGTAATATATCTTCACGACCTGTAAAAAAGGGATTTTGCTGATTGGGAACGTGCCAGATCGTTGGTGAGGGATCTAGTAATGCGGCTCTAAGTAGAATATCGCGTTGCTGCTCAGCAAGTTTAAGGCAACGAGCGATCTCTACAATGCGCGTACGATCTCGGGGCAGGCTGCCTTTACTTTCCCACTTGACGATGGTAGTCCGAGTGACGCCGAGGCACTGGGCAAGCTTTTCCTGGCTCAAGCGGGCCTGAGTGCGATAGCGGGCGAGCAAATCTCCAAAGGATCCTTCATCTTCAAAATTCATTGCGCATCACGCCTCATAAAGTTGTACACCGATTGTATACCAGTACACGACATCCAGCAGGCTATGCTCAGAGTGATCGATCAATAATGTACACAAGATGGTGCGCATCATCGCTCTTACAAAAGGAGTGACGACAGTGAACAACATTTGGATCTGGCTTGTAGCAGGGCTTATTCCTTATTCTATCACAAAACGGCGACAAGGGAAGGATAAACAAATCCTGGAAGTGCGAGCATTCTTCTGGCGATTGATGATATGCTCCCAACTTGGACGACGTTCATGGAGGCTTTACATTCCCCTCATTGAACACCTCCGGCAATAACCGCTCATCAAAAATGAGGAGTACATGAATAGGGTCTCACGCCAGTCAACGGCGTGCACGTCAAGCATGGGAACCGTTTTCTGTTCTTGACGCGCGTGTTAGCGACTGGCGTGAAACCCTGGCCTGGGCCAACAAGCGTCCTAATGGCTCTGCCAGGCGTGTCAGAACAAGTAACTGAAAATGATGAAAAATATTGATAATTAACGATAAATATGCTATACTTTCATCATGAAGTTGAGTCAATATGCCAAGAAGGTCGGTGTGACCTACCGAACGGCTTTTCGCTGGTGGCAAAACGGTGATATCAAGGGATATCAATTACCTTCTGGGACCATCGTGGTGACCGAAGGTGAGGAAAGACAGGAAAGCCGGACAGGGCAGGTGGTCATCTATGCACGGGTTTCTTCTCACGAGCATCGTGCCAATCTGGAACGGCAGGCTGAGCGCTTAGAAGACTACTGTGCTGCCAAAGGCTATCAGGTGAGCCGGGTGGTCAAGGAAATTGGCTCAGGTGTGAATGACAACCGAGCGAAGTTTCTGGGGCTGCTCGAAGACCAGCGGATTCACACGATTGTCGTTGAGCATAAAGATCGTGCCACCCGCTTTGGCTTTCGCTACCTGGACACCTTGCTCAAAGGGCAAGGACGAACGCTTGAGGTGGTCAACTTGGCGGAAAACAATCGAGAGGACTTGTTAACGGATCTCGTCAGCATTATTTACAGCTTCGCGGCCCGATTATATGGACGGCGGCGAGCAAAGCGCAAGACGGAGGCCATCGTGAAACAGTTGCAGGAGGCAGACCAGTAATGCAGTTGGTGGAACAAACCATCATTGGTCGAAGCGATCCCCGTTTTCAGGAGATTGATCAAGCCGCTTTTGCCGCCAAGAATCTCTACAACGCCGCCAATTACCTCATTCGGCAATCCTTCATTTTTCAGGGGATCTATCTCGATAACGTCAAAGTCTTCCATCAAATGAAAACGCACGAAGCATACCGAGCTTTACCTGCAAAAGTCAGTAATTCCATTCTGATCCAACTCCACAAAGCCTGGGTTGGCTTCTTTAAAAGCATGGAGGAATGGAAAGCGCATCCTGAGAAGTTTCTGGGAAGGCCCAGGCTTCCCAAATACAAGCACAAAGAGCAAGGACGATTTCTGTTGACCTATGATACCCAGGCCATTGGAAAGCGCTTCTTCAAAAAAACGGGGATGCTTGTTCCTTCTGGCTTGACCGCGATGATCCCTACCAAGATCACCGATTGGAAGAAGATCGATCAACTGCGGATTGTCCCGCGCACGGGCTTCTATGTTGTGGAAGTGGTGTACCAAAAGGAAGCTGTGTCGAAGAATGTTGATCCCACGCTGGTCGCCGCCATCGATGTCGGCGTGAATGTGTTAGCAGCAGTCACGAGCAACAAAGAAGGTTTTATCCCTCGTTTGGTCAGCGGCAAGCCCATCAAAAGCCTGAACCAGCACTACAATAAGCAACGCGAACATCATCAAAAACGACTCAGCAAAGGCAAGCCCAAACGCTACACCTCCCGCGCTCTCGATCAGATCACGACGAAGCGCAATCGCCGCGTCCAGCACTATTTGCGCGAGGCAAGCCGTCGCATCATTGATCTGTGCGTCCAGGAGGGAATCGGGACCATTGTGGTGGGGAAAAATGTCTGCTGGAAGCAGGAAACGAACATGGGCCGACAAAACAATCAAGCCTTTGTCCAGATTCCGCATGCTCGTTTCATTGAAATGCTTCGCTACAAAGGTGAACTGGTCGGCATTGTCGTAGAAACCCACGAGGAAAGCTACACCAGTCAAGCCAGTTTTCTTGATCTTGACCCCATCCCGACCTATTCTCCCAAGAGGCAAGTAAGCCCTTCTTTCTCTGGGAAACGGATCGCTCGTAGTTGGTATCGTGCCAGTGATGGGCGTGTGATCCATGCCGATGTCAATGGCAGTTACAACGTGTTGCGTAAAAGTAGCTCCGACCCTTCGCAATTGGGGCGAGGAGTAGCGGGAGTGGCAGTTCTCCCCAGGCGGCTTGCCGTCTAAACGGATGACCGATAGGCATATTTGTCATCACTTTAAGATACTGTATTCCCATCATATTTGAGCGCATGAATGCACGAACGTAATGGTTCTTGATAGCTACTGACCGCCCGTAATCCACTCAAGCCCAGAGGATGGTACTGGCAGATTCCCATCGTTGACAAAGGTGAGCCACAACGTTGACACAGCGGCGCCAACGCCGGCACAAAATGCGCCATACACGATGAACATAGGACAGTCCCTCCTCTCTTGCAGCCTGCGCACTGTGGAGGAAAGAGTCCTTGACAGTATTGAAAAAGGGATAATAATGTATTAAAATATGTGCATGGAGCATACATATTCGCCGAAACAATTTGGGAAGCTAATTGGAAAGTCTGTCAATACCTTGCAGAAATGGGATCGCAAAGGGATTCTGTTTGCCTTCCGTAGCCCCACGAATCGGCGCTACTACACCCATGAACAATATTTGCAGTATCGTGGGTTGATCTCCTCCGAGCAAGGGAAAGTGCTGGCGTATGCTCGCGTGTCCTCCCCCTCCCAGAAGAAAGACCTTGCCCTGCAGAAAGAAGCACTGCGTGCCTACTGCCAGGAACAGGGCATCAAAGTAGATCAGTGGATAGAAGATATTGGTTCTGCGCTCAACTACCAACGAAAAGGCTTCAATGAGGTGGTTGAGCAAATTGAATTGGGGCAGGTTCGCCGACTGATCATTGCCTGCCAGGACCGTTTTGTGCGCTTTGGCTACGACTGGTTTGAAGCTTTCTGTCAACGACATGGAACGGAGATCACCGTCATGAATGGGGGAGCCTTCTCTCCAGAAGAAGAACTGGTGAGGGATTTGCTTGCCATCGTGACCGTTTTTAGTGCCCGTTTACACGGCTTACGCTCACACAAGAACGCCATCCGAGCGGCGGCTCTTGGAAAGGAGAGCAAGCCGTGATCAAAGCGCACAAGATCCGTCTGAATCCCACTCCTGAGCAAGCCAATTACTTTGCCCGTGCTGCAGGAGTTGCCCGCTTTGTTTGGAATTGGGCGCTCGCAGAATGGAATCGACAATATGAAGCTGGGGAGAAACCTACAGCCTTGAAACTCAAGAAGCAGTTCAACGAGAGCAGGCGGGAGCAATTTCCCTGGACGTGGGAGGTGACCAAAAACGCCTCTGACCAGCCGTTTCTCGATCTGGGCAAGGCATTTACCGCCTTCTTTGAAGGAAAGCATGGCCGTCCCAAGTTTAAAAGCAAAAAGAAGAGCAAACCGAGTTTTTATCTTGCTAACGATCAATTCGAGTTTGGGGATCATCGCATTTGGATCCCCAAACTCGGATGGGTGAATATGGCAGAGAACCTGCGCTTCAAAGGCAAGGTGACAGGCGCACGGGTGACAAAAACGGCTGATTGGTGGTTTGTGAGTATTACGGTTGAACTGCCAGATGGAAAGCAGAACAAGAGACAAGCCGCAGTCGGCATCGATGTTGGCCTGAACCGACTGGCAACCTTGAGCACCGGAGAGGGATACGAGAACCAAGCATTCCTCAAAACGGCGCTGGGCAAGCTGCGCCAGGCTAACAAGCGACTGCACCGCAGGAAACTGGGATCAATGAATCGGGAGAAAGCGCGTCGTCAGGTCGCCCGCCTGCATTATCGCATCACCTGTATGCGAGATGATGTGCTGCACAAGCTGACGACCAGGCTCGCTGACTGTTATGGGATCATTGGCATGGAGGATCTCAACCTGAAAGGTCTGCTGAAAAATCGACGCTTGTCTCGCTCGTTCTCGGATGCCGCGCTCGGCAAACTGTTGAATCTGCTGACAAGCAAAGTCGAGCAGCGCGGTGGGCAGGTGATTTCGGTGGGGCGCTTTTTCCCTTCAAGTAAGACTTGCCACTTATGCGGTTGGAAATGGGAAAACATGCAGTTGTCTGATCGCGTGTTTCTCTGCCAACACCCCACCTGTGCGTATTATCAGGTTGCTCAGGATCGTGACCACAACGCCGCGCTGTGTATCCTGTGCGAAGCCCTTCGCTTGATCGGGTTGCTTGATCAAGCCGTCGACGATATTGGCTCAGGCGACGACGTAAACTTGGCTGCGGACGCGGGGTAAGACCAAAAAGGCCATCGCCTTCAGGCTCCTACGGAGGAAACAGCAACAACAAACGGTGTAGTAGAGCTATGCATGCATACGTTGTACTACGCTAATTGGAGCAGAATATCTAAACCTTGCTGAGTAACGCGCTGGAACTCGCGCAGGATACTATCTTTATTCACTTACTTGCTCCAGTGCACCAGTTTATTTTCTGCACTCCAAAGTTTATGATATACTAAAGTAGCAATCATTATCAAAGGAGATCATAGACCATGGACGAGCCAACCTCAAGCCCTGAGAGATTACACCCGGGAACCCCGGCTGAAGAAAATGCCCAGATATTGGCAGAGAGATCAGGCCCTCAACAAACTGCTCGGGTACCAGCGACTTCAGCTACCGGGCCAACTCCAGGTGCTTCGACAAGCATAGCGGCACCCTTTTCTCAATCGACGGAAGTAACTGCCACGGAGCACAGGCAGGTCTATGGCACGGCGAAAACGGAAAATCTGCGCGATTCAGGCGCCTGGCGTATC
>Ga0137385_10006194_pt1 | contig 10514 bp, 7 predicted proteins | sample SagtaG_FD_104921 | JGI IMG/M metagenome (GOLD analysis project Ga0137385, IMG submission 104921) | Vadose zone soil microbial communities from Sagehorn Ranch, Mendocino, California, USA - Sage2_R_80_16 metaG | ecosystem: Environmental > Terrestrial > Soil > Vadose zone | place: USA: California... | reverse complement strand
GACCCGGATCGTCTCGTTCCCCCACCGCTTCCCTGATTCCCCGTCAGCGGCCAGGAACCACCGTTGTGCCTCCCAGCGTTGCCGCCATTCGTGCTCGGTGAGTTTTGCGGTGGCCAGGTGGTGGCGGGTGTTCGCGAGTTTCTTCCCACCCCGGACCACTCGGACCCGCCCGGATTGCTGGTCTGCGAGGAGGGCCGCGTGCCGGTCGGTCAGCGTCGCGAGACGACGGGACTTGCCGAACCACTCGCCCATGGAACGGTAGCCGCCCGGAGCCCGTTGGGCGCCTTTCTGTCCGATTGGGAGGGACAGGCGGTGCCGCAGCATCGCGATACCGGCGGCGAGTTGGTCGAGGTGCGCGGCCTGCCCACGTCGGGCCAGCGCCCACTGATCGTGAGTAGCCTTCGTGATGGCCCCGGCCCAGCGTGACGAGGACAAAACTGTCAGCTCCCGTTTCCGCGCTGCCCACGTCTGGGTGCTGTGCTCGTGCCCGTCGGCGCAGCGGGCCTTGAGGTCACGGGCTGCCAGGCTGCCCATGTGCTTGCCGACCAGCCGCAGGATCTGCTCATCCTCGGGTGTGAGGTGCTTGAGCCGGTCGCGGATCGACACTCCTGACGGGCCAGACACGACGAAGGACGCCGCGATCGGCCGAAGGGGACGAAGAGGACGGGACACACTGATACCCTATCGAACACCTGTTCGACCGCAACGCCACGAGGTCCAGGACACCCGACTGGGCTACGCACGAAACCAGAGTCCGGCCGTGCACACTCAAGCACACTCAGCCAGCAGCAGTTCGCAACCCCCGGTTCGACGACCGACGTGCGGCCGTACGCACCTGGCTGTACGGCATCGCGACCACGACGTGCCTCAAGAGGCCGACCGGCCGCCGTCATCTGCCATCAGGGCTGGGCGGCCCGAGTGACGATCCGGACCAACCCCTGGTGCGTGGCGACGATGTCCGGTGGCTGCAACCGTTCCCGGACCCGACCCAACGCGGTGACCTGCGACTCGATTACGTGGCCGCGCTGCAACTGCTCCCGCCGCACCAGCGGGCGGTCCTGCTGTTGCACGACATCGCCGGCCTGACCGCGGCCGAGGTGGCCGACGCACTGGGCAGCACGGCGGGCGCGGTCAACAGCACCCGCCGCCGCGCCAGGGCACGCATGGCCGAACTCGCCCCGCCAGCAGCCCCGCCCGCCGCCGACCCGACGGCGCTGATCGGCCGCTACATCACGGCGTTCGAGCACGCGGACGCCACGGCACTGGGCCGGCTGGGGACCGACGACGTCGTCCTGGAACTGCCGCCGTACCGGACCTGGTTCGCCGGCCGCGACCACGTGGTCCTGTTCTTGACCACGCGCGGCACCGGCTGGCGCCTGATCCCGGCTGCCGCCAACGGCCAGCCGGCCGTCGCGATCTACGCGCGTGGCCCGGACCGCGCATACCACGCGCACGCCATCACAGTGTTCACCGTGGCGGGCAACGGCATCAGCCACGCGGTCGTGTGCGCGGACCCGACCCTGTTCGCGCCATTCGGCTTTTCCATACGACAGGCCCAGGTCGGCTGACCTGGGCCTGTCGTATGGATACGGTCAGGTCTGCCCTGCGGCGTTCGCCAGGAGCTGGGCGAACGACGACTGGGCGGACGTGGTGGCCGGCCCGGGGGCGTCCCGTACCGCCCATCGGACCTGTCCGGCCGCGTCGATGACGAAGACGAAGTTGCTGTGCACCATCATCCCCGACATCATGCTGGGCGTGATCTTCTCGTAGGTGTTCCACACCCGCTGGAGTTCAACTCCATTGCCGGTCAGGAACAGCCAGTTCGGCGCCGTGGTGAGGCCTTGCTTCTGGTCGAACGCCCTGATGAACTCCGCCTTCGAGTGCATCGCGGTGGCGGCGATCGCCACGAGTTGCACCTGGTTGCCGTTCGTGCCGAGCAGCTTGCTTGCGGCGTTCAACTGCTGCGCGACCTGCGGGCAGCCGACGCAGACCGGGTCGAGGAAGGTCAGCAGCACCACCTTGCCGCGCAGCGAGGCGAGGTCGACGTGCGCACCGGACTCGCCGTTGACGAGCTGGAAGTCCGGTGCCGGCAGATCCAGCCGCACCGGCACACCGGCGATGGCCTGCGCGATGATCGGATCCGCGTTGCGATCCGCCGTGGCCGCGGCCATCGGGGCCGCGCCCAGGACGATGACGGCGATCGCGCCCAGCGCGACCAGCGCCCGTGGACTCCCCATCCCGGCTAACGCCCGGCGAAGGACCGTGGGCCGTGGCGCCGGGACCGTGACCGGGCTTTCGTCGACAGCTGTCACCGTTGCTCGTTCGGTGACGGCGAAATAACCACCCCACACCACGAGCACCCAGGGCACCATGCTGTTCGGGTCGGTGCCAAGGCCGCCGGGAAAGCCGAGATCCTGCACCAACACCCAGACCGCGAGGCAGAACACGGTCGCGATGGGCACCGCGACCCGCAGCAGTCGCGGCCGGCCACTGATGAACACCGCGCCCAGTCCGGCGAGCGCGATGACCACGAGCAGGTTCACCCCGAACGCGTGGACGGTGGCGAACGACGCGAAGGCGGACAGCATGGCCGACTGGGCGTGCGGTTGGGTGACGTTCGCCATCGACGAGACCATGTCGGTCAGCGTCCCGCCGCCGTGCCAGAAGCCGTTGACCGGCAACACTTGCAGCAGCGCCATCCCCATCCAGAGCACGCCGGTCCCGGCCAGCAGCAGCCGGCCGAGGCGTGGCCCGGCCCAAGCCCGCAACGGCAGCGCGAGCAACGCGCCGACCACCACGTAGATGATGACCGCGCCGGGCGCACCGGACAGCCAGGTCAGCCCCGGCGCGAAGACCCCGCCGAATGCCTCACCGAACACCCAGACGACCAGCCCCCACCCAGCACTTGCCAGCCCGGCCAGCCGCGATGACCAGCCGGTCGCCGATGCGATCAGCCACACGCCGAGCCCGATCTGGATCCACACCGCCGCCGCGGCGGCCTGCACCGGATGGTAGGTCCAGATCGAGCCGCCGAAGTTGACCACTTGCTGAACCCAGCCCGGTGATGCCGACGCGATCGGCTCGATCACCTGCGACGACAGGCCGCCCGCCATCCTCGGCTGCGCCTGCAGCAGACCGTCGAAGATCCACAGCACGCCGAAACCGATGCGCAGGAACTTCCGCGCTCGCGTCTCGGTAGCCGAACCGCTGGGCTGCGGGTTCGCAGCCCAGCGGTGCCGTGCTACCCGGTAGGCGACTGCCAGCACCACGACGATCGCCGCCACGATGAGCAGCTGGTGCAGCAGGGCGGACCAGAACGCGGCGACCAACGCCGGATTCGTCGCGTTCAGTCCTGAATCCATGCCAGGCATGCGATGTGCCTTTTCAGTTGGTCGGGATGTACGGGCGCATCATTTCGTTGTCCTCGTGGTCGAGGATGTGGCAGTGGGTCATGTACGCCGGGCCGACGGTGGGATCGAAGGAGAACAGGTTCTGCCCGGGACGGACGCCGCTGATGGCCGTGGCCTGCGGCGCCCAGCGGATCGCGTAGCGGTTCACGTAGCCGGGGAACGTCTTGGCCACGTCCTTCCAGCCGGACTCGCTGGGGTTGGGCGGCAGCACCGGGCCGGTCAGGAACGGGGTGAAGGCCGGGTTGCCGCCCAGCGCGCCGTCGGCGTTGCGGGTGAAGTAGTTACTCGGCGGCCCGTAGCCGGGGATGATCGTCCCCGCCGGGTACGAGATCGGACTCCACGTCCCGTCGGCGGCCTCGCCGTTGAAGGTGCCGCCGGGGAACGCTGCGCCCCAGGCGTCCAGGTAGGTCGGCTGGCCCGTGTTCGGGTCGATGACCACCGCCTGCCGGTTGAGGAGCTGGAACTGGATCAGGTGGATGTGGATCGGGTGCGCGTCCACCGTCGAGTTCAGGAACTCCCAGACCTCGGTCGAGCCGACCCTCGGCAACTCGGTGATGAACAGGCCCTGGCCGTTCTGATCGGACGCGGAGCCGGGAATCGGCGTGTTTCCGCCGCCGTCGCGCCTGCCGCCCCACTTGGTGTTGTTGATGAAGTCCTCGATCGGCGTTCCCGCGGTGTTGCCGCCGTTGCCGTTGGGGTCTTCGAACTCGAACAGGACGAACTGGCGCTTGACGGACGGGGTGACACCGGCCGCGAGGGCGCCGGTGGCCGGGTTGGCCAGCCGGACGATGCGCGGTTCCTGGTTCTGCCCGCCGCGCAGTGGCGCGCCGGTGGCCGGGTTGTACGTGTTGTCCTGGCTGGACAGTGGCAGCGTCACCTGGAACTGCATGACCTCGCGCGTCGGGTCGGCCGGGTCGAGCGCCGCCCCACTGGGGAACGGGACATTCGCGTCGTTGGTGAGCGTGAAGGTTTTGCCCGCCAGACCGGAGAAGTCGATGATGATGTCGGCACGCTCGGACGGCGCCATGAACAGCCGGGTGGACGGCGTCGGCGTGCCGTCGGTGGGCGGCTCGGTCAGGCCAGGGAGCTTGACCGGGGTGTCCATCAGCCCGCCCTCGATGCCGATCTGGTACATGGCCGGCCCGGTCGCCCCGCTGGTGGCGTCGACAAGGCCCATCCGCACGAAACGCGCGTTGCTGCCGTTGACGATCCGGAAGCGATACCGCCGGGGCTCGACCTTGAGGAAGGGCCAGGTCCGGCCGTTGACGAGCATCGTGTCGCCGAAGAACTCCGGGATCCAGAACGGGTGGATCTTCAGGTTGCTCGGCGGCCCGTCGACCAGCGAGGGATTGTCCGCGCTGTCGGGGAAAAGCAGTTGTCCGTTGGTGTCGAACTGACGATCCTGGATCATCAGCTCGATTTCCTGGTTGCCGGCCGGCAACCGCAGCGGGTTGTTGGCCAGCCCGGTGTCGAACTGGTCACGGATGAAGTAGAAGGCGGCCAGTCCGGAGTAGACGTTGAGGCGGGTGATCCCCAGCGTATGGTCGTGGAACCACAGCGTCGTCGACTGCTGGTTGTTGGGATAGTTGTAGACGACGGAGTTGGGGGCCGTAGGGGCGGCAGTGGTATATCCCTTGCCGTGCAGGCCGTTGCTGGTGAACCAGCCTTCGGGCACGCCGTCCGATGTGGACTGGTCCTCGGCGCCGTGCAGGTGGACCACGGTGGGAATCGGCCCGGTGTACGGGTCCATCCGCATCCCCGCCTGCAGCGGATCGGCCCAGTGGATGGTCTGGTCGTAAGTCAGGTACTGCCGCAGCACGGGGTTCGCCGGGAGGTTGTTCACGTACTTGGCCGTGATGGCAGTGCCCTTTTTCGCTTCCACCGTCACACCAGGGAACTGCGGGCGGGGGTTGGAGCCGGCTTGCCCAACCGCGTATCCCCACAGGAAGGTGCCGTTCCGGAACGGCGTCGCCAGCGAGCTGTAGAACGAATCGGGTAAGACATGCTGCTGGAATTCGGACATGGTCACCTGGAGGGACGTGCAGGACACCCGCCTGCCCACGAAGGTGGGCAGCGGGGTGACGAACCGCGTGACGGTCGTGCCGTCCAGCGCCGTCTGCGGCGCTTGGACGGACGCGTTCGCGGTCTGGAAGAGTGATGGCACCTCAAGGCCAATCACCGCTCCAGCGCCCGCCACCCCTCCGATCTTCATCGCGTCTCTGCGACTCAGTCGGCTCATCGTGGTCCTCCTCAGGACGTTTGGAAGCTGATGCCGCCGGACACCCGAGCGTCACCGGCAGCAGTGTTGGGACCGCCGTCGGTAATCCGGCGGTCTGATCCACGGCCCGTCCGGGAACGCGTGGGCAAGGTGGTAGCCGATTGCGAACAGGCGGGGCTCATGGTCATCCATGCGATTCGCGAACCGTGGCCGCGGTCGGCCGGGGCGCGGGAACGGACCGGTGGATTTCGACCTGCTCATCGGCCATGATCGTCTCCCGCCGAAATACATCGCGAATCGGTCACGCCGACGTTACGAGCGAAGTCCGACACGATGTAGGACAAAAGACACCTAGGTGGCCGTGAACCGCCTAGTCCGCACATGACAACGCGACAGTGCCATTTGCCGCAATGACGGCCCGGACCAGGGCGCCTGCCTGGGGCCAATGCCACTATCACCCGCCGGGGTAGCGACCGATCGGCGCAGCCCGGCCCGAGGTGTCCGATCCCATGGTCGTGCTTCACTTGGCGGCGCCGACAATGCCATCTGGTCCAGACCTTGCTGCGGTCGCCGGCACGCCGGTCACAACGGACCAATTACCATAGCCGGTCATTCGGTCGCCACGTCCGGTCCGGACCCTGCGGGCGCCTGCCGTGGGTTTCCGTCAATCACCCGCCGAGCCACGGCCAATTGGCTGCGGCTCGGGCGGGATCGGCAGCGTGCGATCGCGACCGCGTTTGGTGGCGATGCGTGGCGTATCGGCCACGCATCGTTTGGTCTGTGCCCGGTGGTTCACTGACCTGACTCGGGCTGCCGACGCCCCTTTTCAGGGCTGGGCCAGGCCTTGTGGTCGGTATTCGCATGGCAATTGTGTCGTGACATTTGGTCGCGCACCTGGTCCAGGCCGACGGCGCTGACCAGGCACGGGTCCGCCGACCTACGGCCGGTTGGCTGAGCCCGTCCCCGCCATTGCCTTTGTTTGGTCTCCACTGGGTGTGTTCAGACCTGTGGAGTCGGCTTGGGCCTCGTGGTCAGCGGGTGGGCGGTCAGTGTGCGGTGTTTCTCTGCCTCGTTGGTCTCGGAGCGGTAGTACGACTGTGCCATTTGGCTGCGAGAACGGGTCCAGACCTATGAAGCCGGCAATCTGAGGGTGGCCGGCTACCTGCCGGAGATTGCGGCTGATTGGCCTAGCCTTTGTCATGGTTTTGAGTGTGCGTTTAGCCTGCGGATCTGGGCCCGAGTCCAGTGCCCCGGATCTGGTCGTGCTTCGTTTGGCTCGCGGCGTGCCGCCGCTGTGTCAGGTGGTCGCGGTTGCCGGCGCGACTGAGTCCGCAGGCGGACGTGTGACCGTTCAGCATGGGCAATGCTGTCGGCTTGCGTCCTCATTTGGCAGTGTTGTGCCAGCACTCATGTCCGCACGTACCGTCCGTCGGGTCTGCCGTGGTTCGTTTGGTCAGCATGATCACTGCCTCCGTCAGCGCACGCCTCGTGGGCGGAACTGGATGCTGATTCGGGGGCCGATCGGCTTGGCTGTCTTGGGTACGGCGTGCTCCCAGGTGCGCTGGCACGATCCGCCCATCACGATCAGGTCGCCGTGGCCCAGCGCGTGTCGGATCGTGGTGCCGCCGCCGCGTGGCCGTAGTGACAGCGGCCGTGCTGCGCCGATCGACACGATCGCCACCATGGTGTCCTTGGTGCGGCCCCGGCCGATTCGGTCGCCGTGCCACGCCACGCTGTCGCGGCCGTCGCGGTAGTAGCACAGGCCCGCGGTGCGGAACGGCTCGCCGAGTTCGCGCGCGTAGCGCTCGTTCAGGGCGGCCTTGGCCTCGTCGAGCACCGGGTGCGGGAGAGTGGCGTCCTCGCCGTACCAGGCGAGGAGTCGGGGCACGTCCACCTGTCGGTCGTACATGAGCCTGCGCTCGCCGTGCCACGGCACCTCGGCGGCGAGCGATGCGAACAGGGCGTCCGCGCCCAGCAGCCAGCCCGGTAACACGTCCAGCCAGGCGCCCCGGCCGAGCGTGGTGCGACGCACGGCGTCCAGCGGGCCGAGCCCGATGGACTCGGCCTCGTCCAGCAGCGATCCCTGCAGCGCGAACGGTTGGGCCATGTGCCCACTGTACCGGAAGATTCGAACAGGCGTTCGATCGAGATAATCGGGTGGCCACCGGCTGTGTCGTTCTGTCACGGTGACGGGCGTGACGCGCACTTTCCTGCCCGGACTTGAGCTTGCCCGGCTGTTCTACGGCGAGGTCGTCGCCCCGATCCTGAACACCGCGTTAGACGGCGTGCCGCACTCGGCGGCGCTGATCGGCTGTGGCTCGGAGGTACAGGGTTTCGACACCGCACGCTCCACCGACCACGCCTGGGGCCCGCGCGTGCGGATATTCCTGGACAGCGAAGACTTCCAGGCCCACGCACGGCAACTGGACGCACGACTGGACCGCGAACTGCCGGCACAGTTCCGGGGCTACCCGGTCCGGTTTCCGTATCCCGACGACACACCCGCCCGGCACTGTGTGCACATCGACGATCTGCGGGCCGTCTTCACCGATCCGTTCGCCGCCGACCCGGCCGACGGCCTGTCCGCAGCCGAGTGGCTGATGGTTCCCACCCAGGTGCTGCGGGAACTGACCGGCGGCGCGGTCTTTCACGACGGCCTCGGCCGGCTCGTGTCCTATCGCGACGATTTGGCTTGGTATCCCGACGATGTGTGGCGCTATGTGCTGGCCTGCCAGTGGATGCGTCTGTCCCAGGAGGAACCGTTCGTCGGGCGCTGCGGCGAGGTCGGTGACGACCTCGGCTCCGCGGTGGTCGCCGCCCGGCAGGTGCGCGACCTGATGAGGCTGTGCCTGCTGATGCACCGGGTGTATCCGCCCTACAGCAAGTGGCTGGGCACCGCGTTCGCCGCGCTGCCGTGCGCAGCGACACTCACACCGCTGCTGTCCGACGCGCTGTCCGCCCGCGGCTGGCAGGAGCGCGAGCGACACCTGTCCCCGGCATACGAGTTCGTCGCCACGCTGCACAACGAACTCGGCCTGACCGAACCGGTGGACCCGAAGCTCCACCACTTCCACGACCGGCCGTTCCTGGTCCTGAACTCCTACCGTTTCACCGACGCCCTGCTCGCCACGATCAGCGATCCCGCCATCAGTTCCCTGCCGCCGGTCGGCGCGATCGACCAATATGTCGACAGCACCGACCTCACCAGTTACCGCGACCGTCGTTTCCGCTACATCGCAGGCCCCGGACCGATCAGACCAGCTTGACCATGCCATCCACGACGGCGGAGTGGATTCCCATCGAGGTCTCCCGCAGGTACTCCTGACCGCATGAAATGCCGAAACTCTCCGGTCGTGATGTGCGGCTTCTTCCGGAGGACGGTCATCAGCGTGAACATCGAAATCCATTCAGTCGTCGAGTTGTTCCGCGGCATCGGCCAGTCGCGCCATGCCATGCAGTAGGGCCGCTTGGGTGCTGTGGACCGCGAAGCTCTCAGCTGCACCGATTTCGCCGCCCGGAGGCAGCTCCCACCGCTCCCGGGGGCGTCCCCTTTCCAACGTACCGTTTGTCAAGCCCCAAACGGGGAGCTACTGGCAAGTTGTGGATCGATTGATAGTTGTCCACAGATGTGCCAGACCCGATTGACAGGCGACTGACTCGTATGTACACAACGTATCGCGAGGTGTCCCATGATCGAAATAGTGCGCTCCGCTCGAATCCCGGCCCCCGTTGCTGCGGTCTGGCCGGTGGTGTCCGACGCCGCCCGGGCCCCGGAGTGGTTCACGTTCGCCGAACGGGTCGAGGTGCTGTCCGGCGAGGGTGTCGGTCAGCGGCGCCGGCAACACGGGAAGTGGAGCGGCAAGCCGGCCGAGGTCGACCAGGAAATCGTGGCGTACCAACCGGAACGGGTCCTGGCCTGGCGCCACCTCGCGGAACGGGTGGCAGGCAAGCCGGCACCCCGATTCGCCGCGTCGACCGAGTTCCGCATCGAACTGGAACCCGACGACGGCGCCACCATGGTCCGCCTCACGTCCAGCCAGGAACCGGCGGGCGCAATGCGCGGTCTGGTGATGAAACTGTTCGGCACCAAGGAGATTGCCGACAACCTGGAACGCTCGCTCGCCAAGCTGGTCGAGATCGGCTTTCCGTGAGCGGACGAGTCATTCTTCGCTGAGATGGGCGACGACGGTCTCGGCCACGTCACCGAGCGCGTCGAGTTGTGCCGTGCTGAGCAGGTCGATGAAGTGCCGCCGGACCGACGCCACGTGCTCGGGCGCGGCCTCTCTGATCGTGCGCAGTCCGGCCGCGGTCAGGCCGATGACGCAGGCGCGCGGGCTGGCCTTGTCCTCCTCGCGCCGCACGAGACCGCGCTGTTCCATCCGGCTGATGTGGTGCGACAACCGGCTGTTGGACCACAGGATCGTCGACGCGAGTTCGTGCAGCCGCATCCGGTGTGCCTGGGTCTCCGACAGCGTGGACAGCACGTCGTAGTCCGCATCCGACAGGGCGGCGTCGGCCGCCAGATCGCGGATGATCTGCAGGTCGAGCAGGGCGCGCATGCGGCGGTAGCCACGCCACGCCCGCGCTTCCCGCTCGTCGAGCCACGGCGGATCGGTCATGTCCCGCAGCGTACCGCAAGAGTTGACATATCAACTGAAGGGCGGTTGCCAGCCCCAGCCGGCGTCCTCCAGCGCGGTCAGGGTGGCGAACCGGCCGCCGGCGGCGAGCAGTTCACCGGGGGTGCCGTGCTCGACGATGCGGCCGCCGGACATGACCAGGACGCGGTCGGCATCTCGGGCGGTGGCCAGTCGGTGGGCGACGGTGAGCACGGCGGTGCCGGTGGCCAGCACGTGTTCGTGCAGCGCGGTGCGGAACGCGGCGTCGCT
>Ga0137385_10006167_pt1 | contig 10533 bp, 15 predicted proteins | sample SagtaG_FD_104921 | JGI IMG/M metagenome (GOLD analysis project Ga0137385, IMG submission 104921) | Vadose zone soil microbial communities from Sagehorn Ranch, Mendocino, California, USA - Sage2_R_80_16 metaG | ecosystem: Environmental > Terrestrial > Soil > Vadose zone | place: USA: California... | reverse complement strand
TCAACGCCGCTATCTCGAAAAGCTGGCGTCCGACGTTCGCGCGGCCGTTGCCAACGGCAAGCCGATTTCGGCCGCGGCCGAAACCGCCGGTGCTTCCGAGCGATCGCGCTGGCAATTGTTCGACGACTACAACGCACGCAACGCAACCACGGCATTCTCGGAAATTGAATGGGAATAGCCGGCGCAATGGCCTATATTTATTGAGGATGTTGCTTGCCTCCCGCGAAGAGCGCGATCATGACCGGGTTTCACTTCCGTCTGCTCTGCATCGCCGGCCTGTTGAGCGCCGTGCTCGGGGCGCCGCTTGCGCCCGCGGCGACATCGGATCCGTATGACCCGTGGCCCGGCCTGGTCCAGGACATTTTCAACAACCGCCCGATGAACGATGGCAGCGACGTGATCGCCATCGAGATGCCGTACCGCGCCGAGGATGCCGCGATCGTTCCGGTGACGCTGCGCACCAAACTTTCGTCCGGCGACAGCAGGCGCGTCAAGACGATCACGCTGGTGATCGACCAGAATCCCGCGCCGATGGCGGCGAAGTTCGAACTGGGGCCGGACGCCAATGTGTCGGAGATCTCGACCCGCGTTCGCGTCAACAACTATACCGATGTTCATGCGGTGGCCGAGCTGAGCGACGGCGAACTCTATATGGTGAAGACCTATGTGAAGGCATCCGGCGGCTGCTCGGCGCCTGCCGCCAAGAACGCGGACGAAGCCAAGACAAGGCTTGGCCAGATGCGTTACCGGCAGTTCGCCAAGCAAGGCGACGGTTCTGCCAGCGGTACGCGCGAGGCCCAGATCATGATCGGGCATCCCAACAATTCCGGCCTGCAGATGGACCAGGTCACCCAGCTCTATATTCCGGCCTTCTTCATCAATGTGTTGCGCCTCTGGCAGGACGACAGCCCGGTGCTTTCGATGGAAGGCGGAATTTCGATTTCCGAAGACCCCAACATTCGATTCACATATGCCTCAAATGGCGCCAAGCGATTCCGCGCCGAGGCCAAGGACACCGACGGCCACCTCTTCCAGCACGAATGGAAGATCGAGGCATCAGGGATTTGAAGCGGCTGCGGTGGCTCACCTCCCCCCGCCTGCGGGGAGAGGTCGGATTGCGCAGCAATCCGGGTGAGGGGGACCATCCGCGAAACGAATATGCGGTGAGACCCCTCACCCCAACCCTCTCCCCGCGAACAGCGGGGCGAGGGAGAACAACTAGAAACACCTCACTTCGGCTTCGGCCTGGGCGCGCCGGAGATCGTTCAGCGCGTTCGCCGCCTGTTCGGACGAGCGGAACTGTCCGCCGAGATTGCCGCGGACCTGCGACATGCTCAGCACGGTTTCGGCGGTGACGTAGCGGTCATAGGGCACGAGCGACGCGACGACGTCGATCGAGCAGGAGCATTGTTCGATCGACTGCCGCGTCTCGCCGTTGGCCTTCAAGCAGCCAAACACGTATTCGGCACGCGCCGACGTCGGATAATCGTTGGCGTCCTCGGCGCGCGCGACCACCGTCGCCGCCGCCAGCGCGGCCAATGCGGCGACAATACGTCGTACCGATCCGGCAAATCTCATGGCTTTCCTCCGGCTCCCAAGCTTGAAAGCTATGCTATGACAGTGAGGCTGAAAAGAAGATAGCTCAAGGAAACGGCTCAGGAATAATGAAACTTTTTGTTCGCACGCTGCTGGCTATGGCCATCCTCGCCGTCGCGCCGATCGCCGCATGCCGCGGCGCGGAGACCATACGCGTTGCGGTGCAGAAAACCGGAACGTTCGCCTGGGAGCTGGCGGTCATCCGCGCGCATGGCCTGGATAGCGAGGCCGATCTTTCGATCCAGGTGACCGAACTCGCCAGCCCCGAATCCGGCAAGATCGCGCTTCGCGCCGGCAATGCCGATATCATGGTCTCCGACTGGCTGTGGGTGTCGCGTGAGCGGGGGCTCGGCGCCAAACTGGCCTTCTACCCCTATTCGAGTGCGCTTGGCGCCGTGATGGTTCCGGATGCTTCTTCGATCCGGACGTTGGCCGACCTCAGGGGACGCAAACTCGCGGTCGCCGGCGGCCCGATCGACAAGAGCTGGCTGCTGCTGCAGGCCTCAATGAAGCAGGACGGCGTCGACCTGAAGTCGGAAGCGACCATCGTCTACGGCGCGCCGCCGCTCCTTGCGGCCAAGGCGCTCGGCGGCGAGATGGATGCGATCGTCAATTACTGGAATTTCTCCGCCGCGCTGGAAGCCAAGGGTTTCCGCCGCGTCGCCGGCATCGAGGATATTCTGCCCAAACTGGGCGCCAAGGGCCGCATCGCGATGGTCGGCTACGTCTTCGACGAAGCATGGGCCAGCGCGAACGAGGAGACGGTGGCGCGCTTTATCGCGATGACCCGCAAGGCAAAAGATATCCTGTCTACCTCCGACGCGGAGTGGGAGAAGATCGCACCGCTGACCGGCGCCGCCGACGCCGCAACGCTGCGCGCCTATCGCGATCGCTACCGGGACGGAATTCCGCGCCGCCTGATCGCCGACGAGGAGACCGACGCGCGCGTACTTTATCGCGTGCTGGCTGACATCGGCGGCCGCGAGCTTGTCGGGCCGGCGCCAGAGCTCGATCCCGGCACGTTCTACCACGCGATCCCGGGGGACTGAGGTGCTGCGCCTGCTGTCGTTTGTCGTGTTTCTGGCAACCTGGTGGATCGCGGCGCTGCTCGCCGGCGACGCCAAGCTGCCGGCACCTCCCGCGGTGCTCGCCGTGATGATCACCGAGGCCAGGTCCGGCGCATTGTTCGTCAATCTCGGCACCACATTGGCGCGTGTTGCGCTCGCCTTTACGCTTGCGATGACGCTTGGCGCGGCCATCGGTTACCTGATGGGCCGGGTGCGGCTGGCCGACCGGCTCGGCGATCCCTGGTTGATCCTGCTGCTCAACCTGCCGGCGCTCGTCGTCATCGTGCTCGCCTACATCTTGGCCGGGCTGACCGAGGTTGCGGCGATTGCGGCGATTGCGATCAACAAGCTGCCGACCGCCGTGGTCACGCTGCGCGAGGGAACGCGGGCGCTCGATAGGGCGCTCGACGAAATGGCCACCGTGTTTGCGATCCCGCGCTGGCGGGCGTTCCGGCACGTCATCCTGCCGCAGCTCGCGCCCTACATCGCCGCGGCGGCACGCTCCGGACTCTCCCTGGTCTGGAAGATCGTGCTGGTCGCGGAATTGCTCGGACGCCCCAACGGCGTCGGCTTCGAGATCGGCGTGGCTTTCCAATTGTTCGACATCCCGCTCCTGCTCGCTTATTCGCTGACGTTCGCCGCCGTCGTGCTCGTCATCGAAACCTTGCTGGTGCAGCCATTTGAAGTCCGGCTATCGCGGTGGCGGCCCCGTGCAGCTTGAGGTCGATATCACCAACAAGGCGTATGAGACCGCAGCCGGCGCGCGGCAGGTCGTGCTGGATGGCGTGAAGTTCTCGCTGCACGCCGGCGAGGTTGGCGTGCTCGTCGGCCCGTCCGGCTGCGGCAAGAGCACCATGCTCAAGATCTTGGTCGGCCTCGACCATGACTATCAGGGGCACGTTTCGCGGCCGGCAGGCGCGCGGATCGGCATGGTGTTCCAGGAGCCGCGGCTGCTGCCCTGGCGGTCGGTGGAAGAAAACGTGCGGCTTGCCGCGCCGCATGCCGATGAAGCGAAACTTTCAGCCCTGTTCACCATTCTGGAACTGACCGAACATCGCAGCCATTTCCCGGGAGAATTGTCGCTCGGCCTCGCCCGCCGCGTCGCGCTCGCCCGCGCCTTCGCCATCGATCCGGATTTTCTGATCCTCGACGAGCCGCTGGCCTCGCTCGACGATGCGCTTGCGGCGCGGCTGCGCGAGCAGATCGCCACCCTGGTGGGAAGCCGAACCGTGATGACACTGCTGGTGACCCACAACATGGACGATGCGGTTCGTCTCGGCGACCGCCTGTTGCTACTATCGCCGCGTCCCGCCAAACTTCTCGCCGACCTGCCGATCCGCACGCCGCGCAGCACGCGCGGCGAAGCCGAGATCGCGGCGATCAAGGCCGACATCGCGCGACGGATCAATGGCGATCACTCCGTCCGAGATGCGTCATAGGCAACGCTTGGGACGCGTGGTAAAATGTCCCGGTGGCGGAGTTGATGATGAAACGCGCGATCGCAACAATAGCGCTCGGCCTCGGTCTTGCCGCGATGACGGCGACGGCGCAGGATATGATGCGCCACGTTGACCTGTCGTCGCCTGACATGGTCTCGGCCGAAATGACCCGGGCGGAAGTCGAGGCCGCATTGGCGGCAACGACGGCCACCGCAGCCGATTTCACTGGAAAGCGGCTGTCCGGCCTCGACCTTTCCGGTCTCGACTTTTCCGGCGTGACTTTTCGCGCCGCGCGGCTCAACAGGACGAAGCTCGCCGGCGCCAAACTCGATCGCGCTATCCTCGACCAGGCATGGCTGCTCGAGGCGGACCTGACCGGCGCGAGCCTGAAGGGCGCCAACCTGTTCGCCTCGCAGATGGCGCGCGCCCGTCTTGACGGCGCCGATCTCACAGGCGCGCGCGTTGCTGCCGATCTTACCGGGGCGAGCCTTGTCGGCGCGTCGATCGCGGACGCGAATTTGAGCGCCGACATGCGCAACCAATCGATGGGTCTGATGCGCGCGGTGCTCAAATCCGCCAATCTGGAACGGATCAACGCGCGCAGCGCCGACCTGTCGCGCGTCGATCTCGAATTTGCCTCACTGAAGGGCGCCGATCTGACCGGCGCATCCCTCAGGAACGCTCAGCTCGGCGGAGCCGACTTGACCGCTGTCACGGTCGTCGATACCGATTTCGACGGCGCCGATCTGGTATCAGCGAAGCTGGTCAGTCCAATCGGACTCGACCAGGCAAGAAATTTCGACAAGGCAAAAAATCGCGACCGTCTGATCAACCAATGACGGCGCCAAGCTGTTGGGAGGATTATTTGATACGATGGATCCTGGCTTGCCTGGCTTCGATCGCGCTGTTGCTGGCGGGCAATGGCGAACTTGTCGCCCAAGGCAAAGGCATCCGGCTGTGGAACCTGACGACCTCGACGATATCAGGTTTCCAGCTGTCGCCTGCCGGAAAGAACGACTGGGGACCCAACCAAACCCTGAACGACAAGGACAAGGAGGTCGACCACGACGAGCGCCTGCGCATCTCCGGCGTCGAGCCGGGACGCTACGATGCCAAGGTCAGCTATCGCGGCGCACGGCAATGCGTCGTGCGCGATATCGATATCAGGGCGGATGCGGTGTTTTCGATTTCGGACAAGGATTTGAAGGACTGCACCAAGTGATCCCAGCGAGGCTATTCCCCGCGTAATCAGCCGGCGGATTTCGGCTCGCCGGTATCCGCCTTGTCGTTGCTGTGCGGATATTCGCAACGCCATTTGACCGCCGTCCATTTCGGATGCTCGCCCACCCACTGCGCGATATAGGGCGGTGCCGCCATCGCGCATTGCTGCAGCGAGGCGCTTGAGGAAAACACCAAATGGGTCTCCTCGCAGGTGGCAGGCGACAGCACCGCACAGACGGTCACAATCAGGTCGATCGGGTTCATGCCCTGGATCCCCGGCTGGTTTGTCGAACAGATAACACCGATAGTTACGAAATCGGCAAGGCGCGGTTTCACACCCCCGTGAATCATCCGGGTTCCCGCTGAGCCGCTGGAGCCATTTCCGCCTTAGAGCGCGATGACTTTTCTTCGAATCGTCATCCCGCTCTAACTTTTTGTTTGAGCATGATCTCCGCGCAAACGCTTCGCGTTTGTCGCGAGGGAAAACCGGTATCCACTTTTCCGGATCATGCTCTAGAAATTGATGCCGTAGACCAAGCGGGCCTGATGACGCTCGAAATTGACGAGGTCGACGGCTGCATTCGATCCGGCCGGGCGCCCCCAGGCCTGAACGCTCCAGGTGGCGGTCAGCCGCGAACGCTCCGAGAGCTGGAGATAGGCGACGGGGCCGAGATAGAGCGCCTGGCCGGAAAATTCCTCCAGACCGATGCCGTCATATCGGCGCAAATAGCGCGCTTCGCCGCCCAGAAAGAAGCCGGGACGCAGTTGCGCCATCACCCCGACCGCGGCGCCGATGGTGGACTCCTGCTCGGCCGCCCCGCTACCGACCATCCGCGTCCATTCCGGCTGATAGATGAAATTGAGTGCGGCCACCGCGACGTTTGGAATGATCTCACGATCGAATGCCAGGGTGAATTCGGTGCCATAACTCCGCACCGATGCGGCCGTGGTCTCATCGACACGGTCGGCATGCGTTTCCAGCGCAAAGGTCAGGCCGAACGGGGCGGCATCCCGATCGAGAAACCGGTAGCGGAAGTCCACGGAGACGCCCTGCCAGGACAATCGGCGCTGGTCGTCGAGACCCGGGACGCCGGCGATGTCGTGGCCTGCGAACGTGCTTCCCACCTCGACGCGAAAATTTTTGGCGGGCACGAATTCCGCTTCAAGCTCCTCGCCGATCGCCCGATAGCGTCCGCCCCTGCCGAAGCGTCCCGTGGTCTGGCTTTGAAACTCCCGCTCGCCGACATTGCCGACATCCGTGCCGATCATGAACCCGAAGATATGCTCGGTATCGATGCCTTCGGCATGAGCGCACAGGGGAAACAGCGCGGAGAAGCACAGGATGGCCGACCGGAACGTCTTCGCAGGCGTTGGCATTCACATTCCGAAGGCCATGGGGTGCAGGTGACGAAAGCACGAGCACCCTACCACAAGGCTTTAGCCCAGGGCGAGAGACCGGGACGACTGATCCAGAGGTTCGCGACACACGCGGGCATGCCCGGACGCCCGCCGGTCCAAGCGTGACTTAACCTTATCCATGTCTTGATTCGCTTGACGTCTTGATTCGCGTGACGTCTTGATTCGCTTGACGCCCGGAAGCCGGGCTGATCCCGGCCAACGATTTTGAAGTCGCCGGCAGGACGCCTGCCACGGCTCGACGCAAGGTTTGCCGATCGAGCCGGGCAGATCGTTTCGGTGCCGACTATTTGCGCGCGGCGCAGGCGTACATGTTGATTTCCATGCCCACCGGCACTTCGACAATCTTCGGAGTCTTCCAGGTCATTCCATCCTCCCAAGTATCCTTGCCAAGTATTTTTGGCGCGATGGTCGCGCCGACCCGAAGCTAGGGCCGGCTTGGATGTAACGCAAGTGCAGCCGCCGCCGGCACACGGCCGAAATTTCCCGAGACTTCCCTCTTGGACAAGGCGATTTCGCTCTTGGACAAAGTTCGGCGGTGACACGCGGGGTTTGCACGCGCCGTATCGCGAATTCGGTTTGCCTGCACGAGCGGCATGTGGAACGTTCGGGCTGCAATCGGCGTCGAGGTGAACCGGATGCCAACGACAAATGACAATCTTGATTCCTTCGGTGACCGCGGCCCACTGTTGCGATGGCTGATATTCACCGGCCTCTCCGTCTTTGCATTCGTCCTGCTGTGGCGCTTCGGGTTGATTCGCCAGATGGTCGCCGGTGATCGCACCTACCTGTCGTCGGTCATTGCCCTGCTCTATGTCGCGGCGTCGCTGCACTGCCTGTGGCGCACGATCGTGATTTCGCGCGAGGCGGACGCGGCCCGGCGCGGCGGCGCATTGATCGCAGCAGCCGATGCGGGCGGCCTTCGTCTCAATGGCGACGCGATCGTCGTCGAAGGCGCCGGCCGACTGCCGCGCGGTCTCGTCTCCGCGCACATCCATGACCTCGCCGTCAAGCGCGGCTGCAGGGTTCACGGAGGCTCGACCAGACACTGCTGCTGCGCGGGCTTGCCGGCCGGCTGCGCGGCTCCAACCAGTTCGGCGCCTTCGCCAGCGATACGCTGATGAAGCTCGGCCTGCTCGGCACGATCATCGGCTTCATCATGATGCTGGCGCCCATCGCAGGCCTCGATCCCGGCGACAGGACCACTGTCAGATCCTCGATGAACCTGATGAGCGACGGCATGGCGGTCGCGATGTACACGACGCTCGCGGGCCTCGTCGGCTCGATCCTGATCCGGATCCAGTACTACATGCTCGACGATGCAACCGCGAAACTGTTCGCCTATGCCGTCAGCCTGACCGAGGTCCGCGTGATCTCCGTCCTCGAAGATCGTCCAGAGGCCGCGGAATGATCGACGAATTCGAGCTGATGCCGCAGGAGGAGCCGTTCGATCCCTTCGCGGTCATGCTGTTCAAGGCGCTGCAGGTCCTTGCCTTCCTGTTCTTTATCGCGCTGCTGGCCATCGCGCCCGAGGCGAAGGATGGCAAGGTCGACAGCAAGGCCGAATTCCTGGTGACGATGAGCTGGCCCGACCAGCACCCGGACCATTTCGACATGTTCGTGCAGGATCCGCTCGGCAACATGGTCTGGTATCGGCGGCGCGAGGCGGGATTCATGCTGCTCGACCGTGACGACCGCGGCGGCGCCAATGATTTCATCCTGGTCAACGGACGCAAGCTGCTGTCGCCGATCCGCCAGGAAACCGTCAGCATCCGCGGCATCGTCGCCGGCGAGTACACCGTCAACGTCTACCACTTCATCGCGATGGGCCGGGAGCCGGTGCCGGTGTCGGTGAAGGTCGAAAAACTCAATCCAACCGTCCAGGTGGTTTATTACGACACCATCATGCTGCAAAGCGCGGGCACCGAACGGACGGCGGTCCGCTTCTCGATCGACAACAGCGGCGCGATCATGGATGTGAACAGCCGGGAGAAATCGCTGCTGCAAACGCTCCGCAATGCGCGCCGCAACGCAGGCTGACGAGGATGAAACTGCAGACGGAAATCCTGGGGCTGTCGATCGCCTACGCTTTGCTGGCGGCGCTGTTGCTTGTGGTCGTATTGCGCGTTCGCGCACCCTGGCCGCTCAAGGCGATAGCGGTTCTCGTGACCAGCGCCTTCTATAGCATGGCGTTCTTCCGCATCGAAGGCTTGCCCGGCTGGTCGGCGGCCGCGCCGCTGCCGCCGCAGTTTCAGTTGCTTTGGGCGCGTGTAGTCGATCCGAACCCGCTCGATCGCGATCCCGGCGCGGTCCATGTCTGGATCGAAGAGCTTGACGCCGCCAATATTCCGAGCCGTCAGCCACGTGCCTATCGGCTGCCTTATTCGCCGACGCTCGCCGCCAAGGTGGAAGCCGCGCGCGATGAAATCCTGAAGGGGCATCCGCAAGGCGGGCGCGCGGCGGATTACGGAACGGGCAACGGGCAGGCCGCGCCCGAAGGTCCCTCCGATGTCTCCAAACTCCGCCCGGCCGCGGCGCCAGGCGGCGACCCGACCGGCGGCGGTCCGCTCGACCTGGCGTTTCTCACCGGCGAAGCCGGCACCATCGAATTCGCGCCGCTGCCCGTTCCGATTCTTCCGCCGAAGGACGCGCCCTGAGCGGCGCGCCACCGGCCGGCTCCATCGAACGCCGTCACGCCGGATATTCAGCAGTCCTTATCGGCCGTCTTTTCGCCTTTGGGCTGTTCTGCGACGGAGGGCTGCGCGTGCATCTCTCTCTGCGCTTCCTGCGTGCCCATCTCGCCGCCCGGCTTGGCGCCTTCGGCCTGTTGCGCGGCAGTCGGTTGCCCCTGCATCTGGCGCTGTGCATCCTGCGACGAGGCGGCAGTCTCTCCGCTGGCCCGGTTCATGCTGCTGGTCGGCGGATGCTCCTTGCTGTCACTGGCGGCGCCGACCGTTTGGCTGGTGCTTTGCGACGCCGGACCGGACCCCGCGTCCTTCAGGTTTGCGGTGCGACCGCCGGTGTCACACGGGCCGGCGAAGGCGGTGCCGGCGCTCAAGACGACGACCGAGCAACCGGTGAGAATTAATCGTTTGATACCCATCTGCGTCTCCTTGTTTCCTGCTGACGCGCCCCGGCGTACCAGGACTGAGAGAAACCGATGCGGAGGTTGCAGGTTCCGGGTGGCGGCTTGAATCTCGATATTGTTTAGTTCGTCGCTGTCATTGGAACTTCCAGCAGAATCGCGCGAGGTCATGATGAGACCGTGGCACCGGGAATTTCTCATTTCACTTCTCGTCGGCTTGACGCCGGCAGCATCTGCCCAGGACAGGCAGCCTGACCGAGTTGCGCCGGACGGCGCGGCAGCCTTGCCCTCCGCAGTCTTGCCCTCCGCAGCCTTGCCCTCCAACGCGCCGGCGTCGCTGACCGGCAAGGAGCGGCTCGGCCGGAAATGGATGGACGAGCAACGGATCGACAATTGCAACGTGCCGCCCGACAAGCGCGGCACCAGGCCGCGGCGCAGCACCTGCCCGCATGTTCCGACGGGATGAGGGCGACGCATGGTCGCTGACGACGTCACACCGGGATGCAGTGGCTCGATCGATCAGACGCCACCGGGCTGGACGTAACAGAACACGTATCGATTGCGGCTCAGGAATATGATGCCATGTCCGGTGGGATTCGATTTATCCCATTTGAGCTTGTGGTTCGGGATTTCAATTTCCGTTCCGATTTCGACATGCGGCCGGCCTCGCGGTTCATCGGACCTGTCATCGGTGATGACAGCGTAGGTC
>Ga0137385_10006164_pt1 | contig 10537 bp, 12 predicted proteins | sample SagtaG_FD_104921 | JGI IMG/M metagenome (GOLD analysis project Ga0137385, IMG submission 104921) | Vadose zone soil microbial communities from Sagehorn Ranch, Mendocino, California, USA - Sage2_R_80_16 metaG | ecosystem: Environmental > Terrestrial > Soil > Vadose zone | place: USA: California... | reverse complement strand
TGATCGGAATCAACGCTGCATACGCCAACAACCGCGGAATCTCCGTACCAGTCAACACTGTCAAAGGCGTCATCGACAAGCTAATGCACGATGGAAAAATCAAGCGAGCATACATGGGCATCACAGCAGACAGCATCAACCTCCCCGACAATCTATCCGAGCAAGCCGGGATCGGCCAGGACGCTGGACTGATCGTCTACGGCGTAGACCAGGATAGTGCTGCGAAGAAAGCAGGCCTAGCAATAGGCGATGTCATCGTGAAGCTCGACGGGAAACCGGTTGAGAGCCTCATCGACCTTCGCGGACTACTAGACGACAAAGCCATCGGAAGACATGTCAACATATCGGTTCTTCGCGGAGAGAAACTCACGCAGCTGACGGTAACACCAACAGAAGCGGAAGAATAAACAAGCCACAAACAGAGACTCTGGCACAACAGCCAGGGTCAACTTTTTTTTCATGTCTTGTCTTATGCATAGGCCTGCTACTTGGAGAATTATTGCCGGCCCACCTCACGAGTCAAACACCTCTCTTGCGACGCGAGGTCCTCTCGCTAAGACCCCTATTTTCCAAAAACCATTTCCTGTCTGAAGCTGATTCTGGGCGAGTCACACGATTCAGGGCGCAATCTTGGCTCGGATGGTATTAGAAAGACCACGACAATTCCGAACAAATTTCGGGAGAGATTTGGAGGCGGTCCCAGGTTCGCGATCAGGGCTTGAAACGGGCGAATTCTCCCAACTTGGTTAGTCCGCGGCATCTTTCGCAGAGACTTGATTCTGGGAACTGGATGGTTGAGCCCTATCCGCTGCAAGCTTTCTCTTTCTCCAGTTTCGAACTAGAAACAACAGGCCAATCATCCCTGCTGATACGGCACCGATCGCGATGTACACGAGGTATGGTGATTGTGGTGCTGTGAATTGAAGCTCGACCGAATGAGTTCCATACGGTACTACGAAGAACACGTAGTAGTTGCCAGCGTCCTGTTGTACTTCGGTCCCACCATTTTGGATCCCGTCGACCAGCACGGTGACTGAGGACTGGGGAGGGGCTGCTGATCTGGGTATCGTTACGTTGAGGACTCCTCTGGTTCCGATCTCTGTAACGTTGAAGCTCAGTACAGGTCTGTCCATACCTGTAAGTCGGATTGTTTGGGCCGCTATGGTCGCGTTCCCGCTAATGCCGATTGGAATGGATGTTCCAGGTTTGGGGTGAAGTATTGTAGTGGATGTTGTCCAAGGTACTCGGAACAGGATCGTCTCCGTGGCCCCAGGACCCGTGACAGTGATAGTTCCCGAGGAGGGGGTAGCATTGTAGCCTGATGGTGGGACAATAGTGAACGAGTAGGTACCGTTTGGCTTGGAGAAGATGATGTCTGGGAGCTGGGAGGACATAGTCGTTCCGTCGAGCGTGACTGACCAGGACGTTCCGTTCCTCATCCCGTTTTCGTTGAAGACTACTGGATGTTCGTTAGGTGGAGGTTTTAGCTCGATTAGGGTGGCGTTTCCGTCATTGTAGATGCCTTGATAGTTGCCAGCGTTAACGAGAGTGAAGTTTGAGATTGACGTCGTGAATTGTCCAAGGGTAAAGGAAGATCTGATGTCTGACTCGGCTCTTTCCCAGCTGTCAATAACATGGTGGCAGGGGAGGCAGACCGTATGCTCGTGGTGAGCCGATCCTATGCTCCACCTTCCGTACACTGGGCTGTAGCCCATGTCCCATATTCGAACATGGTCGCGTGGTCCGATACAGGGAGTCGCGCCCGGGTCCGGTTGTTCCAAAGTGTAGTTGTACGCGGCTCCATTTACTGCCTTGGCACTGGAGCAGTATGCCGTGTCGCTCCAGCCGTTGAGATTTGCCGCGACCCACCATGCGGGCGCGTATCCAGTCCAGATCAGAGTTATCGGGTCAAGACCATCATCTGTCTGCAAGGGGATTGATGGAGAGGCCAGGACCTGGGTAAATACTTCGACGGGATGTCCGTGTGGGGTTGATCCTGAGACGAGCAGAGGTAGTAGGAAGAGCCACAGTTTCATGGAGGATCGGCCTCGCACAAACAGAGGCGTGGTTGCTCTTGAACTTACGATTGAATGGTGAATATCACTAACGAGATGACAGCGTTGATTCTCGGCGAAGCTCTAGAAATACAATGTTCCTTGTCCATATGAGTGACCACGTGACCCCGATTCTCTTAATAGTTTGAAGTCCTATCGTCAAACTTATGAAACTGAGCCAGCCCCAACCCTCTCCTCTCTATCCACCCCCACAGCCCAAGTCAAGGAAATTTTCGAGGAATGCAGCAATGGGAATCGTAATTATCGTGGCCGCGTTGGTAGTGGCTGGGGGATATGGTGGAACTCGCATCTATCAAGACTCTTTACAGCCAAATATCCAAGCCACAGCCGTCAACATAGGAACACCCAGTACGAGCCCAAGTTCTTCCACGGCAGTTGATGATGGTAGAGTGACAAGTCCGGGATCATTCGATTACACTACGAGTCTTCCAGGAACCTACGCACTCGTGTGGGACAACAGCTTTTCGGTGTTCACTTCGAAATCAGTCTCGGTGAGCTACACGGTTTCCGGCTCAACCCATACCCAATCTTTTACAGTTCAACCCGGGACTTCCCAGGAATTGTCCTTCAGCCTCGGGACTGGTGACAGGATATACGGTAACTTCGCTGTCTCGGGCGGGTCGAATGACGTGAATTTCTATATCACAGCTCAAACTTGCACGGAAACTGTAAGCTTCTCCTTCACGCTCGTCAACCCAGGGAACGCCAACGGGTTTGCGACCGCTCGGCTTCTAGAAGATGGTAAAGACACTACATGGTCAAACAGGTACTACGTTCCCCAAGGTGGGCAAACTCAAGGCGCCGGTACTGTCACCTTTCCGGATTGCTCCTCACACATCCTTAGCGTGAGCATTTCGACGCAAGAAAAAGCGTAGATGCTATGCAGAGACCCCGAACGATTCCCGGCCCTTGCGTTCTTGGCCTTCGATGTTCTATGGGCAGATATTGTTCTCCTGTAAATGTTGATAGGAAAGCTGCGTACATTATAGGTTGACAATGTCGTCTGAATCGGGCTCTAAGGAGAAGCAGTCTCAGCAATCAATAGATCTTACGAGCATGACGCCGATGGAGTTCACGGTAATCTCTGAGCCGTGGACCAAGTACAAACTGGAGGATCAAACAAAGCTCTTCGTGAAGCTTGTAGTTATCAAAGTTGTCAGGGGACTGAATGAGCAAGGACAACCTTCCTACAACATGAACGCGCAGAACATTATTGCAACTCATGGCGCTCCGAATCTCAGAGGCCAGCCCTCGACGACTCAGCTCAACCTGGCGGACCCGTCAAGCTACAAAGTCGTCGCTAGCCTTGATTTTGATCGGATGGGCGAGGAAAAGTGGAACGAGTATCATCTTACTGACGGAACCGTGTTGAAGGCAAGGCTCGAACTGTCTAACGTATCTAGAATTGACAAGTATCAAGGCGATGGCGACCCAGTGTATCTTGTGAATACAAGTCAGCCGCTCGTCAGGTTCAAGATTTCCGAGCAGGTTCTGAAATCAGTTAAGACCCCGGTTCGGCACCCCGACGTCAAGGCACCTTACGGATAGAGGCTCCCGGTCAAGATATCTAATGGGCCTATGCTCCGATTGCAGCTTTGATCTTTCTACCGATCTGTTCTAGATCAGCATCGCTCGCGGTCTTTCGTTCAGGAAAACCGCCGGGCAGCTCGTGAATGTAGCGCGGAATAACGTGCACGTGCATATGGAATACTTCTTGGGACGCGGCTCGACCGTTCGACTGGCCGATATTGATCCCGTCAGCATTCGAGGCCTTCATTACCCCTCGCATAACCTTGGCCACGGAAACGAAGACCCTTCCTACCTCTTCGGGCGGCATCTCAACCATGCTAGGATAGTGCTTCCTCGGAACAACTAGCGTGTGTCCCGGATTCAACGGGTGGATATCGAGGAAGGCGATAGAATTCGCATCCTCGAAAACGATTACGGCTCCTGCTTTTTTCGAGACGATCTTGCAGAAGATGCAGTCCTCATTCATGGGTCCATTCCTCTTCCTTGACCTTGTCTCGCTGGTTTGCCCACCTGGCAAGATCGAAAAGGAGGCTTGACAACCGGTTCACATACGGAATCGCCTCAGGATTAATCGGTTCTATCTTGGCCAACGCTGCAACCCGTCTCTCAGCTCTCCGACAGACTGCTCTCGCCACGTGAAGTTGGGCCCCAGCAACGCTTCCTGTTGGAAGGATGAATCTTCGGAGAGGCTTGAGTTCGCTGTGAATCGAATCAATCGTCTTCTCCAAATTATCAACATGGGATTTTCCAATGCGTGGAACGTTTGCGGTGACAAGCTCCGAGGCAAGATCTCCGCCCAATGTGAAGAGGTCCTCCTGAACGCCTTTCAGAATCTTCCTGGTCTTCGCATCCTTTACAATCGCTCTGGCCAATCCTATCTGCGAATTCAGCTCGTCAACCGCCCCGTACGCTTCCACCCTCGGGTTCTCCTTTCCAACCCGGGTCCCGCCGTAGAGACCCGTCTCTCCCCTATCACCTGTCCGCGTGTATCCTTTCATCAAACTAGGAACCCACGTACCGATCCAGAAACCACCGTTGCTTATAGTAGAATAGGTAGGCCGGAACCTGCGTTCTGTCTTCGGTGAAAGCCGCTGAACCCAGCCAGGACTTCGTCCATAATGCGTGTGGGTATCAATTGTTTCTGCTGAAAGTGAAAGGTATTCTGTTGGTAACGAGTATCAAAGCGCTGAGAAAGACCAGAAGTGGAGCTATCGAGAGGCTGAAGGCAATCTCGAGGACTTGCATTGAACTTAGATTGAGATAGGTTGTCACTCCGGAGGTCAAGAGTATCTCAACTCCTGAGATGTAGACTCCTGCCAGACCTACGAGAACTGCGCCCATGAACTCGCGACCCAAATTTCCGACCAGTCCAATCATCAGCCCAACGAACAAGGTGATGAAGGCGGAGAAAGTCCAGATAGTTCCAATGAGGTTCCAAATCGACCTGTAGTAGTTCTGCCGGGTCAAACATGGAGAAGGATCAAGACAGACAGTGTCTGCAAGATGTGTCGATGGAACGGTAAACAGTGGCGCAGATATCATCATGGTGCAAGCAAACAAGGCCAGTCCGAAAGGAAAGGCCAGTCTCGCGTCTTGAAGCTGGCTCAAAGATGGACGGGGAAACTTTCCAATGTGCGCACCGTAGAAGATTATCAGTATGTATTGGAGACCTACGTAAAAGATCACATCGACCCAGAACACAGACCAGTCCAAGAAATATGCGCAAGGAAGGAGTTCACAATAGGTGGTCCTATACGCGAAAGGGAAACCGTACGATGGCCCATATGGACCAAAGCCAGAATCCACCGAGACAAAGCCTGTCACAAAACTAACGATGATCGCGGCTTCCACGATTAAGGGAAGGAGATAGACGAGGAAGAACGGTCGATTCGGTGATAGCTCGCTACTCCCGATCAGTGTCATACTTCCGTTTTGTGTTCTCCCGCAGCCCAGTTAATTGTCGTATTGTTACTTAGTCCGATCGAGCGCATAATCGAAAGGAACTCAGCCTAAGTCAAAGGGTCACGTCCAGTGAGACAGTTGTTTCTGCGCCTTGTAGTAGCTTAGCAAACGGCTCGCACTCGCCCAATTTCGATAGGGAATCAGTAGTTTCTTCCTTGCCTCCGAGAGAGTTTCTTCTAGGGTCGTGAACCTGGACGGGTCTCCGGTAAGCGCTCTTCTAGCGAGTTCTCTGAACCTCCAGACTCCAAGTGGAACCCATTCCTTTGTCACTTCGAGAAAGACGACTGCTCCTGCCTGTCGTCGAATCTTGTTGAGATACTCGAGGACGGGAAGCCGTGAGGCATGGTAGGCACCCGCGATGCTGTTGGGATAGTCTTTCCTTCCCTTGTTGAGTTCGTAGTCGCCGAAGACCTCTGGTCTTGGCCCGGTCAACCAGCCTTCCAGAGCTTCGAACATCCAGCTTGTCGGGAGAAGAATTACGTGCACGTTGTTGCCAACGGCGTGGGCGCTGAACAATCGAAACTCATCCAGCCGAGGATGATCCAGTACTTTTCTCCGAAGGTCTTTCGCTAGAATATCGTCAATCGCAGTAATGCTCCACTCAGTCGGGACTAGCCTACGTGTCCTGCTGGCTCCTAAGAGACCGACGGAGAACATTCTGACAATGTGCTGCTGCGATATTCCATTGTGGTAGAGAGATTGAGCCCCTTCGTTGGCGGGAAGGTCAGTGTCGGATACGACTTTGTCGATTTGCCGGGGGACATCTGGGTTGCTGGCCAGGCTGAGCCGTTCTACAACTCCTGACGGCCCGTGAGGCGAGCTTCTTGTTAGAAGGTTGATTCTCACGTACGGTTTTTTCTTCAAGACCAGCTCGGTGTCAGTCGGGGTCTCTGACATCACAATCTCCTGGACAAGTGACAAAGTCTTGTCCGGGTTACGGGCATCCTGGACCCTTACCGTGGATTTCCCGCGAACCAAGCCGAATCGGTATCGTAACAGCTCGTCTATCGACTTGTCAAGCCACCGGTCCGGCGAATCGAGCAAGGACGGGTCCGGCTCCTGCAATACTGGAACGAGAGGACCTGCTAGAAGGTTCGGATAACCAAAGCTGCCCAGGAAGACGCCTGGAGGAGAGGGTCCGAAAAACTCGGTCTTCCCAACCATCTTCTCGATATCAACCAGACTCTTCGCCCGGAGGAAGACCGGGCAGCGGGAAGAGTTTTGGACGCAAACTAGCCGGTTTCCTTTGCAGATCTCGCACGATACCTCGTGGCTCTGTTCGCTTCGTGCTGGCCGGTAGAGGGTTTCCTGCAAGCCTATCGCCTACAGGGTAAGGAAAGCAATTTCAAGCCGAACGGGTCAATATGCCTATTGCAAAAGGCGGGTTCAAATCCGTTTCCCGCCGATCCCTGGTGAAATCAACGATCAAGGAAGCACTCCTGTACCAGCCACTGGCCGATTCAAGGGTCCGATGCACAGCATGCGCCCGATACTGCAACATCCCCGAGGGAAAAGTGGGCCTCTGCGGGGTCCGACAAAACATCGGCGGAAAACTCCAACTCCTAGTCTACGGAAAAGTGATCACAGGACATATTGACCCGATCGAGAAAAAGCCCGTAGTCCACTACATGCCCGGATCGAAAATATTCTCTATCGCCACGACTGGCTGTAATTGGCTTTGTTCTTACTGCCAGAACTTTGACATTAGCCAGCGAAGAAAAGTGGAAGGAACCGATCTCATGCCTCCTGGCGTTATCAGCCTGGCGCTGAGCCATGGCTGTCAGGGTTTGGCGTATACGTATAATCAGCCCACGATCTTCATGGAGTTCGCCCGCGACATCGGGGTCGAAGCCCGTAAAAACGGACTCATCAACATTTTTGTCTCAAACGGATTCGATACTCCGGACACGGTTGCGATGATGGATGATTTTCTAGACTGCATAACAGTTGACTTCAAAGGCAGCGGAGAAACGAACTTTGTCAGAAAGTATATCGGAATACCAGATGCGCAACCAATCTTCCAGACAATACAAGAGATTAGGGACAGGGGAAAGACCCACATCGAGATCACGGATCTCATCGTCCCCGAGATTGGCGACAACCTCGACGAAGCTCGGAAGCTGAGCCGCTGGCTCTACGACAACCTAGGACCCGACGTGCCTGTCCACTTCCTCAGATTCCACCCTGACTACAAGCTCATGCACCTACCCAGTACTCCTGTGAAGACTCTGGAAGAGCACTGCAGAGTAGCGAGAGAAGAGGGATTGCGATACGTCTACGTCGGGAATGTTACCGGGCATCCGTGGGAACATACCTACTGTCCAGAATGCAAGAACATAGCCATCAAAAGATACGGATTCGACATAACCGGATGGAACCTAGACGACAAGAACAGATGCACGAACTGCGGATACCAACTGCCAATATTCGGGCAGCTCAGCTCCTCGGTCACCGAAGACCGATTCCTACCTGTAGTAAACTAGTGAGCTCCGATATTCTCCTAGCTAGGCAAAAGAGGCGAGAGCATTGTGAGACTCCGTGACTCCCCGTTTGTCGAGCCGATCTTGTCTGTCGTTTTCATATCGTTTCTTGTGTTCACCCTCTCGTCCTTGAATAGGGATTTCGGCCTATCGTTCTCTTTCTGGGCTGTTGCCGCAATTTGGATAGTGCCGTTCTCCTTCGCAATGAGGGTGGACCCAAGGCGCCACCGCTCGCCGTTAACACGCATGCAGTTTGGGATCCTGATGGTCCTCCTGTTCTCCCCTTTTTCTACCGCCATTTTGGCGATCGTGATTGGTCAACCTGCCATTTCATTTTCGGGCCTCATTGGTGGGGCAATTGGATCCGTAGCCGGTATGGCCCACGGTTGGGCGAAACGATTCAGGAGTGCTAGGTCCTAGGCGTGGCCGCATAACGCTAGCTACTTGTTAGACTCTCAAGCTCTAGCTCTGGATATTTGTTTTGACCCAATTCGTGGTTGGTCGCAGAGAGGAGGATGCGGACTAGCTCGTCAGGGGCGATCCTTCTGACTCCCTTCAAGTGGTGGAGCAAGAGTTCTACCCGGCCGGGTTGGAAGGTCAGCCTTGCCAAGTACTGGTCTTGGTGAACCTTGTGTCTCTTACCATCATCCAGAGAGTAGTGAAGGTGAAAGACTAGATCCAGGGTTCTGAACGTTCCTCTCTCCTCTATCCGATGAACCACTCTCTCCACCTCCTTTGCGTCAAGAATGTCGAACCCGTCCTTGTTACCGACTCCGAACTTGAACACGACTCCTCCCGGCTGGTATCCGGGAATGTCAGCGACCGTGATTTCTAGAGGTTTTTTCTCTTGAGCAAGTGATCTGAGGCCTGCGAAGATTGCCTTCTGCAAACTCTCAGTGTTGATATCGTAAAGCCACGAAGCCCGAGCATGGTAGACCGTGGGGAAGCGTTCCAGTGTCCCAAGCCAGGGGTCATCGTTTAGACTTTGGTTCAAGACGTGACGCCCCCTGATACCCTGGGGGTAGTATGAGGTTTTTCAATTAACCGTTCCATCCAGAACGAGGATTGCGACAGCCCAGCACGCGGAAGGTAAAAGAGACTCGACCCACCCTCAATAGCGACGTCGTCCTTGTCAACGGAAACTGAAGATCTCGACTTCCGCGATATATTGAAGCATCTTGATCGGGAATCCGCCCATTTTGTCATCCGGCTGGAGACGCATCATTCCGGAAGGCTCGTGACCGTTGTCCAGCCCCACGATCTAATCCGGGATAGCATCGACTTGCCCGGACTTGCACACCGGCTGAAGCAAAACCTCGGAACCAGCGGCGACCTGGAAAACGGCCGCATCATCCTCCACGGAGACCATCGAGACCAAGCCAAGAACGAACTCGCAAAGCTAGGCGTACTCCCCGATAACATCGAAATGATCTAGATCAGAGAGAGCAAAGCCCTATCGTGTTCCCGGGTGGGCGATTGGGATCTTCCAGCCTCTCCGAACGCTGACCATTCGAAGAGCGAATGTTGCTACGGCGGCCAGGATCTCCTCTGGGGGTCCCAGTATCTGTGCTTGATTGGCCAGAACGATTATGATTGCTCCAAGCAAGGAGGCAACGGCGTAAATCTCACTCCTCAGCACCAGCGGGACTTCCGCTGCCAGTATGTCCCTTAGAGCTCCTCCACCAATACCTGTGAGCATTCCCAACAACACGGCTGGCACCGGGCTGAGCCCAGCGGTAAGAGCTATGGTAGTGCCCGTGACGGTGAAGATAGCAAGGCCTGCTGCATCGAAGGCGATAACGAAGCGATTCCATCGGACGATTTGGCGGAAATCCAAGAAGACCACGAGTCCCGCGACCCCAGCACCGGCCAAATAGCGCCAGTCAACTAGCGTCATCGGGGGAGTGTGCCCGAGGATTAGGTCTCGCATTATTCCACCGCCAAGCCCGGTTGCTACTGATAGCACTAGGACCCCGAATAGGTCCATTTTCTTCCTGACAGCAACTATTCCACCGCTCAAGCCGAACGCGAAAGTTCCTACAAGGTTGAGTATCAGGATCTCATCCATTCTCTCTCACTCTCGACTGAGGTCCTCTTGCTCCAAACGAAGTCTCGTTGCCAGTGCCTTAGAAGTTATGTTGAACTTCATATGAAAGCACCAAGAACCAGCTGTGTAGGAGAGCAACCTGGAATCCTCAGGTAAAGTCATGTGACGCCATTCCAAAAAGAAGTCCTCTTTGCAATTGCGAAATGTAGAGAGAAGAAACTGTTGGAGGAGGATGCGCTTTCAACGGGCACTCTTACCAAAGAACTGAACTCCAACCAATCCCGATCAAGGGACTGGGATCCATTCGAGGTCGGCATACGTATGGCCGAACTCGGCTTTGCAATGTCAGTAACCCCTACAACTCATCAGCGGGGTTGGCTAGTGAAGGGAAAGCAGGTTACAACTGGCTAGTTTCTACAATAGTTTGTGGACGACTCTGAGGC
>Ga0137385_10006163_pt1 | contig 10537 bp, 9 predicted proteins | sample SagtaG_FD_104921 | JGI IMG/M metagenome (GOLD analysis project Ga0137385, IMG submission 104921) | Vadose zone soil microbial communities from Sagehorn Ranch, Mendocino, California, USA - Sage2_R_80_16 metaG | ecosystem: Environmental > Terrestrial > Soil > Vadose zone | place: USA: California... | reverse complement strand
CGGCTCGTTCCCCCCGCCGCCTGGAACCGTGACCGCAGGGTGGCCAGCCCGTCGCCGGACAGGTCACCGAGAGCGGCGGACCGCCCGGTCATGGCGAGGGCCAGGGAAAGGACGGGCCCCGACACCTCGGGCCCGGTGCCGGCCGACCACTGCGCGTCGGTGGCGCGCAGGGTGAGCCCAGCAATGCGGTTCTTGCTGCCGATGAGCAGGTTCGAGCCCTTGAAGAAGTCCGCCACCCGGATGACCGCCTCCGTCGGGTAGTCCCGGTGGATGCCGAGCGGCCTGCGGATGTCCTCGCTATGGATGATCGCCTCGCCCAGCATGGCCTCCACCGGGCCCGGCGGGCTGGTGGTGGCCGATTCCAGGCTGCGGAACTCAGCCAGCCCCTGGGCTGGCGTTCCGGCGGTTTCCCTGCGGACGTTCTTCGCGTTCATCGCGTTGAAGCGGAATCCCGTGCTGGCCATGTCGGCGAAGAACTTGACCGGTGTCATCCTGGCGGTCGCGGTCATGTGGCCGAGAACGTCGCGAACCGACCAGTCACCGCACAGCGACCGGGTCGACCACTGTGCGTCATCCAGCGAAGAAAGATCTTGTGCTAATGCCCTGCGCTCGGCGTGGATCAGCGGCCATGGGCTGAGTGCAGCCATGACTCCCCCTATCAAAGGTCCCGACCGACAGCTTGTCACTTCCTGGTAACTGCCGTCAGGAACAACACACGAACCGCCCGCGCGCGCAAAGCGTGTCACAAGCACCGGCATATGCAACGGAGGAACCCCAGTGACCTTCCCCCTGATCGACGCTTCCGGCATCGATGCCGGTTGCGAGCCGGATACTGCCGGATGGCGGAGAGGCCCGGCCGGCTGGCCGGATGGCTCGGCCGTGCCGCTCGGCAGCAACGCCGGGCCGGTGTTCGTGGGCCGGTCCCGCGAGCTTGACCTGATGGCCGGCCTGCTCGCCGACGCCGCCGCCGGCCGGCCGCGGATCGTGCTGGTCGGTGACAAGGTCCTCGTGGTCGGCGGCGCTGGCGCCGGACGCGCAGGCGGACGCGCTGGCGGCCCGCGGGCTGCTCCGGCTGTGGACCGGTGACCTGGCCGGGGCCGACGAAGACCTGACGGCCGTGGTGACCAGGATCAGGGGCGGGCTGCGGCTCCGCTACCCGGGCCAGGCCCTGGGATACCTCGCCGAGACCGCCTTCCGGCTGGGCCGCTGGGACGAGGGCCCAGGGTCACGGTGAGCTCGCTGTCTCCCGCGCCGAGGAGGCCGGGCGGACCTGCGATCTGCCGTTCGCGCACAACCTCGCCGCCCGGGTCGCAGCCCGCCGCCGAATCCTGCGATGACCCGACCGCCTGCCTGTGGCGCCCGATGAGGATCTGGGCGCTGATCCGCACCGGCCGGCTCGACGAGGCCGCCGGGCTCGGCGTGCGCGGCCGGCCCGATGCCGACTCCGGGCTGGCCGGCCTGACCGCGCAGGAGGCGCAGGTGGCCAGGCTCGTCGCCGACGGGCTGTCCAACCGGGAGGCCGCCGCCCAGCTGTACCTGAGCCCGAAGACCATCGAGTACCACCTGGCGCACATCTTCGCCAAGCTCGGCATCAGGACCAGGTACCAGGTGGCCGCGCGGATCCGGCCCGGCACCGCATCGTGACCCGGGCCGCATCCGACCCTGCGGGCTACACCTCCGGCCCGGCTGGTTGTCATCCGGCGTGAGCTGACCGGCCGGTGGCGGAGCCTTCGCGGAGGAGTTCCCCGGACATGTTGTGGTTGGCAGCTGAGGCCAGGAATACGATCAGCGCGGCGAGGTCGTCCGGGCCGGACAGCCGTCGGCTTGGTACCCGGGCGGCGAAGCGGTCGGCGATGTCGGGGGGCACGGTCTGGCGAGCTCGCTCGGTGAGGGTGAGGCCGGGCGCGACCACGTTGACCAGGATGCCGTCGGGGCCGAGTTCCCAGGCCAGGCTGCGGGCCAGGCCGAGCAGGCCGGCCTTGGCGGCTGCGTAGGCGGCGGCGCCTTGCCATCCTTCTTCGCCGGCGCCGGAGGAGACCAGGACGATGCGTCCCCAGCCGCGGCCGCGCATGACCGGGGCCACGGCCTGCAGCAGCCGGTACGGCCCGGCCAGGTCGGTGTCGAGCATCGCGCGCCACTCGGCTGCCGCGGTGTCCTCGAACTTGCTGCCCCACGGCGCGTTCCTGTCACGGCCGCCGGCGCAGTTGACCAGCACGTCGATGCCGCCCCACCGGGCGGCTACGCGGCCGGCCAGCTCGCTGGCGCTGTCTTCGGCCGACAGGTCGAACGGCAGGCTGACCGCTATGCCGCCGGCGGCATCGATTTCGCTGGCGCAGCCTGCGGCGCCTTCCGGGTTGCTGCGATAGGTGAGAGCGACGCGGGCTCCTTCGCGGCCGAATGCCAGTGCCGCCGCCCGGCCGATGCCCGATGACGCGCCGGTGACGACCACGACGCGATCAGAAAGCGCAGTCTCCATGACATCTCCTCTATGGTAATCTACCATAGAGGTAAATTACCATAAACTTCTGAACTGAAACAAGGGCCTATCCTCAGAGCTGTGGACACCCGCACCGGCCAGACACAGGCCGGCCACCTGCCGCTGGTGCAGGAGGTGGTTGGCCTCTGGGTTCAGATGCAGTCCCGGCTGCAGGCCCACTTCGCCGCGCTGGCCGCCGAGCATTCCCTATCCGCGATCCAGGCCAAGGTCCTGCTCCAGCTCGACCCGGCCAGTCCCGTAACGATGCGCGCCCTGGCCAGCCGGCTCCAGTACGACCCATCGAACCTCACCGGCGTGATCGACCGACTGGAGGCGCTCGACGCGGTCCGGCGCCAGCCTGACCCCAAGGACCGCCGCGTCAAAGGCCTCATCCTCACGCCGGCCGGCGTCCGGATGCGCGACCCGTTCTGGCAGCAGCTCATCAACGACGCGGGACCGCTCGGCCAGCTCAGCGTCGGCGAACTCCAGCACCTGCGGGCCATCCTGGAATCAGCCCTGGCTGAACCCGTGCCCAGTGACTCACCGGCCAGCTAGGCCCCGGCGCCGGGCAGGCTCGCCGCCAGCGCCGGCCTCCATACGTTAGTGGGAAGGCCCGCCCGGGCGGCCGTTGCGGTCGGCGATCAGGCCGGCCAGCGTCGCGATCGCGATCTCGGCGGGGGTCCTGGATCCGATGTTGAGGCCGATCGGCCGGTGCACGCGGTCGATCTGCTCCTGCGGCACATCCAGCTCGGCCAGGGCCGGGATATGCGGGGCCGGCACCCGGGGGTTGCCCATGACCCCGACCCAGCGCGCGTCGCTGGCCAGCGCGTCGCGGAGCATCGGGCCAAGCTCGGGCCGGTGATGATCGGTGACCACCACGTCGGCGGGGGCGTCCGGCTGGCTGCGGACGGTGTCCTCCACGTCCACGCCGCTCTCGAGGGCGGCCTTGAACCGCACAGGATCGGGCTCGACGAGCACCGGCCGGTAGCCCGCGTCGCGGCCGTAGCGCAGCAAGAAACCGGCGACGGGGGAGTCGAAGACCGCCACCAGCACCCGGTCTTCCATCAGCGGGGGCACGATGCCGTGCGCGACGTGGCAGGCAGCTTCCTCGTGAGAGCTGGTCATATTCCGAGCTTGTCACGCCGTGCCCGGCTTGGCGACTGCCCTGCCTGACCGCCGTGCCGGCCTGGCTGACGCGGTCTCAGCCGGCCAGCAGCTTGATGACCGCCTCGCGCAAGGGTTCCAAGCGGGCGGCGGCGGCGCGGCGGGCCTGCTCGAGGCGGCGGCCTGTCACCGGTTCAACCACCTCCAGGTAGGCCTTGACCTTGGGCTCGGTGCCGCTCGGGCGGACCGTGACCCGGGCACCGGGCAGGCGGTAGATCAGCACGTCGGCCGAGGGCAGCTCCTTGGTCCCGCCGGTCAGGTCGGTGGCCGAGAGCACGAAACTGCCCGCCAGCTCGGCCGGGGACGCGGCCCGCAGCCGCGCCATGACGTCCACGGGCGCATCGGTCCCGACGGTGACCTGCGCGGTGAGGTGCACGCCGTGCTCGATCTCGAGCGCGTCCCAGGCTTCGACCAGCGTCTCGCCCCGGGACCTCACCCGCGCCGCGAGGCCGAGCAGGGCCAGGGCGGCACCGATCCCGTCCTTGTCCCGGACCGCGTTGCCGACCGTGTAACCGAGTGCCTCCTCATAGCCGAGAACGAAGAGGCTGCCGGGGCGTGACTCACCGGCCCGGACGATCCACTTGAATCCCGTGAGCGTCTCCGCGTACTGGGCGCCTGCTGCCGCCGCGATGCGGGAGAGCATCGTGGACGACACGATCGTGGTGACCACGAGCCGGTCATCCGCGCCCGGCTCGGGCGGGATCTCTGCCAGCAGGTAGGCGCCGAGCAGCGCTCCGACCTGGTCGCCGGTGAGCGCCCGCCAGCCGCCTGGCGCTTCCGGGTCGGCGACGGCCACGGCCATCCGGTCCCCGTCCGGGTCGTTGGCGAGCACCAGGTCGGCACCGGACCGGCGGGCCTGGGCCAGGGCCAGGTCGAGCGCGCCGGGTTCCTCGGGGTTGGGGAACGTGACGGTCGGGAAGTCAGGGTCGGGCGCGGCCTGGGCGGTCACCACGTCCGGAGCCGGGAAGCCGGCCTGCTCGAAGGCCCGCAGCGCCAGCCCGGCCGCCACCCCGTGCAGCGGCGTGTAGACGAAGCGCAGCCACGCGGCGCCCGGCGGGGCCGGGGAGACCGTGCAGATCACGTTCAGGTAGGCCTGGGCCACCTCGTCGCCGTGCCGGGTGATCAGCGGGCTGTCCGGCGGGGCGAGCGGGATCTGGGACAGCGGGCCGAGGTTGTGGATCGCCGACTCGATCTCGGCGTCGGCAGGCGGCACGATCTGCGCGCCGTCGCCGAGGTAAAGCTTGTAGCCGTTGTCGGCCGGCGGGTTGTGGCTCGCCGTGATCATGATCCCGGCTGCCGCGCGCAGGTGCGTGACCCCGAACGCGAGCAGCGGGGTCGGCTGCTGCCGGGGCAGCAGGTGGACCCGGATCCCGGCGCCGGCCAGCACCTGCGCCGCCTCGTCGGCGAACTCATCCGAGCGGTGCCGCGCGTCGCAGCCGATGACCACGCCCGCCTCGGCGGCGTCGGGCCCGGCCATGCCGCGCCCGGGCCCGAGCAGCCACTGCGCCAGCGCGGCCGTGGTGCCGCGCACGACCGCCCGGTTCATCCGGTTCGGCCCGGCGGCGACCGCGCCGCGCAGCCCGGCCGTGCCGAACTCCAGTCTCCGGGCGAGTCTGTCGGCCAGCTCCGCCTGCGCCTGCGGGCTGTCGTCGCTGGCGAGCGCCTCAAGCTCGGCCCGGTCGCGTTCGTCGGGATCCTCGGCGAGCCAGGCATTCAGCCGCGCGCGAAGATCGCCGGGGATCACGTCAGGCCGTCCCGGGCAGGACGCCGGGCAGGATCCCGGCCAGGAGCGCGCCGACCCGGGCGGCCGCGGCCTTCCCGGCGGCGACGACTTCGGCATGGTCAAGCCCGGCGGGCGCGTGGCCGGGCTGGGCCAGACCAGCAGGTGCCAGACCAGAAGGGGCCAGGCCCGCGGCCAGATTGGTGACCAGCGAGATCGCCAGCACCTCGGCACCGAGATGGCGCGCGGCGATCGCTTCCAGGACGGTGGACATGCCGACCAGGTCGGCGCCGAGCGTCCGGAGCATCCGGATCTCGGCCGGGGTCTCATAGTGCGGGCCGGGCAGCGCGGCGTAGATGCCGTCGGGAAGGCCAGGATCCGCGTGGAGGGCCAGCTCGCGCAGGCGCCGGGAGTACAGGTCGGTGAGGTCGGTGAACCGGGACGGGTAGCCGTCCGGGGGCGGGTCCCCGGACAGCGGGGAGCGGCCGGTCAGGTTGAGGTGATCGCTGATCAGCACGGGCTGCCCGACCTGGTAGCTCTCCCTGATGCCGCCGGCCGCGTTGGTGAGCACGATCACCTTGCAGCCCGCGGCGACGGCCATCCGCACGCCGTGCACCACGGTCGCGACCGGGTGGCCCTCGTACAGGTGGGTCCGGCCCAGGAAGACGAGGACCCGCAACTGGCCGAGGCGAACCGAGCGGATCACGCCCGCGTGGCCGGGGACCGTGGTCCTGGCGAAGCCACCGAGGTCGGCAAGCTGTACCTCGGTGACCGGGCCCGGACTATCGGCGCCCCGATCATCGGCGGTGGAGGGCCCGTCCGCGGCGGTAAGCGCGTCCGCGGCCCGGGCCCAGCCGGAGCCAAGAACCACCGCAACGTCGTGGGCGGGCTGGCCGGTGAGCTGGGCCAGCCGCTCCGCGCTGTCCGTGGCGGCAGCGTATGGGTCGGGAGTCATGCCTTGATGTATGGCTTTCCGTCTGCGGCCGGGGCCCGGACCCTGCCGACCAGGCCGGCGACTGCGAAGATCGTAGCCACGTACGGAGCCATGGCCAGAATGTAGGTGGGGATAGGGACATTGAGGCTGGCCAGGATATTGCCCGCCGCTTCGGTGAAGCCGAACAGCAGCGCGGCCGCGGTCGCGCCCAGCGGTGTCCACCGGCCGAAGATCATCGCCGCCAGTCCGATGTAGCCCAGCCCGGATGACATTCCCGGGCTGAAGGTACCGACCGAGCCGACCGTCAGATACGCGCCGCCGATCCCGGCCAGCATGCCGCCCATGATCACGTTGGAGTACCTGGTCCCCAGCACCCGGATGCCGACCGTGTCAGCGGCCGTCGGGTGCTCGCCGACCGCCCGCACCCGCAGCCCCCACCTGGTGCTGAACAGGGCGATCTGCACCAGGATGATCGCCGCGTAGGTGAGGTACAGGAAGACGTTCGAATCGAAGAAGATCGGCCCGATGACCGGGATGTCGCCCAGAACAGGGATCTTGACCACGCTGAAGGTGTTCGCCGCGTTGAGATCGGTGTGCGTGACCAGGATTCTGTCGTAGAGATAGTTGGTGAGACCGAGCGCCAGCACGTTCAGCACGACGCCGAGGATGATCTGGTCGACAAAGTACTTGATCGCGAACGCGGCGAGCACCGCGCCGACCAGGCCGCCGGACAGTGAACCGGTGACCAGCCCCAGCCAGACACCGGCGACGCTCGACACCACGGCCGCCGCGAAGGCGCCGACCAGCAACTGGCCCTCGATCGCGATGTTGATGACGCCGGAGCGTTCGCACATGCAGCCGGCCAGGGCGCCGAGAATCAGCGGGACCGAGCCAGTCAGGGTGTTCTGCAGCAGGTTGACGGTGTTGATCGGGATGGTGTTGCCCGCATCCGCCCAGCACAGCAGCGATATCACGAAAAACAGCAGGACTACGGCGATGCTGAGGCGCCGGGCCCGCCGGCTCGGGTCGGCGGTGGCGCGCCACACCCCGATGGCGACCGAGGCCGCGCCGAGCACATAGCAGACCGGCGCGGCCGGCGCGTGGATGCTGGGCACCTGGACCGAGGCCGTGGGCAGCGCCAGCGCGAACGTGGCGTCGCCGGAGTGCGCGAACAACCCGAACAGCAGGATGTCGATCAGCCCGAACAACACGAACGTTCCGGCCGCAACGAGCCTACGGTTCACGGTGGCCAGCGGCGCGCCCGCCGTGGCGGCCAGGGTCGTCATCCGTTCCACCCCTTCGCGACGGCCTCCAGGCCGGCCGCCCGCGCTTGACGCAGCCGGAACACCGCCCTGATCAGCGGCGGGGCGGCGACGAACAGCACGATCAGCCCCTGGATCACCGTGGCGATGTCCGTCGGGACCTGGGTGGCCGCCTGCATCGCGGTGCCGCCGGAGTGCAGCGCGCCGAACAGCAGGGCGGCGAGCACCACGCCGCCCGGCCTGGCTCGCCCGAGCAGGGCGACGGTGATGCCGTCGAAACCGTACGTGCCGTAGCTGTTGAAGGTGAGGGCGTGGACCGAGCTGCCCTGGATCACCGAGGCCCCGCTCAGCCCGGCCAGCGCGCCGGCGATCAGCATGACGAGCACCCAGGACCGCTCGACGCTCATCCCGGCGCTGCGGGCCGCGTTCGGGTTGGCGCCCACGGTACGGAACTGGAACCCGATGGTGCTGCGGGTCAGTAGCCACCCCACGACGGCGGCCGCCGCCAGCGCGACCAGGAAGCCGGCGTCGACCTGCGGGGGCGGTCCGCCCACGTGCGGCAGCTGGGCGCTGGCGGCGATATTCGGGCTGCTCAGGTTGGACTGGCGGGGGGCCTGCAGGGCCTTCGGCGTGCCGAGCAGGTACGAGAGCAGGTTGTACATCACGTAGTTGAGCATGATCGTGACGATGACCTCGTGGGCACCGGTCCGGGCCTTCAGCTCACCGACCAGCCAGCCGATCGCCGCGCCGCCGGCGATGCCGCCGATCAGGCAGACGATCACGTGGATGACCGGCGGCATGCTGACCGCGAAGCCGAGGTAGGTGGCGATGATCGCGCCGCCGATCCATTGGCCTGCCGCGCCGATGTTGAACAGCCCGGCCCGGAAGGCGATCGCGACCGACAACCCGGTGAGGATCAGCGGGGTCGCATCGGACATGGTCTGCGAGATGGGGTAGAAGATGGCGCCGACCGAGCCGCCGTGGAAGGCCGCCCCGATGGTACCCGGGCTGAAGATCGCGCCGTCGAACATGGCGGAGTAGGCGGCTGAGATCGAGTCCCACGCCTGGGCGAACGCGTTGCCCGGGTTGGAGAACAGCTGGCTCCAGGCGTGCAGGACCGTGGTGTCGCTGAACGCGATGAGCAGCGCGCCCAGGACCAGCGCCGCGACGATGGCCAGGAACGTGACGACCGCGGGGCTGCCCTCCATGACCGCGTTGATGAGGGCCCGGGCGGTCTCCCCGGCCCGCTGGCCCGGCGGCGGGCGACGCGGCTGGCCCTGGGGGCCGTCCTGGCCTTCGCCTGCAGGCGGGGTGGCCTGGGCCGGCGCAGGTTGCTGTTCGGTCATGACGGCCCCGCTGTTGGCTCGCTCGGATCGGACTGCCCGGCCGAGGCGGCCCCGCTGTCCCCGTCCTTCGCGCTGTCCCTGCTCCCTCGGCCCTCCCGGCCCGCTGTGCTGTCCGCGGAGCGGGCGCCGGCCGCGCTGTCCCCGCCCGCCCCACCCTCGGTCTCGACGGCAGCGCCCGCCATGAGCAGGCCGAGCTCTCCTACCGGCACGGACGGCGGCCGGAACGCGACGATCTTGCCCTCGTACATGACCGCGATCCGGTCGGCGAGCGCGTAGATCTCGTCCAGCTCGGAGGAGACGATGAGGACCGCGACGCCCCGGTCGCGCTGCTCGACGATGCGCCGGTGCACGAACTCAACGGAGCCGACGTCGAGGCCGCGGGTGGGCTGGCTGGCGAGCAGCAGCCGCACGTCCCGGCTCATCTCCCGGGCCAGGATGACTTTCTGCTGGTTGCCGCCGGAGAGCGTGCCGACCGGCCGCTGCGTGGATGTGGTCCTGACGTCGTACTCGTCGACCCGGCTCTTCGCGTTGGCGCCGATCGCGTCCAGGTTGAGCGCGACGCCCGAGGCGAACGGTGGCCGGTCGTAGACGTCCAGGACCAGGTTCTCCGCCACCGAGAAGTCCGGGACCAGGCCGTCTTCCTGCCGGTCTTCCGGCACGTAGCCGATGCCCGCCCGGAGCCGGTCCCTGGGCGGGGCATGAGTCAGGTCCTTGCCGTCGAGGAGCACCGACCCGGCGGCCACCGGCCGGATGCCGATGAGCGCCTCGCAGAGCTCGGTCTGCCCGTTGCCCTGCACGCCGGCCACCCCGAGAATCTCGCCCGCTTTGACCTGGAACGAGACGTCGTCGAGCGCGGCCTGGCCATGGTCGTCGGTGGCGGTCAGCCCACGGACGTCGAGGACGGTCTCCGCGGGCCGGGCCGGGCCCTTGCTGACCCTGAGTTCCACCGGCCGGCCCACCATCAGCGTGGCCAGCTCGGCGTCGGTCGCGGTCGGCGGGCGCTCGCCGACTACGCGCCCGCGGCGGATGACGGTAACTGTGTCGGCGATGGCCTGGACCTCTTTGAGCTTGTGCGAGATGAAGACGATCGACCGGCCGCCTGCCTTCAGCTCCCGGATCACCCGGAACAGGTCCTCGGTCTCGCCTGGCGTCAGCACGGACGTGGGCTCGTCGAGGATGAGCACGCTGGCCTCGCGCAGCAGCGCTTTGACGATTTCCACCCGCTGCTGGGTGCCGACCGGGAGGTACTCGACGTAGGCGTCCGGGTCCACGTTCAGGCCGTAGCGCTCGGACAGCTCGCGCACGTCGCGGCGGGCCCGGCGGCGGTCGAGCAGGCCGAGCCCGCGGGTGCGCTCCACGCCGAGCGTCACGTTCTCCGCCACCGTGAAGACGGGTACCAGCATGAAGTGCTGGTGCACCATGCCGACACCGGCCTTAATCGCGTCCCCGGGCGAGCGGAACGACACCGGCTGGCCATCGATCTGGATCTCGCCCTCGTCGGGGTGGAGCAGCCCGTAGAGGACGTTCATCAGCGTCGTCTTGCCCGCGCCGTTCTCGCCGAGCAGGGCGTGGATCTGACCCGGCTCGATGACCAGGTCGATCTGATCATTGGCCACGAGGGAGCCGAACCGCTTG
>Ga0137385_10006152_pt1 | contig 10547 bp, 11 predicted proteins | sample SagtaG_FD_104921 | JGI IMG/M metagenome (GOLD analysis project Ga0137385, IMG submission 104921) | Vadose zone soil microbial communities from Sagehorn Ranch, Mendocino, California, USA - Sage2_R_80_16 metaG | ecosystem: Environmental > Terrestrial > Soil > Vadose zone | place: USA: California... | reverse complement strand
TGCCAGGCAATGCTATACATCACAGTCAATGAAGTTGCGCGAAGTTAACATTGTCTGCCGCCGTTTACAAGCACCTCGTACGCCGCTACCAAAATGTTGCGTCGATTTGTGGGTAAATCTCAGCACGTCAGTCGGGGCGGCAAATGTGCCATCCGCCAACATGGCACCCGTGGCACGAGTCGGGCGAGTTCCTCCTCAATGAGGCCGGCCCAACGCAAGAACCGGAGGAACGAACGAACATGCGAGACGGTAGCCGATCTCGTGTAGTCGTTGACGCTTAGCGACAGGAGGTGACTGACGAGGGCCAACACATTCTCACCCGTCATTGCGGACAGTGATTGAGTAGGAACATGCTCCCTGTACCATCCGAGCATGCGGCGCGCGGCCAGTATCCTTCCTTGGCGAGTTCTGGGCTGCAGCCCGCGAACCTTGCACAAGTGCTCGTCGTAGGCAGCTAGCAGTTGCCAGTCGGGATCCGGCGTCTTGTGCTCACGCGCTTCCGGGAGTCGTTCCTGTATCAGTCGAAGCACATGGCGTATCGCAGTTTGGGCTCCGACACGGACGGCCGGTGCTTCAATTGCAAGCAGATAGCGCTCGACAAGGTCCTGACCAATCGCCGCACTATCCCGATGACCGACCTTGCTCGCGAACTGACCAAAACGGGCGATGCGGTCGAGGTAGACTCGCGCTGAGGCTCGTGCGTAGCCAATCTCCGAGAAACGGGCGGCAATGCGGTCCATCTCGCCACCTAGTGCGCCGCTGCGCAGGCGTTCCAGGACGCCCGGATACTTGAAGTAAAGCTCCAGCATGACATTCTCTCCTTTGCATGATGCGCCGGAACGGCCCGGCGTCAGGAGAGAGTAAAAACTCAAATATTATGTGGCGGCAACGACGACGCCGTAACTCGGAAACACTTAATTGAGGCGATCTGTCGGATGCCTAAGAGAGGTGCCGCCACATACTCGCACCCGTCACATGTAGCGGCAATGTGTCGCGACACATTGCCGCTGGGCGGCAACGTGTTCATTTTTCGCGGTCGCCGTGGTGATCTCGTCAAGGTTTTGTGGGCCACCGAGGACGGACTCTGGCTTCTTGCCAGGCGTCTTGAGCGAGGCCGCTTTGTCTGGCCGCAAGCCGATGGCGGCAAGATCCATCTGACGAGCGCACAGTTGTCGATGTTGCTCGAGGGCATCGACTGGCGACAGCCACGACGCACCGCCGCACTGTCGATGTTGTAAACCGCGAGGAAGGCTCGTAAACTGCGGCGCATGTCCGATCACGCGCCGCTTCCCGATACCGTCGCCGAGCTCCGTGCCATGGTGCTCGCGCAACAGGCATCGATCGCGAAGATGCTGGAGGACCTCGCCGCGCGAGATGACGAGATCGAGCGCCTGAAGGCGCAGATCGACAAGCTCAGGCGGATGCACTTCGGGCGCAAGTCGGAACAACTCGCGAAGCAGATCGACAAGCTCGAGGCGCAGCTGGAGGACCTGACGGCCGGCCGGGGTGCTGCCGAGGCGCGTAACCAGCGCGACAGGACACCGAATGCGCCGGCCAGCAAATCGCCTTCGCGAGAGCCGCTCCCGCCGCACCTGCGGCGCGAGGAGATCGTACTCGAGCCTGATCCGCTCTGCCCCAAGTGCGCGACGACCATGCAGCCGCTGGGCGAGGACGTCTCCGAACAGCTCGCGCGCGTAGCCGCCGCATTCAAGGTGATCCGCACGATCCGGCGCAAATTGCTTTGCCGCGGCTGTGGCCATATCGAACAACTGCCTATGCCGGGCCTGCCGATCGAGCGCAGCATCGCGCATCCAAGCCTGCTGGCCGATATCGCGGTATCGAAGTTCGCGGATCACCAACCTCTGTATCGCCAGTCGGAGATCGCGGCCCGCGACGGCGTGACGCTTGATCGCGCCAGCATGGGCCGCTGGGTCGGCCAGATCGTCGAACTCTGCATGGTGCTGGTCGAGGCGATTCGGCGCTACGTGTTGACGCCCGGAAAGGTCCACGCCGACGATACAACGGTTCCCGTGCTCACGCCGGGCAACAAGCAGACGACAACCGGTCGATTCTGGGTCTATGTGCGCGACGATCGCCGCTCGGGCTCTACCGAGCCTGCGGCGGTCTGGTTCTCGTACTCGTCGGACCGTAAGGGCGTTCATCCGCAAACCCATCTCGCCAACTTCAAGGGAATCCTGCAAGCGGATGCCTACGCCGGTTTCGATAAGCTGTACACGAGCGGCGATGTCCACGAAGCGGCGTGTTGGGATCATTGCAGGAGAAAGTATTACGAGGTCCATGTAAGCACGCCGACTCCGGATACCCAGAAGCTGCTGGAAATGATCGGCGAGCTCTACAGCATCGAAGCCGGCATTCGCGGCAAGCCTCCCGATGAGCGGTTGCGTGTGCGGCAGGAGAAGAGCAAGCCTCTGCTCGCCACGTTCGAATCGACGATCAGGGCCAAGCTGGCGACGCTGTCGAAGAAGTCTGCGCTCACGGGCGCGATCAACTACTCGCTGAACCACTGGGTGGCGCTTACGTTCTATTGCGAGGACGGGCACGCCGAGATCAGCAACGTGCTCGCAGAAAATGCCCTGCGCTGCGTAGCGTTGGGCAGGCGAAATTATATGTTCGTCGGCTCTGACAGCGGCGGTGAGCGAGCGGCAGCGATGTACAGCCTGATCGGAACATGCAAGCTCAATGACGTCAATCCGCGAGCCTACCTCGAATACGTGCTCACTCATATCGCGGACCACAAGGTCAATCGCATCGACGAGTTGCTGCCCTGGAACGTGGCCGACAAACTGAAGCCGGCCGCTTCGCGTACGCCTCCCGTTTGACCGGGTAGATCCAGATAGATCGTGTCCACGAGCGATCATGGACACGATCTCCCGCGATCTATCCGGACTTCTCCATACCGTCACATCATGCCTCACGCGCGCGCGTATCGCGGACCGGCCCTGCTGAGCCGCTTACGGCGCAGGCGGTGGACTCGGCGGTGCGATTGCACTTGCCCTCGCACGTGAGGGTGCAAAAGTGGTGCTGGCCGACATCAACCCTGCATCGCTTGAAACTGTCGCTGATAACGTTCGCAAGGCAGGCACCGAAGAGATGTCCCTGGAGTGGGATCTGGGCGACCTGTCTGCTATCGATGCACGTATCGGTGCGATTGAAGCACGATTCGGCGGTGTCGACATCCTTGTGAACAACACGGGTGGACCGCCGCCGACGCCGGCCTCTGGCCAACCTGCAGAATTGTGGGAAAAGCACTTTCGTTCAATGGTCCTCTCGGTCATCGGAATCACGGACCGTGTGCTGCCCGGTATGAAGGCAAAGAAATGGGGGCGCGTGGTGACAAGTGCATCCTCGGGCGTAGTTGCGCCGATTCCCGGACTCGCTATTTCGAACGCCCTGCGCATGTCGCTGGTTGGCTGGTCGAAAACGCTTGCAAAGGAAGTTGGTCGGGACGGCATCACCGCGAACCTTGTTGTACCGGGTCGTATCGGGACCGATCGTATTCGCTTTCTCGACGAAGCAAAGGCCAAGCGGGAAGGACGCACCGTCGAAGCGGTGTCCACGGAAAGCACCGGCTCGATTCCTCTCGGACGTTACGGACGACCCGAAGAGTATGCTCACGCCGTGGCGTTTCTGGCTAGCGAAGCTGCATCTTATGTGACTGGCTCCGTCATGCGAGTGGACGGCGGCCTCATCGCAGGCGTTTAAGGCATGGACCGTAGGTAATCCTACGGTTGCACCACTTAATACGTACAACGAAATAAAAATCAAAAACACGTCAAGAATGGAGGTTCGTTTGAACAGCCGCGCTGTGGGCCGTCCACAACGGATTTGAGTAAAAACTGTATTTCATGCGGGCGTTATTTCCTCCAGCTTAGTCTTTCGTTGTCTCCGGAGTTTTGCGGGCGCCGGGGGAGGTCACGAAATCAAACCAATCTCTTTCACAGGGGCAATCAAAAAAAATGAAGCAGAAGACAAAGAACGTGCTTTTTGTCCTGGCAACCAGCGGCGTCGTTGCGATCCCTACGCAAGCATTCGCGCAAGGCACTGTCACGCTGTATGGCGCAATCGACGAGGGCCTGCAGTACACAAGCAACGTCAATGGCAAGAGCAACATCCAGACAACGTCGGGCCAGGATTCTGGAGATCGATGGGGCCTGAAGGGCGTCGAGGATCTCGGCGGTGGCCTGAAGACCATTTTTCAGATTGAAAATGGGTTCAACCTCAACACAGGGAACCTCAACAATGGCGGCCGGATCTTCGGACGGCAGGCATACATCGGACTTCAGTCGGACAGTTTCGGCACGCTCACAATGGGGCGCCAATACGACCCGCTGGTTGACTTGCTTGGTCCGCTGACTGCCAACGGTAACTGGGCGGGTAGCCTGCTCTCACACGTGTATGACAATGACAACACCGACAATTCGATTCGCGTAAGTAATTCGGTGAAGTTCGTCAGCAACAAATATGCGGGCTTTACGTTCGAAGGTATGTACGCATTCAGTAACGCGGCTGGAGGATTTGCGAACAACCGTCTTTATGGACTTGCGGGGCAGTACGTGAACGGTGCCGTGACGGTCGCTGGTGCGTATCTGCAGATCAATGGCAACGCCAACACAAACGCTGGCGGCGCCGTTTCTTCTGCCGACACCAACTTCACCGCGCAGCGCAACCAGATCTTTGGTGGTGGTATCAACTATGCGCTGACCTCTGCCGCAACGGTGGGCTTCATCTATACGCACACGAATCTGACGAATACAACCGGAAGCGAATATTTCGGTAATCTCGCCAATCCGGCCAGTACGCTCCGATTCAATAACTTCGAAGTCAATGCCAAGTACCAGTTCACGCCGTCCTTCTATGGTGGCCTTATGTACACGTACACCATGGCTCACTATGACAGCACTGCCGGTCAGGCCCGGCCACATTGGGGGAATTTCGGCGGAATGGCCGACTACAATCTGACCAAGCGTACTGACGTCTACATGCAGGTCGCCTATCAGCGTGCGTCACACTCGCCGGGTTTTGCTGCTCCGCTCGGGCAAGCAGTGCTCGTGGGTACAGATGCGCCGTCCTCGAGCATCAATCAGACGGCAGTGCTCGTTTCCTTCCGGCATCTCTTCTGATATGGTCCGGAGTTCCGATGTCCCGTGATTCGCAGGATTGCAATGGGACGTCGGAATCGGCAGCAGTACCACACAGCCGAGTGAGGTCAGCTCGTCCGGTTTCCAGACGTGGGAGACGTTCTGACCCAACTGGTTGCGGGTTTTTTGCAACCGGCAAAATTGGCTGAAAGCGCCATGGGACATGGGTTCCCGTCGCCCCACTGGAATTGGCTAGAATCCCGATGCTTTGAAGGTCGAAATGGCCCAAAGCCAATCGTGGCAAGAGATTCCAACGAGATTAAGTGTCGAGGAGTTCGAGCAATTTGTCTGGCCCCATCTGAGCAAGGGCCGTCGCGGCCCGGCGCGAAAGCTCAGCGCGCACACAATTTCCAACTACATCCTGAAGGCGCTCTATTTCGGCTGCCAATGGAAGGAGCTGCCCATCGGGAAGGATCGGCACGGCCGCCCCGAGATCCATTACACGGGGTAGTCGTCCTCTCAAAATCTGGCGGTAGCATCGCGCAGAGCCGCTTGCAGCAAGGCGCCGCGTGTCGGCGACTGCTGAGCAAACCATGATTGTTCAAGTCATTGATTAGTATGGCGTTTTAGAATCGAAGCGCCAGATTTTGCACGGAAAGGACGGCTACCCCTACCAGCGCACCATCGGCGAAGAAAGTGGTGGCCAGGAAAGCCGCGGTGAAAAAGCCCGTCGTGAAGAAGGCAGTTGCTAAAAAGGCAACGTCGAGTCCGGCACCACTGCAGGGTATCGAGGCGACGCCGGCGGACTCCTGATCCGGCAACCGGACGGCCGGTTGACGGCAGGTCCGGTGAATGATGCGCCGCTCGTCTTTCTCAAGCCGGACGAGTGAGACAAGAAATTCGTGACGTTGCGCGCTCCCGCGGTAGGTCATGGTGAAGCCGCATCCTCGATCGAGCCCGCTTCGCAGAAAGGACCTTGTGGACGGGCCGATTCTGGCCAATGAGATAGCCGACGAACGCTGAAACAAAGTGCTCGCGCAGCCCGTGGTGTCGTACATGTAGTCCAGATCGAAGCTGGGGCGCGGATGTTGCCTTCAGGCGTCGCTACGGGTTTGCTCCCGCAGAGTTCTGCACCGGTGATGCTTCTGCACCTCTATATCGACAACGAACATATACTGGGCTCGCGGCAATACACTGTTGCTATGCGGGGCAGAGCCCAGTACAGCACGTCAGGAATACGCGATGGATCGAACCAAGGGCAGTGGCTCGCCTCGTCGCATCCGTTACGAACCGCCAGAACACGAAGTCACAGGCTGCTCAGGAGCCTTAGCTGGTGCTCGGTCTCGCTGCCGTGCACCAGCGTGTAGGAACACGCGCGCTCACGTTCAGTCAGTGAGAATCCTTCTGTCTGCGAGAAGGTATCCCAGAGCATATCTTCAATGGACATCGGTTTGCCGCGTGCTTTCGCAAAGGTGTCCAGCAGGCGGCTCGCTTCGCGCCGAAGCAGTAGGCGATCTTTGTTCAGGACATAGGATTGGCTTCTACCACGCAAAACTAGGAAATGCGGAATTGCATGCATGTCAATCGTCATGACCAACTCCATTTCTCTCGTGCATTCGCAGTATCAGCGGTGTGTGTCGGAGGTACGGCTGGGCGCCGCTCTGTCTGACCGTACTACCGGATCGATGTCTTGCACCGTGCACGCTTCCTTGCAACCCATCTGATCGTTGCCATTTTGCCCGACTACCGGTTCACGTTCTACAAGCGGATGTACGAACCGCCCAGGATCGCAGCACTTCAGCACGCTGTGAGAGTCATCGAAATATCCGCGTACCGTGCACAGATCAACCCAAGCGCCTCGCCGTGTCGCCAGATACTTTACTGCAGACATAGAGCGGAATTGAAAACGAGGCGGATGCGCCCAAGTTCGTCGGATCGACGTGCAGTTCGGCGATCAGGGAAGTGCCGCTCGGCTCGGAGAATTCGACATGCCGACTCATCACCAAGAACCGCCGTTCATCGTATTCGAAAAAGAAACCACTGGCGCGTCAGCGGCGCGTTCGCGCGAGCGTACCTACGCGTGTCGCGGCGAGAAGAAGGGGGTTCCATCGACCCCTGTGCTCAATTGCCAAGCAGCCGTGTCGTTCGCCGACGGCAACGACATGTACGGCTGGGGCCGTGGACTACTCCGGGACGGCAATGTCGCCATCGACGAGTTGCCTGCCATATGTTTCCGCATATTGGATGGCACTTGCCGGGTCCGCGCAGACCGGCATGTCGGCACAGCCAGCGAACGGATAAATGATCCGCCTGTCGGAAAGACGGGTCACTTTCAACGTCGGAACGGATCCGCTAAATGTCCGGCGGGACGATGCAGCAACGTTATAGTCTTCGTGGTCGGAAACGTCGCGTTTCATGGGAACTCGCCCTCCGACATGAATTGGACTTGCTGCGGGGTCCGATACGGACCGCTTAGAGATCGCCGATTGACTTCCCGTCGATCTGTCCGTCAATGAGACGCTCTGCGTAGTTGGTCGATGCTCGCCGGGCCTCGCCAGCCGCACGAAACGGCGTGCGCTGAGGAATTCGGAAGACACGGCTCGCGGTCAGTGTATCGTTGGTCCCCCGGCGGCAAATCCTGACGGCGGCGTCGAACCCTGCGCCGTAGTCGTACGAACCGACAGCGCCGCGCGGTGTGCGGGATAAACGAGGGGATAGATTTCCAGCCCCCTATAGGTTCTCGTGATGTCTTCCATGATGTGCTGTCCAGAAGTGTGAGCCATCGCTGAGAGCGATCGAGCCCTACCAGCGCGTGGACTCGTGGTCCACGCCTCGGGCGAGTGATATCGCGATGAATTTGATGTGCCAAACGTTTTGCAATGGATGAACCATCGCGGCGGCACAACGTAATCGGCGTCCGGAGACGAGGGGATCGCTTCTTCTGGCAACGAACGGATGTTGACCGGACAGTCGGAAGGGAGAGTTGCGCAAACGCCCGGCCTTTCAACACTGCGCCTGATCGGCAGAAAGCTCTAGAGGGGAAGTTGAGGCGACCGACCCAGTGTACCACCAAGGCGCGCGGATCCGTTCTTTTTATCGCGCGTCAGATCCCCCGATACGGAGGATCTTCACGAATTGCGTTCCCCATCGGTAGACAACGGTGTTTTGCTCGATCGCTTCCAACTGGTTGCAGGTTTTTTTCAGCACCGTATTTGGCTGGGAGGCGTATCTGGCAAGGGTTTCTCGCAGATACGAACGGACCGGGTAGAATCGTGTCGCTTTGACGGCAAATATGGCGAAAAGTCAGCGACAGCGGGGGGATTCCAACGAAGTACAGCAAAGAGCAGTTCGAGCAATTTATCTTGCCGCACCTGACCAGGGACAGCCGCGGCCCTACGACGACGCTCAGTTTCCACGCGATCTTCAACTACATTTTGTGCGCGCTTTATCTGGGTTGCAGTGGAAGCATCTGCCCATCGAGAAGGATCAGTATGGGCGTCGCGAGATCCACCCCACGAGCATCTGTCGCATCTTTAGGCGCTGGCAGGCCGAGGGTTGTTTTGATGCAATCTTCGAAGGCTCGGTGCTCAAGCTTCACCAGGACAATCGCCTCGATCTGACGGTCATGCATGGCGACGGCACGACGACAGCGGCAAAGAAAGGGGGCGACAACATCGGCTTTAGCGGCCACAAAAAACTCAAGGGTGACAAGGCTGTAATCTTCTGTGACAGGGGTTGCAACGTGATCGCACCGCTCGTCGCCGCAGCGGGTAACCGCAATGAATCGCCGTTGCTGCGACAGGCGCTCCCGCACCTGACGAAAATTGCACATGCGGTAGGATTGGATTTGCAGGGCAGCATCGTGAGCCTGGACGGTGTGTACGACTGCCCGCTCAATCGCCAAGCCATCTTCAATCGCGGCATGGTTCCCAACATTCCCGAAAACCCGCGTGGGCGTAAAACGCGGAAGCGGGGTCGCAAGCAGCGCTTCGATCCGGCCATCTTCGAGGAGAGTTTCCGGACCATCGAGCGGCTCTTCGCCTGGGAGGACAAGTTTCGCCGCCTGCTGCTGCGCTTCGAGCGCCTGAGCCCGGTCCACTACGCATTCAAGACACTCGCGTACACGATGATCAATCTGCGGCACTACTGCCGAAGCTGATCACTTTCCATGAACCTCCCGTGTCGGTGGTTTTCAGGCTGTAGCGTCGTCAAGTGTTGATAGCGGAACGGGTTGGCGTGCTGTTGCGTGAGTAACGGTGGAGAGCGGAACGAGCTCGCGTCCCAATTCCCTGGCCAGTCGCTTCAGGGCGCGTTCCTTGCTCTGGCGGACCTGTTCCTCATAGCGCGCGAGTCCCCGCTCGACATAGTCATCGCCCTTGACCATGACGCGCCAGAACCAGGCGGCGAGCTTGCGCGCCAGCGCCTTGGTCGCCACCAGACCGCCGCGGCGGGCCGCGAGACGGCGGTAGAAACCACCGAGCGCGATGTCGCGGCTGCGGATCAGGCTTTGCGCCATCATGCAGAACAGCTGTCCGGTCCGGTTGCGGCCGCGCCTGACGTGTTTGCTGCGTTTGCCGCTCGCGTGGCTGCCCGGTGCCAGTCCGGCCCAGGCGGTGAAGTGTTTTTCGGTGGGCCAGGCGCTCAGGTCGGTCCCCACCTCACCGATCAGTTGCAGCCCGCCATAGGACGACAGCGCGGGCAGCTTCGTCAGATCCCGTCCGCCACACATCTGGGCCAGGATCTCGCGCAGCCCGGCAATGTCCGGCGCGTTGACGCCGGTCTGCCGGGTGGACCTGGGTAGCGGCGGCTGGGTGTCATCGTGCGGCGGCAGCACCGCGGCGATGCGTGCGTCGCAATCGGCGATGAGTTTCTGGTAGTGGTCCCAGGACTGCAGTGCCTGGCCCAGCGCGAAGAGGTGCTCGTCGGCCCAGGTGCCCCGCAGGGCCTCGAGCACGGCCTGTGCCTTGTTGCGGCGGATCTGCACGTCGCACAGCGCCAGCAGGGCCTCGGGGGAACGCTCGCCGGCCACGATCGCGCGCGCGACCGCCAGGCCGCTGACGCCGGCCAGCGAGGAGATGACATCGTGCAGCTTGATGTTCATGCGCTCGAAGGCCTTCTGCATCAGTTGGACACAACCCGCTGCGGACGCCACGTGATCGGCGCGCAGGCGCAGGTAATCCTGCAGCCGGCGGATGTCAGCCGGTGGCACGAAGCCGGCATGCAGCAGACCATGCATGTGCAGCGTGGCGCCCCACTGGCTGTCGGCCATGTCGGTCTTCCGGCCTGGCAGGTTGCGCGTCTGCCGGCCATTGACCATGCGCACGTCTAGACCGGCGCTTTCCAGCACACCATACAACGGCAGCCAGTACACGCCGGTCGCTTCCATCGCGACCGAATGCACGCCCTGGGCGAGCAGCCAGTCGCGCAACGCGTGCAGCTGCGCGGTCA
>Ga0137385_10006150_pt1 | contig 10549 bp, 11 predicted proteins | sample SagtaG_FD_104921 | JGI IMG/M metagenome (GOLD analysis project Ga0137385, IMG submission 104921) | Vadose zone soil microbial communities from Sagehorn Ranch, Mendocino, California, USA - Sage2_R_80_16 metaG | ecosystem: Environmental > Terrestrial > Soil > Vadose zone | place: USA: California... | reverse complement strand
TATTACGGCACCGACTTCGGGCTACGCGGCGCCGCATGGATCACCAGGTTCAACGACACGACGCGGCAGGCGGAGTCGTACCGGGCCGGGCGGGTGCTGCTGGCGGGCGACTCCGCGCACATCCACTCCCCCATGGGTGGCCAGGGCCTGGGCGTCGGCGTGCAGGACGCGGTGAATCTGGGCTGGAAGTTGGCACAGGTGGTCAAGGGCTTCTCGCCGGACAGCCTGCTCGACACGTATCACGCGGAGCGTCACCCCGTCGCGGCGCGCGTGCTGCACAACACCATGGCGCAGATAGCGCTCTCTCGGATCAATGACCGCACCGACGCCCTGCGCGACATCGTGACCGACCTGCTGCGGATGGAGGAGCCGCGCAAGCACCTCGCCGGGATGATCTCCGGCCTGGATGTCCACTACGACCTCGGCGGCGGGCCCGAGGGCACCGAGAACGCGCACCCGCTCCTCGGCCGCCGCATGCCCGATCTCGACCTCGGCACCCTGATGGGCCCGCTGCGCGTCTTCACGCTGCTGCACAACGCCCGTCCCGTGCTGCTCAACCTCGGCGCCCCCGGAGCGTGTGAACGCGCTCTCTCAGCGTGGACGGGACGGGTCCAACTCGTCGACGCCACGTATGACGGGCCGTGGGAACTCCCCATCCTCGGTGCGGTCCCCGCACCCACGGCGGTCCTCGTGCGCCCCGACGGGCACGTCGCCTGGGTCGGGGTCGGCGGAGAGAGCGCTTCCACGGACGGGCTGACCGCTGCGCTGACGAAGTGGTTCGGCGAGGCGATCGTGCCGTGATCCTCGACGAGTTCCGTTACTGCCGCCGCGAGATCTGGACGCGCGGGAAGCAGCCCGTGGAGAAGTCCGTCCTCCCGCAGGCGCCGTCGTCGCCCCGCCCCTATCTCGGCAAGCTGTCGGCGGAGACGCTGACGCGCTCGCACGCGCGTTAGCTGCTAACCGCCCTCGCCTCAGCCGCGCTCGTCTCAGCCGCCCTCGCGGGTGGCCCCGGTCGCGTACCGGCGCTCCGCCCTCCGCCCGAGCGCCGGTACGGGATCGCGCTCAAGCGCGCTCCTTCGTGAAGACCCGCGTCGCGACGTTCAGGCGGTTCCACACGTTGATCGCGGAGATGGCGACGAGCAACTGCACGAGCTCCCTCTCCTCGAACCGCGCCGCTGCCTCGTTCCAGACGTCGTCCGGCACGCCGTGCTCGCCGAGCCTCGTGACCGCGTCCGTGAGCGCGAGCGCCGCCTGCTCCCGAGCCGTGAACAGGTGCTTCGCCTCGCGCCACGCGACGACCGCGACCATCCGCTGCACGCTCTCGCCGTTCTTGGTCGCTTCGTGCGCGTGCATGTCGAGGCAGTACGCGCAGCCGTTGAGGCCCGAGGCGCGCAGTCGCACCAGTTCGCTCAGTGTGCCGTCCAGCCCGCCGCTGACCTCCTCTAGCGCCAGCATCGTCTTCAACGCCTCCGGCAGCACGCGCTGCCACGAGACGCGCTGCTCGCCGGGAAGCCGGGTCTGGGTGTTCATGTCCGTTCCTCTCGCTCGTGCGGGCCGGTCGGCCGCGCTTCCATCGCGAGACGAGACAGGCCCGCCGGCCCGTGACATGCGTGCGAGTGACCGTCGTCACACGCGCCGCGTGAAGGTCCGGTGAAGGCGTCCGCCCTGCTCCCCGCGCCCCCTGAGAGCGCTTTCTAGCATCAGCCCATGAATGAATCCGGTACGCTGCGCCGAATCCGCGTCCTGATCGTCGTATTCGTCATCGGCCTGATCCTGAGCGGCGTCACCGCGTTCCCGCTCGGCATCGAGGCCCGCGCGTTCGACCGCCTGCTGCACGGCGCCGCGTGGCCGATCGCCCGCCACCTCGCGTTCCTGACCTCGTGGATCGACGAGGTCAGCTCCGGCCTCACCGACGCGTACGCCCGCCACCCCTACATCGCGTACGGCACCGACTGGCTCGCCTTCGGCCACCTGGCGATCGCCGTCGCGTTCTGGGGCCCGTACCGCGAGCCGGTGCGCAACATCTGGGTCCTGAGGTTCGGCCTGATCTCGTGCGCCGGTGTCGTCCCCCTCGCCCTGATCTGCGCCCCGCTCCGGCACATCCCCCTCTGGTGGATCGCCGTCGACAGCTCCTTCGGCGTCGTCGGCGCGATACCCCTCTACGCCGCGTACCGCCTGACCCGCGGGCTGGAGACCGGCCAGCTGTCGGCAGCTCGCCGCCTCGCGACCGACTGATCGACTGATCGACTCAGAACACGCCCTCGTGACACGGCGCCGCGAGCACGTGACCAGGCTGGATACGCAGCTCCTCAGCGAAGGCACGGTGCGGACATCGCCACCTGCGGGCGACCTTCCGACGCGACCGGACAGAAATAATGGTTTCGGGAAGTGTCCGGTGCCGTGCAAGGATCTCGCGGTGACCTCTGCAGACCGCCCCGCCGTATCGCCACCAGACCGCTGGACCGCCTCCACGGTGTACGCGGACATGTGGCTGGACCCGGACGACGACCCCCGAGACACGGATGTCGAACTCCAGGACGAGCGCACGACACTGATCGAGTATCTGCGCGTCTACCGGTTGACGCTCGAGATGAAGTGCGCTGATCTCGACGCCGAACAGCTGGCCCGCCGATCAGTGCCACCGTCGACGATGTCACTGCTCGGCCTGATTCGGCACATGGCCGCAGTGGAGCACAACTGGTTCCGGCGCGTGATGGCCGGCGAGGAAGTGGCCCGCCTCTACGTCTCCGGCGAAGACCGCGACGCCGACTGGAACGGCGCGGTCGCCGACCCGGCCGTGGTCACCGATGCATGGGCCTCGTGGCGACGTGAGGTCGCCTACGCCGAAGAGCTCGTCGCGACAACGAGCGATCTCGGTGCCCGCGGGCGCCGGCGAGGCGGTTCCGCACCCCAACTCCGCGAAATCCTCATTCACATGATCGAGGAGTACGCCCGGCACTGCGGACACGCCGACCTGCTGCGCGAGAGGATCGACGGACGCGTCGGCCAGTAACGCGGGAAGCCACATCGCAGGCCGCCGACGCGGACCGGCCGACTCAGCGGACTGAGCCGCCCGACACGCCCACCGCCCACCGCCCACCGAAGCCCTAAGCCTGCAGCTTCCCGCTCAGTCGGTCCATGCGCGGCCAGTGCACGTCGTGGGCCCAGCGGAGGCGCTCGAAGATCCAGATGAGGCGGGCGGAGGGGTCGATCTGGCCGGGGAGGACGCCGTGGCGGGCGGAGGTGGGGTCGGCGTGGTGGGAGTTGTGCCAGCTCTCGCCGAAGGAGATGATCGCGAGGGGCCAGAAGTTGGTGGCGCGGTCGCGGTTGGCGAAGGGGCGCTTGCCGACGACGTGGCAGACGGAGTTCACCGACCACGTGATGTGGTGCAGCAGCGCCATGCGCATGATGCCCGCCCAGAAGAACGCCCCGAGCGCGCCCTGCCAACTGTCCGTCACCAGCCAGCCGATGGCCGCGGGGCCAAGCAGCGAAATCGCGGTGAGGGGGCCGAAGAGGCGGCCGACGAGCTTGAGGTCCTTGTCCTCGGCGATGTCGGGCGCGAAGCGGGCGCGGTTGCTCAGTTGGCGGCGCAGCATCCAGCCGATGTGGGCGTGGATCAGGCCTTTGAACAGCGCACGTGAGTTGGTGCCGTAGCGCCACGGTGAGTGCGGATCGCCCTCGCGGTCGGAGTACGCGTGGTGACGGCGGTGATTTGCCACCCACTGGACCGGCGAGCCTTCTATGGCCAGCGAACCGGCGACGGCCAGGGCGATGCGCAAGGGACGCTTGGCCTTGAAGGCGCGGTGCGTGAAGCAGCGGTGGTAGCCGACCGTGACGCCGAGGCCTGATACGACGTAGCAGACCGCTGCCAGGCCGAGATCGAACGGGGTCACTCCCCAGCCCCAGGCGAACGGGACGACGATCACCAGACACAGCATCGGAGCGATGACGAACGCCCACATGGCGATCGCGGCCGCGAGGTTCTGCGGTGCGTCGAGCAGCGGTTTCGGGGACGACGTGGGCACGCCGACGAGATCGTCGCCGTCGGGTAGGTCCGCGGGTGCGGCAGCGAGGGACATTGTGTGGCGATCCTTGCTGGAGAGGTACCCGTGTGCGGTGGCTCAGGGGGCTGAGCACAGTGTCGGGCACGGTTCGGGTAGTTCCCGTGAACGGAACGACGCGAAGATCGGCCGACTCGGTGAACAGCGCGAACGTTACCTGCTCGACGACGCTTTGGCGAAGCCGCTTCGCCTAGGATCCTTGTGGTGGGTACCGCGGCGGAAAGGGCGGCTTCGATGAGCGGCGGCACGGGGTGGGTCACGCGCGAGCGGCTCCTCGAGATTGTGCGCTTCTGCGTGGTCGGCGGCGGCACGTTCGCGCTCGACGAGGGCTGCCTGATCCTCCTGCGCACCTCCACCGGTATGCCGCTGGGCATCGACACCGCCCTCGCGTACGCGCTCGCCGCTGTGGTCAACTTCGTGTCGAGCCGACAGTGGGTTTTCGAGCAGGCGTCGACCGGCGCGCGGGCGCGAACGGCCCTCGTGCGCTACCTCATCGTGGTCGTCATCGGTCTGCTGATCGCGGCGGTGCTCGTGCCCGCGCTGCAGACGGCCGGGATCGACTACCGAATCGGCAAGATCCTCGTCTCCGGGCTGGTCGGCATCGCAACCTACTTCGCGTTCCCGATGTGGGTCTTCAAGGGCACGGCGGCGGACGCGTCGTCGGCCGTGACGTCCGCGGACACCGCGGACGCTCCGGAAACCAGCGACGTCGGCTGACGCGGCGACCGCGAGGCCGACTTTAATTAGTCATTACCAGGAGACAACTCCAGCACGGAACCGTAACGCATTCATGACAAAAGCGGGAGCAGATCAGGTTCCCTTCACCGTTCTCTCATCGTCTAGGGTGATCGTGGCCTTCACAACGATGCGCCGGGAACGGGAACGGAGCCGGAGTCTTGTCGCAAACCACACGTGTGCTCGCGCCGGAAGGCTCGGGCGCGGGACCGTTTGCGGAGGACACCTCGGTGGACGGAGCCGCGGGAGACGGGCGCAGCCGTCGGCGGCGCCTGGCGATCCTCGCGGTGTGGAGCGGGCTCTGGGCACTGTATTTCAGCGTCTCGGGCGGGTTCTCCTGGCACTACTTCGTACAGGGCAGCACGCTGCTGTTCCACGGCGCGAAGGCCGGGCAGCCGGCCGGCGGGCTCGACCTCTACGCGAACTACCCGCAGCTGCAGATCGGCCCGGTGACGTTCGCGCTGGCTGAGGGGCTGCGGCATCTCGGCGGGGGCAACGGGGTGCACGCGGCCGAGGCGTTCATGACCGTGCTCGGCCTGGTCGTGCTCTACTGCCTGGAGCGGATCGCCGAGGCGATGCGGCCCGAGTTGACCGGCACCCGGCGGCTGGACCGGACGATGCTGTTCGGCGGCGGCATCTTCATGATCGGCTGGACCGACCTGAGCGTCGGCATCGGCCATCTGGACGACGCGCTCGCCCTGACCCTCGTCACGCTCGCGGTGTGGGCGCTGACCGCGAACATCCCCACCCTCGCCGGGCTCTGCCTCGGCCTGTCGGTGGACTCGAAGCCCTGGGCGCTGGTGTTCCTGGCGCTGATCCTGACCGTGCCGAAGTTCATGCGGACGCACGTGGCCGTGTGGACGATCGGGACCGTCCTGGTGGCCTGGCTGCCGTTCGTCATCGCGGACCCGCACATGCTGACGGCGGCGTCCGCGTTCACCATCCCGAACGAGCCGTCCTCCTCGCTGCGCGCGCTCGGCGTGGCCGACGCGGGCACGCCGAAGTGGGACCGGATGGCGCAGATCGGGCTCGGCTGCGTGCTCGGCGGGGTCGCGGTCTGGCGCCGCCGCTGGCCCGCGATCATCCTGCTCGGCGTCGGGGCGCGCATAGTCCTGGACCCCGGCGTGTACGCGTACTACACCTCCGGGGTCCTGCTCGGGGCACTCATGTGGGACACGCTCGGGCTGCGCAAACCCTGGCCGATGTGGACGATCATCACCGGCACGGCCCTCGCGATATCGCCGATCTTCATCACGAACGCGACCGTGCTCGGGCAGATACGGCTCTGGCTGGTCGTCCTTTCCAGCGGGGCTGTGCTGGTCTCCCCCGCGTACGAGATAGGGCCGCTCGCCCGGCGCGGTCTCGGCCGGCGCAGAAAAGTGGGAACGCGCCGGGCCGCCCGGTGAGGGCGCGGACCCGACGCGTCTGACGGCCCCTCGACCTCAGCCCGCCGCGATCAGCGCCTCGACCTCGGCCACGCTCGTGTAGTGCGAGGCGTCGCCCTCGATCGAGTAGCTGCGCTGCCCGTCGATGCCGACCGGAACGTCCCCGGCGGCAGTGACGCGGTGCAGGCGACGCGGCTGGTCGTCGTAGTTGTCGATGGCGTAGTGCTGGGTGATGCGGTTGTCGAAGAGCACGAGCTCGTTCGGCGACCAGCGCCAGCGCAGGATGTTCTCGGGCCGCGTGACGTAGGCCTGGAAGATGTCGAGGATCTTCCGGGACTCGGTCGTCGAGAGCCCGAGGATGCGCTGCGCGAAGCCGCCGATGAACAGGCCGCGCTCGCCGGTCAGCGGGTGCACGCGCACGACCGGGTGCACGGTCTCGAACTTGATCGACTGGAAGATCTTGCGCTGCTCCGCGTAGTTCTCGTTGCGCGCCTCGTTCGGCACGGCGTAGTCGTACACGTTGGTGTGCACGGCGTGCAGCGTGTCCGCGAAGGCACGCAGCGGCTCGGGCAGATCCCGGTACGCGGCGGCCGAGTTCGCGATCAGCGTCTCGCCGCCGTACGGCGGGATGACAACGCTGCGCAGCGTACTGAGCTGCGGCGGGTTGACGACGAACGTCACGTCGGTGTGCCAGTGGTTGGCCCGGCCGCCGCGCTCGCTGTCCACGGGAAGGATGTTCGGCGCGCCGTCGATCGACGGCACGGTCGGGTGCGCCGTGGTCAGGTCGCCGAAGTGGCGGACGAACCGCTGCTGGCCCTCGTCGTCCAGGTTGGAGGCGTCGAAGACCAGCGCCTTGTGCTCGTTGAGCGCGGCGCGAATCTCGGTGACAGTGTCGGGTGCGAGCTCCTGCGCGATGTCGATGCCGGAGACGCGGGCGCCGATGCGGGCGGTGACCTTCTGGATTTCCAGCCGGACTGGGGCTTCGGTGGTGACGGTCATGGTGGTGCCCTTCTTCTAGATACTCACCGGGGTGCGGTGCGTGGACTCGAGGCCGTAGCGGCCGCGGAGGGTCTGGCCGGGCAGGTACTCAGTGCGGAACAGGCCTCGGGCCCGCAGGATGGGGACGACCTCGTCGACGAACAGTTCGAGACCGGAGGGCAGCACCGGCGGCATGATGTTGAAGCCGTCCGCCGCGCCGCCGGTGAACCAGGACTCGATCTCGTCGGCGATCTGCTCGGGCGTGCCGGCGAACGTGTGGTGACCACGTCCGCCGCCGAGTCGGCCGATCAGCTCGCGGACGGTGAGCTTGTCGCGCCGGGCCAGGTCGACGATGAGCTCGTACCTGCTCTGCGCGCCGTTGATCAGCTCGGTCGGCGGCAGGTCGTCGGGCAGCCGCTCGTCGAGAGGGAGCAGCTCGACCGGCAGTTGGAGAAGTGCGGCCAGGTGCCTTTGACCGTGCTCGTAGGTGATCAGCTCCTCGAGTTCGGCGTCCCGCAAGCGGGCCTCGGCCTCGGTGGAGCCGATGACCGGGACCAGGCCCGGCAGGATCTTGATGTGCTCCCCGGCGCGGCCGGCGGCGATCGTCCGGGCCTTGAGATCGGCGTGGAACGCCTTCGCCTCGGCAAGGGTCTGCTGCGCGGTGAAGACGGCCTCGGCGTGCCGGGCGGCGAAGTCCTTGCCGTCCTCGGATGATCCGGCCTGCACGAGCAGCGGATGGCCCTGGGGTGAGCGCGGGATGTTCAGCGCGCCCTCGACGGAGTAGAACCTGCCCTCGTGCCGCGGCGGACGGATCTTGCGCTGGTCACCCCAGACGCCGAGCTCCTTGTCGCCGACGTAGACGTCCTCGGCCCAGCTGTCCCAGAGCCGCAGGGCCACGTCGGTGAACTCGGCGGCGCGCTCGTACCGCTCGGCATGGGCCGGCGCGTCCTCGAGGCCGAAGTTGCGCGCGGCGGCGGGTCCGGCCGTGGTGACGATGTTCCACCCGGCCCGGCCGCCGCTGACGTGGTCCAGCGAGGCGAAACGGCGGGCCAGGTTGTACGGGCTGTTGTACGTCGTGGACGCGGTGGCGATCAGGCCGATGTGCTCGGTGACCGTGGCCAGCACGGTCAGCAGCGTGAGCGGCTCGATCACCCCGGCCGGGCGGTGCGAGACGTCGCCCCACAGCGCCGGGCTGTCGGCCAGGAACAGCGAGTCGAAGGTGCCGCGCTCGGCGGTGCGGGCGAGGGCCTTGTAGTGCTCGATATCCGTGTTGGCGCGCGGGTCGCTCTCCGGCAGGCGCCACGAGGCCTCGTGGTGGCCGGTGCTCATCAGGAATGCATTGAGATGCAGGGTCTTGCTCATGAGGCGACCTCTTCGAGGGCTGGTTCGTATTCCACGCCGAGGGCGGTGAGCAGCCGGTCCCGATAGGCGGCCAGGCGTTCGTCGCGAGCGGATCTCGGATGCGGCAGGTCGATCGGCAGGTCCAGGCCGAACCGGCCCTCCTCGAGCACGAGCACGCGGTCGGCCAGCAGCACCGCCTCGTCCACGTCGTGCGTGACCAGCAGTACGGTCGGGCCGTGGCGCTCCCACAGCTCGCGCAGCAGCGTGTGCATCTTGATCCGGGTCAGCGCGTCGAGCGCGCCGAACGGCTCGTCGGCCAGCAGCAGTTCGGGTTCGCGGGCGAGCGACCTGGCCAGCGCGGCACGCTGGGCCTCGCCGCCGGAGAGCTGGTTGGGCCAGGCGTCCTCCCGTCCGGCGAGCCCGACCTCGGCGAGCGCCGCGCGGGCCCGATCGGCGGCGGCGCGGCCCTCCGTGCCGCGTCGTGGCAGGCCGAGCAGCACGTTCGCGAGCACCCGGCGCCAGGGCAGCAGCCGCGAGTCCTGGAAGACCACTGATACGCGATCCGGCGCGACGATCTCGCCGCGGCCCTCGACCTCGTGATCGATCCCCGCGATGGCGCGCAGCAGGGTCGACTTGCCGGAGCCGCTGCGGCCGACGAGGGCGACGAACTGGCCGCGCGGGATCTCCAGGTCGACGCCGTGCAGCACGGTCCGCTCGCCGAAGCCGCGGGTCAGGGCGCGGACGGTCAGTCCGCCAACGTCTGCCGCCATGACAGGACCCTCCTTTCGATGAGCCGGACGACGAAGTCGGAGGCGAAGCCCCAGATCCCGTAGATGACCAGGCCGAGCACGACGCTGTCGATCAGCCCGTAGGTGGCCTGCTGGTACATCAGGTAGCCGAGGCCGCTGGTGGCGTTGACCTCCTCGACGACGACCAGCGCCAGCCACGCGCTGGTCACCCCGAGCCGTAGCCCGGTGAAGAAGCCGGGCAGCGCGCCGGGGACGACGACCTGGCGGAGGAACTCCCAGCGGCTCAGGCCCAGGGTTTCGGCGAGTTCGACGAAGCGCCGGTCGATGGCGCTCAGGCCCGCCGAGAGGTTGATGTAGATCGGGATGTAGACGGCGATGGCGATGATCGAGATCTTGAAAGTCTCGCCGATGCCGAGCCAGAGGATGAACAGCGGGATCATGCCGAGGATCGGCAGCGCCCGGTTGATCTGCACGTTTCCGTCGATGATCGCGGCTCCGACCCGGCTGAGCCCGGCGAGCAGAGCGAGCACTACGCCCGCGGTGAGGCCGATCGCGAAGCCCTCCGAGGCGCGCTGCAGGGAGATCGCGAGGTCGGGGCCGAGGGTGCCGGACTGCCAGAGCTGCCAGCCGGTGTGCACGACGGACCAGGGCGCGGGCAGGATGCGCGGGTCGAGCCGTCCGGCCGCGCTGCCCAGCGACCAGACGCCGATCAGCAGCAGCGGGCCGATGCCGCGCGTGAACGGGATGCGCTTGCCCGGGCCGAGCCTGCGTACCCGGCGCCGGGTGTCCGGCTGTGTATCCGAAGTCGTATTCAGACGAATGTCGAGTGCCGTGTCGGACATCGTCCTCAACTCCGGTATGTCGCCGGAACCGCGGCGGCGGCGAGGGATTCGAAGCGGCGGTCGAACAGCTGCGTCGGGTCGAAGGACTTGATGAAACCGCCCTCGGCGAGCAGGTCGACGGTCTGCTTCTCCCAGGCTATCGCCGCGTCCCAGCTCGTCGGGAACCAGGGCTTCGGGCTCAGCTGCACGACCCGCTTGGCCTGGGCCGCGGAGATGTTCTGCGTCGTGACGTAGAAGTCCTGCTCCCAGTCGGCGGGGTTCTCATACACCCAGACGGCCGCCTTGGCCCAGAGCGGCACGAACGCGGCGATGGCGGCGGCCTTCCCGGCGTCCTGGAGCACGGACTGCGGCGCCCACAGCAGGGTGAGGAAGTCGACGACGGCCGTCTCGATCGAGTGCGCGCCGTCCTTGCCGTAGCTGTTGAGGTAGTTGGGCAGCTGGGAGACCGGCAGCGGCGC
>Ga0137385_10006149_pt1 | contig 10549 bp, 16 predicted proteins | sample SagtaG_FD_104921 | JGI IMG/M metagenome (GOLD analysis project Ga0137385, IMG submission 104921) | Vadose zone soil microbial communities from Sagehorn Ranch, Mendocino, California, USA - Sage2_R_80_16 metaG | ecosystem: Environmental > Terrestrial > Soil > Vadose zone | place: USA: California... | reverse complement strand
TGTCCGACGAGGCAAAACATGGTGCTGAGCTTTCCGCGAGTCGCAGTGCTGGAGTTTCCACGCAGAGATCCGCGCTTGGCTTGAGAAGGGGGTTGAGGAGAAAAGAGACCAAAAATGACTGAGGCTTCTCGTCCGGGATTGAAACATTGATGATGTATATTATATCTATCCTCAACTATAGGAAAGAAAGGAACTTATAATGCAATATTCACCGCCACAGCAACCCGGGCGGTTCTACCAACCACCACAATATGGGCCACCGTATCAGCAACCACCACAATGGTCGCCACAACCAATACAGATGCAGCAGGAACGCAACTATACCCCGGCTGCATGGTTAAGTGCTGTTTTGTCTGTCTTTTTACTCGTACCTGGTCTCATTGCCACACTCATTTACCTCGTAGAAGCTAATAATGTGAAAAAGCGCACTGGCATCACACCACAAGGCTATGGCTGCTTGTGGGCTGTGCTTATCTGGTGTGCGCTTCCACTTGTTTTTATAGGGGGCTTTGTCTTTCTACTGCTTATTAGTGCTGCTAGTATGGGTCACTAGTTGATTATGAGGAGCAAGATGTGTGGTTTAAATGACTGTTTTCCCATTCGCGGGATTGAAACGGATATGCACTATTAATATCATAATGATGTACCTTTTTGTCTAAATGGCACTTAACCCGCTTGCGAGATTGCAGGACAAAAAAGCACCCATGAGGTTGTCTCGTGGGTGTTCTGTTTTTGACTCATCCTCTGCTTGTCATATGTTGGTATGTCGCATCATCTCACGTTCTTCTTTTTCGCTTCAAAAACCCGTCTCACGCCGACTAATAAATCTTGTGCGATGTTGGGTAAAACTGTATGTTTTTGTTCCTCTCACACGGCACCACTTGTTCTTCAGAAACAGCCGCAGACAGTTCATGATCTGTGCAAGATGCTCCTGAAAAACGGCACCAGATGTTACTCGCAGAACACCACCCTACTGTATTCTCATTATTCTCATTGGGGGTTGGGATGGACAAACGAGAGCTGTAACCATTTCTTTATCGGTGCGCAGTTATCATAAACGCTACCATTTTCATCGGGGGGAAAGGAACCAAGAGAACTGAATATGAAAGGAAAAGAAGCTTGATGGCATCGCACTATCAAGCTCCTCATTTCTCATTTAACTCTGGCAAGAAACTACGTAAGCCGTTCTACTTTACTTCTAACTCACCTTGGGGATGGTGACGAGAAAGCTTACTTGCCATAGACTTTGCCACCCTGAAAGTCAAGGGCAATAACCGGTTCATCACCGACGACCCAAGCATCATGGCCTGGTCCGAGGAGTTGAACATCACCTGGTCCTAATTCACTCTCCGTTCCATCATCCATGCGTACGTGCAGGCGACCAGAAATGCCATAGTTGAAATGCGGCACCTGGCAACTGTCTGTACCGGCTGTCGGTTTCACGTGCTCCGACCATCTCCATCCCGGCTCGAGGGTCAATTTCATAACAGACCCGTCACCTAAGTTGACCACTTCAATCTTGGTCTTGGGCAAGTTCCTGACCTCGTCAGGCGTGCCGAAATTCTTTGTTTCCATCGTTGACATCATTTCACCTCCTTTCTGTTTGGAGTTGAGGGGACGCTTTTTTCTCGCCAGAGAGAGGAATGTTTACATGAGCAAATAAAATACGCGGGACAAGATGGAGCTATCCAAAGAGAAGTATACTTGAAAAGCGCAGCAAATTCAATGGCGAGCAGTGCTTATCTCGCACATTATTAGAGTGCTGGCTGCCCTGGTTACTTACGGGCACGTTTGAAAACATATGGGGTAGTGCGAAGCACTACCCTTATTGTGGGGAAAACCTCAACATCACCTCATGTCCTGCATGCGCACCAGAGTAACAATTTGGTTATTCTTGCTCAACGCACCGAAAAGGTAAAGTATCGCAGTTACTTCACAGTAATGTAGCGATATAAAGTTGCTCGTGAGATATGGAGGGTTTTACAGATATCGCTAATGCTGTTGGTTTTATTATCATAGAGTTGTTGCGCGATAGCAGCTTGTTTACTAGAGAGTGCTTTTGGTTGTCCTCCTTTTCTCCCTCTGGCTCGTGCAGCAAGGAGCCCTGCCTGGGTTCGCTCTCGAATGAGATCCCGTTCAAACTCTGCCAGTGCTCCGAAAATATGGAAAATAAGTTTTCCGCCGGATGTCGTCGTGTCAATGCTTTCTGTCAGGCTTTTAAAGCCGATGTGTCGTTTACTTAAGTCGGTGATCGTTTCAATCAGATGCTTGAGTGTCCGACCTAATCTGTCCAGTCGCCACACCACCAGGGTATCCCCTTCTCGCACATATGCGAGTGCTTCATCGAGTCCTTTCCGTTCTGTCGTTGATCCGCTTATGGTATCAGTAAAGATTTTAGAACAGCCTATTTTCTCAAGAGCATCTTTCTGAAGGTTGAGCGTCTGATCCTGGGTGGAAACTCGTGCATAGCCAATAAGCATAGAATAATAAAGCTGAGATTATCCCGCAATGTCTGTAGCTTCGCTGGCGTTGCTTGGTACTAGTTGCCATTCAAGTACCTTCTGTGGGGGTTTTACCTTATTGGTTTCCCATAAACTTACCATTGTTGGTGAGACATTGAGATGGCTAGCAAATTGCGCTTGTGTTTCGCCGCGTTCTAATCGCATTTGTCGTATTCTGTAACCTGTGGATAACTCGTATGGCTCTTCACTTTTGCCTTGTGCGTCCTTTTCGGCAATCCTTTCAACTTTCTCGCTGAGATAAGGATGATTTATTGCTGCGCCAGTGATACATCTCCCCCCTGTGAAATGTGGTAAGATCATGCGTATTCCATCTCTTCCCATACAAATGAGGTATTCCTGCTTTTTATTCAAGATGCCTGTTCCATTACAAGCCGGACAAAATTGCATTTCCTCGATGATGTATTCGCAGAACTCAATAACTTTATATGGAGCTTCGCTAGTACCCTGCTCCCAACGATATACCGTCCCCTCGCTGACATTAAACCGCTTCTCAAAATCTTCCCTTGTCTCCTTCAATAAGGATCGCGCAAATTTTATTCGTTCTATTATTTGCATATTCTTAGTGGCATTGTATCATAGTTCGCTTGCTTGAGAACCACAGATCATTTTCTGATCTATTAAAAAATAGCGAGCTGGCCGTTTTTCTTCTGCTCTTGTCGTTGAAAATGGAGACCCAAGACTGCTTTATACATGACTCTGGCAAGCAGAAACACATTATCAATTTCTTCCACTTTTGGGACTCGCCCCAACTCATTTTGTAGAGCTACTGCTATTTTTGCTTTGAGGAGTCGTTTCTTTTGCTCAGTCATTGCCATATCCAATTGATTGTCTCAAAACTCAACCATAAAGTCAAGAGGTGAAACATTGATAAAAAGATGGGTAGTGAGATGATGTACTCTGTTGTCCGTTTGGGTCGCTGAAAGAGCCTATAACATTCATGCGGCAAGTGGGTAGAGGTTCAAGTCAGGAATGTCTTGATAGTCTTTCACATTGCGAGTCACCAGGGTCAGATCATGCTCAAGAGCGATGGCAGCATTGATCAGATCAAGGGCTCGTGCTTTGACCCGTTTCTGCTCGGTTTTCAACTGCTCCCGCAGGACTGCACACCGTTTGGCAACAGAAAGGGAAAAGGGTAGAACCGGAACGCTCCGGCGGAAGGTCTGAAACTTGGCGCGAGCTTCTTTTCCATGCGGACTTCTGACAACCCCCTGAAATGCTTCCATGTAGGTGATCATGCTGATGGCAATTCCTTCTGGTGCGAGGTGTTCTAAAAGCTGATTGGCTTCAGTCACGTTGGCCAGGTGGTCGATTACCAGATCCGTGTCAATCAGATAGGGCATACCTTAGAACGGGCGGCCTGTGCTTTCTTGGCCGCGTTGTGTCGCAAGATCGCGCAACAATGCTTGTCTGTCTACTCCTTGCAGTGCGCCTTTACTGTCTCGTAAGGCTGCTTTGACTTGTTGCGGGTCGTAGTGGGTCCAGATGTCGCGTTTCTGTGGGTGAGCGGTCTTTTGTCCTGTCGGCAGAAGCAGAGCCAGGGTTTCACCGTTTCGCTTGATCAGTCGAGGTGTTTTTGTCGTGTTGACTTCCTCTGCTACTTTCAGGAGATCGGGAAGATTACTCGCGTCAATTGGGATGATATGTCTGCTCATAGGTGTATGCTTACGCTGAGTATAGCAGATCACCGCTCGATTGTCACGACGAGCCTATAAGAATGAAGGGCATGAGAACATGTGTGTGGTATTGATTTCCTGTCTCAATAACGGGGGTTTGTGAGACACTCGTCATGTATCAGAAAATCTCCTCCCCTCTTGCCGATGTGCTTTCTTTGATGGTAAGATGGTTCTCAGTGTTTGTAAACTCTCGCAGCTCATAGAGGGTAGGTGCGTATGGTCGCCGCAATCCTGGGAAAAGATGTTCATACAGGAAATCTTGTCACTCTCACACCAGAACAACGGCTTCATGGTCTGTATGTGATTGGCAGACCAAGGAGCGGAAAAACAACCCTTCTGGTGAACCTCATCCTGCAAGATATTCATCATGGACGAGGACTCTGTTTTATTGATTTGCATGGTGATGCCATTGACGATATTCTCGCTCGGTTACCACAAGATCGGGAACAAGACGTGATCCTCCTTTCGGCTCAAAGTATGTCAACGCTCAATTTTACAAAAGTGTTGGATGAGGGGAAAATCATCCTCCTCAAATACCCAAGACAACATGAGTTAGTGACGGGTTTCATCGGCACTATTCTTCTCCGCCATTTTCTTCATGCTGCACAAGCCTCTGCTGATATGCCTCTACAGGAAAGAAAACCATTTAGTCTCTACTTGGATGGCTACCAACACTACGCAAGTGACGAAATTGCAAATTTCCTCGCAAAAATACGTCAGCATAACATTGCAACCTGCATCACTCATCAATTCAGGTATCAGTTAGACCCTCTCAATAGAGCCGTCACGTTCAACATGGGAAACAAAGTTATCTTTCATGTTTCAGATGAAGACGCTCAGGAATTAGCCAAATTATTTTTTTTACCGCTTCGTAGAGAAAACATTGAAGATGAACCCCCCTACGAGAAACACGTTTCTTCTCGGGATGAACACGTGAGGATTGCCAATGAACTGTCCAATCTGACCATGTTTACTGCACGGGTCAAAATTGGACAACATGAGTCGACCATACAAACCATCTCCCTTAACGAATAACTCCCCTCTCTCAAAACCCTTCCAGCCTGTTGAAAAACCCGTAAATGGATGAGCAGAGCCCACGATCAAGCAAGAAATGGGTCAAATGACACTACTGCGATGTATCTCCTGGGGATATACTCTCATCCATGAAGAAGAGTCGTATTCGTGGTACAGCAGATGCTGGAACGGATACGAGGACGTAGAGATTTCCTCAAGGAGCATGAAATGAATACGCAGCCACAAACACCAGCGAGCCAGTCAGCTTACCCCGCCGTGATGATCGTCGGCGGGGTGATCATGCTGCTTGCCTTGGGAGGCTCTCTGGCCCTCTATTTCTGGGGCCAGACTCCCCCATCGGGTGGAGGAGAGCAATGGAACGATGTGATCGCCAGCATTTTCATCGTCTTTGCTGGCCTGCCCGTTTTCGTCATCGGCCTTGTGCTCTTGCTGATCGGATGGGTCCGGAAGGTGAGGGGCAAGAGAAAAGCAGCATAGGCAGACCTGTGAGACTTTTTCAACACTCTGCTTCCTTTTTGAAACGGGTTCCTATCTCCCTGTTTGCAGCAGATATGGTATCATCCGATCCTCTTACTTTTTTCTTATATTGTTGTGTATATAATTTCCCACTATGCCAAGACCACCAGAGCAACCACCACGAACTGAAGCACCTGGATATCCTTTTCTGTTAGCTTCCCGTTTTGACAGCAGAGAAACGTCACAAGCTCCCTATGATACTATTCAAGCCATTGTCCGCGAGCAGGAAGTGGCTGAATTTTCGGTGTTTCGCATGATCCAGAATTGGCCGGAAAGTCTGTCCAAAGCACCACCAAGTCCCAAGCGTTGGTATGTGGCTGTGATTGGTCATCTCCCACCAGAACCACTGCTTACAAGAGTGACAGAGTCGATCAATACCGGTGAGCCAGTTCCGTTACCTGATGAAGTTGTTTCAGTCATGACAGAAAAACGCTTGACAGAAATAGCCAAGCGACCCTACACCGAAATCCACCGGACATTTACCGGAAGACGTAAAGACAAGGAGAAGAGAAAGCAACAAAAGAAATCACGCCGCCGCAATCGGGGAACATAGCACACTCCTTCTCTCTCCTCTTCCCTTTGCCATCTGCTGCCAACATTGCCAGCACAGAAAGTTCTTACGTGTTTCTTATGTGTTTGTGATGCTTTCTTTTCGGTTTATTGCTCACACTAACGGTCTCTGCCAGGACATCACTCCTCTGGACACAACCACCAGTTTCTTGTGCGGTTCTGGTGAGTGGAAATCTTTCTGAGTATTTTGCGTGTTTGCTATGACCACCGAACGACACAAGCCGAACCGAGAACAAGCTGTCCAGCCTTCATCACTTCGTGACTATTGGCTGAAACCCACCGGTTATCCTGCTGACAAACTCCCTGAACTCACACGGAGAACCGCTCTTTCCGTGATAACGCCCTCGTTGTGGGAACAACCACCTCTGCTCAGCACCCTTGCAGCCAGTACCAGTGCCCCAGGAGATGAAGGCACTCAGGCAGTTTCCACGCTCTCACCACAGTTGGAAGCAGCAGATGTCTCAGAGAACACGATGACGCCTCATTCTGCACACTCTACAGAACGGCTCCAACGAAGAGGCGCTTCCTTGCTTTCCGATGCTGAGCTGCTTGCCATTGTCCTTCGTGCGGATCAGGGAAGGGAAAGCGTTTCACCAAACCTCCAGACGCTTCTGACCAGTTATAGCGTGCGCCAACTCTTCAGCGTCGACTTTGGTGAGTTGTGTGAGCAGTTTGGGTTCGGGGAGGCAAAAGCAGCTACAGGCAACGCTCGAAGTGGCGCGACGGTTACTGCTTCCAACAGATAAGGAAAAGTACACCATTCAAAGCCCACAAGACGCGGCAGCACTGGTGAGGGCAGAGATGGAATTTTTAGACCATGAGGAGTTGCGCGTCTTAGTGTTAAACACGAAAAACCAGGTGGAAGCCAACCTGCTGCTCTATCAGGGAACTATCAACAGTTCTGTCCTTCGCGCCGCTGAGATTTTCCGTCCTGCGATCACCAGAAAGTGTCCTAATATCATTATTTGTCACAATCATCCCAGCGGTGATCCGACCCCCTCCCCTGTTATATGGAGAAAGATTTGTCAAGGGTAAGCCGAGTTACTTTACTACTCATGGATACCTCAGATGGAATGCCCCTGAATTCCTCCCCGCACATCGTGTAGCTTCGCTCTATGCCCAACTTGTTTCGTGTTGCCCATCATTTCCACTAACGCCCCCATAGCCTCAACCCTAATCCCATAGTATTGACAAGCAAACTACTGGGCCCTGTACAAACGTTGCTGCAATGAAGTGTCGCCATTGTAAGAGTTCTTCCCAGTCTCTTCTTGCGCCTGGCGGATTGCCTGGGCAATATCCTCACGGGATTGATGATTTATCGGCGCGGAAGAGCCTCAGAACGTGGAGCTTGTGGCACACCCAGGTGTCGACGGAGGATCTCGTACAAGAGGATCAGTGCCAAGAAGAACCCTTCTCCGACCAACAGGTCGTGCCAGATGGTGTAGCCACCACCAAACGCGAGCACTCCCGACCTGAGAGCGAACTGATCCCCAAGGATCACGGCTGGAGGGAAGAGCACCAGCAGAATCAGACCAGAGACCAGCAGGGCCAGCTTGGGCGAGCGATGGGCAAGCCAGAGGTACCCCATCAACAAGAGGGCAAATCCTCCCATGACTCCCATTCCGGTCAACAGAGCGAGGATGAGAAGGGGGGCCTTCTCAAGGTAGGTGCCACCCCACCACCCGATGGCGGGTGCCGCCACATTCGCACTGACGACCAGGAGTGCTGCCCCAATGATCGCTAAAACGTATGCCCTTCGATCACGGTGGCCCGGTTGCCAGGCCCAGAGCAGCAGGGCCGCACAGGTTGCCAGTGCGAGCAGGACGACGAGGACGTCAGCAAGCGGATTCTGGAGCAGGCGGTGAAACGATGGGATGACCGTGGTCATCATGCCGGTGAGAAACGCCGCCAGGAAACCGAGGGCTGCCACTGCGACGAGGATGCGGTCTTTCTTTGAAGTCATGGCTCTTCCCCCTTTTTGCGCATCCATGCCGCTTCAGAGAGGTTCTTCTTCTGATTGCTCCAGTATAGCAGACAAAGCTTCCTCTTGTCATGGGTGTGGATACCCGAGCGAGTCAGGAACAAATCTCTTCCTTGGTCTGAAAAGGGGAGTGGAGAGGAGCAGAGCTCTTGCTGTAGCATTCCTCGCCGTCTGTGTCAAACTGTTGAGAATACAGGGGGGGTCCTCTGCTGAGGAGCGTAAACCCCTGCCTGTCGCGATCTGCTCACTGCTCTTACTTGTCATCACCACCAAGCCCCTTGCTAGTTGCTTGTTTTCACTCCCCTCGCTGAGGGGAGGAAGAAATTCCTACGAGCAAGCGAACGGTGTTTGCAAGCCCTTGACAAGAGGAAGGCTCTAGGGCAAAGGAGAAAAAAAGCAATCACCTACTTTCCCGACAAGGAGCTTTCACCCATGAGCATTCTACCATATTCGCCGACCTTTGACCAGCAGACGATGACTCGCTTGATGGAGCATGATCCAGTGGCCCAGCACTATCGGCAGTTCTTGGCCCTCTTCGACTGGAGTGTGGTGCGGGCGTTTGCCTGGTCGGGAAGGATCAGGCACTGGATCGGGAAGGACCTGCCAATCGATGAGGGCAAACAACGCGCGGTAGCGCTGCACGATGGCATCATGTTCCACCATCAGGGACAGCGTGCGCTGGTCAAAGAGACGCGAATATGGTAGCATAGCTCTACGCTCCTCGTAGGCTCAGTAGGTGAACAGTTTTTTCTACTATGCCCGCGAGTGAGAGCGGTTGTCAAGTCGTGATAGGAAGCATCACTGCTTGCTTGTTAGGAATTTCTTCCGACCCTCTCCTTGTGGCAATGAAAGCCAGCTTCTTGGCTGCAAGACCACCTGGGCCTTCTCAAACTCGGTTTCGACAAAGCGATCAGCGAGATGCAGATACGGTTCGAGCGACTGTGCATTGCGGTGTCCGACAAGCTTGCGAATCGCTGGTTCTGACATGCCCTGCTGAACCATGTGTGTAATGCCAGTATGGCGAAAGAGATGGGCATGGAGCGAGACACCACACTTCGCCTCGTAGTAGTCAAGCGTGTGTTGCAGCGCATTTTCCGTCAGTGGTCGGCCTCGAGCGACTCCTTTGAACGCTACGAAAACCTCATCAACATCAAGGAACAACTCGCGGCGCTCCTCATCGAGGTATTTGTTGAGAGCGGCAAAGGTGAAGCGATCCATGTAGACTGTTCTGGATTGATGCCATCCCGAATGTTGTGTAAAGAGGAACTCCGCAAAGAGGTGGCATAGAGCAGAGACATGCGCCTGGCTTGAGAAAGGGCTTGAATGGGAAACAAGACAAATATTGCCCATATTTTCTGCGCTCAAAGTACCAGTTGTTCAGTGGTTCGCGGAAAAGCCTTGCTTTTTTGGCTGCTGATTCTGTATGCTGAGGGTAGCAGTCGAAATGGCCTTTCTCCCGATTGTCTGAGGTTGGCAAATACCAGGAGCGCACTGGCGCTGATGGCGTAGCAGTCGAAATGACCTTTCTCCCGATTGTCTGAGTTGGAGGTGAACCGAATGGCGACACGGCCGGCTATGCAACTGATCAGATTGGTAGGCGGACTTGCACTGCTAGCGGCCGCACCTCTCCAGCTGGGCGCGACTGTGATCGATCCGGACACGTTCGACTCCCGCCCCCTGGTCAACCCTCTGGAGACACCGTCTCACGTGCTCTACTGGGTGGCCTACCTGCTGACCATAGTGGGGCTGCCGGCCGTCCACGAGTTGCAGGCGACACGCGTGGGTCGAGCCGGTGCGGCTGGCTTTCTTCTGGCGTTGGCGGGGTTGGCGCTTACGATGGCCATCTCGATCATCGTAGCTTACCTGCTGCCGCCCCTGGCCTCATCCACGGGTGGCGCCGCTAACCTTACTCTGCTGGTTATGCCTGGCAGCGTGCTGGCGCCCCTCCTTCCCGTTTTGGTACTGGTCGCGGTGACCTTCTTTCCTGGCTTCATCCTTCTCGGAGTGGCGACTGCCCGGGCCGGCGTCTTTCCGGGCTGGAGTGGGTGGCTCCTGTCGGCTGGAGCCGTTGCGACGTTAGCAGCGTTCGCGGGACCGCTTGGTCGGCCCGTCACGGTGGCAGGCTCCCTCCTGCTTGCAGCCGGCCTCCTGGGCTTCAGTTGGAGACTCCTCCGCCCCTACCCACCTCCCGAGTCGGGTATGAACTGAGCGACTGCCGCCCCACGCTCAAAGTTCGTCGGGGTAGCTGGCAG
>Ga0137385_10006145_pt1 | contig 10553 bp, 10 predicted proteins | sample SagtaG_FD_104921 | JGI IMG/M metagenome (GOLD analysis project Ga0137385, IMG submission 104921) | Vadose zone soil microbial communities from Sagehorn Ranch, Mendocino, California, USA - Sage2_R_80_16 metaG | ecosystem: Environmental > Terrestrial > Soil > Vadose zone | place: USA: California... | reverse complement strand
CTTATCTAGCGCTGGCTTCAATCATCGTTCTGCTCACGTGGATGTATCTGACTTGTTTACTGCTGCTTCTCGGCGGGAAATTGAACGTGATCCTTCGCCGGGAACGTGAACGCGGACGCAAAGCGACGCCGGGCGAGACCGCTCCTGCAGCGCACGTGGCTTGACTCTCCGAATGTTTTGACTGATTCGCTCCCGCTCATCTCGGCTTCTCCATCTATGTCGCTCGCGTCCCCACAGCTCCATTCGCGAGCAGGATCTTTTGCCAGTTGACCCCAAAAGCCTTCGGGGTTGATCGCACCGCGCGCTCTGTTACGCTCCGTCGCAGTGCTGCGCTTTCGCCTTTGGCTTGCAACTGCGCTCGCGCTTGGCGCGATCGTCGGCAGTCTCCTTCACGCGCAAGTCAGTGATGAAGAAAAGCGCAAGCGCCAGGAGACGGACGCCGTCTCGTCGCCAACGCCGGAGGAGTCGCCCAGTCCAATTGCGAAAGCGAAAGCGGCAAAGCAGAAATCAAAGAACAGAACCGCGGCGTCGGCGAAGCCGGAGGAATCACCCAAACCCAGCCCAAAACGAAATTTGGCGGCGAAAAAATCCAGCGACGAAGAAGAAACAACGCCAAAGCCAAAACCGAGCGAGACGCCCGAACCAACCGTCGCTTCCCCAAGACCGAAGAAATCACCTAGCGCGACGCCAAAAACAAAAGCTACGAAGAAAAAATCAGCCCGAAAGAAAGAAGAGTCGCCGAAGCCAAAATCCAGAACCGCGAAAGGAAAAGGAAAACCGAAAGCAGTAGAAACGCCAAAGCCCGAAAAGAGTCCCACGCCACTTTCAAAAGAATCTTCCGTCCCATCTGAAAGCCCGACCCCACCGCCACCCCACGCGGTTGCTGTGCCGACTCCGGTGGCATCGCCGCAATCAAATATTCCGCGCGCTGTTCCGGCGGAAGAGCGAGCGCAAGTTGTCATAGAGAAATCCGGTTTCGAAGCAGATCAAGGTCTCGAACCGCTGCCATCCCCGCCACCGCGTAGAGGTTTTTGGCCGTGGTCCAGGAGCCGTTCGAGCGCCTACCGTTATCTGACGAGATCGGTGATCGAAGAGATCCGCCGCGCGCCGGTGCAGCGACGTCGTTGGCAATTTATCGTTGTCCACAATAGCGGGACACGGCAGGGAAACGCGCGCGTCTTCGATTATTACCATCGGCATGTCCGCCGGATGCAGAATGGCCTCGCCTATCACTTCGTGATTGGCAATGGGACATCGACCGGCAACGGCCAGATTGAGGTAGGAGACCGGTGGCGGCGCCAAATCAACGGCGGTCATGTGCACAGCGATTATTTGAACAACATTTCGCTCGGCATTTGTCTGGTGGGAGACTTCAATCGCGACAAGCCAACCCGCGCGCAGCTCGACTCGTGCGAAGAACTAATTCACTATCTGCGACAGCGCTGCGGCAAGATCGACCGGCACGACATCGTCGTGCGGCCACATCGCGAAATGAATCCGCCGCGTTGGGCTACTGATTGTCCGGGCGATGTGTTCCCCTATTCCTGGTTCCGGAGATTTTAGGAATGAGCGCGCGTCAATTCCGTTGTGCCACCATCAAATTGGCTTCTTTGTAGTTCCAGCGATAACCGAACCCGAAGTCAAGCGGCGGTGGATTGCTTTGTGCGAAGAGCTCTTGGAGTTTGGGCTGGTAATGTTGTTTGAACAGCTCAATCGGACCGAGGTAATTGCCGAAAAAGCGCAAGTTCCACTTGCCTGGATCGAAGTAAGCCAGCGGAATTCCCGAGTCGTCCTGCACAATTCTGTTGCTGTGCGCGAGAATGAAATTGCGGATCGTGGCGAAACCCTCCTCGAACATCAAATAGGAAGAAGATTTGAGAAAACTGGAACCGGTGCCAAAGCGTTCGCAAAACTTCAAGAAACCGGGATTGGATTTGATTCCCCCATCGGAGATATCGGTGGTGAAATAGTACAGCGTTTGTGAATCACCTGTTTGATTGTCGGTATAGTTGATCCGCACGGCGGAGATGCTGCCGCCTTTTTTTCCCGGCGCGCTTTCCTGAAAGGTTCCGTTACTGCTAAGAGAACCGAACGTCACCCTGGTGATCGATTTATCGGCGCGCGCGACGAAAACGTAAAGAATAGGTAACACCCCACTAAGGTTCTGTTGTTGAAGATCAACTTTCATGTCTTTCGTGATGAAGTAGGTCGTGGTGAGCGAGGACTTCATTGCGTTCTCCAGGTTTCCGAGCGCGCCGGAGAGGTTCGCGATGCGCAACGGATCGGGCGGCGGTCCCATCGATTCCTTTCCGCACAGAATGTAGACCGATGCTCTGGGGAAAAATTGATCGACGTATAAAAAATCGGGACCACTGAACATATAAAACGCGACCGGAATTGATTGCGTTGCTTCCGAAAGATGGATGTCCTCCCACGCATGCAGTTTTTGGAGTTCGCGCAGATTCAATTTTGAGAACTCCTTTTCAAAGTACGCCGAATGAGCCTGCCAGGCTGGGTCCTGGGTGAGCGGCGCGAGTGGAGAATTTGGCGAGACCGGCATCCCAGCGAGGAAGCGCGCGATATCGTTAGGCCCCGCGACCGCTGGCGGTACAATCTGTGAATTCTCTTGCGCGTGAAGGGTGAGCGCGCTGGCAAAGATCGGCAATACGATCTTCGCGATTTTCTTTCTGAAAGAGTTGTTATTCATGTCGAGCGGCGAAGGCGTTTTCCAGCACAAAAATATAAAAGGAAACCGACGAGCATGGTCGCTAGTGCGGCCAATGATTCTGTCGTGTTAGAGCGTAAAAGATAAATCATCATCCATATCGTAACAGCCGCGAAGGCGAGCGGCGGCAGCGGATAAGCCCACACCCGGTAGGGGCGGGGCAAAGCAGGCTGGGTCGCGCGCAAAACGATGACACCAACCACCGCAAGCAGTGAGCAGAGCAGCAGACTGAATTGAATGTAAACAAGGACGAGCTCAAAACTTCGCGTGAGCAAAAGCAAGTTTACGATCAGCAACTGCAGAATAATGGCGTTGATGGGAATGCCGTCACGATTCTTGCGGCCAAGCAATCGAAGCAGCCAATGATCTTCGCCCATCGACATGCTGACCCGAGGCCCGATCCACGTCATTGAACTGATTGAGGAAATCAGTCCGAAACAAATGACCGCGCCGGCAACGCGTCCGCCGTTTGCTCCGAAAATGTGTTTGCCGGCGATCAGGGCAACTTCGAGTTGACCGCGCATTTCGAACTCGGGCGTCGTCGCGAGAAAGATTGCATTGAGGAGAACGTAGGCTGCAATGACGACGAGTGTGCCGGCGAGCAATGAGCGGGGCACATTTTTTTCCGGCCGCTTGATTTCGCCCGTAATGTAGGCCGACGCGTTCCAGCCAGAGTAGGAATACATCACGTAAACCAGCGCCACCGCGAACGGCCCGCTGAAGATCGACATCGTGTCGCTGGGCGCAGGCAAAAAGCTGATCGGTTGCTTCGATCGAACAAGAAATCCAGCGGTGATGAGCGCCCCGATAAGCAGCAATTTCAACAGCGTCCAGAGATTCTGGAATGCGCTGCCGACGCGCAAATTGCCGAGATGAAAAAGCGCCACGATCCAGACGATGGCGAAGGAGAGCAGGACGGGCGAACCAGAGCTGAAAACGCCCTGAAAATATTTTCCAAAAGCCATTGCGGCGAGCGCGATGGGCGCGGCGAAACCAACCGTGGCGGAAACGAATCCCGCCATGAATCCGACCGCTGGATGATAAATCTGCGAAAGAAAATGATATTCGCCTCCGGAGCGCGGCAGCGCGGCGCTCAGTTCGCCATAGCAAAGCGCGCCGCAAAGCGCCACGATTCCGCCGACGACCCACAGCATGAGCAAGGCGAACCCGGATTGAATGTCCGCCAATTGGAAACCGAGACTCGTGAAGATGCCGGTGCCGATGATATTGGCAATAACGATTGAGCACGCCGTCATGAAACCGATCGTGCGCTGCGGCGTTGGCGCTTCCAAGGAACGAGCTTCGGTGGCGGTGGTCATCGTCAGATCGACAATCCCGAAATTATCGGGACTCGCGAATAATTTAGGAATTGCATTCGACTGAATGATTAGCGAACGGACTCGCGCTGGTATCGTCTTCTGCGCGCTGCTGTTAGTTCCTGGCTAAGGATGAGCACTGAGTCATATGTGCAAATTTTGATAAGTTGTCAGAAGCGATTCCCGGCATCACTTTGAAAGCGAGATGAACCCACATCCCAAGCTCTCCATCGAATCGGCAACCCAACTCGCGGTCTTTCTTGCAAATCGTCCCGGCGCGCTCGCCCGCGTGTGTGAAGCACTGGCCAAAGCCGAAATTAACATCCACGCGCTCACTACTTCCGACACGGCCGATCATTCGGTCGTGCGCATGGTAGTAAGCGATCCGACTAAAGCGCTCATGCTTTTGGGCGAAGCTGGCGTACTCGCACTCGAGACGGATGTGCTCATGATCGAAACAGCGAACGAACCGGGCGTCCTCGCAAAGATCGCCGAGCGACTCGCGAAAGCGGAAATCAACATCGAATACGCCTACATGGCGACCGGCGCGCAATCACCGAAAGGCCTCATCGTCCTGCGCCCATCCGACGTCGATAAAGCGCAGCATGCGTTGCGTGACTTGTAGCGCGCGTTAGACTGTCTTTTTCCTAGTAAATCCGCGGAATCAGCCGCTTCGTCCGGGCCATATAGGCGCGGTAATTCTCACCAAGCGCGTCAGTTAGCGCGCTTTCCTCGATCCGAATGCGCCAGAGGAATGCACCGATGATCGGTGCGGTCAGAAACAAGATTGATAACCAATTCCCGAAACAAAATCCCAAGCCGAGGAATGCCAGGAGCGCGCCAGTGTAGGTGGGATGGCGAATGCAGCGATAAGGACCAGAATCGATCAGCTTATGTTCGGGCGAGACTGAAACATCCACCGTAAAGTAGCGACCGAGATAACCGATCGAATACCAACGCAGAGCCAGGCCGCCCAGAAATAAGACAAAGCCGAAAAGATAAAATCCTACCGGATATGGGAGGGTTGCGCTCGGAAAAAGCCAGACCATTTGGATACCGAGCCAAAGACTGACAATGATGACCGTCCAGAGCAGAATAAGGGAGCGGTGGTCGTGGGAAATGCTTTGCGTCCGCGAGTGCCGGGTGAAGGCGAGGTAAAGCTCCGAAAGGCCGTAGATCGCGGCCAACAGCAATGGATTAGGCAATCGCATGAGGAATTATTTCTGAAAGATAGGCCCCTGCTCCAAGATTCTGCGGCTCCTGCGGTACATCGACAAGCTGAAACGACGACGACACAGCGATCCAAAGGCTTCGCCTGCTTCTGCGGATAAAGCCACGGCCCTATGGGAGTTTCTGGACGGATCCGCGCAAAAGGCAGACGGGCCACAGGCGCGTGGCTACAGGGGCGCCGCTACTTGGGACTTACGGGCGAATCTCGATTGTCGTGCCGTCCGGTGTCACCCGCCAAAGTTCTTCGATCTCCTCATCGGTGAGGGCGATGCAGCCCGCGGTCCAGTCCCTCCAACGATGAAACGCGCCTATCCAGCCGAGTCCATTTCGAATGCCGTGTATCATGATATCAAAACCAGCCGAGACACCGCGCTCGGTGGAGCGCCTGTTGTCGTCATCTGATGGATAGGAAATGTGCAGCGCAAGATGAAAGCTGCTTCGCGCATTCCGGCTGTCGATCTTGTAGATTCCTTCGGGCGTTTTCATGTCGCCCTCCTCTTGCTTTGGGCCGACCGGATTGCGCCCCAGCGCAACGCGGTAAGTCTTGAGCCGTTTGCCGTCGCGAAAGATCGATAAATTTCGCGCCGATTTTTGGACGACGACCCGATCGATCGTCGTCGCGGCTGGCAACGGACGCCAATTGTGGTGCGCGTAGAGATAGATCGCCAGTGCCAGCGCACAGACGACAGACGGCAGAGTGATCTTGCGAATCACGTCGTGAGCTTTTGACGGCTTAGCTAAAAACGCAAACGAGCAGACCGAACGGCCGCTCGGAAATTAGCCGGTGGTTTGCACGACCGGCTAGTTTCCTAACATCCCTGCGGGATCGTATTTGATCTCACGTTTGCGATTGCCAATCCGTGTTCCGTGTTGGATAGGAACGCCGCGCGTTTATGACTTCGGTAAGAACTTGGCTCGGTTATCCATATCCCCTAGGCGCGACGTGGATGGGCAACGGGGTAAACTTCGCCCTGTTTTCGGAAGCGGCCGCCTCGGTTGAGCTTTGCTTGTTCGACAGTATCGAGGCCACCGAAGAAAACATTCGCATTCCTGTCACTGAGCACACAGATCAGGTCTGGCATGTGTTTTTGCCCGATGTGCGACCGGGGCAATTGTACGGTTTTCGCGTTTCGGGGCCGTACGATCCGGAGCGCGGCCTGCGATTCAACAGCTCGAAACTCCTTCTCGATCCATACGCGAAAGCCATCGCGGGGGAAGTGAATTGGTCGGACGAAATGTTTGGCTATGTCGTCGGCGGGGAAGACGAAGACTTGACTCAAGATTTCCGCGATGATGCGTGGGGGGTTCCCAAGTCGGTCGTGATCGATAGCACTTTCGATTGGCACGGCGACAAAAAACTCGGCGTCCCGTTGCACAATTCTGTGATTTATGAGGTGCATGTGAAAGGCTTCACTAAACTTTGCCCTGATGTGCCTGAAGAATTGCGTGGCACCTACGCGGGCCTGGGAAGCGCGGCGGCAATTGATTATTTGAAAAAGCTCGGCGTGACCGCAGTCGAGCTATTGCCGGTGCAGGCGCACATCGACGACAAACTATTGATCGATCGCGGCCTGACGAATTATTGGGGCTACAATACGATCGGATTTTTTGCGCCGCACGCGGATTACTCGAGCAGCGGGCAGTTAGGCGAACAAATCCCCGAGTTCAAATCGATGGTGCGCAATCTTCACGCGGCGGGCATCGAGGTGATTCTCGACGTGGTTTACAATCATACTGCGGAAGGGAATCATCTCGGCCCCACGCTTTGCTTTCGCGGGATCGACAACATCGCTTACTACCGGTTGCATCCGGACAATCCGCGCTTCTACTTGGATTTCACCGGCACGGGCAACACGTTTAATCTGCTGCATCCGCGCAGTCTGCAACTGGTGATGGACAGCTTGCGCTATTGGGTCCTCGACATGCACGTGGACGGATTCCGGTTTGATCTGGCTTCCACCCTGGCCCGCGATGACGAGGGCGTGAACAAACTACACGCCTTTTTCGAAATTATTCACCAAGATCCAGTGCTGTCGCAGGTGAAGCTAATCGCGGAACCGTGGGATGTAGGCGAAGGCGGCTATCAAGTCGGAAATTTTCCCGTGCTCTGGGCGGAATGGAACGGCAAATATCGCGATACGATGCGCAGTTTTTGGAAAGGCGACGAGGGCCGTATCGGCGAGATGGCTTACCGGCTCACCGGCAGTCCCGACCTTTATCAACACAGCGGGCGTCGTCCCTACGCGAGCATCAATTTCGTTACCGCGCACGACGGGTTCACGTTGAACGATCTTGTTAGTTATAACGAAAAGCACAACGAACTGAATGGCGACAACAACACTGACGGCGACAACAACAATCAATCCTGGAATTGTGGAGCGGAAGGCCCGACCGATGACCCGGAGATCAGCGAGCTGCGTGAGCGCCAGTGTCGGAATTTCCTCACGACTCTTTTTCTGTCGCAGGGCGTGCCCATGCTGCCCGGTGGTGACGAGCGGGGTCGGACCCAAAATGGCAACAATAATGCTTATTGCCAGGACAATGAGATCAGTTGGCTCAATTGGGAGCGTGATGAAAAACAGACTCAATTACTCGAGTTCACGCGAAAGTTGATTCAGCTTCGGAGGGATCATCCGGTTTTTCGTCGTCCGAAATTTTTCCAAGGTCGCCGGATTCGTGGTTCGGAAATCAGAGATGTGATGTGGTTCAACCCTGGCGGCAGCGAGATGAGCGAGGAAGAATGGGCGTCGCCGTTCGTTCGCTGTCTCGGGATGCTTTTGAGCGGTGACACCATGGATGTGCTCAATTTCGAAGGCGAACCAATCCGTGACGACACGTTCTTGTTACTGATTAATGCGCATTATGAGCCAATTCCTTTTGTCCTGCCGGGGCAAGAACATATAGAGTGGCAACTCATTCTCGACACGATGGAGGCCGACGGTTTTTTGCGGGAGCCGAGAAAATTCGCTTCCGGCGACGATATTGATCTCGGCGGTCGCGCTGCATGTCTGCTCCAATTGGTAAGTGGCGCGCAAGCTCAGGCTCGCGAGGAATCATGGAAAAAACGTCACGTCGAATTTCCCGCGCTCAGTGCAGAGGAAGAACGCGCTCGCGGAAAACAGCGGTAGCGGCGCAAGAAATTCGGGCAACGCACTCTTGTCGCGACAAACGAATTAGTTATAGGAATGTGTTGTGCACCTTTTCGTGCACGGCCAATCTTGGTCAGTGAATTTGCTATGACACCGAGCTCTCTCATTATTGTCACTGATCGCGGCAGTTTGAAAGCATACAAAGTGAATGAGACGCCCACGCGCGGACCGAGCTTGCAGCTGGTGCAAGCGTTCAATATCACGGACGCGCATGGAAAACTGGTCGACAAGGTCAGCGATTTGGCCGGGCGATTTCCGGTGAGTGATGGCGCAGGCGGGCGTCATGCAAATTCGATCGCGGAGCGGACGCAGCTCGAAACCGAAACCGACCGGCGCATTCACAAAGAGCTCGCCGATCAGATTGTGAAGATTGTGAAGAGCGATGGCGTAGAAGGATGGTCCTTTGCCGCGCCCGCGTCGATCCATGCCGCCATTGTCAATCTTTTGCCACGTGAAGTGCGCGACCGAATTGTTGAGCACGTAAAATCCGATCTGGTCAAAACCGAGCCATCGAAATTACCGGCCCATTTTCGTTCGCTGCAGCAGATTTGAAGATACTGGATACTCGATGGAGAGCGTTGCTCGATCCCATTATGCAGCATCAAGATCCAGTATCGCGTCGCAGGCACATTTTTGCTTCGCTCAACAGGGACGGGCGAGTTAATGTCCAATAGTTATGCAACTGCCTGTTAAAATCACTTATCGGGGTCTGGAAAAATCGGACCAGATCGACAGTCTCGTTTTGGATTATGCAGCGCGGCTGGAAAGATTTTGCGATCACATCAATCGCTGCGACGTCGCCATTGAGCAGACCAATCACACGCACCAAAAAGGAAATCCTTACCGTTGTCGTATCGATGTGACCGTTTCGCGTGGTCACGAACTTGTTGCTGATGAAAAGCAAATGGACAACGGCACGCATCAGCCGCTCAACAAAGTAATCCACGACGCTTTCAAAACGATGGAACGGGAGTTGTGCCGGGTAGTTGACAAACAACGGCGCGATGTAAAGACGCACGCCGATTCACGTTCGCCAAAATAGATACGGGGGCGGCTTGCCTCCTCGAGGCGCGCGGTTCGGGTGACCTGGCCCTACCTCAACGCTCCGCGCGACAGCGAACCTACGCTGGCGCACCGCCGAGCGCGCCCGGAAGCGGTGGCGTGACGTCGGGCGCGGCTACAACTTGCTTGGGCGGTTTTTCCGCTGGCATCTTTTGACCCGGTGGTGGCGTTGTGCCTGGCGGCGGATTAATCAAGCGGCCGTGCTCGACAATCTCTTTGATTTGGGAACCGTCCAGCGTTTCGAATTCAAGCAATGCTTTGGCGATTACCTCGAGCTTATCGCGATTCGCAGTGAGTGTTTTCTTCGCCAGCTGATACGCTTCGTCGAGTAGTTTTTTCACTTCCTGGTCTATTTGTTCCGCGGTCGCCTCGCTGTAGTCGCGCGCACGTGAAATGTCGCGACCGAGAAAAACATAATCTTCGTGGTCGCCGTATTCGACCATCCCCATTTTTTCGCTCATGCCCCATTCACAAACCATCCGGCGCGCAATCGCCGTAGCCATTTTGATGTCGCCACGCGCTCCATTGGTGATGTCACCGAACACGATTTCCTCTGCCACGCGTCCACCCATGCTGACGGCAAGGCCGGCGAGCAATTCGTTTTTGCGATTGGTGTATTTGTCTTCCTCCGGCAACCACATGGTCGACCCGAGCGAGGGGCCGCGTGGAATGATGGTGACTTTGTGGAGCGGTTCGGTGTGCGGGAGAAGTTCGAGCAAGAGCGCATGACCCGCCTCGTGATAGGCGGTGTTTTGTTTTTCTTTCTCGCTAAGCGCGAGACTGCGGCGTTCTTTGCCCCAGCGGACTTTATCGCGGGCTTCTTCGAGCTCGGCCAGCGTAATTCCCTTTAATCCACGACGGGCGGCGAGCAATGCCGCTTCGTTGATCACGTTGGCGAGTTCGGCGCCGGAATAACCCGGTGTGCCGCGCGCGACTACGGCAAGATCGACACCTTCCGCGAGTTTCACTTTCTTGGCATGGACGCGCAGAATCTCTTCGCGCCCTTTCACGTCGGGCAAATTGACGGTGATTTGTCGATCGAAACGTCCCGGTCGCAACAATGCCGGGTCG
>Ga0137385_10006143_pt1 | contig 10555 bp, 7 predicted proteins | sample SagtaG_FD_104921 | JGI IMG/M metagenome (GOLD analysis project Ga0137385, IMG submission 104921) | Vadose zone soil microbial communities from Sagehorn Ranch, Mendocino, California, USA - Sage2_R_80_16 metaG | ecosystem: Environmental > Terrestrial > Soil > Vadose zone | place: USA: California... | reverse complement strand
TGGTTTCGCCGAAATCTGCTGCACGGCGACCGCCGACGCACCGGCCACGTCGTACACGGAGGCAGTGATGAGGTATGTTCCCACGATCGCAAAGGTGTGCGAAGCCGACGCCCCGCTGACTACGGTGCCATCGCCAAAGTCGATCATCGAGCGGGCGATTTTGCCAGACGAACCTACAGTCGACGCCGTGTACGTCAGTGGCCCCGTTTGCGACGTGTTGAGCAGGATGTTGGGTGGTTGGTCGCCGGGATGGTAGGCGATCGCTGGCGACATCTTGTTCTGAATGCTGGGCTCGCCGGTTGCTTTCACGTAGACGAAATAAGTGGCCGGGGAAAGGCTCAGTTGGCTCAGATCGAACGTGTGCGTGCCCGGCGGCACATCGACCAGCTTCGCCAGGTTCGTGCCATCAGTGCTGATGAACACGGTATAGTGGTCAATTGTGCTCTCATCGCCGCCATTGACGTCCCAATGGATTGTCGTGCCCGACTGCGAAGGCGTCAGATAAATGCAGTTGTCGATGCCTGGCTCGATCGCAGTTCCCTCCTCATAGTCGTTCCAGGTTGCGATCTGCATGGCGGGCAACTGGTTGCCACTGGAGTAGAATTTCCCCACCTCGCTAAAAGTCTGCAGCCAGGTTTGCCCACAGTGCTGATTGATCACGCGATTCGTTCCCCACGTGGCCAGTGTGTCGTTGAAGCCCTTATAGACAGACCCGAATGCGAGGCGCCCAGGCGCCTGCTGCGCCGCCATGTAGAAACTGTCCTGGGCGGCCAATTCTGTGTCGAAGGGGTTGTTGTTGTCGATGTGAACCCATGAAAATGCCCCTTCGGACAGGCTCCGCGTTAAACCGGTGGTCCCGCGAAAAATCAGCAGCGGATTGCCGGGAATCGACGAAATTACGCGGTTCCAATCAATGTAGTACCCGTCCACGCTGAAAAAGAGAACAACCGGACGGCCATTCACGCGCATGTACGCCGGCGACGATTCATATTCCGACGCCACATAGGTCAAATCGGTGATGAGCTGATCTGTCACGTCGCAGTCATTGGCTTTGGCCGCGGGGCCCAGTGCCCCGATGTCTTCCATGATGGCGAACTCAAATTGGCCCACATGCGCTTCGGCCTCTTTTTTCAGCACTTGTGCGGCAGTGTCTTCGAACGTATTGGCCTGACCGTACCATGCCGCAATGGCGCCTTGTACGCCGCGGCTGATCATGTCCTCCACCTGCCGGTGGACCTGTGCGGAGTCGTCAGAGTTGTAACCGACGCTCATGTGGTCCGGCCTGCCGAACCAGCCCATCCACGTCACGTATATCTTGGTGTTCGATCCGTCGTGGAGCAGGGATCGGAGCGGGAGTTTGCTGACGTTGCCGGCGCCGACGTTGCCGTTTGTCTGCCGCGCAAAGGAATCAGCCGCGCTCGTGTTGTTACCGGTTTCCGCCTGCAGTGTGGTAGTGGCTGCCGGAACCGGACTCGTGGGTCCGGGCGGTGCTGATGAACTTCTCCCACCTCCTCCACCGCAGGCGGTTAGCGACAAGGCAAGGCACGCACTCGCCAGAGAAATCACGACACACTTCGGCGTGGAAGGAAGGCGAATCGAAATCATTGAGGAGCACCTTCTTCGTGAGGAACTCCAGGCGGGGAACTACCTAACGCGGGTATGATGATGATTGAGATATGCATGTTGTCTAGTTGAAAATAAAGAGTTCTTCAGTGCCCTTCCAAAGCTCCTGCAAACATTGGGCAGTCGCCGGTGGCGAGCAGATTGCCAGCAGTCAATCAACTTGAAAGGAAGCTGCTCATCATGTGATCGGAGCACAGATGGAGCACGCGTTTAAGTCGGATTTCCTAAGTTGTGATTTGCATGGAGCGGGAGACCGGGATCGAACCGGCGACATTCAGCTTGGGAAGCTGACGTTGCCTTTCTGCCATTTTGAGCAACGATTTCCGAATCAGCGAGTTCAGTCGTATTTATCTTATTTTCTGTTGTTTGCGAACATTGCATTCTCCGCATCGCGTGACACAATTCGCACCTGTTTTCCTCAATTTCTCGAAATTGTGGACAGTATGGACAGTAAGGCCACAGGTGCAATTTTGGGGATTTTCAGCGTGGGAACATCGGTGGGAAATATCAAATTTCTGGAGCGGGAGACGGGGATCGAACCCGCAACCAACGGCTTGGGAAGCCGCTACTCTACCATTGAGCTACTCCCGCTTTGAATGGAATTATACCGTGACGCCGAACCACAATGCCTCGCGAATACGGCACTATGCCTGATTTGGACTCCCTGCGCGCAGATAAGCCGGATCAGCCGTGGATGAAGTCCCTCCACCCAACTGACTGGCATTTCCGCGAGCGGGTTACCCGTCAGCAGCGGTTGAAGGCGCAAGGGGAGCTGATTGCTGAGTTCCTGATTCCTTGATTGCAGATGGTCCAACCACTTCGCCATTCCCGCGTGAAACGACAATCGACAGGGTATGAACCCGATCAGAAAGAATAAAATACGCTTATCTGAAAATGAATGGGAAAAGCCTTGCCACTGAACGCTGGACATTTTATCGCTCGTTGGCAACAGTCCTCGGCTGCGGAACGTGCCAATTACGCACTGTTTCTGTCCGAACTCTGCGATTACCTGGACGTACCTCGACCGGAACCAAGCAAGGCAGAAGAAAACGCCAATACGTATGTGATCGATAAGGCCGTCTTCTTTCAGAACCTGGATGGCTCTACCACCGTCAATTACATCGATCTTTATAGACGTAGTTGTTTCGTTCTGGAAGCCAAGCAAGGCAGCAATCCGTCTTTGAATTCGATTCCGCCCCCCACTTCCTCACGCGTACCCAACCGCCTGAAGCGAGGGACAGCCGTTCGCGGAACGCACGGCTGGGATGAGGCTATGCTTGCAGCGCGCGGCCAGGCGGAGCGTTATGCAAAAGCGCTGCCCGTATCCGAAGGATGGCCGCCCTTCCTAGTGGTTGTCGATGTCGGCCACTCCATCGAACTCTATGCCGACTTCTCCCTAACCGGCAAAGCGTATTTGCCCTTCCCCGATCCCCGCACCTTCCGCATTCTCCATGAACAATTGGAGCAGGCAGAGATCAAGGAGCGACTTCGCGCCGTCTGGCTCGATCCGCTCTCTCTGGACCCGTCGCGCGAAACTGCCAAAGTGACGCGCGAGGTCGCCGGCAAACTGGCCGTCCTCGCTCGCAACCTCGAACTTCATCATCCTCCGAAGCAGGTTGCGGAATTCCTCACCCGCTGCATCTTCACATCGTTTGCTGAGGATGTGAAACTGCTTCCGGAGCGCGGTTGGCTCAATTTGCTTGAAAGTCTTCGCGATGATGTCGGCAACTTTCCTCCCATGGCGGAAGCTCTCTGGCAAACGATGAACGAGGGCGGTTTTTCTCCGATTCTGCGCGCGCACATTCTGAAGTTCAATGGCGGGCTTTTTGAATCTACCAAAGCGCTTCCACTTACCCGTGACCAACTCGGGCTGTTGATTGAAGCTGCTGACTCGCGCTGGCGAGACGTTGAACCAGCAATATTCGGCACGTTGCTTGAACGTGCACTCGACCCCAATGAGCGTCATGCGCTCGGCGCTCACTACACTCCGCGTGCCTACGTTGAGAGGCTTGTCATTCCCACTCTTGTGGAACCTCTTCGCGAAGACTGGCGAAGCAGTCAGGCGGTAATCGTCGAGCAGGTCAATGCCGGCAACACGGAGGCAGCTATTGAAACCGCGCGTGCCTTTCACCGCTAGCTCTGTTCCACGCGCGTCCTCGATCCTGCGTGCGGCTCGGGCAACTTCCTCTATGTCTCGCTCGAACACATGAAGCGTCTGGAAGGCGAAGTCCTCGAAACCCTCCATGCGCTTGGCGATACCCAACAGTCGCTCGAACACACTGGCCTTACCGTGGACCCGCATCAACTACTCGGTCTTGAACTCAACCCACGTGCAGCCGTCGTCGCCGATCTCGTTCTCTGGATCGGCTATCTGCAATGGCATTTCCGCACGCGCGGTGATGCTCAGCCGCCCATCCCAGTCATCAGCAACTTCCACAACATTGTGGAAGCTGACGCACTCCTCACCTGGAAGAAAAGGGTGCCGCTGCTGGATAAGCAAGGCAATGCCGTAACCCAATGGGATGGCGTCACCACCAAGAAACATCCCACGACCGCGCCGGACATTCCCGATGAGGAAGCGCGCATCGCGGTCTATGAATATACCGACGTCAAGCAGGCCACATGGCCGGAAGCGGATTTCATCGTCGGAAATCCGCCCTTCATTGGTGGCAAGGATATTCGCGCCGAGCTCGGCGACGGTTACGTCAAGGCACTGCGCAAAGCGTACGACCTGGTTCCCGACAGTGCAGACTTTGTCATGTATTGGTGGCAACGAGCTGCCGAGCTTGCCCGCGCCTCGAAGATTCGCCGGTTCGGATTCATCACCACCAATAGCCTTCCCCAGGTCTTCAATCGCAAAGTGGTCGCACAGAATCTCAGCGCCGCCTCAGATGCAAAACTCGCGGCGCTCTCACTGATCTTTGCAATTCCCGATCACCCATGGCTCAAGTCCGCTCTCAGCGACGGGCAAGCGGCAACCGATCACGCCGCCGTCCGCATTGCCATGACCGTGGGAGAAAGGGGAGACCACCTCGGCCATCTCTACCGCGTCAAGAGTGAAGGGGACACAAGCTCAGAGGGTACTGACGTGGAACTCGCGGAGGCGACTGGAAGAATCTTCCCCGACCTGCGCATTGGCGTTGATGTGGCTGGGGCATTGCCGCTTAAATCGAATGAAGACCTATCTTGTCCTGGAGTCAAGCTGCACGGAGCTGGGTTCATCGTAACTCCGGAGCAAGCCAATGCAGTGGGGCTTGGTCGGATTCCTGGGCTTGAGAGCTACATTCGACCCTATTTGAATGGCCGTGATCTAACTGGCGCATCACGCAATGTAATGGTTATCGACCTCTTCGGTCTCAGCAGCGAACAGGTCCAAAGACGCTTTCCAGAGGTTTATCAACGAGTCTACGACTTGGTGAAACCTGAGCGAGATCAGAATCGGCGGGCCAGCTACAGTGAGAAATGGTGGATTTTTGGGGAGCCTCGATCAGCGTTTCGACCGGCACTCAAGGGGCTGAGTAGGTTTATTGTGACGGTGGAAACCGCAAAGCATCGTGTCTTCGTATTTCTCGATTCAAGCGTTCTCGCGGACAACAAACTCGTCAACATCGCCCTTTCAGATGCCTTTTCGCTTGGAGTACTGTCCAGTCGAATTCATATCTCGTGGGCTCTTGCCGCTGGAAGTACGCTCGAAGACCGACCGGTCTATGTAAAGACAACTTGCTTCGACACATTTCCATTTCCCGATGCCAGCGGGGCTCAAAAACAGGCCGTCCGCGAAATAGCAGAACGTCTCGATGCACACCGCAAGCGCCAACAGCAGCTTCACCCCACACTCACGCTCACTGAAATGTACAACGTTCTCGAAAAGCTCCGGGCTGACGAGGAATTGACAGCCGAAGATCATGCTACTTACGAGATGGGCCTGGTTGGAATCCTCCGCCAGATCCACGACGAGCTGGATGAGGCCGTCTTCGCCGCCTACGGTTGGTCTCCCAACCTGAGCACCGAACAGATCCTCGAAAACGTCGTCGCTCTCAACGCAGAGCGCAGAACTGAAGAAGCATCCGGCATTGTCCGCTGGCTTCGCCCCGAGTTCCAGGCACCCAACGCTCCGGCAATACAGCAGACGCTCGGCGGCCTCGTCCCCGTCGAAGCGGCCGCCGCCGCGCGGCGCAAGCAACCCTGGCCGGCGGCGCTCACCGACCAATTCCGCGTCATCAAAGATGCGCTCCGGGCAACGCCGTTCCAGACACCGCAACAGATCGCTTCTGGCTTCAAGCCCGCAAGCCGCGCCCGTGTTCAAGAGATTTTACAGACCCTCACCGCTCTCGGCCAGACCCGCCAAGTGGAGGACAGATACCTTCTGTAATTGTGAGAGGGTCAACAGACTTTGGGAAACTATCGTCAGATCTCTCCAATATCGCCCAGCATCACTGGTTCCATCACTCCCTTTGCCTCAACGAGCCCGAGAAGGAAATCTCTTCCGAGCGCAGTGATCCGCCAGTGTTTGTCATGGCGCGAATGGAGAAAGCCAATCTCGGTAAGATAGAACAGCTCCCTTGAAATGGACCGGCGACCTCGCCCCTCATGCAGGGCGGACATGGCTGCAACATCCAGTGTCTTCGGATATATGCAGTTCAGATCGACCAAGAGCGCTAGTCTTAGTCGCTGTAGATCGATTCGCGTCATGTCCAAACGTGCATCTACGTGTTTCACTTCATTCCCCAGCAAAGCCGTAACCACATTGCCCACAACGCAAGCGCTCTCGAAGGTATCCCCATTTCTATCTGCTTCTCCCCCAGTTTGTTCGGCGGATTCGACTCTCCATTCGGTCGTTGGCAGCCTCAAGGTCTGAAATCTCCTGCTTAAGCCTCTCAATATATTTTCGAGCGGGCTCAGGCAACGCCCTGATTTCGGCAGGCGTTAACTCTCCGGTTTCACTGAGTGGCCGATTGCGGCGCTCGATCTCCCCACCTAGTCCAATCTGCTTGAGGAGTGTTGACAGTGCTGCGACTTCCGCGTCCACCTGGGATGCCGTGGTTTCTTCTCCGCGGTCTTTTTGGTAGGTAACGACATGGCCAGGGTGTAATTCCTGAAGCGGAACTCCAAACGTCTCAGCCCAACGCTTCAAATGGACCCTTTGCGGATCCGACCACAGCGCAGCAGCTTCCCGAATGGTCATTGTGCCAACAATCTTGTCATCTGTCATCTGAACGGGTCCATAATTTTCAGTTGTGTTGCGCCCGATTGAGATCCCACCCCGTTAAGGCGAGCTGTCCCAACTAGGATACCTCCCTTTACTATTCCGGCTTGATTGGGCGAACTATCGAAAATGCTGCCTTCGATCCGAGGGGCCGATTGTTGCAGTGGACCACTGGCGCCTTTGACAGAAGGCGACATGCGGCGCAATCGAAAACGCAGTGAGCATCAGTTCAAATCCATTGGGAGGAAACAAATGTTCAAAGACACGGTTCAATGGACCATCGCCCGCCAGCGACCTTACAAGCAAAGCGGGTCGCAAGGACAAATCGCGTTGCAGCTGATGATTTCCCGGAAGACATTGCAGAAAATGTTGAGCTTGATATCGCCATCAGGCAACCGAGCGCAACCGGTTCGGACGCTCCCTCTGGGACCGTGGATTTCAACGGTTGATCGCATCGTCAGGGAGAACGAAATGCGCCCAAAGGGCGCGCAGGTTTCCGCCAAGATGATTTGGCAGTATCTGAAGGAGGAGCGCGGATTCACAGGCAGCTTCTCGACCGTCAACGCATATGTGCGTCAGGCGCGCATCATGTCAAGATTCGATACCAGTCCCGGCCACCAACCACGTGCAGATGAACTCGAGAGGTCACGAGCTGCTCTGCAAGTTTCCACCCCCGGCGTCGGTATGGTAATCGCGTCCTCAATACCTCAGAGCAACAAGGAGCTAACGCATCGGACGATTTCGGCAATGGCATTCTCCGGAGATCGTCATCGGTGGAACGGCAATTCGGATGAAGGAGTGGCCGAATGGATCAGAGGTGTGCTGAGACGGGCCATACCTATCGACGTGTTGGCGAAGGAACTAAATAGAGTGCCACTGCGCCAACTAGAGGATCTGCTAACGACGGCAACAAAGGAAGGACTTCCAATGCGAAACAAAGCACTGGCTGTTCTGTGCCATCTGCGCGGAATCAGCTGGGTACCAGCCTGCTCCTTCCTTCAGATCTCAAGTGGATCTTGGTTCCGCTATTGGAGGTCATTTCAACGAGGTGGAACCCAGAAGCTCTTTGCAAGAAGGACACGAAGCGACAAGAAATCCGAAATTGATTCCAATAAAAGCGCGGTGTTTTCCTTGTTGCACTCGCCGCCCGCTGCTTACGGCCTCAACCGCACCACTTGGAGAATGGCTGACCTTCGGAGGGTACTCGCCGACGAAGGACACCCGATGTCCTGTGATGTTATTCACACAATCATCAAAGAGGCTGGCTGGAAGTGGCGGCACGCACGCGTAGTTCTCACTAGCAATGATCCTGAGTATCGAGTCAAAGTGGATGCCATCAAGAAGATCCTCTCAGAGTTGAAGCCGGATGAGGCATTTTTCTCGATTGACGAGTACGGCCCATTCGCCATCAAGCAAAAAGGCGGAGTGAAGCAAGTTGCCCCTGGGGAACAGTACGTAGTTCCGCAGTGGCAGAAATCAAAGGGATGGACGATCCTCACTGCCGCTCTTGAGTTATCGAGAAATAAGGTGACCCACTTCTATTCTCGAAAGAAGAATACCGCTGAGATGATCAAGATGGCCGATCATCTGCGGAACGAGTACCGCACTTGCAGCACGATCTATTTATCCTGGGATGCCGCCTCTTGGCATGTGTCGAAAGACTTGGCCGCGCATCTGGAGAAAATCAACCAAGAGGCAATAGTTGAGGGCTATCCGACCGTGAAAACCGCTCCCCTTCCTGCCTGTGCACAGTTTCTGAACGTGATCGAGTCAGTGTTTAGTGGTATGGCGAGGGCAATCATTCACAACAGCGATTACTCTTCAGTCGAGGCTGCGGCAGAGGCTATTGATCGGCACTTCAAAGAAAGGAACGAATACTTCTCCACTCACCCCAAGAGGGCAGGACAGAAAATCTGGGGCATGGAGAGAGTCCCAAGCCTCTTTGCAGAAGACCACAATTGCAAGGATCCACTTTATCAGTTCCCATTTTGATGATTAGCAGCGCGTCGTTACGACGCGCGCTCAAGCCCGTCGGGCGGGCAGAACATGGCGCTCCCGCGAATGCGTGAGCGACCTTTAAGGGTGGGAAGACGGGCGGGGACGAAGAAATGGACCTGCCCTAAGGCAGGTCCAAAGATTCCGATTTGCTAAGCTGCTCGTTTCGCCCTTGCCGTTTGCTTTGGCTCCGACTTTGCGGCCTTTCTAGTTTTTCCCTTCGCGGCGAATTCCTGCTTGACTTTCAGGGCAACGGCATCCGTGTCGACGCCATAAATCTGGGCGGCGGTGCGGAGTGCATTCCCGCTATCCGCTTGGCTTCTCGCGGAGATCAGAATCACAGTTTCGATGAGCAGCTTGCCGAGCGTGCTTTCGTCGGCTTTGCGGGAAAAGGCGGTGAGCAACTTGCCAACCGACTCGCTTTCTTTCGCTTTGATGTTCCGATTCCGCGCGACCATCTCTAACCGCTTGTCATCCAGCAATGGTAGCAACTGTTCGGCAGTGAAGAGAAGGTCGCGTTTCATCAGCCGAACCGGAACGGCGGAAACGATGGATTGCAGGACGCGAATTCCGGTTGCGTTCGCCAGCGCCTCCTCGCGGCGGCGCTTCTCTTGTTCGACTTTGAAGCTGGCATCGGCCTTCGGCGTCGTCTGCTTCTTAGGATGGTGAACCGGGCAGGTTGGCTCGGTGCAAACTTTCCGCAGTTCGCCCTTGTCTATGCCGTCGGAAACGATGGCTTCGGTTGTGTACTTGCAGGTCTTGAACTCCGGCCACTTGGCCTTCTCCGGTGTGTCGGGCTTCTCTTCTCTGATTTCGACATACTTGTTGCGAGGTATCGTCTTCTCCCCCTCCTGCGGCTGCTTGTATGCTGTACTGATCTGTACAAGCTCGGGCTTCGCTGCGACTCTGGCTTTTACGTGAGCCTCCAGTTTGGCGGAATAGCAATTTGGGTCGCTGCACGCGTCAGAATTCCCGCTGACATCGGCGAAGAGCAGCTTGTTGTGTCCAGTACGTTTCGGGCAGTCCACGCAACTTCCGGCTGCGGGAACAAGCTGGGCATCGCGTTTGTTGAACGGCGCTTGTTTCAAGAGCAACAGAACATTGTGTTCGATCCACTGTTGCAGGTGCCGAATCGGAAGAAGTATGCGCTTGGCCTTTGCTCCGGCTCCGTTCCACTCCTCGCGGAAGCAATTGGCGAGGGCCTGCTCTTGTTGCGCTGGCTGCAATTTAGAGAGTAAAAGTGCGTGACCTACGCCGATTTCCTCGGCGTAGAAAGCCTCTACAACCGGCGCGGAAAGCTCAGTCAAGCGAATCCGCGAGGCGATATAAGAAGGGCTCTTCCCGATTTTCGCAGCCAATTGTTCGATACTGTACTTCGGTTCCTCCAGCATGAGCAAAGCGCGTAGGCCGCTGGCCTCCTCAAGTGGGTGCACATCGGACCTAATCAAATTCTCGACTAGGGCGGCTTCCATCGCTTCGGCATCGGTGAGGTTGACGATGCGCACGGGGACGGCAGCAATTTCGGCCATCTGCGCGGCCCGATAGCGTCTGGCTCCGGCGATAATCTCGAAACCTTGGTCGGCGCGAGGGCGCACCAGCAAGGGAGACACCACTCCCCTTACACAAAAGGTAATTTCGAATTTGAACGGATAGTGAGGGGTTGGCGAAGTAGTGCCCCAGTGCTTGACCTGCGCCTTAAGAGGTAATACGTTTATGGCAAATGGCACGATC
>Ga0137385_10006133_pt1 | contig 10562 bp, 10 predicted proteins | sample SagtaG_FD_104921 | JGI IMG/M metagenome (GOLD analysis project Ga0137385, IMG submission 104921) | Vadose zone soil microbial communities from Sagehorn Ranch, Mendocino, California, USA - Sage2_R_80_16 metaG | ecosystem: Environmental > Terrestrial > Soil > Vadose zone | place: USA: California... | reverse complement strand
GGCGATCGCAGCGGCGCTGCGGCTCGCATCCGTGGCTTGGAAGACGTTGTCCTCGGCCGTCGCGGCGTTCGGGCTGAAATGATGCGGGCGGATCATCACGACGCCGCGCGGCGCCTGGACTGACAGCTTCTGCACGGTCAGCATACTTCCGGCACCAGGCGCGGCTGCGGCGCCGGCGGGTTGAGCACGCCGAACAGGTTACGCGGATCCTCCGGCGCCGTCAGGAGATCGATCTCGTCATAGTAGTCCGTACCCTCGACCAGATCGCGCAAATAGCGTAGCGCCGAAAAATCCTCGATCGCAAAGCCGACGGAATCGAAGATCGTGATCCGGTCCTGCGAGCGACGGCCTGTCGCTTCGCCGACGATCACCTGCCACAGCTCGGTCACGGGGAAATCGGGCGCCATCTGCTGGATCTCGCCCTCGATCCGGGTCTGCTCCGGCAACTCGACGAAGACATCGGCGCGCAGGAGTATCTCACGCTGCAATTCGGTCTTGCCGGGGCAGTCGCCACCGACGGCATTGATATGGACGCCGGCTCCGACCATGTTGTCGGAGAGGATCGTCGCCCTCAGCTTGTCGGCTGTCACGGTGGTGATGATGTCGGCGCCGAGAACGGCCGTCTCGGCGCTCGCAGCCACTTCGATCTCGAAACCGTGCGGCGCCATATTGCCCCGGAACTTCTCGGTCGCGGCAAGGTCAATGTCGAAGACACGAAGGCGCCGGATGCCGTTGACCGCCTTGAACGCGAGCGCCTGGAATTCCGATTGTGAGCCAAGCCCGATGATCGCCATCACCTGCGCGTCCTTGCGGGCGAGATATTTCGCCGCAACAGCGGAGGTCGCAGCGGTGCGCATTGCGGTCGTTATCGTCATCTCGGAGAGCAGGTGCGGATAGCCGGTCTCGACATCGGACAACACACCGAAGGCCGTTACCGTCTGCAGCCCGGTGCGCGTATTCTTCGGATGGCCGTTGACGTATTTGAAGCCGTAGAACTCGCCATCGCTGGTAGGCATCAGCTCGATCACGCCATCGCGCGAATGGCTGGCGACCCGCGGGGCCTTCTCAAAGGCGTTCCAGCGACGGAAATCCTCCTCGATATAGCCGGCGAGACCGATCAGGTAGGGCTCGATCCCGACCGCATCGATCAGCCGAACCATGTTCTCAACACCTACATAGCGAACCATTTGCAAGGCCTCCTGCACGATTTTCGTCTCGTTCAGGCACCAAATAGATCAGTTTGAATAGGCAAATTGCTCATGCATGTGTTCGACGAACTTGATCACGGGCTGATTTCCATCCTGCGCGAGGACGGACGTGCGCCCATTTCAAAGCTCGGAAAAATACTCGGCGTCTCGCGCGCGACGGTCCAGAGCCGGCTCGACCGGCTAATCGAGACCGGAGCCGTGCTCGGCTTCACGGTTCGCTTCCGGCAAGACCATGACGTCGATGCCATCCGAGCGATCATGATGATCGAGGTCAGTGGCAAATCAACCACCGCAGTGATTCGCAAATTGCGTGGTCTGCCCGAGTTGCACTCCCTGCACACGACCAATGGCACCTGGGATCTGATCGCCGAAATTCGCGCCGGCAGCCTCACCGACTTCGACCGCGTGCTGCGCGAAGTTCGCACCATCGACGGCGTTCTCAACAGCGAGACCAGCATCCTGCTGAGTTCGGTCTAGATCCGGCGCGCGGCGCAACGTCAGCCCTGAGTGAGCGATGCGACTGCCACCACGCTCAACTACCAAAGCGATAGTCGCTACAATCTTGCACCATTCAAACGGAGGAAGACATCGCCCGCGGCGCCGCTAAGGTTCGCGGCCCTCCTTGAGGGCTTCTCCATGCCCAACGCAGACACATCTCCCTGCCACGACTATCGCGTGAGCCATCAGGCGGCGGAGGCTGGTACCGACTACGCCAAAACGTTTGAAACGGGCTACTGCGCCGCTCTCTGGCAGAAAATCGAGAAACCGCGGCTCGAAAGCAAGTTGTATCCGTTCGCTGGACACGAGCGGACCAGCATGGATTTTGCGTGTGGTACCGGGCGCATCACCAGGGTCGCAGCCATGCCGTTCGGCGCAGTCGTCGGCATAGACGTGTCAGAGGCCATGCTCATGCATGCTTCGGTTCCCGAAAACGTCAAGGTCCCCGGATGGCTTGCGGAGAATTTCATCATCGTGTCCCGAAAGCGCTAGAAGCTAGGGAGGCACCCGCTATAGCGCCGCTCCCAGCGCGATCCAGATCGCAAGAGCAATGCACCAGACGATCGCCGTGTATGGCAGAGCGATGCGCATTTGCCCCTTTTGCTCGGAAGAGAGTGCGAAAATCAGAACGGATAAACAATCTTAAAATAACGCACGTTCGCGTCTACCTGATTCAGGTCCGCGCGCGAATACCCCAAAAGAGGTACTCCCTGCGTCGCACTCAGCTAACCATGGTGGCGTGCTAGATTAACTTTTCACGGAATCGATTGCAGCCTGGACTAACCCAATGAAGTCCGATCTGTCGGTTGGCGTTCGCGTTCGCGTCAGCGCACTCGGTGCGTCGCGTTGCGCACGCCTCGCCAACAAGACCGGCACAATTGTCGGAGGGAGCGTCTACATCAACAGCGTCAGCGTATTATTCGATGGCAACAGATCACGGACCACAATTCATCGAGAATACGTTGAAGTGATGCTACCGGGTCTGGACACAACGCGAGACAGCACCACCCCCACAAGGCCGGCGCCGATCATCGCGATGCGCAAGTGAATGCCTGTCCACTGCCGCGCACGTCCCGGCTGGCCATATTATTCGACAGTCCCTGACTTGACCGAAATTGCGCGGTTGATGGGCCTGACTGCCCCGCGTTGCACTCAGTCCGACCAGATCGGCAACGCCGGCTTGTCCTCGGGAGGGCTCGCGCGATCGTTCTGCGCAATCGCGAGCGCTGCGAGTACGGTCCGGTTGCTGATTTCGAGCTTCTGAAACATGTGATGGAGATGCACCTTGATGGTGCCGTCGGCAATATTCAGCCGTCGCCCGATCTCCTTGTTCGACAACCCCTCGGAAACCAAACGCATGATCTGGCGTTCGCGGTCCGTCAACGTCGCCAGCGCGCTCTCCGCAACCGCGCTTTGCTCCCGAGATACGGCCCGCTCGGATGGTGGCAGCGGCAACAGCCGCTGACCTTCCGCGATCCGGCGTAAGGACTGCACCAGAATTTCCGGCGCCACGTCCTTCGGAATGATGCTGTAGCCGTCGGCCGCAGCCAATGTAACCAGTTCGGAGTCCGCTTCAGATCCAGTGAAAAAGACCAGTCGCGTCGAAAGATTTTCGGAATCGATGATCGAGAGGATTTCCAACCAGGTCGCGCCCGGCATTGAGGCGTCGACAATAACGATATCCGGCGCCAAATTCCGAAGCGCCTCGATGCAACTCGTACCATCGTTGCAACAGGCAACAATGTTGAATTCGCGGTCAGCCCCGAGCAGTTTACTCAAACCATGCAGAACGACAGGATGCCGGTCTGCAATCACAACGCTAGTACAACGCATTGGGCCGTCCTCAGCCTGTCCCCCCAACAAGTTAAACCCCACGCGCCCTCACTTGTTTCATTCTAAACGAGGTCACAACAATTTTCCAAGAATCCCGTATTTGTTGGTGAATCCCATACTTGCTGGTGCCCCGGCACAAAACGAGGGTTAACGAGAATTTGGCCTGTCCGCTTGCAGACATTCGCCCGAACGAACGTATTGGCATGCGTCCGAACGTCCATCCGTAGAGCTCCGGATAGGCAACCTGATGCGACAGAGTGAAGCTGCGTTTGCATCAAGCTCCTTTGCAATTTGGTCGCCGAAAGGGCAAATTTTACAACGCTTGATAAGCATTCCAATCTTAACTCGCTCAGAGAATGTCGCCCGCACGCACAAAATGCGACCCTGTTTCGAAACACCCCTCCTTCTCAGATGCCGGCAGCCGTTTTGCTATTATGAACGACATGCATTCCCGTACACGAAAGTAGCTATAACCAAAGGTATATAGGGATATCGCAAATTTGCATTTAACATTCATCAAAGGTTCACAAATGCGGAGCCCTCGATCTCTGCCAACGGAAAATATCCTGTGAACGAAGGAGAGCACGCTGAGCGAACGAACCAAATTGTAAAAACCAACTGCGTAAAGGCTGGGAGAGTAAAATGCGGAGGCAACAATCTTTTGTAACGGTTCTCATTGGAAGAAGTGTCTTAATCAGAGAGGGTATTGCCAGAATACTACGCGCAGCAAATTGCCGCACCTTCGCCTCGGTATCATGTGCTGACGATTTGCCGCCGGGCAAACTCCAACCGCACCAACTGCTATTTCTCATTGTCCACACCGGAGACGATTTCGACGTCACCCTTGAGCAAATCGAACTCTTGCGGGAAAAGCATCCGACAGGACGCTTTGCAATCGTAGCCGATCACTACCGGCTAACCGACCTCGCTTCAGCATTTCGGGCAGGCGCCAACGGCTATTTCGTCAACGCCATGACGTGTGACCTATTCACCAAATCCATAGAACTTGTGGCGATGGGGGAAACAATCTTTCCACCGGCATTTCTCTCGTTCGCCCTCGATTCCGAGAGCAATCAGGTCGATAGAGCGAAGCTGCACGTCGAAAATTCACAGGCAATCCTCGTCACGACAAAGGACACCATCACGCCGCATCTTTCGCCGCGGGAGAAATCAATTTTGCAATGCCTGATCGAAGGCGACTCCAATAAGTGCATAGCGCGAAAAATCGACATCGCCGAGGCGACGGTGAAGGTTCACGTCAAGGCGATACTGCGCAAGGTCCGGGTCCAAAACCGGACTCAGGCGGCGATTTGGGGAATGAACCATGGCTCCCTGGCAAACCCAGGAAATGGCTGCGCCCTGCCTTCAACTGTCGATACGAGCGCACGACTTGCAAAATCGCTCGAGGCGATCTCCGAGATCAAGCCGATAGAGGCATCCAATCCGCTAAGGATGATTCCTCCCCAGGCTAATCACGTTGGGGTACCGCCCATTGACGGCATGATCCGCAAGAGCATCAACCGAACAAGCAGTGGCGCCGTACGGCTGGAAAAGTAGACAAAAGTCCCGGCGTTTCGACGACTTCATTCGCGGACGGCAGCAGACGTTCTGACCGTGACCACTAGTGGTCACGGGAACGCTGAGAGTTATGCCCGCGCTCTGCGCCGCGCACGGCCAGCACAAAACCTAGAGTGTCGGTAACGTCGCGCGCCGTCACGACGCAACCTAATCCGCTCTTCAACCATGACCGCTCCCGTATTTTGGAAGCCCTTCGCGCGTGATGTATTCAAGCAGCTAGTTGCCGGCACTATTTTCTTGGAAGCCGCCTTATCAAAGATGCTGCAATTTTAATATCCTCATTTGCCTCGGCCGGGCCGACGTACGGCCCACACCAAAACATGCGGATCATACACGCAGGAGGTGGAGCCGCTCGGAACGAACGGACCTCCTGCGCGAACAGCTTGACGAACCATTCCTGATTCTCAACAGCGACGTACTTACCGATCTCAACCTCAACCAGTTCATAAGCGATCATCGCCGCAACCACGCGGCTCTTACAATCGCCACCGCGACTCGCCCGACGAAAATGGACTTCGGCGTAATCGACGAGACCAATGGACAGGTGATCGGATTTCGCGAGAAGCCGGAACTATCGCATCGGGTCAGCATGGGCATTTACTGCATGGGCCCGGCAATACTCGATCGAATTCCGTCGGGCATTCCATTCGGCTTCGATGATTTGATGTTCCAGATGCTGCAAGAGCAAGCGCCTGTGAACGTGTTCAAACATGATGGCCGGTGGCTCGACATCGGACGGGTGGAGGACTTCCTCAAGGCCCAGGACGTCGCTTGGGAGGAGCAGTCACCCGCGTTCGCAGCAACGGTCGCCGCTTGAGGCACTCCCGATGTTGCAGTTCATCTTTTCGTTCAACCTCGGGATTGGAGACTAACACATGCTATTGGTATCAGAGCCGGTCCTGGGGGCAGCGCGATTGCTTCGCTGCATCAGTGCAAGGAATCTATCTTCAACATCTCGAATCGCGCGCCCGTACTGGCGCCTACCGCGGCAGAGGCGCGCGCACCGTTTGAATTGGTCGGATCCCCATCGTGGCAACTCGAGTTGGCCGTGGTCGTTGACATGACACTGCCTTCGTTGACTGCTTGTCGATATCGCAATGGAGGTAGTCACGATGGGGTAGACGCGGCGATAGCGGCAATTAAGTAGATCGCGCCCGTATTGTACGAACCATTCTTGACCCGGATATTCACGCATGACTACCCTGTGACGCACACTTGAGCCGGCATCTAGCACACTCAAGGAAACATCATGAATAGATCATTCATCGCCTTCACCGGCGTGGCCGCCATTGGGCTCATCTCGGTGCTGAGCACCCAAACCAGCGATTCTGCACCACTCGGCACTTCGGCTAAAGCCAACGCTCACGCCGGGGTGACCGCGTCTGTTAACCGATCGCAGCTCCATCGGCTCGCCATACAGGTTGACGTCAACGACCCCGCAATCATGAATCTCGCGCTCAACAACGTGAGCAATACTGTTCAGCATTACAGCGAGATCGGCCAAAAGGTTGAGATCGAACTGGTCGCCTTTGGACCCGGCTTGCACATGCTGCGCGAAGACACCTCGCCGGTCAAAGCACGCATCAAGTCCATGAGCGAGACCATGCCGGAGGTCAGCTTTTCGGCATGTGGGAACACTCGCGAGAATATGACGAAAGTCGAGGCAAAGGAGATCCCTCTCATCTCGCAGGCGAAGGTCACCAAATCCGGCGTGGTCCGGCTGATGGAGTTGCAGGAGCGAGGTTGGAGCTACCTGCGACCTTGATCCATCGGCGCATGGCTGGGTGAGATGTACTGTTAGGCGCGGGAGCGGAACCGACAATGGCCTCGATGTTCGGAGCGAGGTCCGCGAGAGCGGTCCGAACACGTTGTATCAACGTGGGAGAAACGCCTATCGTCCATGGGATTTGGTCGCATCGTCGCATCATTCACCTGCCTGAGACGTCCGTTAAGGCACACCGCTTGGGTGGGACGGGGCTCCGATGCCGACATTCGCTGATGGTGGCCGACTGAACCCTTCAGATCAGCGGTTCTCCATCACGCGCAGGAATTTGTTGCGATAGGTATCCAGAATGACGGCCAGCACGATCACGGTGCCGATCACGATCGGCTTCACGTTGTCTTCCGCTCCGAGAAGCTGGAGGCCGGTCGAAAGCACCTGGAGAATGCAGGCGCCGACGAGAGTCCCGATGATCGAGCCCTTGCCACCGGACAGGCTGGTACCCCCGATGATCACCGCGGCGATGGCGTTGAGTTCATAGCCAATGCCTGCGATCGGGCTGCCGACATTGAGCCTGAGCAGATAGACCATGGCGGCGATGCCGGCCGTCAGGCCCGAGATCGTAAAGGTGGCGATCTTGATGGTTCGGGGATTGTGGCCGGAGAGGCGCACGGCCTCTTCATTGGTACCGATCGCAAAGATGAATCGCCCGAACACCGTGAAGCGCAGGATGAACCAGCCGATGAGGACCACGCCAACCGCAATCACGAAGATCGATGGAAACACGCCCCAGAAGATCATATTGCCGAATTCGACGAAGGGCTGCGGCAGGCCGGTGATGGTCGAATTGTTGGACACGACGCGGGCAAGGCCGCTGGCGATGTTCAGCATGCCAAGCGTCACGATGAAGGACGGCAGCTTCCACTTCTCGCAAACCCATCCATTGATGGCGCCGCAGATGGCGCCGGTACCGAGGCAGGCGAAGAAGGCCAGCGTGATCGAGGTTTCGGCGGCCAACCGCTCGTCGGTCATGATCGTCGCGCCGACGACGGTGCACAGCGCCAGCACCGAGCCGACCGACAGGTCGATACCTCCGGCGAGGATCACGAAGGTCATGCCTGCCGCGAGCACGGTGTTGATCGCGATCTGGACAAAGATCTTCAGGAAGTTTCCTGACGTCGCGAAATAGGGTGCGGTGGCGGAAAAGAACACGACAATCAGCACCAGCGCGACCGCGACGCCCGCCTCGCGCATCGATATGCGCAGGAGATTTTCCCATATCGCGCTCGACTTGCGCGACCCAGCCCGGTCAATTCCCTCGGTCACGACCATACTCCTGATAGGCAAGAGAAAGGATGCGGTGCTCATCAAATTCGGCGCGCGGCACCTCGCCGGCAATCCGCCCGTTCGAGAACACCAGGATCCGGTGGCAGATCGCTATCAATTCGGGAAGATCGGACGAGACCACCAGGATGCCCTTGCTAGTCGCCGCGAGATTGCCGAGCAGTTCATAGATTTCGGCCTTGGCACCGACATCGATGCCGCGCGTTGGCTCGTCGAAGATCAATGCCTTGGGGCCCCGGAACAACCATTTCGCGATCACGACTTTCTGCTGGTTGCCGCCCGAGAAAGTCCGGACGGACTGATGGACCGATGGCGTCTTGACCCGCAACTCCTTCACGAGGCGCGTGGAGGCATCAAATTCACTCTTGCGCCGGAGGAGGCCTCGCCGCGAGACCTGGGCGAGATCGGTGATGGTCATGTTCTCAGCGCAGCTCATCTCGAGCAGCAAGCCCTGCCCTTTTCGATCTTCGGTGGCGAGGCAAAGCCCATGCGACACCGCGTCCTTGGGCGAAGCAATCTCTACCTCCTTCCCCTCGATGCGGATCGTGCCGGCGACCCTTGGGTCGGCGCCGAAGAGTGCACGAACCACCTCCGTGCGGCCCGATCCGACCAACCCTGCGATGCCGACGATCTCGCCCTTGCCGACCGAGAAGGAAATCTCAGGGCTGTCACCCATCAGCTTCAAGCCCGTCACGCCCAGCGCCTCACTGGTAATGGGCACGTCGGCGCGGAACACGCCCTGATCGGTAAGGGTTCTCCCAACCATGAGCTCTACGACCTTCGGAATACCAAGGTCGGCAAGAGGGCGGGTCGTCACGTGCTGGCCATCGCGCAGCACCGTCACCTGGTCACCGACCTCAAAGATTTCCTCGAGCCGGTGAGAAATGTAGAGCGTGGTCACACCTTTGGCCTTCAGGCGGCGCAGGATCTCGAAGAGGCGATCAACCTCGCGCGAGGTCAGTGTTGCGGTCGGCTCGTCGAGAACAAGCAGCTTGCTTTCATGGCAGAGTGCCTTGGCGATTTCGACCAATTGCATCTGCGCGACGCCGAGCCGGCTCACCTCGGTTGTCGGGGCAATGTCGAGGCCGACCTCGCTCAGGAGTTCCGCGGCTCGCCGGTTCATTTCCCGGAAGTTGACCAGCCCCCATCGGCTTGGCAGATGCTCGAACAGCAAATTCTCCGCGACCGACAGGTTCGAAAGCTGATTCAGTTCCTGGTGCACGACCCGAATGCCGGCCTTGAAGGCTTCCAGCGGCGAGGCCGGGCGATAGGGCGCACCGTCGAACCAGATCGAACCGTCGTCCGGTTGCAAGACGCCGCCGAGCAGGTTGATCAGCGTGGACTTGCCGGCCCCGTTCTCGCCAAGCAGTACATGCCCCGAGCCTCGTGCAATGTCGAAGGACACGTCTCGAAGGGCGACCACGCCGGGAAACCGCTTGCCGACCGACTGCAACCTGAGAATCGGGTTTTCTTCGCTCGGCAACGTCGCGCCCCGAGAACGGCTCAACTCATTGACATGCATGAGAGGCCGCTCCCCGGCGACGGCAAGACAAGGAAATGGAATTTGACGAGAATGATCTTTGCCAAAATCGGGACGCTGACAAGATGCCAGGCGTCCCGATCAAGCTATACCCGGAAAGACCGGATCACGCGTCCTTGGCCGTAACCAGCTTGATGTCGGTCTTGACCCAGCCGGAGAACTTCTCGCCGGCCATCTGGCGCATGCCGTAGTCGATGCCCATCACGGCCATCTTCGCGCCATACTGCTCGACCGTTGCCAGCATCTTGCCGCTCTTGATCAACGGCTGGACCGGCGGAATATTGTCGAAGCCGACAACCTTGATCTTGCCGCTCTTGCCCGTGGCATCCAGCGCCTTGACGACGCCAAGCGCCATGGAGTCGTTAGCCGCCATCACACCCTGGATATCCTGATATTTGGTCAGGAAGTTGGTCATCAGCGTGTTGGCTTCCTCGGTCTCCCAGTGCGCCGTCTTGCTGTCGAGCAATTGCAGCTTGCCTTCAGCGATCGCATCCATGAAGCCCTGCTTGCGTTCCTTGCCGTTGTCGGCTTCCGGGTTGCCTTCAAGCATGACGACTTTGCCACCCGCACCAAGTTCCTTGGCGAGCGCATCACCCGCCAACTTGGCGCCGCCGCGGTTGTCCGGACCGAAGAAGGCCAGATCGATGCCTGCGGCCTTCTTGGCGCCGGCATCGAGCGGCACGTCGATATTGACGATAGTGATGCCGGCCTTGACGGCCTTGGCGAGCGGAGTGGCCATGGCCTTGGAATCGGCCGGAGCCACAACGATGATGTCGTACTTCTGGGTAACGAAGTTCTCGACCGCGTCGACCTGGGCGGCGAAGTCGCGTTCATCCTTCAT
>Ga0137385_10006131_pt1 | contig 10563 bp, 7 predicted proteins | sample SagtaG_FD_104921 | JGI IMG/M metagenome (GOLD analysis project Ga0137385, IMG submission 104921) | Vadose zone soil microbial communities from Sagehorn Ranch, Mendocino, California, USA - Sage2_R_80_16 metaG | ecosystem: Environmental > Terrestrial > Soil > Vadose zone | place: USA: California... | reverse complement strand
GTTGTCCGGGTTGCTCTCCAGCCCAGGCTGAACCACCGGCTTGCCGTTGGTCCCGGTGAGCGTGGCCCCGCCGATGATGTTGTTGATAGCCCTCGCGGCGACCTGCAGGCTGTCCACCGGGTCCATCGGGTTGTACGGATGATGCAGGTTCAGCGACCACGCCACTTGGCCGCCCTGGGCCGGGGTGATCGGCTCCAGACCCTGCCGGCCCGTCTTCGCGTCCTTGAACTGGGCGTTGTTGCTGCTGGTCATGAGCGCGAAGACCCACAGGATCTGGCTCGTGTCCTTGCCGCAGGCAAAGTTGACCTGCGCGGGCTCGGACGCCACGTTGGAGTTCTTGCAGGCGGTCTCGATCTGGCTCTGCACGCTCGCCACGCTCGACGGCCAGCCTGGGCTGGAGCGGAAGATGAACAGAGAGGCGATGGTGATCACCGCGGCGACGCCGGCCACGGCCATGACGCCCTTGCGCGACTTTGGCATCCTGGCCCGGCCCGCGCCGGCCCGGCTAGCGCTGCGCCGCCCGCGGTCGATGAGCGCCTGAGTGCGCTGCTGGGCGGATGCCCGGGGCCAGCCTGGACGCCCGGCATTCCCGATGACGGTGGTCAGTTCGTCGTCGGGCTCGTCCTCGATGGCATACGGCGCTGCATCGTCCGGCTCGTCGTCGAGCGGCCGGGTCGGCGGGGGTGGCATCCTCCCGGCCTGTGCTGGCCGAGGCTGGGCCCGCAGCATCCCGGGGCGGCCGTCCATCGATCGCTGCGGTGTTCCGTCCCGGCCGTAGCTGCTGCTGTCGGCGAGCTCTCTGGAATGGGCCTCGCGCCAGTCGAAGAGATCGTTCTCGAGGTCTGTGGCTCTGAGTTCTAGCTCGCGTAGCCACTCTTCGTCTCGATCGTTAAAGTTTTCGAACTCATTCGTCATCGTTCTCACCTCCAGCAGCACGTGACTTGGGGCACTCCGGACAACTGGCCAGCCTGCGGCCGACCCCGCGGCGGCGGCCTAGCCGGGCGGCGGGCACCCGGGCGAGAACCGGGGCGGTGGCTCGCCGGTAACCGGCGCCACCGGCGGTGCCCCTGTCTCGCGTCGCCGATTCATGTCAACTATTAGAACACAACTTCGATCATGGAGGGAAGACTTTGTTTCAACAGCTTAGCTGCGTTCGAAGGGTACGCCCGGCGCCCCGCGGCCGACCCGGCTAAGCGCGGCTCAGCGCGGTTCGGCGCGGACCGGGCCGCCCGGCCGCGCGTCGGCCACGATGTCGCCATCTCGTACCACGAACTCCCCGTTGACCAGGACATGCCTGATGCCGGCCGCCGGGCGCGTGCTGTGCCGGTAGCTGGCCTGATCGGTGACGGTGGCCGGGTCGAACACCACGATGTCGGCGTCGCCGCCGGGCCGGAGGCGGCCCTTTCCGCGCAGGGCGGGCACCCGCTCCTCCAGCAGCCGGGCCGGCTCCAGGCTGCACTTGGCCAGCGCCTCGGACAGGGCGAACGGGCCTTCCCTCGTCAGCATGCGCAGCGCCCGGCTGAACGTGCCCGCCGTCCGGGGATGGGTGATCGCGGTCGGCGGCAGCGGCCAGGCCCTCGGGTCGGCCGGGGGAGCGGTCCAGGTCAGCGGCATGGCGTCGCTCGCCACGACGGCGCCAGGGAAGGTCAGCGACCGCATCAGCAGGGCCCGGTCGGCGGGGTCGTCCTCGCTGAGCAGGTCGATGATGACCAGCCCGCCCGGGTCGGTCGCGCGCAGCTCACGCAACCGGTCGGCGCTGCCGAGGCGCTCCGCGGTCGGCGCGTAGGTGAGCGAGGACGGCGCCAGGCCCCGCTCGCCGAGCCGCTCCGGTGCCAGGAACGCCGCCCCGACGCCGGTCATCCCGGATCCGTACGGGTACGCCTCGGTGGTGACCCGCGATCCGGCGGCCTGGGCCCGGGCCACCAGGCCCAGCACGCGGTCGATGTGCCGCTGCGAGGTGCTGTTGACGTGGCAGTAGTGCATGTGGGCGCCGGTCTCGCCCGCCGCCCGGACGATCTCCTCGGCGCCGTCGGCCAGGGTGGCGGGCACCATCTCGATGAGGTCGCGCGCGTGGGTGAACGTGGGCACGCCCGCCTCGGCTGCGAGCCCGGCCACGCGCAGATACTCGGCTGGGCTGGCCGCGGGCGCGTAGCCGAGCAGCACGCCGATGCCGAGCGCGCCCTCGGCTATGTCCTCCGCCAGCCGGGCCAGCAGCGCATCGACCTGCGCGGGCTCGGCGGGTCGCTGCCAGGCCGGGTCGGAGATGCGGGCCATGAAGGTGCCCAGGCTGGCGTCGGGCAGCAGGCCGGCCACCGCCTCCATCCTGGCTAGCGCCCAGGAGGCGGCGAAACCGTAGTTGATCGGCCGGCCCTCGTCCGCGGCCCGCCGGTACGCCTGGGCCACCGGAGTGACGCCGGCCTCGAGCTCCAGCGCCGTGGTCACCCCGTCCATGGCCTGCAGGCGCAGGCCGCCCAGGTCGCTGACGTGGCTGTGCAGGTCGATGAACCCGGCCGTCACCACCTGGTCGGCCACGTCGACGTCGCGACCGGAAGCGCGGGCCGTCAAGCCCGTTCCGACCGATGCGATCCGGCCGGCCGCCACGGCCACGTCGCGCACCGCGTCCAGGCCTGATTCGGGATCGATGACCCGGCCGCCGCGCAGCACCAGGTCCCATCCGTCCGCCGTAGCCTCCACCGCACCAGTGTCCTCCGTGGCCTGCTAGCCTGGCCAGGCCGGCCCCGAGGAGAGCAGATGACGAGCGGGGAGATACCGCCAGGGGTATCCACCAAGGGTGTCGTCCTGGTCGCGCACGGCGGCCAGGCGTCGAGCACCGCGCCCACCTCCGCGCTGCAGCCCGCGGTGCTGCGGATGATCCCGGTCGCCGTGGCCATCCGCCAGGGGTTGCGGGGGAGCGGCGCCGTGGTCCGGCGACCACGCTTCCGCGTCCGCGGCTGGAACGGCGCACAGGCCTCACCGGTCGGTGACCTGAACGATGCGCTCGACGCGATCGCGGCCGAGTTCGGGCCCGTGCCGGTCGTGCTGGTCGGGCACTCCATGGGGGCGCGCGCCGCGGTCCGTGCCGCGGGTCACCCCGTGGTGTCGGCTGTCGCCGGGCTGGCACCCTGGCTGCCTCCGGGCGAGCCGGCGGACCAGCTCGCCGGCCGGCGGGTCCTGCTCGCCCACGGCACCGCCGACAGCATCACCAGCCCCACCGAGACCTGGGCCTTCCTCGATCGCGCCCGTGCGATCACCGAGGTGGCGGCCGTCGAGGTGCGTGACGGTGACCATCCGATGCTGCGCCGCGCGCGCCTGTGGCACGCGATCGCGGCCGAATTCACCCGCGCGGCGCTCGCCCTGCCGCCCGCCGACCGCGCCCTGGCCGCCGCGCTGACCGCTACCGCCGACCCTAGAACCGTGGTGTGACGACAGCCGTCCTGCCCTGATTCCCGCACATATGTCGGTTTTAGGAAATTAGCTAGTAATGCCGCGGTTAGCCCATTTCGTCTACCTCCCCAAAATGCCTAAAGTCCATAAAAGACATATATGTCCCGTCGCTGTGACCAGCAGTAACTAACTAAAAGCGTCCAACCAATTGCTGAGTGTGCTATACAAAAATGTATGGCAACTTGCCCCGTCTGCCGGAGTACGGGGGAAGGGGTGTTGAAGTGGCGAGATTAGTCCGTGTTGGAGCCGAAAATTCCGTTCTAAGGCCGCATGAGATTCCCGCGGCACGCGCGTCAGGACCGGGTGAAAGCCCAGAAAACGACGTAAGCCGGGCGGCGCCCCGGCCGGTCAAGGTCAGGCATGCCGCCCGGCACGCGAGAAGCTCGGACGCCAGGCCTCACCACCGGACATCGCTGTCCATCCGTTCGGCCGAACGCCGTCGCTGGGCCGCCGACCTGACTGGCCCGGGTAGCGGCGGGCTCGTCATCTACGGGATGGGCGGCATCGGCAAGTCCACCCTCGCCGCCCAGATCGCCGCGCGGGTCAGCAGGCTCCAGTCCGAGCGCGTGATCACCGTCGTCAACGGAGAGGTGCCCGCGTCGGCGCCCTGGCCCGCCGAGGCAGACTTCGTCGTCCTGGACAACTTCGACGACAACCTGTCGCAGGAGTCCGGCCGGTGGACCGTACGGGATCCGGCGCTGGCCGCGCAGCTAGCCGGCTGGACCGGCAAGCTCCTGATCACCTGCCGGCATCCGTTCAGCCTGGGCGAGACCCCCCAGGGCCGCCTCACGTTCCGCCGGCTCGGCCCGCTGACCAGCTCCGGCGCCGACGAGCTCAGCACCTCGCTGCCCGCGATCCGGCTCCTCAGCGACGCCGAACGCGACCAGGTGTGGCGGCTGACCGCGGGTCACCCGCTGGCCATGGAGTATCTCGACCTGCTCCTGGCCCGGGGCGAGCGCTACTAGGACCTGGCCGGCCGGATCGAGACCGCGATCACGGCCCGGACGGAGATGCCGCGGACCGAACCCACCGAGCTCGCCGAGACAACCGCCGAGCAGATCGCCTCGATGGCCGGCGACCTGATGTTCGGCGACCTGTTCGGCAGGCTCGGCACCGCGGCCAGGTCCCTGCTGATCCGCGCGTCGGTGTTCCGGGTGCCGGTGACGGCCGAGGCGCTCGGTGCCCGGCCCGGTCCCATCGCCGAATGCGAGGCGGCCGGGTTGCTCGTCATCGGCCCCGGCCACGAGCTCGTCGTACACCGCTGGACGGCAGGTGCCCTGCACCGGCAGCTGGCCGAGGCCGGCCTGGGCGCCCAGCTGGCCGCGGCGCACCGGCAGGCGGCCGCGTACTGGCTGTCCCGCGGTGCCGTCTCCCCGGAATCCGGCTACCATCAGCGCCGGGCCGCCGAACTGACCCGGGTGGCCGACCCTGCGCCGCGCCCGGGGCCCAGCCTGCTCCGCCGTGGCGCCGTGCTCGCGCTGGCCGCCGTGTCGGTCGCGCTGGCCGTGGAGGCCGGGCGGGCCCTGGCCGTCCCGCATCTCGCCTCCGCCGAAGGATCTGCGGGCGCCCTGTCCTCGGCAGCAGGGCCCTCGGTTGCGGGGCCCTCGGTAGCCCCGGCCTCTGCGGCCCGCGACCAGGCCGCGGCCTGGGTGGCCGGACAGGTCAGCGGCGGCGCCGTCCTTGCCTGTGACCCGGCGATGTGCGCCGCGCTGGCCCAGCGCGGCGTCGCGGCCGGGGACCTGCTGGTCCTCGGCCCAGGCGCGGGTGACCCGCTGGGCTCCGCCGTCGTGGTCGAGACGGCCGCCGTGCGCAACATCTTCGGTGCCCGCCTGGTCAGTGTTTACGCACCCGAGGTGCTGGCCAGCTTCGGCACCGGCGCCGCCCGGATCGACGTGCGCATCGTCGCGCCGGACGGGACGGTCGCTTACCGCACGGCGCTCGCCGCCGATGTCCGGGCCCGCCGGGCCGCTGGCGCCCAGCTGCTGCGCGCCTCGCGCATTACGGTCACGCCGTCCGCCCGATCCGCATTGGCCGCGGGCCAGGTCGATGCGCGCCTGCTGATCACCCTGGCCGCGCTGGCCGCGAGCGAGCCGGTCCGGATCGACGGGTTCGGCAGCCGCGGTCCGGGCCAGAGCCCGGGCCTGGCGCTGCGCACGGCCGAGATCACCGCCCCCGCCGCCCCCGCACGCCGCATGCTGACCTTCGTCCGGGCCCAGCGCTCGCCCTACCTCGCCATCCGCGCCGATCTCACACCGGGACCGGACGGATACGTGCTGACCATCGAGTTCGGCGCGCCCGCCCCGCTTGGCATGCTCCGGTGAACGTGATCAGGGCTCGAGCACGATCGCGGCGCCGTGCGTGCCCTGGCGCAGTCGCGCCAGGGCCGGTGCTCGGCCAGAGCGGTGAACTTCTCGGCCCAGCTGCCCGCAGGCAGCGAGTGCGTGGTCACCGTGTCGCCGGGCTGGAACCCGTGGACGCCGGAGCCCACCGCCACGATCACCCCGGCGGCCTCCACGCCGAGCGGCATCGGCGGCCCGGCTCCGGTATCCCAGCCGCCGGTCCTGATGAACTCGTCCCAGTTACCGATGCCGCAGGCGCGCACCCCGAGCAGTACCTCGCCCGGCCTCGGCGCCGCCGGCTCAGGCAGCTCGAGCAGCCGTATCTCCGCTCCGAACCGGTCCACGCCCGCCGCTCGCACCAGGTCAGCCCTTGCCGTTTAGCCCGGGTCTGGAGGGTAGCAGGCGGGTAGTGCGGAAGGAGCGCCTGTGGCCCATATCGACGTGCTGACCGCCCGGCCCATCGGTACCGTCGATCGGCGGATATTCGGCGGCGTCGCCGAGCACCTGGGACGCTGCGTCCAGGGCGGCCTGATCGCCGAGGAACCGCCTGCCGGCTTCCGCGCCGACGTGCTCGCGGCCGTTCGCGACATGGGGGTGACTAACGTCCGCTGGCCGCTGGACGCCGCCCCGGGCGGCCAGGAGCCCCGCCGCTTCGGCACCGGCGGCTTCCTGGCCTGGTGCGCGGCCGCCGCGGTCGAGCCGGTGCTCGGCCTCAACATGGACACGGGCACCCTCCCGGGACGGGTTGTTCAGCCAGGCTGTCTACCACCCGTTCCAGCTGATGGCGGCGGCCAGCGAACAGGTCGCGGTGGATACCTACATCGACTCGGGCGCCCACATTCACCACGACCGGGCCGGGGACCGCTGGCCCCACCGTGTGGGCGACCTCGGCCTGTTCCAGCGGCTCGACGTGGCCGCCACCGCCGATCCCGGGCGGAGCAGGCTGACGCTGTCCGTGGTCAACCGCGACCCGCGCCGGTCGATCAGGACCCGGATCCGGCTGCTCGACGCCACGGCGACCGGGGTGATGGGGCTCAACGAGGTCACCGGAGACAGCCTGGATGCCGTGAACTCCTTCACCCGCCCGGACGCGGTGAACGTGCGCAACGCCAAGCGTGAGGTAGACGGCGAGCAGGTCGACATCGCCTTCTCCCCGCACTCGTTCACGGTTCTCGAGATGCAGCTGGCCTGACCTGCGCTAGCGACGCGCGTAGCGCGACCGCGTCCGCGGGCCGGTTGGTGATCAGCACCGTCACCCTCCCGTCAGTCAGCCAGCGCCTGATCTCCGCGTCTTCGTCGACCGTCCAGACCATCGCCTTGATCCCGGCCCGGTGACACTGCGCCAGCACGCCGGCCGCCGCCAGGCGGCGGTGCACCGCCACCCAGTCGGCCCGGCTGGCCCGGAGCCTGCGCATCGGGAAGAGCTCGCTCAGCCGGGTGGCCGCCCGCCTGCCCCGCGGCACCTCGTCCAGGTCGCGGCCGAGCGACAGCGCCGCCGGGACCGCGGGAAAGCGCTCCTTGATCGCCGCCACCGACCGGTCCTCCAGCGTGGTCACCACGAAGTTGCCTGGTCCCAGGATGTCCAGTGCCATCTCGACGACCTTCTCCTCGCCGCCGGTGTCCTTCAGGTCCAGGTGGCCGGTGGCCTTCCCGGCGATCGTCGCCATCACGTCCGCCACCCGCGGCACCGCGTATCCGGCCACTTCGCACAGCCTGGAGTAGCTGATGGCGGCCAGCGGGTCGCCCTGCCGTGTGTGCGCGTCGTGATAGGCGGCGAGTTCCCCGTCAGCGGTCCGCCGGATGTCGAACTCGACGTACTCGGCACCGGTCGCGGTGGCCTGCGCAAACGCTTCGATGGTCCCGGTCCGCGGGCTATGCGCCGAAATGGCCGCCATCCTTGCTCTCCCTTAAGGCCTATTCAAGCCAATTGCCACCAATTGTCTTCGTAAAAGGGCTCGTAACGGTTCGTGCACGATCGCAGGCGGCGCTACTGATGATCTCATCTTTGGCATAGAGTCCGGCTTGCAGCTAGCCGCATACAGGGGAGTGAGATTGTCGTGACTTTTCCGGATCCATACGGCTCCGGGCAGGGGGCTATTCAGCCGCCGCCAGGCCAAGGCTATGACCCGCCACCGCCCGGCCAGGGATTTGACCCGCCGCCGCCGCAGGGCCAGGGGTACGACGCTCCGCCGCCCGGCCAGGGCTACGGCCAGCCGAACCAGGGGTACGGCCAGGCGCCGCCGGCTCCCGGGTTCACCGCCGCGCCCCCGGTGCCCGCAGGCTACGGCTACGGACAGTACCCGGCCGTGGCCGTGCCGCAGGGAATGTACATCGACCAGATGTCCGGCCTGCTCCTGCCGGAGGGCACCGAGCTGGCCAGCGTGGGCCGCCGCATCGGCGCGTACTTCCTGGCCATCCCGCTGTGGATCGTGACGCTGGGCATCGGCTACATCATCTGGGGCCTCATCGCCTGGGGCAACGGGCAGACGCCCGCGCTGCAGGTGCTCGGGATGCGGTGCTGGCGGCCGGAGACCAACCGGGTGGCCGGCTTCTGGTACATGGCGCTGCGCGAGATCCCCGGGCGCATCATCGACGGCATCTTGAGCTTTATCACCCTGATCACCTCGTTCGTGCTCATGTGCACGGGTAAGGAGCGCAAGGCGCTGCACGACTGGATCGCCGGCACCGTGGTCCTGCACGACCCGAACAAGACCCTCGCCAGCTGACTTCCTGCCCGCCGGCGATCTGTCGTCACGGGGGCGCTGGTTCGCTACGGTGGGCGGGTGCCTGATGCTGGAACCCTCCCGTCCATCATCCGGTTCCTCAGCGCCCTCGGTAACGCGGTCGCCGCCCACGACGCAAGAGCACCGAAGCGGTAGCTCTGCCTTAGCCTCTGGATTCCCATCAGCCGCTCACGGCGCAGGAGGTCGGCCCGGCCCGCTCCCGGCAACCGCAACGATGTGGCATCGTAGCGGTTATAACCGCAACAATGTTACATCGTTGCGGTTGTGTCTTCGCGCTTGGCGCAAGGACTGAGGCCGATGTGACGCGCGTGGCGCAGCCCGCCGGAGCCATGTCCGCCCGTGCCTATCCCGCTGATCGGGACGTGTAGCTTCACCCGCGCAACGCCACATCGGCCACACTGATCACACTGGCCGCAGAAGGTAGCAGGAACCTGAACCTACCAGGTAGTAAGCCCGCCGATACCGACTTGTTGCCCATTTCCTCCTATGGTGATATCGCATTCCGACTGACCCGAATGAGTAGCCGAACTACGGTATTGCCGATGGAAGACCCTGAGGTTGTCGCCGCCATCGTGGCTGGCGACCCCGCCGCGCTCGCCGAAGCGTACGACCGGTATGCCATGCCGCTCTACTCGTACTGCCGTTCCATGCTCCGCGAGCCGGCCGATGCCGCCGACGCGGTGCAGGACACGTTTCTGGTCGCCACGGCCAAGCTGAGGGACCTGCGCGATCCGGCCAAGCTGCGCCCCTGGCTCTACGCGGTCGCCCGGAACGAATGTATGCGCCGGCTGCGCGCCGGGAGCGCCCTGTCCGCGCTCGAGGAGGCCGCGGACGTTCCCGCCCAGGCCGCCGAGATCGGCACGGAGACCGAACGTGTCGAGGTCCAGCAACTGGTCAGGGCGGCGATCGACGGGCTGAACCCGGGTGAACGTGATGTCATCGAGCTGAGCCTGATCGCCGAGCTCGAGAACGACGAACTCGCCGACGCGCTCGGGGTATCCCGCAACCACGCCCACGCGCTGCTGTCGCGAGCGCGCAGCCAGCTCGAACGATCTCTCGGTGCGCTGATCGTGGCCAGGACCGGTCGCGCGGCCTGCTCCGATCTGGACGCGATGCTGGCCGGCTGGGACGGGCAGCTGACCGTGCTGATGCGCAAGCGGATCAGCCGGCACATCGAGCAGTGCGAGGTCTGCGGGGAGCGCAAGCGCCGGGAACTGACGCCCGCACTGTTCGCGGGTGCGGTGCCGGTGGCCGCGCTGCTGCCGGGGTTCCGTGAGCAGGTGCTAAGGGTTCTGGCGGACCGCTCGCCCGCCGGACTGGCTCATCGCCTGACCGTGGCGAATCGAGCCGGCCCGTTCGGCCCCCAGGGCTTTCCCAAGCCGATCAGCCCGCCCGGGGCCGGGCCCTGGCACCGGATCTTGCACCACCCGCAGGCCATGGTGGCCGGCGCGGCCAGCCTGGTCATGATCGCCGCCGCCATCGTGGTGGGCGTCATCTCCGGCCCGCACCATGGCCCGTCGTCCGCGAGCCCGGCGGGCGGGCCGACGCACAGCGCCCCGGTCAGGGGCCCCGGCCCGGCGCACGGCGGCCCCTCCGGCCACAATGGCGGCGGCATCAGCGGCAGTAGCCGCGGGACCGGCACCGCCGGGCCGGGGCTCGCGCCGTCGGCCTCGCCGGGCGGCGTCACGACCACCCCGGTGGCCCTGTCCTCGCCGGGAGCGTCGACGTCGCCCGCCACCAGCACGAGCCGGGCCCCGGCGTCAGCGAGTTCTTCGTCCGCGCCATCGTCGCCGAACCCCGGCACGCTGACGTCCTCAACCGGCCGGCTGGATCTGGTGTCGGTGAAGGGCACCGCGATCGGGAGGTTCACGCTGACCGCCAAGGGCGGCCCGGTCAGCGGCTACTCGATCACGGCCGGAGGGGCGCTGGCGGGGCACATCAGCGTCTCACCCTCCTCGGGCTCGCTGGCCGCCGGAGCGAGCGTGACGGTCACCGTGACCTCGACCAGCCTGGTCGCGCTGGCCGGACAGCTGACC
>Ga0137385_10006125_pt1 | contig 10566 bp, 5 predicted proteins | sample SagtaG_FD_104921 | JGI IMG/M metagenome (GOLD analysis project Ga0137385, IMG submission 104921) | Vadose zone soil microbial communities from Sagehorn Ranch, Mendocino, California, USA - Sage2_R_80_16 metaG | ecosystem: Environmental > Terrestrial > Soil > Vadose zone | place: USA: California... | reverse complement strand
ATTCCTACCCACTCCAACGCCAGGGTTACACCCAGCACGCCGTCGTACGCGCCCGCGTCAGGCACGGTGTCGATATGGGAGCCGATGACGAGCCTTTTCGCGCCTGATCCCGGCGGCTGCCATAGCCCGCGAAGATTGCCCACCGCATCGACGCTAATATTCATTTCCAAGGCCTGCATGCGGGCGCGCAGGTGGTTGTGGACCTGGCGCACCGGAGGCGTGAGGAAGCGACGCGTGGTGCGTCCCGGCTCCTCGGTCATGGTGGCGATCAGCTTGCACTCGGCAATAGCGCGTTGCGCGCGATCCATCATGGCCGCACCAGTTCCCGGCCCCGGGCGGCGCCTGGAAACTGCTGGTGGCTGAACACAGACGCGCCACGCAGCCAGCTCTCAAGCACTCTCCCGCGCAAGTTCGCGCCACGGTAGGGCGACACTTTATGGCGGAAGTGCAGGTTCTCTTCTGTGACCGTCCACTCCGCGTCAGGATCGAAGACCACGATATCCGCGTCGGCTCCCTCGGCCAGAAGGCCCTTCCGCCCGAATATCCCCGCCAGTTGCGCGGGGGACGCAGCCATCCACTGACCGACCCGCTCCATTCCCGAATCGGCGCCCAGACCACGCCGGGTCATTGCGGTCCAAAGCACGGGAAGGGCGAGTCCCAGGCTGGCAATGCCGCCCCAGGCGAGATCCCAACGGCCTTCTTCGCGCCGCTTCATCGTGGGCAGGCAAGGAGAGTGGTCGGTCGTGACCATGTCGATGAGCCCGTCTTCGAGCGCACCCCACAGCGCCTCCCGATTTGCCACTCCTCGAATGGGCGGGGCGCATTTGAATTCGGTTGCGCCCTCGGGAATCTCCTCCGCAGCGAACCAGAGGTACTGCGTGCATGTCTCCACCGTGATGGGCACGCCACGGTCGCGTGCGTCGGCCAACAAAGGGAGTGCCTCGGCGCTGGCTAGATGAACGATGTGGATGGGCGTCTCGAACTCCTCGGCGAGGTGAATGAGCAATGCGATTGCCTCGACCTCCGCGGCATCAGGACGCGACGCCAGGTACGTCGAATATTTACGCCAATCCGCGCCGGCACGGTTCAGCGCTTCGGTAGCGGCGGCCACGGGGCCTGGCACCTCGGCATGGGCCAGTAACGGCAATCCTCTGCCGCGCAAACGGCCCAGCGCTATGCGCAGATCGGCTTCATCCACCCACGCAAACCCGTCGATGCCGGAGTGAACAAGGAAGCACTTGAAGCCCGGCACTCCCGCGGCGATCAGCGGCTTGAGGGCATCGGCGTTGCCGCGAACCACACCGCCCCACGCCGCCCAGTCCACCCACGCCTGCCCAACGGCTGAGGATCGCTTGGACTCGAGGGCTTGAACGCTGATGACCTCCGGTATGCAGTTGAGCGGCATGTCTACGACGGTGGTTACGCCGCCCGCGGCCGCGGCTCGCGTGGCAGTCGCGAAACCCTCCCATTCAGTCCGGCCCGGTTCGTTGATGTGCACATGGGAATCGACCAGCCCCGGCAGCAGCACGTAATCACCATAGTCGTGCAGGTGGGCTCCGGGCGGCACCTCGTCCCATCCGCAAATTCCGGTGATGCGCTCGTGCTCCACCAGCAAGGTGGCCGGAGCTAGACGCTGCGGCGTGAGTACGCGAGTGGAGCGAAATGCCTGAGCCATACACTGTTACTTTCGCCGCTCAGGGAGAGTCAGGGCAAGTGCTGCTTACTGATCACCGGGACGGCCGGGACTGGCGGTGCGGCAGTCACATCGATCGTTACCTCGCCGGGGCCAGCCCTTCGCTCGTGGCACGCAAAGTGAGATGGCCGTTCGCTGCAGACTGAGTCTGCAGAATCACCTGCGCCAACCCATTGAACAAGCTGTGCTGGTCTCCCTTTTCAGGCTGGTGATTGGAGGGGTCGCATGTTCAGGCCGATGATCGCGCCCGAGGCGCTCAGCGAGTTCCCAGAAAACTCCGTAACAGCATACGCCGCGCGAAGCAGCTTGCCACCGGAACCCGAATGCGCGCGGACTGAAGGCCGCAGCTCGCGCCTTTATAACTTGCGTGTTGTGGAGTCGGTTGCGAACGTACAATGTGTGTGACACGGCGGAGACGCAGGCGGCTGCACCGAACCGGTGCTGTTGCCGCTCAAAATCTTATGCAGACGAAATCGGGCAGAATAGCCTCATCCATTGCAGCAAAGAGCAATTCCAGCGATTTCAGTCGAATACAAGCTGGATGCGTGAGAGGGCGCCTGGTCCGGGCCCTCATTCTCGCTGTTGCCGCGTTGCTGGTTTCGCCTGATTCGATGGCGCTGGCTCTTCAGGCCGTTGCCGAGGATAGTCAACGCGCTGTAATCGAAGGCATGGTTCGCGATGCGGCAGGTAAGCCTGCAGGTGACGCGACCGTCCGTATTGAACAAAAAGGTTTGCCGGGGGTCGAGGTAAGAACAAACTCAGGCGGGTCCTTCGAATTCTCTGGTGCGGCGATGGGCACTTACTCTGTGAGCGCGGAAAAGGATGGATTGCGCAGCCGGATCGCGGAGGTTGTGGTTTCCAGGTCAATCGACCAGCGGCCAGTCGAACTGATGCTTCAGAGTCCGGGCGCAGCCGCTGACGATTCTCATCCCACATTTCCGTTGTCAGGCCCGCCGATGGAATTTGCCGACGCCCCTAACTTCACCGTGGCAGCAGTGACCGATTGGACCGCGGCGGGCGGGCATGGCTCCGACTCAAGCCTTCGAACCAGCGAAGCTCTCACTCGTGAAACGCTCTCCCTTAAGCCGCAGGGTGCGAATGAGAAACGCGCCGATGGCGTGATCGCAAAGTCTGCCGACCAGCATCGCATCGCGGGTGAACGCGACGAAGCAAAGGGCGATCCCCTGGCCGCGGTGCATGAATTTGAACCGGCAGTCCGCGAAGATCCGAGTGAGCAAAACTATTTTGAGTGGGGCTCTGAACTCCTGTTGCATCGGGCTGTATTGCAGGCGAAAGATGTGTTCGCGGCGGGGGCAAAGCTCTATCCGAAATCGGCCAGGATGCTTACAGCGCTTGGCGCCGCTTTGTTTGCGGGAGCCTTTTACGATGAGGCAGCGCAGCGCCTCTGTGATGCTTCTGACCTGAATCCGGCTGATCCTGAGCCATATATCTTCATGGGCAAGATTGAGATGGCTGCTCCAAATCCGCTGGCGTGTGTTGAGCAGAAGCTCGCAAGGTTTGTATCGCTGCAGCCGGACAACCCGCTCGCTAACTATTTCTATGCGATGACAATGTGGAAGCAGCACGGGCAGTCAGTCGATGTGAAGATTCTGCGACAGGTTGAAGCCATGCTGACTAAGGCTGTAACGGTAGATCCCAGGTGCAGCGATGCCTATCTGCAACTTGGAGTCCTGCATTCAACGCAGCGCGATTACCAGGGCGCGATCGGCTATTACGCCAAGGCCATCGAGACGAATCCTCAAATGAGCGAAGCGCATTATCGACTGGGCGTGGCGTATGACCGGGTGGGCGATCACCCGCGCGCTCAACGTGAGTTTGAACTCCACGAGCAGATCGACAAGCAGCAAAAGGCAGATGTTGAGCGCCAACGGCGAGAGGTCAAGCAGTTCCTGGTGGTGGTACCGGAGAAGGCATCTGCCCCCGCAGTCCATTAGTGAAACCTCTTCCTAAGTCGACTTAGGTTTGAATGTCGCTACGATACCGTCACCCTCGCGGATAGTCAGGATCTGGTTTGCCTTCACCTGCGTGAATTTTTCAAGCTTCTGCGTTGTTGGCCACTTCACTTCAATCAGATCAATGGTGTCCACGCTGCCCAAGCCGAAATGAAGGCGCAGGTCATTTTGCGACATCACGCTGGTGCCGCTTTGAACCTCATCCATCTGCGCGTGTTTGCCGGTCACGACGCGCACGCGGGCACCGATTGCGGTCCGATTGCATTTGGTTCCGACGAGCTTGAGCTTGATCCAGTTCTGCTTGTTGCCTCCAACGTTGTGGAGGAGAGAGGGCAGCTCATTCATATTCAGGATGAGAATATCCATGCCGCCATCGTTGTCGTAGTCGCCAAATGCGGCGCCACGGCTGGAGAAATGAGCCGTGATCCCTGCTCCCATCTCTGACGAAACATCTTTGAAGCGGCCATTGCCGAGGTTCTTGTATACCAGGCGTGGATTCTTGAACGTTTCGCCGAAGTTGTACTTATCGATCTCGGGATAGACGTGCCCGTTCACCTGCACGATGTCGCTCCAGCCATCGTTGTCGTAATCGATAAAGCCGCAGCCCCAGGCGACATAGTTGTTGTTGATTCCCACGCCGGAATTGAAGGACAGGTCGCTGAAGGTTCCATCGCCGTTGTTATGGTAGAGATTGCAGGTGTCATCGGCGAAGTTAGTCTTGAAGATATCGAACCAGCCATCGCAATCATAGTCGGCTACGCCGATGCCCATGCCGGCCTGTTCGTGACCATCATCGTTATAGGCGCAACCTGCCATGACCGCAATGTCGGTGAAAGTGCCGTCGTGGTTGTTCTTGAACAGCATGCTCGGTTGGGAGTCAACCGCGACATAGATATCGGGCCAGCCATCATTATCAAAGTCATATGAGACGGAAGTGATGGAGTAACGTGGCCCAGGCTTAGTGATTCCAGCCTTCTCTGATACATCGGTGAAGGTTCCATCTCCATTGTTGTGATAAAGCATGTCAGTGTCGCCGGGAAGCCCGCGAGGACCGCACATGGTGGGAACACCTTTCCACTGGCAGAAGCTCGCATCGTCAATGCTGGGCGGTTTGTCTGGATCGAGCTTGACGAAGTTGCACACGAAGAGATCGAGGCGGCCATCTCGATCATAATCAAGAAAAGTGCAGCCGGTACCCCACCGCCCCTTGCTTTGAGATAGGCCCGCTTTGTGAGTAACATCCGTGAAGGTCCCGTTTCCATTGTTATGAAACAGGATGTTATGCCCCCAAAAAGTGCAGAAGAGATCGTCCCATCCATCGTTGTCGTAGTCGCCCACACAGATGCCCGTCTGCCATCCGCTGCGCCCCAGACCCGATTTTTCTGTTACGTCAGTGAAGGTGCCGTCGCGATTGTTTTTATAAAGGTGAGTAGTGGGTTCCTTGCCGGCGGGCCAGTGCGCATCGAGCCGGCTTCCGTTGGTGAGATAAATGTCGAGCCAGCCATCATTGTCATAGTCAAAGAAGGCGATGCCGCTGCCTTTGGTCTCAATGATGACGCGCTTGTGATCGATGCCGCCCCAGACATTCGGCGCATTGAGTCCTGCACGCTCGGCCACATCGATAAACTGAACCGGAGAAGAAGCGGGAGTCGATACGGCCGCTCTCACCACTGACCGATTACCCCATTTCCATAGGGGTGTGGTAAGTGTGTCGAGCAGAGCGCTGCCCACTACGAACAGCGATGACCCAAGAAATCGACGGCGCGGAATGTTCATAAATCCCCATTAGAAATGGAACACGAGCAATGATTCATAGACGGTGCATAGATGACTTCGGCAATACATGCATGATTACTGTCGCCACGCTATTTGCTGCGCACTTTTGGAAACGGATGCGGCACAATACCTACCCCTTCTTTCACGGTAATGACGGCGTCTGCCGGAACACTCGTCAGCTTATCGACCTGGCCGCTCGGCCAGGTGATGACAAGCGAGTCGATTTTGGATCGCTTGCCCAATCCGAAATGAATGCGAGGATCACTCGCCGACATGTAGCTTGTTCCGCCCTTTGCCTGGTCGACGCGAACAAGATCTCCCGCGGTAAGCTTCAGCACCGAACCGATACCGTCACGATTTGATTTTGTGCCCAGGAGGAATACCTCGAGCCAATGATTCTGATTGTCGCCGTCATTACGCAGGAGTTCCGGTGACTCGCCGCGGCAGTTAACAACGATACCCATCTTGCCGTCATTGAAAAGATCAGCAGTCGCAAGACCGCGCCCCGCGACCGGCCGATTGAAGTCGGCACCGAGCGCATCGGATACCTTTTCGAAATGCCCGTTGCCAGTGTTGTGAAACATCAGCAGCGGCTCCTTGTAGGTAACCAGGCTGTGATAGAGATTGACGTTGTCAACCATGGCGCCATTGGCCTGCACAATGTCGGGCCAGCCGTCATTGTCGTAATCGATAAACTTGGCCGCCACTCCACTTAGCAACATCGCCTTGTTACCGATGCCAGAGCTGTAAGTGGCATCGGTAAAAGTGCTGTCGCCGTTGTCGTGGTAGAGGCGATTCAGCTCAAAATCAAGATGAGTGATGTAGACGTCGAGCAAGCCATCGCCGTCGACATCAGCAGCGTCAATGCCCATGCCTGCTTCGTAGCGTCCGTCCTCGCTTGCAGCTAGTCCTGAAATCAGCGAGACGTCGCTAAAGGTTCCATCATGATTATTCTGAAACAGAAAGTTGGGCCAGGTGTCATTGGCGATCGCGATGTCAGGCCATCCGTCGTTGTTGAAGTCCGCGAGAACCAAACCCATCCCTTTCGACTCGGGCAAACCGACACCTGACTTCTCGCTTACATCGGTAAACGTTCCATCATGATTGTTGTGGAAGAGCGCCGTCTTTTGTCCTTTGTAGTTGCCGGGAGCGCAGTAAGAACGGTATCCCGGCTTGCGCTCACCACACCATGTATTGTCTTTTGGGGTCCACTCAAGATAGTTGGTGACCACGAGGTCGAGCCATCCGTCTTTGTCATAGTCAAACCAACCTGCGCTGGTTGACCATTCTCCCTGATCGGCGACTTTGGCTTTGGCGGTCACATCTGTGAAGGTGCCGTCGCCGTTGTTGCGATACAAAATCGCGCTGCCGTAGCCGGTTACGTAGAGGTCGGGCAAGCCATCGTTATCGAAGTCTCCCACAGCTACGCCTTGTCCGTAATGCCCTTCTCCGCCAACCTTGGCCTTCTCGGTAACATCGGTAAACGTGCCGTCGCCATTGTTGCGATAGAGTGCTGACTTCAGCGGCGTCGCGGGCTTGTAAGCATCGGTGGCGCCCGTCTGTACAAAGTACAGATCCATCAACCCATCCTGGTCATAGTCAAGCCAGGCAACGCCTGTGCCCATCGTCTCAAGGTAGTATTTCTCTTCGGACCCGGTGGAGTCCTGAACGAAAGTGATCCCAGCCGCTTTGCGAATGTCTGTGTAACGAACCGACGCGGGAGCAGCTTGCGCCTTGGGCGCTTGTTGAGCACCGGAGTCAGGCGAGAGAGGCGACGCTATGATCGCCATCATCATGCCGGCGCAGCGATAGAATGCACGACTCCTCATAGTGTTCTATCCGCCAGAGTAAGCGCCATCTGAAGTAGCTGGGTCTTGTCGGCCGCGGTCATGGGCTCATCTCCCGCAGGAGTGGAAACGGGGGCTTGATTGAGGGTTTGCTCAATGCGACTCACGTCAAGGCTGGCGTTTGCGCTGCTGTTTTTGAAGCGATCAAACACCTCTTTTGCTTTCTCCACTTCGCCGACTTCGAAATAGAAGACGCCTAGCGTCGAATAGCCCCCCGACCACTCTGGAAGCAGATCTACCGCGCGCTCAAACTGCTGCGCAGCCTGTGCGTTCTTTCCTTCGAGTGCCGACGTCAGCCCCATACCCCAAAACAGCTTTCCGGATCCCGGAATGCGCGCCTGCCCCTTCGAGAGCGTTTGTTTGGCCGCGGCGATATCATTCGCGCGTAACTCGAGCAATGCGAGCGATAGATAGTTCTGGTCGTTGTCCGGATTTCTGTTAATGGCGCTGTTGAAGATTTCAGCGGCGCGGGTAGCATCTCCCAGGTGCGCATAGATATCTCCGAGCAAAGACAGGTATGCGTCGTCCTTCTGGCCTTCCGGCGAAATTTCGATGATCGTGCTTTGCGCCTGGGGATAAAGCCGTTTGCGAAAATAGGCATTGGCGAGGTCAAACTTCACTTCATCCGAGCCTGGATTGGCTTGCAGTGCCGCCTGAAAGTGTTGAACGGCGTCATCATATAAGTGATAACGAGCCAGCAAGACGCCGGTTCCGCTGAGCGTTCGATAGTCACCCGCACTGATCTTGTCGAGTTGTGCGATGGTAGCCCGGGCCTCCTCCAGCTTTGCCGATTTAAGGTATGCTTCGGCGAGCAGATATAAGTTCTGAGGCTGATCGGGATGCTTCTTCACCTGCTCGTTTAGTTCATCCAAATCCAGTTGGGTGCGTGCTCCGGGAGCAAGCTGTGAGCGGTTGTCGAGGTAGTCAAAGAGATGCTGATACGGATAGGGCCCCCCCGAAGCATTCCTGGAGAGCGACTTGAAGACGGTCAAATCACGGTCCGCAGCAGCCGTTTCATGCAAGCTTCTCTCAACCATCGCAAGCTTGTAATAGCCTGTTGCGGGATCAGGACTGACTTTAACGTATCTGCGAAGATAGTCCTCGGCCTCAGGCATCTTTCTGGCCGCCATTCGTAGATTCGCCAGTTCCAACAGGGCATCGGGAAACTCTGAGTTTGAATGAAGTGTCTCTTGAAACATAGCTTCGGCAGTGGAGGCATCGCCCTGCCGCTCGGCAATGAAACCGAGATTGAACAGGCACGAGCTATTGTGAGGATCGAGCTTCAGGCCCTTGCGGAAGTACTCTTTTGCCTCATCGAATCGCCCTATATTCCGATAAGAGAGCCCGAGGAAAGCGTAAGAGCGCGCTGAGCCTTCGACCTCGAGCAGCTTCTTGAATTCTTCGATGGCCTTGTCAACTTTTCCCGCCATAAAGTAACTCTCACCGAGAGAGGCGAGAAGGTCTGCGCGGCGCGGCGCAATCTTCAGCCCTGATTCCAGCAGCGGTATTGCATCTTCGTAGTAACTCTGCGACATGCTTACCTGGGCCATGAGGAAGATAACGTCGGTGTTCTCGGGCGCGATCTTACGCGCGCGCAGCAACAGATCGAGCGCGTCGAGCGGACGCGACTGATTGGTATAGACCTGCGCAAGCAGGTATAAGGTATCGGCTGAATCAGAATTGAGCTTGAGCGCACGTCTCAATGTCACCTCAGCCTTGGAATAGCTCTGCACGCGAAGAAGGTCTTGCCCGAGGTTATACAGAATCTCAAACGTCTCGGGCTGCAGCGCGTCGGCTTTTTCCAGTTCAAGTTGAGCAGCCTTGAACTGCTTTTCCGATGCCAGCAAAATGCCAAGTGAAAAGTGCACCTTCACATCGTCATTATTCTGCGCGGAGAGTTTGGTTGCCAGCCGCAACGCATCGGCTGTCCTCTTAGTTTGCAGATAAGCGCGGACCAGGTTCATCCCGGCTGCAGCACTCATGGGATGAACACGCTCGAGGCGCGGAATAGCCTGAGCCGGAGAGCCCTTGATCATAAGAAGAACGCCGAGATTGTAATTGCCCTCGTTGTTTCCGGGATCGAGCCGCACCGTTGTACGGAATTCACTTTCGGCCAGGTCAAGCTGCTTTTGAGCTACATAGACATTGCCGAGATTGTTGTGAGTCTTGGTCGAGTTTGGATTGAGTTGTAGCGCTTTTCTGAAAGACGCGATCGCAGCGACATAGTCCTGCTGATCGGTTTCGATAATGCCGAGCAGGTTGTAGCCTTCAACGCTCGCGGGGTGATGCTGAAGTTCCTCTAGAGCTTTAGTCTTTGCCTCATGCAGGCGGTTTTGCTGGATAAGAGCTTCAACTTGCTGGAAGTCCTGAGAAGCTTTTGAAGCTGGCTTCTGGGCAGTGCACGTCAAGCCGTACAAGAGAATGGCTTGCAAGGCGAGAGCGCCGGAATATTTTGACCATGCCACAAAGGCTCCATTCATGTTTCGCACAGAGGGGAGACGGCCCCTCTTACCGCCGCAGTTTGAAGTGCCGATTGAGTCGCTCATTGTAGCAGTTCCAGGGCTTGCTTTGCGCCTGCGTTCTGGGGCTGCACGCGCAACAGATCGAGCAATATGCCTTTGGCTCTTTCCTTTTCATTTCTCATTGCGTAGAGACGAGCGAGGTTGAGATAGGACTGATCGAAGTTGGGCGCGACACGGATTCCCGACTTGAATTGCTCTTCGGCTTTTGCGTAATCCTGACCGCGGACGAAGAGAACGCCGAGGTTGTTCATCGCTTCGGCATAGTCCGGCCGCAATGAGAGCGCCCGTTCCAGGAAGTCTGACGCGCGCTGCATCTGGTTTTGCTGGGCATAGAGCATGCCGAGGCTGTAGAGAATCTCAGGATCGTCCGGTTGCAGATCAAGAGCGCGGCTCAAACACTGCTGGGCCTTGTCATAGGTTCTCTGGTGTCGATATACGTTGCCGAGATTAAGCAGCGCAACAGCATAGCGCGGCCTCTGCTCGAGTGATTGCTGGAAGCTCTGGATGGCTTCGTCTGGATGGCCTTGCTGCGCCGCGATCATTCCGAGATTGTTCCAAGCCTCAGGATAGTCTGGCTGGAGCTTGATCGCCTGCTGGAGATATTGTCGTGCCTGCTCAAAGTCATTCTTGCGCAGATTGAGAGTGCCCAGATTGTAGTAGGCATCGGCGCTCCCCGGCTTGGTGGCGATTACCTGCTGAAAGGACTCGGCTGCCTGGTTGAGATAGCCATGCTGGAACATCGCTACGCCGTAGGT
>Ga0137385_10006121_pt1 | contig 10572 bp, 8 predicted proteins | sample SagtaG_FD_104921 | JGI IMG/M metagenome (GOLD analysis project Ga0137385, IMG submission 104921) | Vadose zone soil microbial communities from Sagehorn Ranch, Mendocino, California, USA - Sage2_R_80_16 metaG | ecosystem: Environmental > Terrestrial > Soil > Vadose zone | place: USA: California... | reverse complement strand
TACTCTTGCTCCCTCCACCGGACAGGACCGACTTCCTTTCTTTGCCTGGGGACTTGCCTGGAGAGTCCGGACGAGAAAGGGAGAAAAATTTGCGAAAGCCCGACGGCTGGGGTGTGTCACCGGTGGGAGGTTTCCGCTTTGCCCCTATTGCATCGAAGACAACAATCGCTTTGGCCGCAGGAGACATGGATGAGGGGTTGTAGTTTGAATGTGCCTTCTTGTGATTGCCAACAGGAAGCCCTGTGGGTACCCCGCGAGAGCCTGTCGAATACGGGCTGTGTGCGGCCGATGGTCTCTGTGATGACACGGGAGGAAACGACCGCTTCCTCTGAAGGCCATGTTGTAAAGGTGGATTGGTAGCCTGCGGTGGCGGTGCGCTGGGCATGCCCGACTGGCCAACGTTCACAAGAACCCACCCCTCAGCTGGTACTTTGGCCGGATTGTGATCTCTCTTGCCTGGTGCAGGTGCAGGGAGGCGATCCGCGGCTTTAGCTCCGTGGGTCTCTGCACGGGGAGCTTCCGTGACGAGTGTCGCCTTGCCGCTCTTTGCCGGTCGAAGCATTGGGTGTACCAGTTCTGGAGTGCCAGCCTTCACCTCCTGCTCTTCAGGCTGGGATAGTGATGTCACTGTATGCTTGTGTCTATGTGGTTCGTTGGGGTTGGGATAGTCGCCAGGCGCCTTGGACTCTTTGATTCCCGTTGACGCGGAGATCCATCCGCCGGGTAAAACATTATCCTTTGGATCGCGACTACGGGGGCCACTACCGGAGTGACTAATCTCCTTCCCTGCGCCGGTCCAGGCTATGGGTACATCCACAGTTTGACTTGTGTTGGAGCTAATAGCCGAGTCACGGAAGGCACCTGGGCCGAGGAGAGGTGGTGTTGGTGTTCCAGAGTGTGACTTCTGAGGTGAAGGGCGTGACCGTGGGGGGATAGACGCAGGGTTCGCCTCCCGTGTGGTAGGTCGGGCGTCTAACCGCCCTGTTGATCCTCCAAAGGGCTGGGCGCTTCGAGGGGGTCCCCCACTTTGCGGCGCTTTTACAACAGGGGCCGACGTGCCCGGAAAGTGGAGGTTGCCGTAGAGCCTGGACGGCATTCGTTGGTATAAACTCTCCTCAGGCTCGCCCGTACGGCCATTGCTATACTTGTGGGTGCCTACGCCGGTCATGTCGACTGCACTTCCAACGGAGCTTTGCAGCTCCATTCTGAGCTCCTCCGCACGCTGCGTCGGTGTCTCTGTGTCGGGTATGTTATCGTTCGAGGCGGTGGATTGGGCGACGGAAATAGGAAGCTGAGCCCGTGGAGCTGGCTTTCGTACAACACCCGATTTGGACGAGATTGGACCAGTGGAAGGGATATTATTAGAACTTGCCGCCCGCGCATGGCCCCGTGGGTTGGAGGAGGGGAGTGAGTTCGCTGGCACAGGATAACTCCCCCTGCGCCCGCGATTCCTATCAGAAGGGGGCACCTTAAGATCTGTGCGGGAGTCAAGAGGACTACTAGACCGAGACTCGGTTGGGATGGTCTGCGAAAGGCCTAGGAAAACCCACAAGTCCTTGAAGCGTGAACGACCGTTGAGGGAGAGGGATGTAAGGAGAGTGAAGCCGAAAACATCCAACGAGCTCAGCAATGAGAGAATGTGACGAAGGGAATCGGTTGCAAAGGTATCTTCTTGAAACCCTGAACGCGAGAGGGTAATGTGTGAGTGAGGTTGGCAAGATTGATGAGGTAGACGACGTTACATCCGTAGCCCTTGAACTTGAATTCGTAGACATTCTCGGCCACCTTTTTCTCTGAGACCACACCGCGGGGCCACGAACCCCGGACTGTTTGAAGAATGGCTGGTGTAAGGTGTAATGGGGGAGCGATGACGCGGAGAACGTTCTGATTGATGAAGGATATGGCAAACGGAACTTTGACAGGATGGGGGACCACGGTCAAAGAGTCATTACTCTTCTTGTGGAAGGGGGGCAGATGCGCAGCGGGGAAAGGAGGCGGAGGTGGTGATAATGATGGCCGAGAGAAGGCCATGACGATTCGGTCGTCCTGCTCACGGCCATAGTCTAGAGTGGAAAGGAAATTGTAGTCGTTGCGGTAGAGGACGTAGAGGATGTCGATAAGAAGCTTCTCAGTACGAGTTGACTTTGGATTGGACCATGGCTTTCCATCCAACGAGAGTTCGCAGAAGTTATTCTGAATGAGCTCTCGGGAGCTGAGGATAAGATGTGCACTGTCGAGGTGCTTCCGTAACGCGAGGACAGCATCTGGAGGAAAACTGTAAAGTCTGAGCAAAGCTGCGCCGGACAGAGCGAGAATAGAGAAAGATGAAGCTGGATGTTGATCCCGTATGAACTCGCGCCTTGGGACAATGTTGCTATCTGCGGGGGAAATGGGCGACATGGTAAAAACCGAGGAGGGTGCTGGCCGCGCCGTGAGGGCGAGCACTAATGAGCCTCGTTCCTGTCATCAGCCACGCCGATACCACGCGTGCATATCATTCACCCAACAGCGCGTCAGCATCGCCACACAGTGATTCTTCGTCGGCCCGTTCATACCGCTATCCTGTGTGCGTCATGCTGTGGCTCTCAGCTCCCCTTACCATCGATCCATCATGGATAACAAACTGAACCTGTTGATGTGTAAGTAGTAGAGCTACTCCAATGGAAACATTCATCCGTGATATGTCCTTATAGGTGGAACTGTGAGCAAGCTGTTGTAATCCGAACTTGTATCTGTGACCTATCTTTCCTTTTCTCAGGGTGAATACACCACTGGGTGGACCGGATCTGGTGCCTCTCAATCAGACAAGAAGGTCTGATACCTTGGCCTTTCACTTTCTCCTGACTTAGATGTGTGCATTTAGATCGGCGTACGTACGATCGTACTGGATTGATCCTGGCTCATAGCGGTTGCTGTCTAGGTGGTGGCATTGACCTTGTTTGATCTTCGTAGGCTGGGAAAGGTACATTAGTAGGACCCACACTTCTCTGGCGTCTTAGTACTCCTAGGTCGATAAACTTGGCATGGTCGGCGTCAATGGATACAAATACCCAGCTATCCGTGCTCACCTCCAGCAAAATATAGAGCAGGTGTACAAGGATCTTGATGTCTCGTATGTGCTGTGATAAAGGCATCTCCGCGGTGCTTGGAACTGTCCTTCAGCTTCGACAGCTTTCCCGAAGACACAGATACGGATCCTGAAGCCTGTACGCCGAGGTTGCGTCCTGATGCCGTTGTTATCACCCTCATCTCCACATAGACAAAACAGCCATTGACAAGCTCCACCCTGGCGATGCCGTCGTCATTTTTACCCCAGATAGTAAGCTTCCATTGCGCAGGGACATCGCCCGCTTACAGATCATTGATCTGAAAAGATACGCATTATGACATTGCACGTTATGCGATCGAGCACGGCCTGCATGTGCTTGTCACGAAGCCAGCCACACAATTACTATCACACCACTTGGACCTTATCGACCTGTCGAGAAAGCACAATGTTGTCTGCTTCGTGGAGCACCACAAACGGTCCGTTCGTCTTCTCCGTAACCATGAACCTTGTGTTTATGACCGTATCATGGCGCCTTCTAGATATGACCCGGTGTACAGCGATGCACGGGCACGTGCGAGAACACTTGGAGAGTTCAATTTTTTCAATGCATGGATGAGTCAGCCAAAGAGCCAGTTGGAGACTTTCCGAGCCTGGGCAGGGAAAGATTCCGACATCAGGTGAGCGCGGTATTAGAATGGGGGACACGGGGCCTTTTGTCTCCAACCGCGAACGACAGCTATTATTTATCGTCACATCATATCGATATCTGTTGCTGGATCTTGCTAGACAAGGCCGTTCCCACTCGCGTAGTGGCAAGCTCCGCCACCGGTATAGCCACGAGCGCACCCTACAATTGCGTTCCAGAGACAGAAGACACTATCACGCTCCTGGTTGACTGGCAATCTATCACGAGTCCAAAGCACAAGGGCACTGCCGTCTACACCGCATCCTGGACCGCTCCACTGAGATCCGGTGTCCACTCCGCCCAGCATTGGTATTACATGGGAGAAAAGGTAAATCCGATCCGGGTACTTTACAAAAATAATAATAGAAACGACACGATTTCGTAGGGCGATGTCAACATTGACCAGGCACACCGGGGATACGATGTCACCGTCGACGACACCGGCAAGACCTGGTACAACCCCTTCTAGTGCGTGGACCTTGTCGACCACTTTTGCTCAGTTTGTTATACTCACAATCGATATCCCCCCTGGCGCTGCACAGCATGAAATACTCGCCATCCGAAAGTGGCCACTTCGACGGTCAGCGTGGTTATGGATACATCTCAATCGAAAAATTTGTCGACGCCGCGCGCAGTGTGAATGCGGGTACAGCCCGCCCAAGTGAATTTGACGCCCATGGCTTGCCTACCATCAGAAATACCGTATTGACGACCGCGATACTCAACGCCGGGCGCATCAGTCTGGACGAGAAGAGGCCCGTTGGTATTACCAAAGAGGGCGAAAAGTGGATCCTTCATTGAGTTTGTGTATTGTAACACCCGTTTATTTTTGGGGGTATGAACATACAAGTACATGCCGAATGTGTCTTGGCTTGTAGTATGAGCCGCTTGTCCCGCTTTGTACTTCCACTTCCACGATAGGGATGTATTGGAAATACGAGACGCAATGTATCCACATATTTTCATGTGGTCCTGGAAAGATCGGACAGACTTCTTGCAACCCCAGCGCTCCCCAGGAAGCAACCACTGGCACGCCTTGTGGTTCTGACCGTTCCGGGTTGATACCGAAATCCATGCCAGCGCCGAAAAGGCCGCACCCGCCGAAAACGCCCCGCGTCCCTGAGCTTGGACAATTTTGACACCTGCTCACGAACTTTCACACCGTATGCCCTAACCGCCTGGGTAAATGCGTTGTCCTGAATGACATCGGATCTCATCGCGTAGGCACACCGCGTAGACACTGTTCAAGGACCCTTGTTATTGTAACAGACATTGCACGAGATGATGAGGCCCTTCAGGCCGTTTACGAGTGTATAACCCTAAGTGCAAAGAAATGACAGGGCGATATTAGTGCACAAGCGGGAAGGTGGAAATGACGGGAGGGATTGTTCGGGTGATTGTAATATCAAGGACGAGAAAAGAAAAAAAAGGTAATTTGACGTGGGAGGGTAAAGCCGCCATGCGATGCAGGAATAGTCGACGGCCGAGAAGGTGGATGGAAGGTTAAAGTGAAGGAATAAGATAAAGAGGGAATGGGAACACTAAGGAAAGAATGTAGACTGTCGACCCCACCGCGTGAGGAACCAGAAAGGGAGAGGGGACTATGCGCGACGAGAATGAAGGTTTTCATAGGAAGGAACACGAGGAGAAAGGTTTAAGGATGGGGAGGATGTGCGCCAAATAGAACCACAAAGCCTAAGACAGTGAGATATGATGTGTCCGGCTGGCAATCCGCTAAGTATACAATATAGACAAAAATAGTCAATATATACCGGAGAGAATGCGAAGCCAACATCTTCTCACGCGGGGGAGGCTCTGAGCTTTCGATGCGTTGTAGTAATGACAGATGAAAAGTAAGAGGCAGTGCGACGAGAGAATGCATGGGATGATGAAGCTTGCAGAGACAGAATTGCACGGGTTGATGTTGTCGACGACGTGTATGGGGTGGTGATACATTTTGTTGAGGTGAGGAATGCGGATGATAATAGAAGGGTACCAAGACCAAGCGCTACGCGGTGGAGGGCGGCGGCGAAATGAACGGAGCTCACGAAATCTGTGACATCTATGAGACCATCGCTCGTGGTGATACGTTGAGATTGTGCAACGCCTTTCGGCCGAACTGGACAAAGTCATGGGGGAGGAACTGTTCCGGAGGGTTCTCGGAGTGCTGTTTATTCGCGACGGGATCAAACTTGGGGGACGAGAAATTCTCCTTGTCGTCGTCGGACATTGCGGAGCTGGAAAACAGGTCACTCGAGAAATAAGGACTCGTTGGTGTGATCGGCATGTCGTCAGAGAGATCGGAAGCAGTTGTCGTCGCACTCATCGGAGTACCCACGACCGAGTTGGAGGGTCGAACCGGGGTCACGGGGAAAGGAATAGCAACGTGTCTGAAAAAGCGGCCGCCTTGGAGGTAGTATTGTACCACGAATGTCGCTGCTTTCGAGTAGAAAGCATACGAATACTTCTTGATGAGGGTTTCGGACAAATCATTGACATGCTTGGCCAACCGATTGTCCAGATGTTCGACGATCTGTAAACATTCTTCTGTCTCTTCGAACATTCTGCGCCCCTTGCCACAGAGGTATCTGGCAAGGGTCAAAGAGCCAAGGGCGATAGCGGATGCCGGAAACTTGACGAACTCCCGATAGAAGAGAGTAATCTCCATCAAGAACCTTGCGACATGCTGCACTTTTGGTTCTTCGACTGACGGAACACAACACATCATCCGGAGCCACGCTTCGGCTGTTGGGTGACCAAGAGTCCATTGGATGGTTGCGAGGACGTGCCCTTCCATCTGAATGAAGGCAGACTCATCGTAGGTATCACGACAGTAGTGAACGAGCTCCTGCACGGTCGGAACACGTTCCTTCGCGTCCTCAAACTTGGCGGCAATCCACAGGGCGGCACATCCGACTAGCTGATAGTGCTTGATGTACACGATTCGGCGGGAGACGTAGCGGTCAACGATGTTCAAGGTGAGGTACAGAGTCTCGGGACGCAGGCGAAATGTAAAATGGAGCTCGACGAGGAATTCGACGAGGCAGGGTCGCATGTGCCACTTGATTTCTGGTTGTTGATCCATTGACGTTGTGGTTCCCATTGTATACCTCTGAGAAAGCAAGCGGGTTGACGTGAAGTGTACATGCTGAGGAAGACGTAAGGTTAACACACCTCCATCTCGTACATGTAGTAACGAATCTCCTCGCGGTATTCGTCTTCCAATAGGATGCCTTCTCTGCGCAAGGCAGCTAACTGAAGCTCGCGCCGCCGCTGAAGCATAGATTCCATCTTTGCCGCCCGGGGTGAGCGGCGGGATGCGGCAGCGGCAGCGGCAGCAACTACGGAAAGGGTAGGGGGGGATTGAGATCTCCGGGACTTGGTGATGCCATGGGGTGACGGGCGCTTCTTGGGGTAAAGGGGGTTGTTACGAGAATGCCTTGAGAAAACTGAGGTATCTTTCATATTGAGGGAGGAGAGAGGAATGAGATTTGCGGTTGGTGGGATGTGCAGGGGACTAGAAGTAGGCGGACGACAGGAAAGGATGGGAGTAGAAGAGCCGAGGTCAGCAGACGAGTTGACAGACATTGTGCGATAAAGAAAAGAAAAGAAAAAAACATTGAGACAACGTGAGACAGGTTGGAATCCAACCAGTGTTGAAATCCATTGTGGAAGCCGATCGTGGTAGACAAAACTTACCTGGGTGAGTGGGAAGAGGGAGGAGAGAAAGCTGGAACAGAAGAAGGATATCGTGAGCCGTGAGCCGTGAGTGGTCGTGAAGGAAAGGGATGGGGAGAAGGAGTGTGTGTGGCAAATGTAAAGAAGAAATATAAAAGAGCCGTTCAGTCGGATCGGATGTACAAGACGTTGACGGGCCTCATCGAACGCGCAGATACCCGGTAATCATTTAAATCAAATTAATCCCCCTTTTGCTCAAATCTCACACGCCCCACGTTTTACGACGCCGAGCCACTTACCTACAAATATATCGTCTTCTTTGGCTCCTACTGTCACTGCAATCCAATTCAGTGTCACATAAACCTCATACAAACTCCCTCTTGCACTCACCGAGGTTGATGTCTTCTTCCGGCTTCTTGCTGTGATTAATATCCCCGCGGGAATAACAAGGTATTTGATCAGCCTTCACCTCGGAATAACTCGAAAAAAAGCAGATGCTTGCCTGCCTGGTCCTTGTAGAAGGAACGTCGCTTTTTTCACGGTGAAGAACGGGGATGGGTGTGCGACCTGCTAAGGATGGTGCTGGCCGCCGAATTAGACGGATGGGGGGTTACAGTGAGTGCTGGGTGAGCTGGAAAGGTGGGAAAGAGTGGACTGGGGTCGGTCAAGGAAGGACTGTGTGCGTTCTGCCAGGTGCAGGTGGAAGCCGCCTGTGAAAAAAAAAAGAAAGAAAGGATCCTAGCACCGAGCTAGGCTCTCCACAGGTCGGACCTCAAGCCAATGTAGAAGCTGGAGACGTATGTTTTTGGGTTATATGGACAGAAGGAGGGATGGTCGTTGATATCGCAAATGCTGTCTTTGCAGAAGGGATGAGACTGCAAGGCGAAAGAGATGTGCGTATCGGCGAGACGCCCTTTCCCTTTTTTTTTGTGTCCGTTAGGTGATATTAACTCCCGTTTGCGGTGAGAACGCGCACCACGTTGTCCTGCCTGCAGGCAGGCTCGCCAATGATTCGCCCAGCGGAAACCCATATTTGATCCTTATGTAAGTCTGCTGTATTGTTTCCCGTCTTCCCCCCGCGATTTTGACACACAAATATAAGACTTTCCATACTCGACTACTGCACTCTGCTAGCTTCTTTACCTTTTACAAGTTTTGTCCACTTCCACACCTTTATGATTGCAGGAAACTATCCGTTGCTTTCGCCCTTGCCACCTGGCGAATGTCAAAACTGTACCCGGTTCAGGGACACAGCACTGCTTAACGCTCGAGATCATATCGATAACCCGGCGCTAGGACCATTCGACCAGCTTGAGCTATAGTAATATTACGCACCCGTAAGCGTGGGCTGTCCATCAGCCCTGGTCCTTTTATTCCACTCCCTCCGCATCAGACACTTTTTTATCCGGCAGCCGGCATCACGGAAACACCCGGCTTCCATCTATAGCTACAGACACAGACCACAGGCACTTCATCCCATCCTTTTTTCAGGAAAGCCTTTGACAGCTTCCCTGGCCTCATTGTACCGCCTGTATCTATCAATGATGCCAATTATTGACGACGCTATCCACTCATGCTTCCAAATGGGAGGTAAAATCTTCCTGAGCGCTACGCCATCCCTGACGTGACCAGTCGTTGTCAGTGGAGTAACGCGGCGCCGCGGATGACGAGTTTGCAAATTCTGTTTTATGCTGTTACGAACCATCAGCGTACGCACACTCGCACTCGCACCACGGAATGGATGCAGGCACACCGGACCTCGAAAGTGTGACTTGTTTCGCGCTATGCGGAGTTCGGTGCCATGACCCGATGACCGGCCGCTCACAAAGCGAACGCATCTAAGCTCGTTGGTACGATTAGAGCCGGGCGGGTCACCCAACATCGTTTAGGCTTGGTCGGCTCATGGGGATAAGTTACAAGCTAATCAGATGCGTTTATTGTCACTACTGTACCAGACACTTGCGAGGTCCGACACTATGCGGATTCATAAAATCAATAATACCCGCTACAACGGGTCCCTGAAATCGTTAGGGAAAAAGAAAACTTACGGGGTGGTCTGTTAAGTTACTTTTAATATGATCGCTCTTAAAGTGACAATGAGACTTGAGAAGTAAGGAAGTCGTGGAGGTCTTGCACGTCCAGACTCACCCATCACACAGATCCCAGAGATCGGGGCGGCGTATCAAATCAGTAATGGCCTAGCATGGTAGAGCTCACGCGATCAACTCGAGAGGATATATCTGGTCAAATACACATGCCCAGAACCCAACATTGTTCTCAAAGCGCACGTCCGCGTCGGTCGTTCGGGTATTATACACCGTTGACCCATGACCGTGTTCGCACGAGGCTTGTCAAATGTTTTCCTTAAGTGGATTAGCCAAGGACCAACTCGGCTCGCCACTCGGCTCGTCGATATCGGTGACACTAGAGTACGTGACTTAATTGCACGCTAAGGAGAAAAATCTCGGTCGTTATCTTCACAACATTCACAGTAAGTTATTGGAAGCAATTCCGAGAAATTCAAATACGAGAAATTCGCTCCGGGGTTTGCATGCATCCGTTACTGGGTACTTGCCGAGGTCGCTAGGATGTGTTTTTTTTTGCAGCCCAAAAAATGATTCAGTGTGTTCTTTGCACATTATCGGGGGGGCAATAGCATCACCTGAGGGAAACCAACCCCTCAGTGTAGCGAGTGTTTTCTCGATTTGGACCGCGGAGAGAGCGAGCGGCTTGGGTCACCAGATCCGATTTGCTCGATGGGCTCGACAGAGGCCAATAACAAAGTCTCCTCAATGCCGGTAACCACTTTCCTTATATGGAATGTCCAAGGTCAGCCAAATACTTCATTTAGACCAGGTCAAACTGAGACAAATGACGTCATCGCATGGTTGAATGAAGATTTTTTACACGGCGCACTGGCCACAGGCGGCAGACAAACGCAGGGAGATGGAACGAAGTGAACGTGAGGTTACCAACAATATACTGCAAAAAAAAAATAGGAAGACAGCACCGCAAAGTCATTGCAAGGGTAAGGGGAAGGATGGTGTCTTAGTCGCGCGGCGCACCATGCATGAGAAGTGTCATAAGATCTTGAGCTGGTTGTGAATTACCGCCGACGCTCTGTAAGTGTTGTGGGAGTAGATGAGACATGGCTTGAGGG
>Ga0137385_10006116_pt1 | contig 10577 bp, 8 predicted proteins | sample SagtaG_FD_104921 | JGI IMG/M metagenome (GOLD analysis project Ga0137385, IMG submission 104921) | Vadose zone soil microbial communities from Sagehorn Ranch, Mendocino, California, USA - Sage2_R_80_16 metaG | ecosystem: Environmental > Terrestrial > Soil > Vadose zone | place: USA: California... | reverse complement strand
TTCAAGTCGGCGATTGACACGCGAGCAACTGCGGGTACGTTCGTACTCGACTTCCATGGGATGTCCAATACTTACGACGTCGATCTATGCGTCGGGCTTGGGCCATCGGCCGGTGCCGTCGCCACCCGGTTCGCAGAGTACATCGCACTGCGATTGGACGACTACAAAGTGTCGCTCAATACACCGTTCTCAGCAGAACCGCCATTCACGGTGACCGCCTACGTCCAGCAACACACGCAGGCTGACGCCGTGCAACTTGAGATAGCTGCTCGCCTGCGTGACCCAAAGGACCACATAGGCGACTCCGTCGCGTTCTTGGAGCGCTTGTCGGCCGCGATACGCGACTTCGACCTCTAGGCTCTCGCTGTCGCGGATGGATCGAAGATCGACTCGACCTGGGCGTTGAGTAGTTGTAGAACATGGGCCGAGAAGGTAGCTGTGCCAATCACCAATGCGTCACCTGTGCTCAGAACAGTCCCGATGCCCGTTAGTTCAATCCAGTCCCATGGCCACTCATTCTTCGCCGGGTAAGGCAGATGGGACTGCGCCATGTTGACGAAAACTTTCTTCGCCGCCACACCTCGGAGTTCTTCGACGAATCCGTCGAAATCCTTGTTGCGCGGCACCGAGACGAATACGGTCTCCGGCTCGTGTCCAAAGTACGACTTGGCGTACACGAGTGCGGTCGCCAGGCCATTCCGCGAGATCGCTGAGTCGACCACGACCTGATGGTCTCCGGCCATGTGCGTGGACAGTCGCCCCGGATAATTGACCGATTTGACGACATTGCGAAGCCGGTCGACGGATGGTGCGACCCCAGAAATGATCTCGCTTAATCTGCAGCCAGCGCGCACGCCTGCGATCGCGTTGAGGCGATTAAGACCCGGCGGGTACCTTATGTCGGGAGAGACAATCGTCGTACCGTCAACCCAAATCAGGTCGGTGCCATGCTCCGCACAACTGCGCTCAACGACCTCTTTTACCGCACTGCTTTGCGGCAGGCTAACAACGAACTTGGTTCGGTCAGCCAGGATGCCGAGCTTGTTCTTCGCGATGTCGACGACCGTCGGCCCTAGAACCTCGGCGTGCTCGTTGAAAATTTCAGTCACTATGAGACCGTCCAGCGGCAGTAGCGACAGTTCATCCGATCGGCCGCCGATGCCTGCTTCAACCACCGCCGCCGAGCAACCGGCCTCGGCGATCGTTAGAAGACCGGAAAGCATATATAGCCCACTCGGCGATAGATAGCCGGACTCGGCAGAGGGTGCCTCCAGACGCCGACGTGCTTTGACAACGCGTTCGAGCATCACCTGATACTGCGCATCGGTGAAGACCTTGCCGTTGATGCGAACTCTATCGCGATTGGAAGTCACACCTGGACTCGTGATGGTGCCAATCCTCGAGCCACTCGCAGCCAGCGCAGCGGAGGCATAAACAGCGGCAGTACCTTTGCCCTTTGAGCCGACGACACCTAGCAATGCGATGCTGGAGAGTGCATCCTCCAGGCCGATTTCCTTGCCGAATTCGGATGCCCGTGGGATACTGCGCTTCGAGGTGTGGCGAAGCTGCTGCCATTCATCAAAGACCGATACTGATTCCAGGTCCGAAAAGTCTTTCATTTGATTCATATTCAACTAGAATCCCCTCTAGTGAAACCATGGATGCCGTGGAATGCGATCTCCAGCGAGTGTCAGCACAAGTACCCCAATAAGCAGAAACGCTGCAAGTAACGGTCGCAACCCAAGCCGCGAAATGCTTACTGCGATCGCCACCACGGGTAGAGCCAACGAAATCATCCGGCGACGCACAGTCGACAAGATGGAGCGGCGGGCGACGAGTACACCGTTGCGCGGCACGCCGAGAGTTGCCCGAACCTTGGCAGGCAGACAAATCTTCGACTGCGGATCGGGTTGAGGGGCACGCGTATCGGGCATCCAGTCGACAATGCGCTGCAAGGGCGCCTCGGCGGCTGTACCGCTGTCAAGCAACAGAGCGCGGATCCGAACCCGTTGACGACCCCAGTACACATATATGGAGTCCCCTGTGGACACTCCGAGCAGGTCGGCCGCGTTGGACGGAATACGAGCGACGCCGTGCGCGTCGTCACTGGTCAGGGATTCTTCGTTGGCCAGTGTGACACTTGGTGCGCGGAGCGCGAGTCGGCCTATTCCCTCCACCGGCTCGCTCACGAGGCGGGCGATAAAGCGAAGAACCAGCCATAGGATGTCTATATCGCGGATAGAGGCCTTGACGGGGTGGAATGTCGAGATCTGCACTTGCTGCGTATTGGTGACCGGCTCCGGAACAACACCGAGCAACCGTCTGATGTGGAAGTTCATCCGAACGCTTGAGTCGGCCTGCCGCCTGGAGTGTCGGCGCGTGGTGCGCATGACGGCGACCCGGGACCCCGATGAAACCAACAGTCTACGGCCAAAAGCCTGGCGGGCCTGCTCGCTCACGACAATACGGTCGCTATCGAGGTAGTTGTCGATGCGCGCTGGTTGGACGCGAAGGGTGGCAGTCATCGTCTCGATCACGATCGGTATGTGGGCGCCATTCTTAAGTTCCAGCGTCCTGGCCAGATCGAGCGATAACCATGCCGTGCGACTCCAGGGCTCTTGACCCGCGTTCTCCAGCAACCGCCGCGATATAGGGACCACCCACGCCTGGGATTGCCGCTGACTAGATCGGACCAGCACTGTCGTCCAGGGCTGTATCGCGTAGATCGTAAAGTAAGCTTCATGAATGAGCACCGCCCGTGTCTGCGCGAGCAGTCGACTGTTCGTCGTCCCAATCAGTTCGATCGCAAGGCGCTTGCGATGTCCGGAGGTCATGTCCGGAGCCCGGAGTCAGCGGCTACCACCGAGTCGTGAAGCGTGCCTCGCCTTCCCTCGCCCGACCGATCGGTTGTCAAGCCCGACCCCCTGGCCCCTGGTTGATTGCCGGATGAGCATACATCCCATCTCGTGTACTCGGTGACATCGATGTCGGGCATGACCTACCGCGAAGGGGTACAGCGCATACACCATGTAGGCGACGCGGCCATGAGATCCCATCAACCGCCGAGCCTGCGGGAGTCTGGAGGATCCATACACACACAAATACGACGAGCGATCCATTGAGGCGTGTCAGCGCCGAGCAGTACGATTCAGAGCGAGTGGGGCCAGGGCTCGAGATCGGGACTCTCGCCGCCATGACGAACAATCAGAGCTCCGCCGTCAAGTTCAAGTCTGCGCCGAGCAACAGGGTTCGGATGACGAAGGTCTTGCCCTGGCCTGGTCGGCCGCGGATCAACCAGTTCGACTCGATCAGCAGGGCGTTCACGATCAGCCGGTGTTGCGTCAGGCCGAACGGCACCCCTTCGCACAGATCGACCGTGCCGTCGTGCAGGAGCGGCCAGTCACCGGCGCCCCCCGCCCAGTCGGCCCATGTCCGCGACCCACAGATCGAGGACGCCGTCCGCGTCTGCCTTCGTCGGCCAGGTCTCCAGGCTCGCCCGTCCGGGGTTCGCGGCGAGCGTCCGGCGTCGATCGGCCAGAATGTCGGCGTCACCCCCAGCGGCAACCGCACCCGCACGTACGTGCCGTCTCCGTCCTTGCGCGCGGGATGAGGTAATGCGGCTCGCCGTCTCCCTTCAAGAAGCGGTCCAACGGAGCAATGCCGAGATGAGCGAGCGCGCGGGAGATCATCCGCTCGTCAATCCAGGAATAGGCGTCGTCGCGGTCTAGCCGCACCAGCCAGCCCACGCCCGGTGAACGGCTACGGCTGGACGCCATAGCGCCCGGGTGATCGCGGCTGCGACGCCCACCGCGCCTTCAGAGTGTAGGGCAGCGTCATCGTCTTGCAGGTCAGGCGTTACCGGCCTGCCAGGCGGTCCACGGGATCTCCCAGTCGCCGTAGCGGTCCCAGATCGGCAGGATCGGGCCGCCGGAGTTGGTCACCTCGACCACGTCGCCGATGCCGAACTTCGCGAAGAACCACTGCGCGTTCGCGGAGCTCAGGTTGATGCAGCCGTGCGAGACGTTCGCGGCGCCCTGCACGCCGACGGTGGCCGGGTTCTCGTGCACGTACTCACCACTGTTGGAGATGCGCTCGTCCCAGTACTCGGTCTCGTTGTAGGCGCGCGGGTCCGGTGGGCAGACGCCGTACGTGCAGGAGTTCATCTGCACCGACTGGGCCTTCTCCGAGATCACGTGCGGGCCGTTGTGGGTGGGCGTGGTGGTCTTGCCCATGCTGATCGGCAGCGTGTTGATCAGGGTGCCGTTGTCGAAGATCTGCATCTTCTCCGTATTGCCGTCCGCCTTGGCGATCAGGGCGTCGTGCACCTTGTACGTGGCCGTGCGGTCGGTGGAGCCGTAGACGCCGCCGCCCAGGTTGAGGCCGTAGACCTTGGCGGTCAGGGTGATCGTGGTGCCGGCCTGCCAGTAGGTCTGCGCGCGGTAGTCCAACTGCTCGGCTGAGATCCAGTACCAGGCGCCGGGCTGGGACGGCACCGTGGTCACGGTCAGTGCGGCCTGCACGGCCTTCTTGTTGGTCACCGAGTGGTCGAACTGGACCGTGATCGGCTGGCCGACGCCGATGCCGGTGCTCTGCACGAACGTGGGCGCCGGGATCAGGCTCGGGAAGGCGGTCTTCGTCGCCGTGAGCGTGGTCAGGGTGGCCTTCTGGGTGACCGCCTTGTGGTCGCTGCCGGCGCCGGTCGCGTTCACCGCGTACGTCGAGCCGTAGCCGAGGTGCTCGTTGGACGTCCAGGTCGACTTGTCGGTCGAGTAGTCGCCGGTGACGACGGTGCCCTTCACCGTGTTGGTGACAGTGACGTTACTGAGCGTGCCGTTGGTGGCCTTCACCACGACCGGATCGGCCGGGTTCATCACCGCGGCGGCGGCCGGCTGGATGTCGATCGATACCGGTTTGACGTTGGCCGCCGGTGCTGCTGCGCCCCCGCCGCCGATATTGGCCGTGCCCGTGACACCGGGTGTGGACGAGCATGCGGCCAACATGACCGCAGCAACCGTCAAACCGATGACGCTGACAGCCGTCCGACGGTGTCGGCGGCCAGTCCTGTTGCCGTACTGCATCTGCCCCTCACCTGTCACTGTCCGGGCACGCCCGATCCCACCCTCTACAAGCTTAAGACGCCTCAGCGAGGAAAACGTTGTCCGCTCATGTCCGGATCACCACGACCGAGACGACACCGAGATCATCGGATGACACTGAGATCACATGCCCGACGGTTGGTCATCCGGTGACCCGGACGCGACCGACCAATAACATCGGTGCTCATGGGTGCTGCCTACCTCGACGGAACCGATCTGGACAGCCACGACGTGGCCGTTGCGAAGCTCCGTGCAGAATACTCCGCGTTGCCGGACGGGTCGCCGGTGAGGCTGGCCAAACCGACGTCGAACCTGTTCCGGTTCCGGGACCCGACCGGGGCTCCAGGCCTTGACGTGAGCCGATTCGGCGCGGTGCTCTCCGTCGATCCGGACGGCGGGTTCGCGGAGGTCGGTGGGATGACCACATATGAGAATCTCGTGCATGCCACGCTGCCGCACGGGCTGATGCCGTTCGTGGTGCCACAGCTGAAAACGATCACACTCGGCGGCGCGGTCGCGGGCCTGGGCATCGAGTCCAGTTCCTTCCGCAACGGCCTGCCGCACGAGTCGTTGGTCGAGGCCGAGATCCTCACCGGCGACGGTCGGATCGTCGTCGCGCGCACGGACAACGAGCACGCCGAACTGTTCCGTGGTTTTCCCAATTCGTACGGCACGCTTGGTTACTCGCTGCGACTGCGGATCGAGCTGGAACGTGTCCGCCCGTACGTCCGGCTGCGCCACGTCCGGTTCGACACGGCCGCCGAGTGCGCCGCCGCGATCGCCTCGGTGTGCGCGTCCCGGTCGTTCGACGGCCAGCCGGTGGACTTCGTGGACGGCACGGTCTTCACCGGGAGCGAGAACTACCTGACGCTGGCCGATTTCGTCGAAGAGGCGCCTTACCGGAGCGACTACACCGGTCAGCGGATCTTCTACCGTTCGGTCGCTGAGCGGTCCGAGGACTACCTCAGCGTGCGGGACTACCTGTGGCGCTGGGACACCGACTGGTTCTGGTGCTCGCAAGCGTTTGGCGTGCAGAACCCGCTGGTCCGGCGGCTCTGGCCGCAGCGCTACCTGCGGTCGGACGTCTACCGCAAGCTCGTCGCGTTGGATCGCCGCCACCATTTCTCCGACCGGTTGCTGCGGCTGCGCCGGCAGCCGGCAAGGGAGCCGGTCATCCAGGACGTCGAGATCCCGGTGGACCGGCTGGCGGAGTTCCTGGAGTTCTTCCACGCCGAGATCGGCATCAGCCCGGTCTGGCTGTGCCCGCTACGGTTGCGGTCGGACCAGGCGTGGCCGTTGTATCCGCTGGAGCCGGACACGCTGTACGTGAACGTCGGCTTCTGGTCCACGGTGGCGTTGGCGCCGGGACAGCAGGACGGAACCTACAACCGGCTGATCGAGGACAAGGTCGCGGAACTGGGCGGCCACAAGTCGCTGTACTCGACGTCGTTCTACTCGCCGGAGGACTTCTGGCGGCTCTACAACGGCGACGAATATCGGAAACTGAAGCAGCGGTACGACCCGGACGGGCGCCTGCCCGACCTGTACGCCAAATGCGTACGGGGTCGCTGAGTTTTACTTTGGTGCCACGAACGGAAGGAGCGGTGCCATGGGCTTGGCCGACGTCGCTACCAGGATGGTGGGTCCGAACGTCCCGATCGAGATCACCGGCTACGACGGCAGCAGGGCGGGCGCGACCAGTTCGGCCGTGCGCCTGGACGTCCGCTCGCCGCTGGCGCTGTCCTACCTGGCCTCCGCGCCCGGCGAGCTCGGCCTGGCGAGGGCTTACGTGTCCGGCACGCTGGACGTCGTCGGCGACATGTACACGGCCCTGGCCAGCCTGCCCAAGATCAGCCTGGCCGGGCTGTCGTCGGACATGCGGGTGAAGGTGGTGCTGCGCCTGGCCGCGGCGCGGCTGTGGTGGCCGGTGCCGCCGCCGCCGCAGGAGCGGCGCAGTCAGCGCGGCCTGTACCGGCTCGGGCTGGGACGGCGGCATTCCAAGCTGCGGGACAGCAAGGCCATCTCGCACCATTACGACGTGTCCAACGAGTTCTACGAGTGGGTGCTCGGGCCGTCCATGGCTTACACGTGCGCGGTGTATCCCACCGAGAACGCGACCCTGGAGCAGGCCCAGTTCACCAAGCACGACCTGGTGGCTCGCAAGATCGCGTTGCGTCCCGGTATGCGGTTGCTGGATGTGGGCTGCGGTTGGGGCGGGATGGTGATGCACGCCGCGCGTCACTACGGCGTGCGGGCGCTCGGTGTCACGCTGTCGCGCAATCAGGCGGAATGGGCCCAGCGTGCGATCGCCGATGCCGGCCTGTCGGATCTGGCCGAGGTGCGCCATCTGGACTACCGGGACGTGACCGAGACCGATTTCGACGCGATCAGTTCCATCGGTCTCACCGAGCACATCGGGCAGGCGAATGTGGCTGCTTACTTCCGGTTCCTGTACGGCAAACTGCGTCCTGGTGGGCGCCTGTTGAACCACTGTATTACGCGGCCGGACAACCACCAGGAGGCCAGGACCGGCGCCTTCATCGACCGGTACGTGTTCCCGGAGGGCGAACTGGAAAGCCCCGGGGAGTTGGTGTCCCTGATGCACGACACGGGTTTCGAGGTCCGGCACGAAGAGAACCTGCGCGAGCACTACGCCAAGACGCTGGCTGGTTGGTGCGCCAACCTGGATGACAACTGGGACAAGGCGGTCCAGGAGGTCGGGAACGGCACGGCTCGGGTGTGGCGGCTCTACATGGCCGGGTCGCGGTTGGGGTTCCAGCGGAACTTCATTCAGCTGCACCAGGTTCTGGGGGTGCGGCCGGATGGGTCTCGGTCCGGGATGCCGTTGCGGCCCGACTGGGAGCCGCCTTCGACCTTCTGAGAAGAGCCACGTCGCGGCTTGTCGGGCAACGCATCCGGCAAGCCGCGACCGGACGCTAGTTCTGGTTGCCGGTCAAGGTGTTGAGCTTCTGTTCCAGTTGCGCGATCCGATGCTCATAACTGGCCACAGCGGACAGTCGGGCCCGCACCCGAGCGTGTTCGGAGCGAACCTCCTCTACCAGGGACCGAGCCTCGGCTTGTTCGGACTGATCGCCGGCGCCGGGAACGGGCCGCTCGATCGCGGCCACTCGCGCGTCGATCGCGGCGACCTGTGGGCCGAGACGGTCCTGGATCGACGCCATCTCGTTGATCCGTTCGTGGGTCTTCGCCACGTCGGTCCGCAGGTTGGCCACCGCGGCCCGCAGTTCGGCCAGTTCGGCGAGTTCGGCGCGCAGTTCCCTGGCCACCATGGCCGAATGCTCGGCGGCGATGGCCTCGACCCGTGGCCGCATGCGCCGCCAGACCGGCGAGCCGGTCCATCGAGCGACGGCCCGCAGGGCGTCCTTGGCCATGATCTTGCTGCGAGGGTCGGTCATGGCAGCAGTCGAATCCTTCCTGAGGCGTGCCAGTGGCGCAGCAGTTCGGCTTCGGCCGAGAGTCGGTGCTCCGGGGTGACCTTGACCGGTTCGCCCCACGCGTGGCGGAACGTTACCTGATCCGGTTCGTCTACTATGGACATTCCGGTCAGCAGTGTCGTCGCGGTGGGGAACAGTTCCGTCATCACGTACGTGATCAGCGTGCCGGTGGTGGGCCACGCCTCCTGGATCGGGTCGAGCCCGAGCAGGTGCAGCATCGGCACGGTGTACTGCCAGTTCGGCACCGGTACGAAGCCCAGGTCGGCCGGCCACCAGCGCGGCAGCGTCTCCGGTTCCCAGTGCAGCCGGCCCGGTTCGACCAGCAGGTACAGCCGGCTCGAGTAGTCGGCGAACGTGTACGGGCTGGCCAGGACGCCCCGGTGCAGCGCGACCACGTCGCACCGTCGGCCCAGCGACGCCGGCCGGTCGGGGGTGTCCACCGCGAAGCTGGTCATCCGGACCACCAGGTCGGCGGCGTCGATGGCGGCGGCGCGGGCCGGATCTGGTGGCATCGGGGCGTTGCCGACGATCGCGACGGACGTCGGCGTGCCGTGCCGCGCGTAGGTGACCAGCAGCTCGCGCAGGCCGTCCGTGGTCTCCGGCGCCATGGTCGCCGGCTGGCTACACATCGGACACCGCCATGCGCAATGCTGGGCCTATGACAGTGGTGTCGGTCGTGCCGGCGCGCGGCGGGTCGGTCGGCTTCCCCGGCAAGAACCTGGCGCTCTTCCTCGGCCACCCGTTGGTGGCCACCGCGGTGCGGGTCGGGTTGGACAGCACGGACCGGGTGTTGGTCAGCACCGATGACGAGCGCATCGGCCGGGTTGCGCGCGAGGCGGGCGCGGAACTCGTGCGCAGGCCGGCGGAACTGGCCGGGCCGGCAAGTCGGACCGTCGACGCCGTCCGGCACGCCATCGACGACCAGGAGTTGCCCGACGACACGATCGTGGTGCTGCTCCAACCGACATCGCCGCTGCGGACGGCAGCCGATGTCGAGGAATGCCTGCGGCTGCACGGAAACCGGCCCACCGGGTCGGTGGTCCAGGTGACCGAGGAAGACCACCACCCGTGGAAGTCCTGCGTCCTGGTAGACGGCACGCTCCAGCCGGTCCGCGACTGGGCCGACTTGGAAGCCCCTCGGCAGTCACTGCCGATGGCGCTGCGGCCGACCGGCGGTGTGTACGTCCTCAGCGCGGGCGACCTGCGTGCGTGCCACAAGTTCTTCGTGCCCGAGGTGCTCGGCCAGGTGATACCGGCGACGCGATCGGTCGATGTGGACAGTCCGCAGGACCTGGCCGTGGCGGAGAAACGGGCCGAGGACCTGGGCTGGGCGTGATGGTCACCAGTCAAGTTCGCTGCCCTCCGCACACGTGCGGTCGACGAACTCCTTGTAGAGCGGGATCGTCCAGATCTCGTCGCCGCCGAGCAGGGCCATGATGTGCTTGCCGGCACCGGGTTTGCCGAAACCGGTGTCGCTGGGCTGCCGGCCCGCGGCACGGGCCTCGGCCAGTGCCGCGACGATGGCGTCCCGTGCCGGCACCACGTTGCGCACGCTGAGCGCCGTGGACCTGCGCCGCTGGCGGGTACCCACGTTCACCGACGGTGTGCCGAGCACGGGGGCCTCACGCACGCCGGACGACGAATTGCCCAGGATCACGTCCGCATGCCGCATCAGCGCCACGAAGAACTCGAACCGCATGGACGGCAGCCGCACGAACCGGTCGCCGGCCAGCCGGTCGAGCTGTTGGCGGATCTGGTCGCAGCCCTCGTCGTTGTTCGGGTCGATGATCACCCAGTTGCCGCCGTCTGCGAGCACCGCGTCCACGACGGCCGCCGCGTGCGCCGCGGTGTGCTCCAGTTCGGTGGTCACCGGGTGCACGGCCAGCACGCCGAACGTGTCGAACCCGATGTCGTAGCGGGACCGCACCTGGTCCAGGCTGGGCGCGTCCGGCGACGTGAGCACGTCCACTTCCGGGCTGCCGACCACGAAGATCCGGTTCGTCTCCTCGCCCAGCTGCATCAGCCG
>Ga0137385_10006115_pt1 | contig 10579 bp, 7 predicted proteins | sample SagtaG_FD_104921 | JGI IMG/M metagenome (GOLD analysis project Ga0137385, IMG submission 104921) | Vadose zone soil microbial communities from Sagehorn Ranch, Mendocino, California, USA - Sage2_R_80_16 metaG | ecosystem: Environmental > Terrestrial > Soil > Vadose zone | place: USA: California... | reverse complement strand
TTAAGACGGCCCAAATGACGATCAGAAGCGGTAATGCGTTCATCATGGGGAGGCCTCACTTTCTGGGTGCTGCAGCAACGGGTTCCGAACCATCAGCGGGAACCGGGTCGCTGGGCGGCGGAAGCTCCGCCGATCCCGATAATACGCCCGGAGATAGCGGTTTTCCAGAATTTCGTGTGACCACCGACACACGTATTGGCAAGCCGGATACCGGGTTGGCGTCTGCCCGGCTGCATCCACGGCGAGTTGCAGGACATCCAATAGAGGCGTCAAGGTTTGCTTGCCGCGACCGGATTGGTCGCATATACTGGAGATGCACGAGTCTAAAGGAGATTTCCCATGTCCACCGCAACTGTTACCCCCGAAGTCGTCACCGGTACCCCCAAGGCCCAGCCAGTTACATTGACTCCGGCGGCGATCGCCAAAGTTCGGGAGATCATGGCGACGCAGGATCCGGTTCCCGCAGGGCTGCGGATCGGCGTGGTGGGCGGCGGATGTTCGGGCTTCCAGTACTCCATGTCGTTCGAGAATCAGAGCGGCATGATGGACAAGGTCTACAAGTTCGACGATCTGAAGGTTTTCCTGGACGCGACCTCCGCGATGTACCTGAACAACTGCGTGGTCGACTACGTCGAGACGCTCGAAGCAGCCGGCTTCAAGTTCGAAAACGCCGCAGTCAAGAGCACCTGCGGTTGCGGCTCCTCCTTCAGCGTCTAATTCGCATTGAATTGAGTTTGAGCAGCGAGAGGCACCCTTTTCCAGGGCGCCTTTTCTGTTGCTCACTTCCCTCCTTTCGCCGGAGTGAGCGCGTCGGAGCGAAGCTTGCCGATGCGTCCGTGTGGACCGACGACGAAGGGCAGCGACAGCGCGTTCCAGTGCTGGTCAGCATCAATCGCCTCGCCAAGCGCGGGGTTGGGGCGGAGGGCGCGCCAGTTACGGCCGTCGTCGGTGGAGATGTCTGTGCCGTTGGGTCCTGCGGTGATCCAGGTTTTGCTGGCAGCATCGTAGGCTACGGCAGAGCGGTAGCCGTGGGGCGGGTGCGTGGAAGCAGTCGCAGGATTCGAGAACAGGTTATGAGCGGGAGCGCGGTTGGGAATAAAAACCGCGGTTCCCTGTGCATCGGAATTCTTGTAATCGCCGCCGACGGCCATCAGGTCTGCAAAGAGGTTGCTGGTTCGCGCCGCCAGCGAAAACGCGCCTGCACTCTCGCTTGAGGCCATTGGCAGATCGAAGGTTCGAAATTTCCAGGTAGTCCCGTTATCGAAGGGACTATGTGGTTCCGCCAAGAACAACCTTGCGCCTCCCTTTCCTCCAGTGATGAAGGCAAATGGTCCGTTTATGCCGGGCGCGATTGCCGAGGAATTGCTTGCGGCGAATAGAGATTCATCCTTTCGGCATTGCGCCGCTGTCTCGCTTTTGTCACTACCCCAAGGTTTCCATGTGTCGCCTGAGTTGGTCGTTTTGAAAACTACGAATTTACCGCTGACCGGATCTCCGATAAGAACTCCAGTGAGCCGCGCGCGCCAATTTGAGGACGAGATCTTCGGCTCACGAAGATCAAACCGGATGTCGTCCCAGAAACCTTCGGAATCCGGGTTGGTGAAGAGGAGCTTCCACGTCTTGCATCCATCGGCAGTCTTGTAGAGGCGCGAGAGCGGGCCTTTGCCGCTGGACATCACGATGGCGGTCGAGGCGTCGAATGCCTGGATGCCGCGGAAGTCCAGGTGGTCGGCGTCCAGCGGAGTGGCGCAGCGCTGCCAGTCCTTGCCGTCGTTGATTGTTCGAAGAACCGTCCCCTCAGTTCCGGACGCCCACGCGACTCCGTTGCCGACATTGTGAATACCGCGCAGATCAGCAGTAGTCGGCGCCGGCGTAACCACCTCCCACTGGGCCCGAGCCGTCACCCCGGCCACAGTAGCCAATCCAAGGAGTAAGCCCAGCTTTAAGGTAAGCCGGGACTTCAGTCCCGGCATTCCCCGCTTCAAACCTATCCGGGCTTTAGCCCCTGGGGTATGTATGCCTTCTCCTCGTCGTTTCCGCGACGCGACCAGAATACCTGCCTCCCGCAGTTCGCTCCGGAGAGGGTGCGGGAATAAATTTGGAGTGTGGCTGGAATGCCACAGTGTGACTTCGGTTGGCGGAGGTAGAGGTTGGCGGAAACAGGCGTTTAGGCCCCCTGTACTTAAGTACCAAAGTACATGAAATAAAGGGGTTAGGTGGGGTGTACTTTTTGCAAAGTACCTTAAATAAAGGGGTTGTGGGTTGGGGTTAGGGTAAGGTACCCAAAACAGAGGGGTTAGGGCATTCTGGGGCTCCTGCAAGTATTCTGTTTTGTGTTGTTTACCCATAGTTCTATTATATCGGCGATGTCAAGGAGTATCTTGGATTTGTCGGAGGAGAAGGAATGCCATCAATGACGTATCTGGTCAAGTGGGCAGCCCTGTTGCTGGTGGGAATTCCAACGCTGGCGCAGACTGCGCCCTCAACCGGAGCAGCGCCCGCCGCCGGACAAGGCCGCCCTCCCATGGCCGCAATCGGCGTCCCCTTCGCCGGAATGCCGTTCGTCCACGACCCATCGACGGTCGTGAAGTTCAAGGGCAAATACTGGGTCTTCTCGACCGGTCGGGGAGCCCCGTTCTACTCGTCGCCCGACCTGGTAACCTGGACGCGCGAGGGCAGCGTCTTTGCGCAGATTCCGGACAGCGTTCATGCCGGCGTACCGAAGAACAATGGAATCGATGTGTGGGCTCCAGACATCGTCCGGCTGAACGGGGAGTTCTATCTGTACTATGCGGTGTCGAGTTGGGGATCGTTCCAGTCCGCGATCGGGCTGGCGACGAATCCGGTGCTCGATCCCAAGGACCCGGCTTACAAGTGGACGGATCGCGGCGTAGTGGTGACCTCGAGCGGGACCGACGATTTGAATGCGATCGATCCGGGCGTGATTCATGCACCGGATGGAACATTGTGGATCTGCTACGGCTCGTACCACGGCAGCATCCGAGTGACGCAGCTCGACCCAAAAACCGGGCTGGCGTTGAAGCCGGGCAAGCTGGGAGCAGCAATTGCGACCGCGCGCGAGTCGGAGGCCTCCGACCTGATCTTTCACGATGGCTTCTACTACCTCTTCGTGAACCACAACAGTTGCTGCAAGCGCCAGCAGAGCGAATACAACATCCGCGTAGGCCGGTCGAAGGCGGTGACCGGGCCTTATCTGGACAAGCATGGCGAGGAGATGGTGAAAGGCGGCGGCTCGCTGTTCCTCGCGGCGCACGACCATCGCATCGGTCCCGGCCACTTCGGCCGCGTGCTCGACTATGACGCCAGCGCAGACGGCAGCGAAGGCGGCCAGGAGCGCTTCAGCCTTCATTACGAGGCGGACGCGACGCGGGGCAACCGTTCGGTGTTGGACGTGCGTCCGCTGCTGTGGTCGGTGGATGGCTGGCCGATGGCCGGCGACAACCTGGCTGACGGCACGTACCAGATTGTGTCGCGGCAGAGCGAGAACACGCTGGAGGTGCGGACCCCGACTGCGCCTCCGCCTCCGCGGCCGGCGGGAACGCCGCCAGGACCAGTCATGGACGTTCCAGGCACTCCGATTGGACCGCCTGCCATGCATCTGGGGCGGTACCTGACGCTGGATAACCAGAAGTGGACGATTGCGCCCGCGGGCGGCGGATTCTACAAGATCGTCAACCTGGGGAGCGGTGCGGCGATGGCAGCCGGCAACGGCGGTGCGGTCGAACTGGCTCCCTACACCGGGACCGACGCTCAGATCTGGCAGCTGGATCAGTTTCCCGACGGAGGCTACCGGATCCGAAATAAGTCGTCCGGGCTGTGCCTGACGGCCGCAAGTTCGGGCGGTGTGACGGCGAGCGCGTTTGTGCGCGACGATCTGCACCTGTGGACGATTACGACGCCGTGACCACTTCGGGAAGCGCCATAGACGGATCGGGGGGAGTATTGGGGTCGGGTGGGTCGGGCGGGTCGACTTGGGCGACGGCGCTGCGCTTGACGCGCTACGCGATTCTAGTTGACCCGCGCGCGTTTTCGCTGACCGTCCTTACGGCGCTGGCCGGTTCGGTGGCCGAAGGCGCTGGGCTGGTGCTGCTGCTGCCGCTGCTTGCGGTTGCCGGCATGACCTTTAGCGGCTCGTCCACAGCCAGCCGCCTGGGCGTCGCAACCCAACGGTTGCTGGTGGGTGCAGGTGTGCCGCACTGGCTATGGCTGCCTGTGGTGCTGGGCGTCTTCCTGGCGATGGGCGCGCTGCGATCGATGCTGCGACGTTCGCAATCGACCATGCTCTACGCCACGGCGATCGGGGTGCAACTGGCGCTCAGCCGACGCGTGTACGAGTCGGTAGTAAGGGCGCAGTGGGGATTCCTGGTGCGGCAGCGCTCCGGCAGATTGACGCACGTGTTGACCGAAGAGTTGCGCCACGTATCGGAGGCGATCACGTATCTGCTTCTGATTATCAACACGGGCTGCCTCACGCTGCTGTATCTGGCGGTGGCGATGAAGCTCTCCGCCCCAATGACATTGCTGGTACTGGTGATGGGCGGCGGACTGATATTGGCGCAGCGGCGGTCGCTGGGGCAGATGAGAATGACCGGCAGAGGCCTCTACGAGAGCGTCGGCGAGGTCTACGCGGCGACCGGGGAGCACCTGCTGAACCTGAAGAGCGTGAAGACCTACAACGCCGAAGGTCGTGATGTGCAGATGTTCTCCGACTTGTGCGGTGAGGTGGCGCGCCATGCTGTGGATACTGCCAGGCACCAATCGTCGTCGGCGTTCCGGTTTGAAGTTGGGTCGCTGGCCGCGCTTGGCTCAGTGATCTTTCTCGCGCTGGGCGTATTGCACGTGCAGCCTGCGACGATGCTGATTCTGCTGGCTATCTTTACGCGACTGATGCCGCAGCTCTCCACATTGCAGAGCCAGAACCACCTGGTCGCGGGGATGCTGCCCGCATTCGATCACGTGCTGGAGATCGAGGCCGAATGCCTGGCGCACTCCGAGCCGGCAGCGCTCGAAGCTGACCCGGGAGATTCGGCGGCGGCTCCGCTCTGCCTACGGCACGAGTTCCGGCTGGAGGACGTCTGGTTCGCCTACGAGACACCGGGATCGTTGCCGCAGACGCCGGAGTTTGTTCTCCGGGGGATCGACCTGCCGATCCAGGCAGGTGCGCTGACGGCCGTCATCGGACCGTCTGGTGCGGGCAAAAGCACCATCGCCGATTTGATCAACGGGCTGCTGTTGCCAACGCGCGGGCGCCTGCTGATGGATGGCGATGCGCTTAGCCCGGCCGAGATTCGACATTGGCGCGGTCAGGTGGGATATGTAGGGCAGGAGACGGTACTGTTCCACCAGAGCGTGCGGGAAAACCTGCTGTGGGCGCAACCGGACGCGACGGACGATGACATACGCGAGGCCCTTCTGCTGGCGTCGGCAGGCTTTGTCTATGACCTGCCGAGTGGCCTGGAGACGATTGTGGGCGACCGCGGAATTCTGTTGTCGAGCGGGCAGAGGCAGCGGATTTCTCTTGCACGCGCGTTGCTGCGCGAGCCGACTCTGCTGATACTCGATGAGGCGACGAATGCGCTGGATGTGGAGAATGAGGCGCGCGTTCTGGATGCGATTCTGGAGGCGATCCGGAATCCCAGGCAGGGACGCGAGACCGCGCTGACCGTATTGATGATTGCTCACCGCGCGAGTGCAATTCGCCGGGCCGACCGCATCTTCGAACTCGCAGACGGCCGGGTCTCACGTTCCGGAACCTGGGAGGAGCTTGGCAATCCGGCTTGAAATCTCGCGATAAACTGGAAGAACGAGGCTCCGGGCACGCGCCTTCCGCCTGTGAAAACCCAATGACATTGCTGGTCAAGATCATCCGGCGTCACCCCGCGGACCTGCTGTTGGCAGCCGAGGCATTCGTGTTGCTTGGGTTCTTCCGTGTCTGCCTTGCGCTGCTGCCGGTGCGCCGGATTCTGCGCATGGTCACGCACGGTGAAGCGGGGCTCAAGAGCGGCAGTGACGCGGCACAGATTGCCGCGGAAAGTGCGAGTGCAAGGCACGCTTCGTGTCTCGCGCGCCGTGTGCGCTGGGCAGTAAGCGCGATTTCGCGAAACTCGGTGATGGAGTTTGTCTGTTTTCCGCAGGCGCTCGCGGGATACACCATGCTGCGATGGCGCCGTGTACCGAGCACGATGGTCTACGGCGTGGCCCGGTCGCCAGAAGGCAGCCTGATTGCGCACACATGGCTGACCGTGGGCGAGCGGATCGTCGTTGGCGGCGAAGCGTCCGGTGACTTCACGCCGGTTGAGCGATGGACGTGAAGAGCAGTTGTTAGTGGTTAGTCGTTAGTTGTTAGTTGAATACGTCTGGGCCTTCGGTCACAATCAGGAAGCGACGGCACGGGAAGCGATGGCGAGCATCTATAAGTCAAAAGGACCTCATGCAATCTAATCCGTGGTGGCAGGCAGCGGTCATCTACCAGATTTATCCGCGGTCGTTTCAGGACTCCAATGGCGATGGGGTAGGCGATCTCACCGGCATCCTTTCGCGGCTGGATTACCTGGTCCGGTTAGGTGTGGATGCGTTGTGGATCTCCCCGTTCTATCCCTCGCCGATGGCGGATTTTGGCTATGACGTGGCGGACTATTGCAATGTCGATCCCCTGTTCGGCTCGCTTGCCAACTTCGACGCTTTGATCGCTCGCACGCATGCACTGGGGCTCAAGCTGATCCTGGACTTCGTTCCGAACCACACGTCGGACCAGCACCCATGGTTTCTCGAGAGCCGAAGTTCACGGGACAATCCCAAGCGCGACTGGTACCTGTGGCGCGATCCTGCGAGTGGCGACGGACCGCCTGAGTCTCGCTTGCCGAATAACTGGATGTCGCACTTTGGCGGTCCGGCCTGGACATTCGATCACACCACCGGCCAGTTCTACATGCACTCCTTCCTGGCGCAGCAACCGGACTTGAACTGGCGCAATCCCGCAGTGCGCGAGGCGATGTACTCCGCGATGCGCTTCTGGCTCGAGCACGGACCCGGCGGGCGCGGCATCGACGGCTTTCGCATGGATGTGCTCTGGCTGCTGATCAAGGATGAGATGTTCCGCGACAATCCACCCAATCCCGAGTGGCGTCCCGGCAGTTCCTCGTTTGGCCAATATCTCCCGCTCTATACGGCAAATCGTCCGGAAATTCACCAGATCGTCGCGGAGATGCGCGCGCTCCTGGACAGCTACTCGGACGCAGCGGGCGAGCGTCTGCTGATTGGCGAGATTTATCTTCCCATCAACGAGCTGGTGCAGTATTACGGCGCCAGCGCGCCGGAGGCAAAGTCTGCCGAATACGATCTGACGAACGCGGCGATCACCAGCCCGCGGCTGAACGGCGCGCATCTTCCGTTCAATTTTCACCTCATCCAGACGCCGTGGCAGGCCCTGGCGATCGCGCGGCTGATTCGCGACTATGAGGCTGCGATTCCTCCTGGCGCATGGCCAAACTGGGTGCTGGGAAATCACGATCAGACGCGGATTGCGACGCGCGTGGGACCGGCACAAGCGCGAGTGGCGGCAATGCTCTTACTCACGCTTCGCGGAACCGCGACGCTGTACTATGGCGATGAGTTGGGGATGCCGGACGGCGTGGTTCCGCGCGACGAGGTTCGGGATGCGGCGGAAAAGAATCAGCCGGGGATCGGCATGGGGCGCGATCCTGAACGCACGCCGATGCTGTGGGACAACTCGGCCAATGCGGGATTTACAACAGGAACGCCGTGGCTGCCGATTGCGGCTGATTTCACGCTGCGCACGGTGGAGACCGAGGACCGTGACCGCGACTCGATGCTCACTCTTTACCGCGCGCTGCTTGCGTTGCGGCGGGAGCACCCCGCTCTGGTGTTCGGCGAGATCTACGACGTCACGCCGGTGGGCGAAGACGAGTTCCCTGTTCTCGCGTATCGCAGGTCCGATGGCGTGGAGCGCATCCAGGTGCTGCTCAACTTCAGCGCAGAACCTCAAACGGTGCCCTGCCTCGCGGGCCACATTCTGATGTCGACCAATGCCAGCCGCGCGCCTGTTCGCGTCTCCGGCAGCGTGACGCTCGATGCAGGTGAAGGCGTTGTGGTGGCGTTGAAATAGAAGTTTCAAGGGGGAACATTTCCAATCCGCATATCGGCTCTGCTAGCATGGCGGGCGACATGAAAACCTTTGACTCCGCCCGCCGCGATCTTTTGAGACTCAGCAGCATGGGACTCGCCGCCTCCGCCGCTTACGCCATCCCCGCATTGGCCGCGCCTAAAAAAGGCGCTGCGCCGATGCTCTCGCCGATCCTCTTCAATGTGCGTACGTTTGGCGCGACAGGAGACGGAAAGACAGTCGACACGCCCGCCATCAATAAGGCCATCGAAGCGGCAGCAGCAGCCGGCGGCGGCACCGTAGTCTTTCCGGCGGGCACGTACGTCTGTTTCTCCATTCGCCTGAAGAGTCACGTCGATCTCTTTCTCGCGCAGGGATCGATCATCGAGGCAGCCGAGTCGCCCAAGCCGGGCGAGACCACCGGCTATATGGGCGGCACGTATGACGCCGCCGAGCCGAAGACAGCCTACGACGCGTACCAGGACTACGGCCACAATCATTGGCATAACTCGTTGATCTGGGGCGAGGGGATCAGCGATATTTCGATCACGGGTCCGGGATTGATCTACGGCAAGGGACTTAGCTTCGGATCGGGACCTGGACGGACTGCGGGGGCTGCTCAGGTCCGCGGCTTCGCGCCAGAGCGGCCCGCGGGCGCGGCTGGAGCTCCTGGAGCTGCTGCGGCACCGGGCGCGGCTGGGGCGACAGGCGCTGCGGGCAGGCCTGCTGGAGCTATCCCCCCGGGGCGTGGGGCTCGGGGCAACTATCCCATGTATCAGGCCGAGCAGGCCGGCGTCGGCAACAAGGCGATTGCGCTCAAAAATTGCCGCAACGTAACGTTCCGCGATTTTTCGCTGCTGAAGGGCGGCCACTTTGGATTGCTGCTTACCGGCGTGGACAACCTGACCATCGACAATCTTCGCATCGACACCGACCGCGACGGCATGGACATCGATTGCTGCAAGAACGTTCGCGTGTCGAACTGCACGGTCAACTCGCCGTGGGACGATGGCATCTGCCCCAAGTCCAGCTTTGCGCTGGGCTATAACCGCGCGACCGAGAATGTGAACATCACCAACTGCTTCGTCAGCGGCGCATACCGGCTGGGCACTATTCTCGACGGCACCTTCAAGAAGTTCGACGGATCGACCGAAGATCACGGCAAGATTGGCGGCACCGGACGCATCAAGTGCGGCACCGAATCCAACGGCGGCTTCAAGAACATCACGATCTCCAACTGCGTGTTCGAGGGCTGCCAGGGACTGGCGTTGGAGACGGTCGACGGTGCGCTGCTCGAGGACATCACGGTCAGCAACATTACGATGCGCGACGTGATCAGTTGCCCGATCTTCATGCGGCTGGGATCGCGGCTGCGCGGGCCCAAGGGGACCGGCGATCAGAGCACCGTCGTCGGCACGCTGCGGCGCGTGCTGATCTCCAACGTCACCAGCTACAACACGGCTGCAAAGTTCGGATCGAATATCACCGGCATCCCCGGATACCCGGTCGAGGACGTGAAGTTCTCCGACATTTACGTGGAGCACAAGGGTGGCGGAACCGCCGATCAGGCGACGATTCAGGTGCCCGAAAAGGAGGACGCTTACCCCGAGCCGGGAATGCTGGGCGTGCTTCCGGCGCACGGATTCTACTTCCGCCACGTAAACCGGCTGGAGATGAGCCACGTCGAAATCCAGCCCAAGGCGCCCGACGCTCGTGCAGCCATCTACACGGAGGACGTACACCGCGCGGACTTCTTCGCCATTACCGCGCCGAGCACGCCGGCCGCGTTCTCTTTCAACAAGTCCACCGATCTGCGCGTGCTGCTGAGCCGTGCCGCTCCGGATTCCACCATCGCCTAAGCCGGGGAGATTGCAGCGGAGCCTGTTAACATAACCATGGTGCGCGGCCGGAACGGTCTGCGCGCGAAAAGGTGGGCGCGTTGCTCTATTGGCTGCTGTACCAGAAGCTGTTTCCCTATTACCGGGTCTTCCGGATCTTCCGCTATCTGACGTTCAGGACGGTATTTGCGAGCCTGACGGCGCTTCTGATCGGAATGCTGATCGGACCGTGGGTGATTGAGCGGTTGCGCGAATTTCAGATCGGCCAGTATGTGCGCGAGGACGGACCGCAGACCCACTTGAAAAAGGGTGGCACGCCGACCATGGGCGGGGTGCTGATCTGCATCTCGATCCTGGTGCCGACGCTGCTTTGGGCCGACCTTACGAACCCATTTGTCTGGGTGGTGATGCTGTCGACGCTGGGGTTTGGCGCGATCGGATTCGCCGACGACTACATCAAGGTGGCGCTGAAGCGGAGCAAGGGACTGACTTTCTGGCAGAAGATCGGATTGCAGTTCTCCCTGAGCGGTGCGGTCGCGGTGGTGCTGGCAGTGATGGAGAGCAAGCGCATGTACTCCACGCGGCTTGTCGTTCCGTT
>Ga0137385_10006112_pt1 | contig 10585 bp, 15 predicted proteins | sample SagtaG_FD_104921 | JGI IMG/M metagenome (GOLD analysis project Ga0137385, IMG submission 104921) | Vadose zone soil microbial communities from Sagehorn Ranch, Mendocino, California, USA - Sage2_R_80_16 metaG | ecosystem: Environmental > Terrestrial > Soil > Vadose zone | place: USA: California... | reverse complement strand
CTTCCCCATGTTCTCCTCCCCCATCCCCATGTTCCCCTTCCCTATGTACCCCTTGCCCACCCTCATCTATCCTTTTCCCATCCTCACTGCACCCAACCTCTTTTTCCCCTTCCTCACCCCCACTAGCCTCACCACACCCAATTGAAGTTTTTTCTCTAAGTTACCATGACTTTGAACTGACTATAAGGTGACTATTTTTTTGACTTTGTCAAAATTTCTGACTACCACCTGACTATACCTGACTACCACCTGACTACCAGCCGACTTTCCTTTTTTACTGAGGATCACAGTTCATATCAATCTTCATGAGAAACCTCTGCCAAGTCCTGGGGATAAAGCAAAACATCTCATCAGCATACCACCTGCAAACAGATGGACAGTCGGAATGCAACAATCAATGGCTGGAACAGTTCTTACGACACTGGAGTAACACGCAACAAGACAATTGGGCAGATCTCCTTCCAATAGCCCAGTTTGCACACAACTCCTGGATCAATGCAATGACAAAGAACTCACCATTCAAGCTGTTGATGGGAAGCAAGCCAAGGACAACATGGGAGGAAAGAGCAACAAAAGTGCCAACTGTGAACGAATGACTTCAAGAAGTAAAAGAAGTCCGCGATAAGGCATAAGACTGCATCAAACATGTGCAACACCTCATGGCAGAAAGGGGTAAAACCAAATTCATGCCATACACCGAAGGGACCCTAGTTTGGCTAGAAGGAGTAAATCTCCATACACACTACCCCACTTCTAAACTAGCCCCTAAAAGATATGGACCCTTTCCCATCAAGAAAGTTCTATCAGATGTTTCCTATGAACTAGAACTCCTGCCAAGATGGAAGATACACCCAGTGATCCACGCAAATCTCCTGACGCCCTATAAGGAGACGGCATTACATGGCCCAAACTTTACCTGACCTCCACCTGACCTTATTGATGGAGAAGAGGAGTACGAAGCCAAAGAAGTACAAAAAGTCCACCGACAAGGCCAAGGGCGCAAACTCCATTACCTAGTCAAGTGGAAAGGTTTCCCCACAAGTGACAGCACCTGGGAACCTGTGGAGCACCTGAAACATGCCCCAGAACTAATCACCGACTTCTATCACCAATACCCCAATAAGGAAGGAGCGCCCAAAACTACATAAAAGAAGGGCCATCAAGACCCAAAAGACGCAGTTCCTCACCTTCCTTTCCCCTCTTCATACCTACAACCATGAGCAACATCATCAACGAGTATGAATCAGTAGGAGAGTGGGCCACTTATCGGAACGCTGTCCTGGCAAACGAAGCTGAAAGAGACAGACTCTCCTCTCCACAAGTTACCACTATTATCCCAACATCCCCAGTCCATATCGCTATGCCACCCCCCATCATGATCCCATCCGCCAACACCATCCGAGACATGCCCAATGCCTCATTCATCTCTATGCTCAACAGTCTCACAACTGCCACAACCAGAATTGAAGTAATTGAAGAACCCATCAATTACAACAGAGAGCCAGAGATCGAGCACGATGATGACCCCAGACTCCCTTACTTCCCCAATAACCTGGCATCACTCAGATTCTACCCCTTGTACATACCAAAAGACGACAACACAGATGAAAGAGTCATCGCACCCTACATCTACTACCAAAACAAGGGGCAAGAAGTGGTGGGGTGCCTCAAGTGAGGAGCACCCCCTTATGCAGGACCTGTCTATCTCCACACGCCTAACCCTGTTCAGCTGCCCATTCCCCTCACCAACACCCAAATCCGACAATTCTCCATTGACGACCCACGTGCCTTTGCTATTGACGAGGTACTCCGAAGACTTGAAGACCTGTGCATCGATGCGGAGGTATCCAGACTTAGAGATAAGCTGGAACTACAAGTCAAGATTCAGAAGCAGTTGGACGACATATGCAAACAGGAGAGGACACTGGTTGGATGTTACGATTTTGGACACGTTTCACACTTTACTCCTTTTTTTCTCACTACCTTACACGTGCCAAACCCCATGACTCATTCTGACTCAGATCCATGACTCATAGCTTACTGATCATTCCATATGACATCATTACTGATGTCACTATGATGCACGCTGACTCACAGTTACTCACTACCTACGTCATCATGACTCATACTGACTAGGATCGCATCATATGTTTGTTTAACACAAACATCCGGAAACTGTATATAAACCCTAGTCTACCCAGCTTGTATGGTAGACTTGACTTCTTCCACAATCATGACATAGTCTCCACCAGATAGGGAACTCTTGGGTTGTTCCAAAGGAGGGCTTTCATCTTTGCCTCTCACCATTGCAGGCCTTCGTATTTTGCCTCACATACCCAACCAGAAGTGGACCTTCATATATTGTCTCGCACCCGCTAGTTGTGTCGATTCGACTTGGCATTCCTCTCACATCAGTCTTGAGCCCTGCTCGACTTGATACTTGTGCATCACCGAACTGAAGCCCTGATATGGCTTCACTCTACGAACTAACCAGGACTCAGAACGCACGTCGCACGATAACGCCAGTCGTGGCGTTACACTAAGTCAAGTCTCTCCAACATGGCTTCCACCAGCAGAGCCAGAACAATGTTTTAATTGGAGCTCATCGAACGAAGCACAGAAGACAATCTCCCTGATAGCGTCAAAGGAGCCACAGTCTACAAAAGTTTCGCAGACCAAGAGGGGTACTACGTATTCGACAAAAACCTTCAAGGATACCTTCCTATCCACTTTCTTGAAGACAAACGACTTTGGTCGTTAATCGACTACGACAACAAAGCACAGAGTTGGTACACAACCGAACCAGCCCCACTCGAATATGGTCTAGGACCTTATCGAAACAAACCCATACACGGGATAGACATTGACTCATCAGAAGGAGAATTAGCAGACACAGAAGACCCCACAGATAAAGGGAAACAAGCTACACCCACCCCACAAATCTTCATGCCTTACATCATGACCAGCACCCAAACACAAACCACCACAACTGCACCTGCAACCACCAGTGGTAGCGGACTTACCATCCAAACCATTCCCCTAGGAGGTGGAGGCAGTGGTGGTGGTGGAGGTGGAGGTGGAGGTGGAGGTGGAGGAGGAGGAGGCAGAGGAGGCGGAGGAGGAGGAGCCCCTGCCGGTCCACCAGCCCTCACCGGGAAGCTAGGAGGCAACCCACCAAAAGAGTTCCACGGAGACAGGGAGGAAAGCAAATCCTTCCTACTCAACTTCCTCCTTTACCAAGGAATGAATCTGCACGTGGAACAACTTGCCATCCCTTACCAAAGAAGCATGACATTCCTGTCATACATTCAAGGACCCCTCATAAACGATTGGGTCGAAGAACAAGCCCAGTGGCTCATAGACCAAGTCACCAGAGGAGTAGCCCACACAGAAGAAAACCTATGGGCAACCATTGAAACCAGATTCCACCAGGCATATACAGACACTGTGGAAAAGCAGAAGGCCCAACACAACATAAGGGACCTTAAAATGAAGGGCGACGACCTAGACGGCTTTATAGCCCAATTCGCCACCACAGCAAAAAAGGCAGGGTATGACCTAAATAGCGAGGTGACCCTTGATGTTTTTCAAAGAGCCCTACCATTCAAATTAGTGGCAAACTGCATCAAATTCGACCATCCAGTCACCTGGAACGACTGGACAAGGTCGGCACAAACACACCAACAGGAATATATATTCCTAAAAGAAAGAGTCAAGGGAACCGACCGAAGGGGGGGAGTGACTAAACCTCAGTGGAGAAACGCGCTCAGCAATCATAACCCAAATGCCATGGACATTGGACGCATAAGGGCTCGTGCCACATTTACGGACGAAGAAAAACGACAACGGATCCAAAGCAGACTCTGTTTTCAGTGCAACCAAAAAGGACATATCGCCAGATTTTGTCCTCAGAAGAACACCAGAGTTGCTGAGGCATCCACGTCCAACACCCCAGTCGTCACAGTCCAAACTCAAGGGCCAGTAAGTGTGGCGCAAAAGGCACAAGCACTCATTGCCACCCTCCATGCTGAATCAGAAGAAGTCCACGACTGCTTTGCAGACAAACTATTTGGAAAGAAGGATTTTCTCAACGCCTGAACCCAGCAGCCTGGGCAAAGGCCTTATGAATTAGCATGTACAATAGCAGATATCGATCCATGCGAATCCCTGTCTTATTTGAATCTGCACACGCAATGGCTGAATGAGAAGTACTTGTCGACTCAGGAGCAACCGACAATTTTATCTCAAAGAACTTGCTCCACTGACTCAAGATAGCCTATCTTCCAGTAGAAACACCTATCAAAATCTGGAACATAGATGGCACGCATAATCAAGACAGCGCCATCAGTCATTTTACCGACCTACAAGTACACACCGGAACTGAAATGAAAGTGCTTCACTTCCTCATCACAAACCTTGGGAAAGACGAAGTAATTCTGGGATACCCATGGCTGACCACTTTTGAACCCATTATCCACTGGAAGGACGCAACACTGGACAAAAAGTGTCAACCAGTAGTCGTCTCAAGCATCAACCCAGAAACACAAGTTTTGGCAACAATGACCGAAGAAGAATGGGAGGAGATAAACCAAGAAGAAGACACCCCATACGCTATCCTCAGGAAAACCACCATGGCATTGGAACTGGCCCAAAAGGCCATGGACAAAACGAAGAAAACGTTCAAGCAAATGGTCCCGGAAGAATATAGGCGACACGCTTGAACATTCAATGAAAAAGAGTTGCACTGGTTCCCACCAGCAAGAACATGGGATCACATGATAGAACTCTTACCGGAGGCTCTAAAAGCATTTGACTGTAAGATATATCCTATGGCGAAAGGAGAAGAAGATTTGCTACGAGAGTTCATCAAGGAACAACTAGAAAAAGGATATATTCGACCATCAAAGTCTCCATATGCATCCCCATTCTTTTTCATCAAGAAAAAAGACAGGAAGTTACGACCCGTACAAGACTACCGACGACTAAATTCCCTGACTGTCAAAAACCAGTACCCCCTGCCACTGATCCCAGAACTGATTGACCGACTGCGAGATGCCACCCTGTTCACCAAGCTTGATATCTGCTGGGGATACAATAACATCTGCATAAAAGAAGGAGACCAGGAGAAAGGAGCATTCAAAACCAACCTAGGACTTTATGGGCCCTGTGTTATGTTCTTTGGGCTCACAAACTCTCCAAGCACCTTCCAAACTATGATGGACACAATATTCAGAGATCTCACGGCAACTGGGGAAGTTGTGATCTACATGGATGACATTCTAATAGCCACTCCCAGCGATACACCCCATCATGGACAAATAGTACACCAAGTATTGGACAAACTAGAGGAACACAACCTATTCCTCAAACCAGAAAAGTGTACCTTCGAAGTACCTGAGATCGAGTACCTGGGACTGATCATAGGGGGAGGAAAAGTACAGATGGACCACATAAAAGTCCAAGGAGTTGACGATTGGCAACGCCCCAAAAACCTCAAGGAACTACAAGGATGGATGGGCTTTATCAACTTCTACCGACAATTCATCAAGGGATTTTCCAAAATTGCACGAGTTCTAAACAAACTCACCAAAAAGGAAGTCCCATGGGAATGGACCAACAAGAGAGAAGAGGCCTTCCAAAAACTGAAAGGGCTAATCTGCGAAGAACCAGTACTCCTAATGCCAAAATTAGAACAACCATTTGAGCTAGAGGTTGACGCGTCAAACTACACCATAGGCGCGACACTCAACCAACGAGATGAGCTCAAACACTGGCATCTGGTAGCCTATTACTCCACAACTCTCTCTGAGATGGAAAGAAATTACAACATCTACAACAAAGAACTATTAGCTGTCGTAAAATCACTCCATCACTGGAGAACCTATCTTGCGGGAGTGCCTCATCAAATTGTCATTCACACTGACCATTCCAACCTACTCTATTGGAAAGAACCAAGAAAGATCAGTAGACAAATCGTGTGGGAGTTCCAGGAACTACAAGAGTACAACTTCGTACTTAAACACGTGGCTGGAACAAAAAATGCGAGAGCAGACACACTTTCGAGAAGACCTGACTATGACATGGGAGAAGAGGACAATGACAATGTGGTGGTATTACCATCGCAGGTTTTCATCAAAATGACTGGCAAGGACCCCATCGAAGAAATAGACACATGCTCAAAAATCAATATGAGCAACCTGGAGAATGAGGAAACAATCAGGAGATGGGCCAACATGTACCAATTGCACCACGAAAACCACAACTGGTGGAAGGATGACGCTCTAGTGGTTGCCGGTGACAACCAACTTAAGAGGGGGGTAATTTCCACGTTTCACGACCCTCCATACCGCAGACACCCGGGAATTGCCAACACCATGACACTGCTAAAGCAAAACTATTGGTGGCCTAACATGAAGAAGGACGTAGAAGAATACGTCAAAGGGTGTGCAACGTGTCAAGCAAACAAAATCAACACGCACCATCAGAAACCACATCTATATCCTATCGCCACAGACCCAGAAGCGCAACCATTCGAAGTCATCACCATGGACTTTATCATGAAACTACCTCCATCACAAGGATACGACTCCATCCTCACCATCACAGATCACGATTGTACCAAGGCGGCGCTGTTCATACCCTGCAACGAGACGATTACAAGCGAAGGAGTCACAAAACTATACCTCCAACACATATACCCGCACTATGGGATACCAAAAAGGATGATCACGGACAGAGGCCCACAATTTATATCAATCTTCATAAGAAATCTGTGCCAAATCCTAGGAATCAAACAAAACGTCTCATTAGCATACCACCTGCAAATGGATGGACAATCAGAACGCAACAACCAATGGGTCGAACAGTTTCTACGCCACTGGAGCAATGCACAACAGGACAACTGGGCCGATCTTCTACCAATAGCTCAGTTCGCCCACAACTCCTAGCCTAACGTGACAACAAGAAACTCACCCTTCAAACTGCTAATGGGAAGCAAACCAAGGACGATGTGGGAGGAAAGGAGAACAAAGGTGCAAGCAGTCAATGAACGCCTTCAAGATATAAAGGAGGCTTGCAGCAAGGCACAAGAATGCATCAAACATGCCCAACGCCTCATGGCAGAAAGGGGCAAGACCAAATTTATGCCCTATGCCCAAGGGACACTGGTCTGGTTAGAATGAGTAAACCTTCGAACCCACTACCCAACATCAAAACTCGCGCCCAAAAGATACGGACCCTTTCCTATCAAGAAAGTTCTATCAGACGTTTCATACAAGCTAGAACTTCCAGCGCAATGGAAGATACACCCAGTGATCCACGCAAACCTCCTGACACCCTATAAGGAGACGGCATTACATGGCCCCAACTTCACCCGACCTCCACCTGACCTTATCAATGGAGAAGAAGAGTATGAAGCTGAAGAAGTACAAAAAGTCCAACGACAAGGCCAAGGGCGCAAGCTCCACTACCTGATCAAGTGGAAAGGATTTCCCACCAGTGACAGCACCTGGGAACCCATGGAGCACTTGAAACACACCCCAGAACTAATCGCTGACTTCTATCACCGATACCCCAACGAAGAAGGAGCGCCCAAACACACATAAAAGATGGGCCTCCAAAAGACAGAAGATGACATTCCCCAATTCCCCACATCATTTCCTCCTACCACACCATGAACTTCTCCATTGACGAATACGAATCTGTTGGAGAGCATGCCGCTTACCGGAATGCTGTCCTGGCCAACGAGGCTGAAAGAGCTATGATATCTTCACCCCATGTCATGACTGTTATCCCCCATTCACCGATCCCAATTGCCACACCACCCCCAGTTATGATCCCGTCAGCTGACACTGTCTGTTCCATGCCTACCAATGCATTCATAACTATGCTGGAAAGCCTCACCAACGCTGCCACCAGAGTCGAAGTCGTCGAAGAACCTATCAACTACAATAGAGAGCCAGAAGTCGACGACGACGACGAGCCAGGACTCCCCTTTTTCCCAAACAAACTGGCATCCCTCCGCTTTTACCCCCTCTATATTCCCCGTGATGACACCACCAACGACAGGGTGCTTGCACCCTATATCTACTACCGCAACAAGGGACAAGAGGTGGTTGGATGCATGAAGAAAGGAGCTCCCCCATATGCTGGGCCCATTTACCTACACACGCCAAACCCTGTCCAACTCCCAATCCCACTCACTAACACCCAGATCTGACAATTCGCTGTCGATAACCCCTGCGCCTATGCCATTGATGAGGTGTTAAGAAGGTTAGAGGACCTGCACATCGACATGGAGGTATCTCGCCTATGGGAGAAGCTCGAATTGGAGGGGAAGATCCAGAAACAGCTGGATGACATACGGAAGCAGGAGAGGGAGTTGGTAGGGGCGCAGTTCAGCATTGAGCAGGCCATCGCAGGTATTCAAGACTGCATGGAGAGGGCGTGCCTATACCAAACACTGGCAGACGCATACACACAGATGGTGGTTCATCCTATGCACTCACCCTCCGATCGCCCTCTTAACTTAAGACCCTGCAGACCCCTCGAAATGCTGCAGCTGCATGACGAGCTGAGACGCCGCGGATGTTGGGAGTGTGGGAGCTATGAACATCACTGCAAACAGTGCCCCCACCGAAACCATCCCAACCGCCAGTGCACGTATTGCCAAAGCCGCAGTCATCGATCCCCACAGTGTCTATTCAAAAGACTCGCCATACCACCACCCCCCATGCGCACAATTACCGAGGCACTAACGTATGTACCACCCACACCTACCTGGTGTGGCAAGTGCCTCCGCAACAACCTGGGTCACGAAGAAGTGGATTGCCCCACCCGTGAACTGTGCTGCAACTGCGGAAGACGGGGCAATCTATACTTCCTGTGTACTCACAAGTGCGACAATGACACTGACCAACGCATGTACGGGGAAGACAACGAAATCCCAGATCCCAGCCTCTACGGCGACGGTGAAAGTTGAAGTCGGGCTGACTTCAATCCTAAAGGGGGGTTAATGTTACAATTTCAGACATGTTTCACACTTTACTCCTTTTTTTCTCACTACCTTACACATGCCAAACCCCATGACTCATTCTGACTCAGATCCATGACTCATAGCTTACTGATCATTCCATATGACATCATTACTGACATCACTATGACGCACGCTGACTCACAGTTACTCACTACCTACGTCATCATGACTCATACTGACTAGGATCGCATCATATGTTTGTTCAACACAAACATCTGGAAACTGTATATAAACCCTAGTCTACCCAGCTTGTACGGTAGACTTGACTTCTTCCACAATCACGACATAGTCTCCACCAGATAGGGAACTCTTGGGTTGTTCCAAAGGAGGGCTTTCATCTTTGCCTCTCACTGTTGCAGGCCTTCGTATTTTGCCTCGCATACCCAACCAGAAGCAGACCTTTGTATATTGTCTCGCACCCGCTAGTTGTGTCGATTCGACTTGGCATTCCTCTCACATCAGTCTTGAGCCCCGCTCGACTTGATACTTGTGCATCACCGAACTGAAGCCCTGATATGGCCTCACTCTACGAACTAACCAGGACTCAGAACGCATGTCGCACGATAACGCCAGTCGTGGCATTACATTGGAGCCCAATTCGACGTCGAACAGGCGATCGTGGGCATCCAAGATAGGATGGAAAGGGCGTGTCTGTATCAGACACTGGCAGACGTGTATGCACAAATGGTCGTCAGACCCACACATTCCCCTTCTGACTGCCCATTAAATCTTCGACCATGAGGTCCTCTTGAGATGCCGCAGCTGCATGAGGAACCCAGATGTCGTGGCTGCTGGGAGTGTGGGAGCTTTGATCATTGCTGGAAGCAATGCCCTGAATGTTGCCGACCACCTAGACAGTGCAATTACTGTCAGAGCTACTTGCATTGCTCCCCAAAATGCCTTTTCAAAAGACTCGCAATACCTCCACCACTGACATGTACCATTCAAGAAGCACTCAACCACACACCAGCCATCCCGACATGGTGCGGCAAGTGCTTACGCAACAACCCCAGTCATGAAGAGGTAGACTGTCCCACCAGAGAGCTCTGCCGCAACTGTGGATGTCAAGGAAATCTTTATTTCCTGAGGACCCACAAGTGTTCAGAGGTGCAAGATCAGACTATGTGGGGCAAAGACAACAAAGTGGTGGACCCCAGTCTGTACAGCGATGGCGAGAGTTGAAGTCAGGCCAACTTCAATCCAAAAGGGGGGGTAATGTTACGATTCGAACATGTACCTCTATTCGTTTTCTTCCTGACTCATTACCTTACACATGCCGAAACCCCATAACTCATCTTGACTCAGAATCCATGACTCATAACTTACTGATCATTCCATATGACATCATCATTGACGTCACTATGATGCACGCTGACTCATACTTACTCATTACCTATGTCATCATGACTCATACTGACTAGGATCGTGTCATATGTTTGTTCAACACAAACATCCTGTAACAGTATATAAACCCTAGTCTACCTAGCTTGTATGGTAGACTTGACTTCTTCCACAATCACGACATAGTCTCCACCAGATAGGGAACTCTTG
>Ga0137385_10006111_pt1 | contig 10586 bp, 9 predicted proteins | sample SagtaG_FD_104921 | JGI IMG/M metagenome (GOLD analysis project Ga0137385, IMG submission 104921) | Vadose zone soil microbial communities from Sagehorn Ranch, Mendocino, California, USA - Sage2_R_80_16 metaG | ecosystem: Environmental > Terrestrial > Soil > Vadose zone | place: USA: California... | reverse complement strand
TGTTCATACGCCGCGTCACTGTTGGCTCACAAGGCTTCTCCCAAAAATGGCGCACGCCCGAATTTTTGAGGGTACAAGGGCAATACCCCTGCACCCTCAAAAAACTCAAGCGTGATCCAGGTGGCTTCCTATCCCTCACGCAGATTGATCGAGCCAGTATTGGTCCTCAGACCAGGAGCCGTCGCATCAACCTGCGCTTGACGACTTCTACCAGCAACAAATACGTCACAGTCATGCCCGCAAGGAAGAGGAAGTACAGGCCGGGCAACGGAGTAAAGCCGAGGTACTCGGCCAGTGGAGTGAATGGTAGTATGATGCCAACCAGCACGATCAGGAGCATGGTGATCGTCAGCGGACGGCTGGGGCGACTGCGCAATGGATTGCCAGTTGTGCGGATCACAAACAGCACAAGTGTCTGTGTTGCAAGCGACTCAACAAACCAGCCTGTGTGAAAGAGTGCCTCAGATGCATTGAAGACTCCAAGCACGATGAAAAATGTCAGAAAATCGTAGATCGAACTGATTGGTCCGATGAAGATCATGAAGTCACGGATAAGGCTGATATTCCAGCGGCGTGGTTTGTGGATAAATGTAGCATCAACATTGTCCGTTGGAAATTGCTACCACAGATAAGTATGCCCATGCCAGACCTACAGATAGCAGCAGTCTGGTTTTGCCTCTATAGGCTAGCTCCCACGAAAGTCTGCCTTTTCTGGTATGATTGAAGAAAAACCAGAGAAAGGGCAAAATTTTTTATAAGCGAAGGTACAACCCTTGTTTTAGATGGCCGCTTTTGTTCCTTGTGGAATTTTATCCGCTAATACATCCTTGCCACTAAATCATTCTGGAAGCTGGTAGAGGTCATCGCGCGGGTGGGGCGGGGATTTTCGGAGGAAAATACTCATGAGTGCCAGGGCAAGACCCAGGCCGACCAATGCCCCGATCATCGTAGTCACCAGCACATTGGGGCCGGAATGCGTCGTAGGTTCCTGCGCTGGTAGAAACTGTACCGTACCTGGAAGTTGCGAGTTGGCGAATTGCAAAAAGCTCTGCCCAACCTCGTTCGCAAGCTCCATCGCCAGTTGTGGGTTGGTATTGTGGACATCAAGTTCAATGAGCTGCGAATTGGATAGGGGTTTCACGGTGATCATTTCCTTGAGTTGATCGAGTGTGAGTCCAGGATGCCGTTCTACGACAGGGGCAAGAACTGGGGGACTTGTAACCAACTGAGCATACGTCGGCACCGGTGGCCCAGGTATAATGAACTTGTCATAGGTTGAGACAATGAGGGTTGCAGAAACTTGATAGACAGGGGGTATGGCCTCACTGACGCCAAAGCTTGCACCCCCGCAAAGAACAGTTCCTAGTATGAGCATCCATGCCCAGCGCTTGGCAAGCATAAAATAGTAACTCAACGGATTTTTCATGAGAGCCCCATCCCTGGATTTCCAACAGACACACCACTATCATACCATACATACAAACGATAGAGTGTCCTAAAATCCCTAGATCATTTTGACCGAGTGAGGGCATCCTACGCTTAGACCCCCCGACAAAAACAGCTATTCTAACGTGTAGTGGTATATTCACTAGTCTAAACGGTTTTGGCCGACCTGCGGAAAGGCGAAGCGCTTAGAAACACTATTCTAAGCGGGTAGGTACCCCCTTGATTAGGACCCTGTGGGGTCTACAGGGGTCTATCTGACGAAAGGGGATAATCACGGGCTAAACCGCTTATAGCGGTCTGTAGCCTCTACGTGTACGTAAAAAGGGGACTAGGCTAGCTACGTAACCGCCAGAATATCGCGTAGCTCCCTGGCAACTGTATTATAATCACTATACTTTATCCATTGATAAAATGACCACCAGCGGGTTCGATATAAAAAGCAGGAGTTGTTGAATGCCTGCTGTACGCTTTGGTGGCGCTGGCTCGTTTGGTCCAACCTCGCTCAGTCTGCGCTTTGCCTCCTCGGTGGTTAAGCCAGCCTCAGAAGTCTGTAACTGCTTGAAGAGAGCCGATGGTGAAACTTGCTGCATATTATCCAGCTACCTGGTCAGTGAGCTTACCAGTGGTAACGAGCCAACGAACAAATTCGAGACGACGATAATCTGCCGTACACACCTGAAACTCCTCTTCTACGGAATGCTCTTCACGAAATCTAGTCAGTCGATTCACCTCTGCCTCAGTGAACCCGGCCTTGTGCAACTTCTTATGCTCCTCTTTGTAGTTCATATGACCCTCCTTCGCCCTATGCTCTTGGATTTCTTTCAGATTTGAAGGAAGTATAAGCAGCAAAAGTCACAATTCAGTCACACGCCAATACAGAGACATCACAGCGACATCACAACCATTCTCAGTTAAACAACCTCTGCATCAATCTAATAGCTGCTCTACTGCGGAATCAGTTTCTACATGCGCTTCGACAGCCAGCGGTAAGGCAACAAAGAAGGTAGACCCCTCCCCTTCGACTGATTCGAACCAGATGCGTCCACCCTGGCGCTCGACGAACTCTCGACAGAGGTAAAGTCCCAGACCCGTTCCTCTAATACCGAGAGCACGAGCATTATCCGCTCGGACAAAGCGGCTGAAGATCCGAGCCTGCTGATGCGCAGGGATACCTATACCACAATCGTGTATGGAAAGCATGGCAGAATTGGTTTCTATCTCCTGGTGCACCCTGATCTCGATGTCGCCACCCGATGGGCTGTATTTGATAGCATTGCTGATGAGGTTATTCAATACCTGCTCCATGCGGCCAGGATCTACCAGAGTGATGATATGCTCTGGTGGAGCGAGTACAGAGATAGTGTGATACTCCGTTGGCACAGGATATCGGGCTACAACACGCCGGGTCAAGGCAACCAGGTTGGTTGGTGCAAGGTACAATTCAAACCGACCCGCCTGCAAGCGCGTCACATCCAGCAGATCCTCGGTGAGATCGACCAGGCGAAGCGTGGCCTGGTCAATAGCCTCTAGAGCCTCTGTCTGCCAATCAGCAAGCTGTGGCCCCCTGCCGCGTGCGGTTTGCAGGATGAGCATTTGCGCGTAGCCCTTGAGACTAGCAAGGGGATTACGCAGCTCGTGTGCCGCGATGCCGATGAATTCGTCTTTCACTCGCTCTGCCTCTTTCAACGGCGTCACATCCTGGTGGACAACAATTGCTGCGGGTTCCACATCCTTCTCCTTGCATCCCGCCTGGGTGCGTAGCACTAGCCGCGACCGAGCGGCGTTGGCGGGATGGATTGGGGCCGACGTCTCGTGTCCTACATCATCCAATGGCGACGAGCTGAGGATATGCGGGTCGAAGCTGACAGCATTGACAAGGACTGGTAACGTCGTACCATCCCGGTGACGAATAACCTCCTGGTGATGGTGAACTATTTCGCCATTTTGCACCACCCGCAGCGCCGCGAACTCTTTCTGTGCAAGCGGACGCCCATCCACGCCAAAGATACGTATGCCGTTCTCCGTAAGGAAGTCGTTTAATGGCTGATCGTGTGACCAGCTGGCTCCCCACATCTCCATTGCAGCACGATTGGCAAGTACAAGGCGTGCATCGCGTCCACGCACCAGGTAGACACTGCTCGGCAACTCATCAATAATCAGCTGCAAGAGGGCGCGACGTGCTTCCGTCTCGGCATGTGCCTGACGTTCTCTGAGCAGTCTGCGAGCCTCGGTCACATCATGCCAGACGACCACGGCACCAGGTATCGTGCCCTCAGAACTCCTGGCTGCGTGTTCACCCTCTTGCTCTGATGAAGGCCGTACTACGGATGGATACAACGGAGAAGCACTCACAACGTACTCTCGAGGCTCATTGTGGGCATCAATCATCGTCACAGCTGTGACCTGTTCCGTCTCACCCCTTAAAGCACGAGCAGAGGCATCCTGCAAAAGAGTAGAAAGGCCCGAAGGGCCATCCGTCCTGGGTAGGGGCGATCCCTTGTGGTCGCCCTGCTGGGGGCCATCCTCAGAAGCCTCCCTCAGCTCCTCCAAAGATTCACGCAAGTGGCGTGCAGTGCCATTCTCACGCAGTATCCTCCCCTGATCGTCCACAAGGGTTACACCATCATCAATGCTCTCAAAGATCGCATCGAGTTCCTGGGCCTGTGTCTGGGCCGCATGATACAGGCGCGCGTTCTCCAGTGCAACCCCCGCCTGTGTTGCCAGGCCAACAAGCAACGCCTCGTCTTCAGCAGTGAAGCGATCTGGCTCCGTATGACCCAGCAGAAAACCACCACGCACCTGCCCGCTATGATCAAGAAGTGGCGCGCCAAGGAAGCTGCGCACTACAGGATGTCCACGAGGTATGCCTATAGAGCGCAAGCCCTCCCTCGGAAGGTGGCCATGGGCATAGTCAAAGGCTGCCTGCCTGGCGGCATTTCTGGATTCGTTCAAGGCACCTCGTGCTGCTGAAGCCCCTCCGTCCTTGGGTAGGGGCGATCCCTTGCGGTCGCCCTCAGGTCGGTGAACTAAGCCCAGGGCATCAGGAACGCGAACAGGCACACCATAACGAAAGATAGGAGCAAGCAATCCCTCACCACCAAGTCGCATTCGGCGCAGCATCTCCTCCTGCTCTTTACTCACCCCAACAACTGCTGCCAGGTAGAATAGATTCCCCTCCGAAGGCACGAGCGGCTGTCCCAACTCATTCACAGGTCGCAAGGTGAAGGCAGCAAATTCAGCACCGGTCAGGTCACGAGCCGTTTCCGCAATCAGGTGGAGCAGACGCGTTTCGTCCAATTCCTGAGCCAGGGCCGTCCCTACACGATTCAAAGCGGCGAATCTCCCAGCTGCCTGCTCTGCATGTGCTCGTCGAGAACGTGCAAGTTGGACGAGCACAAGCATAAAACCGGTCACGGCAGCCAGGGTCACGAGCTGCTCCCCGTTTTGGGGAGTCAATGGCCCAAAGGCATTGAACGGCGGAATAAAGAAGAAGTACACACAAAGCAGTTGCAGTATCGCAGCAATGGCAGCGTAACGCCAGCCCCAGTGATAGGCGAGCATGGCAACAAGCGGGAGATAGATCATCCCCGGATTAGGAAGTATTACCGCTATAGCATTTACTGCCATGATGAGCAGTGTCGCCAGGGCTGTACCAACAAGCAACACTACGGTACCAGCGTATGGTTTCTTCATCCACCCAGCTATCAGCGCACGCAATTGCACCACGCGAGGCGAATTCCAGGTCATACGCACGAACTGCCTACCTGTGTTGAGTTGGCCAACAAATAGTTCTTTCGGTCGTTGCAATTTACCCACTCTACTGCGGTTCTGACTGATTTCTGCATGTCTTCCCATGTCTGCCCTTCATTCCTTGGGGCGTAGGGGCCACTTCATTGTGCCTACACTATTCTATTTTACAATAAACCGAAGCTCTATTTAAGGGCAAGCATACTTAGATAAAATTTGGCACATCACAGTACAAGCACGCTTAGGCAATTAGTGATATATCTTTGACTATGAAGCCCACTTTTGTGATGAGATTGTGATATTAACATTATATGCTTCTTGTAGGGGCCGGATCAGGCGATTCTTGGAAGCCATGCGCCAACGCCGCTCGGTCGCGGCTAGCCTTCGGCTCAGGCGCATGCAAGGAACGTATCCCGCCCTTGAGAAGAGTTATCACGCCTGGGGCGGGATATCGAAAGGAGCAAAATAATGTTTCAGCGGATTTTAGTCCCCCTCGACGGGTCAGATCGTGCGGAACGGGCCATACCCGTTGCAGCACGTATCGCACGCGCCTCTGGTGGGTCGATCGTATTCGTACGGGTAATACTCCCTCCGGCAGAGTTCGGAACGTACTCGGCAGATCGCTCAATTGCTTTAGAGCCAGCAGCTTTTGAAACCCATCTTGCCTGTGCTACCGACTACCTTACTGCCGTTGCAAGCAACTATGAGAACGAGCTGACGGGCATCACAGTAGAAATGGATGTAGTCTCCGGTGCAGCCTCACCGACGATTCTCTCCGTCGCTCGCTTTGAGCAGGCTGATTTGATTGTTCTGTGTAGCCATGGAGAGACTGGCCTGAAACGCTGGGTATTCGGGAGCGTTGCTCAGGAGGCGGTCCGTCATAGTCCGGTGCCAGTGCTGGTACTTAATGAGCATGGAGTGATCCCGCCTGTGCCAGATGCTACCCATCCCTTGCGGGCACTCGTTGCATCGGATGGCTCACCCTTGTCTGAGACTGCTCTTGAGCCAGCTGCACAACTCATAGCAATGTTAGCAGCTCCGGGACGGGGTGAATTGCAGCTCTTGCGCGTCGTTGATCTACCATCTCCCTATGGGAAAATGAGGAGCCAGGCATACATTGATGCTGGCATACGAGAAGAAGCCAGGAAAGAGGCGGAGACGTATCTGAAGGCTGTAGCAGATCGCTTGCGCAAAGGCATCCTGGCAGATATCAATCTCTCCATCACCACCTCTGTCGCAACCGATACAAACGTGGCAGAAACGATTATCAGGCAGGCAGAACAACCTGCTGAAGAGGGTGGCTGCAGTCTAATCGCCGTGGCAACACGTGGACGGAGTGGATTTCGACGTCTGCTGATGGGCAGTGTGACCGAGCATATCCTTGGTGTCACAAAGCTCCCCATGCTGATTGTACGACCACAGGAGAAGCATGCAGAGGCTGAGAGCGAGACGACCGAGAAGGAGAAGGAGAAAGGCAGAGTAGAGGTTACGGAGGATGAGGTACAGGTCTGGGTAGGTCTCCTTTAAATCTATCCGTCAGACATGAGTTGACGTAACACAATGACCTGGTGGCGCCGTTGTCACCAGGTCATTGTGTTACGTCAACTCATGGGTATTACGAGCTATTGCACAGCTGGCTCCTGGATTGGAGGTTCCTTCTTAGCCATCTGACGCGCCATTGAGCGGTTAGCAGAGGCCAATGCATTGAAGAATAACCAGCCCGTGACAGCCGCTACCCCAGCAAGCGATACCCACATAATACCCAGGGCAAGCCCTTGGTTCTGGCTGCTTACAAAGACCGAAACAAATCCGCTCAGATAACTCTGATCGGCAGCCTCGACCCCGAAGACCAACGGTATGTAATAAAGAGTGGCACCCAGCACAAGGAAGGCTGTTGCCAGGCGATAGGCTTGCACATCATCATCCACCCGGCGTCCGATCTTCACTGCCAGGGCTAATAGCAGACACAGCGCCGCCAGCGAACCTGTGATGGGGAAGTCCGAGGCCACAACGAGATTTGGCTGGAAGAAGATCCAGCTCACGGCAAAAGTAATCAGCAGCACGGAGTCACGCATGAGCAGGTACGACATCCACCAGACATCTGCCCCAAGCCGCAAGCCGATACGGCGCAGCGTTCGCAGCACATATGGTCGCCCAAGGTGCAAGATCAACGTCATCGTCCACAGCGCAGGCAAGAAGGCAACGATTGTAGCGACCAACCATTGTGCGCCACCTTGCACAAGAGCTTGTGTGATTGCAGTAGAGACATCTTCAGGTTTCATTGTAGAACTCCTTTTTACTTCGTAGATGTGGTTTCTGGTACCTCGGCACGCCCTCCAGTGATCAATGTATAGGCAGCAGCACCTGCACCCATGATGGCAATCAGGGCAATGGAGACATACGCCAGCCCGGCAGCCCAATTGGGATTGGTGCTTGTGACCAGGAAATTGCTCACCGTTGCGAACGGGCCTGCGGCAACTTGATTGGCCTGTACTCCAAGCACGTAGGGCACGAAGTAGAGAATGGCTCCCGCACCGAGCAAGCCTGTCACAAGACGGAAGTCACGTGGGTTGTGATCGGGATCACCGATTAACTTGACCAGCAGGACACCAAACAGCGCCGCTGCAGCGAGGCCACCCGTAATCGGCAACTGCAAATCGCTTGAGGTGACGATATCCGGGAAGAAGAACATGAAACTCATCACAACGCCTGAGACGATCAACAGGTCGCGCAGACCCACAAAGATGAGCCAGAGCAAATCTGCACCCAGGCGGAGGGTGAAGCGATCAATCATATCCAGAACATAGGGACGGCCAAGGTGGAGCCCAAGAATGATGAGCCACATAATCGGTAAGATTGCGGCCAGTGTCCCTTCCAGAAACTGTTCGCCCCCACCATTGATGCCGTCAATGATTGCGTTGGTAAGGTCTTGTACTGACACAGTAGAACCTGCCTTTCTGAACGATACATCAAACCCGCATAGTTTGAAGTCATGAGCCTTTCTTTGCCGATACGACCGTCTCGATACCAATCACCTTGATGGTCGGGCAAAGATAGGCCAGATCACAGCGTAAACAACGACTTGCTTCGCGGCGTGCTTGCTCCTCGGTAAAGCCTTTCGCGAATTCAATTGATCGATCTCGTGCCGCCTCACCATTGCTCAAGGGCATTAACTCACGCTCCGTTGGACGCAGGTCCAGCGATATCGTGCCACCGGGCGGTAGTGTAGATACGGTCTCAAATTCGTCGTCTGGCATCTCAGCAACCTGGCGCGGTGAAAGCCCGGACAGGTAAGCATGAATGGAGCGAGCAGCTTTTCTCCCATGGGCAGCTGCGTGAATAATTGACTTCGGCCCATAGGTGACATCACCAGCAGCGAAGACTCCTGGTGCACCTGTCGCCAGCGTCTCCGGGTTGATCAAGAGTCCACCCCACGGAGCTACGCCAACGCTGGTGCCTTCCGGCAAGAAGGACGGGTCGGGTGCCTCGCCAATCGCCACAAGGACGATGTCAACCGGAAGATCAAATTCGGTTCCAAGCACGGGAACTGGCTTGCGACGGCCCTTTTCATCTGGTTCGCTTAAGACCACGCGCTGACACCGCACACCTTGCACCTGCCGTCCCGAACCAATCACCTGCACGGGAGCAACGAGTTCATGCAGCTGGATACCTTCCGCAATCGCCGCACGTACCTCTTCAGCCTGCGCAGGCATTTCGACACGAGTGCGACGGTAGAGCACATGGACAGTGCGAGCACCAGCACGCAAAGCTGAACGTGCAGCATCCATCGCTGTACTTCCACCACCAATCACCGCAACATCACCTTCAAGTTTCGTCCCAGCATCCAGGTTAAACTCCTTGAGGAAGGTGGTTGCGGGAATAACCCCGTGCAACTCCGATTCTCCAGGAATACCTAAACGCTGGCTGCGCTGTGCACCGACGGCTAACAGCACTGCATCAAAATCCTTCTGCAACTCGTCCAGGGTCACATCACGGCCAATGGCAGTGTTGAGCCGAACCTCTACACCAAGTTCTTGAATAGCATCAATATCGCGATTCAACTCCGTCCGTGGCAGACGGTAGTCGGGAATACCAATTCCCATCATGCCTCCCGCGATTGGCATGGCATCGAAGACCGTCACACGGTATCCTCGACGGACAAGGTAGTAGGCAGCACTGAGGCCAGTGGGACCAGCTCCTACAATCGCGACCCGCTCAAGATACTGCTTCTTTGGCGGCGATATTCTCCGCTTTGGAGGCGTGCCATGGTCGGTGGCGAAGCGTTTTAAATCACGAATAGCGATAGGTAAGTCAAACTCTCCGCGACGACAAACATCCTCGCAAGGGGCAGTGCAGACACGACCGCAGATTGCCGGGAAGGGATTGGGTTCGGAGGCTACCTGTAACGCCTCATCATAGCGTCCCTCGGCGATCAGGCTGACATACAGACCTGCATTGGTGCCGACAGGACACGCAGCCTGGCAGGGTGCCCGCAGGTCTTCTTTCCTCTCACCAAGCCATGTGCGCCAACTTTGCCACGTTTCCTGACGTTCGGCAACATGCCAGGCTCGTCCCTCTCCCCAGGGGGTTTCACCCGGCTCCTCAGGGAAAGCACGGGTATAAGCATCAAGCGGTTGCCAGCCATTTTCTGGTGGCAGATACGACAGGGGGCCGCGTTGAGCATACACCAGTTCCTTCACGCTGCTCTCAATTGTAATCGCATTCGTTGGACATTCCTGCACACAAACCTGGCAGCCAACGCACTGCGCTACCTGAACTGGTACCAGCATCATCCACGGACGGTTTGCCCAGTCGCCAGGAATTGGACTGAGCATCTCAACACCCTCTCTTACTTCTCCTTCTCCTGATGGCCGTGTCATATCGAGACAACGTACAGGACAAAGGTCCATACAAATTCCGCAATTAATACACGTTTGTTGATTGACTTGAAAACGATAGGCCACGCTGACCTCCTCTCAGGAATACTTCTGGCAGCACTCCCGGCTTGTGCTCACCAGGAATGCCCCTTGTTCTCCTGCTTAAGTAAGATTACTTATAGAGTGAAGAATAGGGCAAAAACATCACAAACTCATCACATCCCAAGGCTGTAATATCACAAACACCTCTCAGCATTTACAGAGAGGTAATTTTTTTAGTGCAGGTTCAAGGGACCAATCCAAGAGGTGCAGGGGGCGAGAGCCTCCTCGCCCGGGGATCGTTGGGACCCTGCCTGGGGGCGCGCATCCGGGGGATGATGAAGCGCAGGTAATCCCCCGAAATCCTCTTTTTCCCTTTGTTCGCCTCCGCAGGAGGCAAGTTTTGAGTGGAGGTCAGGATGAAAGGGAGATCAGTTGTTCAGTAAGTTCAAGGCCCTCGCCGAGGGCCTTGAACTT